>Ga0207975_100028_pt1 | contig 172352 bp, 158 predicted proteins | sample LakWasMe91_HOW11_2_FD_183913 | JGI IMG/M metagenome (GOLD analysis project Ga0207975, IMG submission 183913) | Freshwater sediment methanotrophic microbial communities from Lake Washington under simulated oxygen tension - Sediment Metagenome... | ecosystem: Environmental > Aquatic > Freshwater...
TAATGCTCGGATGGTGAAATTGGTAGACACGCTGGACTTAAAATCCAGTGAACAGCAATGTTCGTGCGGGTTCAAGTCCCGCTCTGAGTACATAAAGCTTCAAACTTTGTTTGGAGCTTTTTTTATTTTGGCTAATATCATTTCTTCTGGTGGGAATGAAAAAAGAAACTATTCTCAATTATCTTGATCCAATCTTTCATGGTCAACAGACATAAGTTCAGCTGTTAGACTAATTATAACTTATTGTAAATTAAGCTATTTTTATTCATCTACCGATATTTGCCTTATTGTTTAATTTACAATTCAAAGAACCCATAGCTTCTAAAAACTTAAAATATTTTTTTACTATATTTGATGTAAAATCGGTCAAAATTATTGATTTCAGTATTTTGATTAATATTTTATCGATTTATTTCCCTATAAATAATTACACCCGACTGGCAAACTCAAAATAAATCAGTTCAAATATTTTCATTTGCAAAATGTATATTAAATGATTAATCTTTACGAATGAATCACAAATAAATAAATTTTAAAAACCTAATCTTTAAAATATTAATTATTATGAATAGAATTGTTTTATTTTTTTTCGTCATTTTAACTCTCAATAGCTGCAAGAAAGAACAGTCAAAAGAAAGCCAAATCAGTCCTGAGGAAGCAAAATTAATCGCCAAAGATGCCTATATCTATGCTTACCCAATGTTAATGGGATATAAATCTTTGTATTATACTACAATAGACAAGACAAGTCTTGGATATAGGGGTGGTTTTAATGAAATTACACATGATAGACGACCAGCCGATAATACCCGTAAAGATGTGGTTTCGATGAATGCTGATACTCCTTATTCTTTATTTGCGTTCGATTTACGTGCAGAACCAATGGTTTTCTCCGTACCTAAAATTAAAGATCGTTATTATGTTTTTCAGTTCATCGATCTTTTTACGCATAATTTCGCCTATGTTGGAACTCGAGTAACCGGAAATGATGCTGGTGATTATTTGTTTGTTGGCCCAAATTGGAAAGGCAAAATCCCAGAAGGGAAATTCAAAAAAGTTTTTTATGTTGAAAGCCAGCTGGTAACAGGAATTGGAAGAACGCAATTGTTTGGAACAAATGATTTGCCTAATGTTATTGAAATTCAAAATAAATATAAAATTACTCCTTTAAGCAAATTTACAGGAACTGATGCACCTAAAACTGTTGCAAGCATAGATTGGCTTCCTATTTCTGAACCAAACGATTTCAGCAATATTAATTTCATAAAATATTTTAATATTTATTTAAATTTAGTTCAACCTTTTAATAAAGAAGATTTGGCCGAACTTAAAAAATTTGAAAAAATAGGAGTAAATCCTGGTGCAAAATTTGATTCTACTCAATTTAGTAATGAAATCATTACTGCAATAAACGAGGGAGTCAATGAAGGAATTGCAGCCATAAAAGATAAAGCCAGTAAAATTGGCCAACAAAAAAATGGATGGAACATGATGGATCCATTTGGAAATAGAGAATTTTATAAAGGAAACCGATTATTAAGAGCTGCTGCTGTAATGGTCGGAATTTACGGAAACGACAAAGCGGAAGCTTTCTATCCAGTTGCTTATGTGGATTCAAATAACAGTACTTTGAATGGTAAAATAGGTAAGTATAAAATTCATTTTTCTAAAGAACAAGTTCCACCTGCTAAATATTTTTGGTCAATAACGATGTATGACAAGAGCGCGGATGGAGTTGGCGGTTATTTGATTAAAAACCCAATAAACCGTTTTCTCATAAATTCTACAACAAAGGGATTGCAATACGATAAAGATGGTGGTTTAACAGTTTATATTCAAAATGAAAAACCTGTTAACGAAACATTTTCCAATTGGTTACCTGCTCCAGCCGAAGATTTTTATTTGATGATTCGCATATATGGACCTAAAGAAACGGCAATGAATAATACTTGGTCTCCTCCTAGTATTGAAAAAGTAAAATAATTTAAAAATAATTTATAACACAAACTCAATTATACGTGCTAAGTAAAAATGATTCTGATTATAAAGCAACTTTACATTTTTTCGTGAGTATTTTTACCAAAAAACGTAAAAAAATAAGCTTCAAATATCTAGCAAAATAAAAATTTTCACATAGTTTTGATTAAAAAATATTTTTAAAATAGTAATGATGCCATTATGATTAATTCCAGGACAGTCCAAACTCTTGCTTTATTTCTTTTATTTTTACACAGCTACGGACAGCAATTTATTAAACCTGATAATGTCAATATTAATTATACAGGTAGGGTAGATGTTACGGCAGACTCTACTATGTTCTACTGGCCAGGAACTACAGCCGAAATAACCTTTAAAGGATCTAGTATTTCAGTAAAAATGAAGTCTACTAAAGAGAAAGCTTATTTTTACGCCATAATCGACAAAGACGATAAAAAACCTTTAAAATTTGAAACTGATAACACCCTCAGAACAATAAATGTGGCCAAAGATCTTGATTCAGGTACCCATACATTGGAAATATATAAATTAACCAACTCTACATCGGTTAATGTATTTTATGGATTTGAACTTTATGGAAAAACGAAATTATTGAAGAATACTGATAACCGCACCAGAAAAATTGAATTCTACGGAAATTCTATTACAGCAGGACATGGTGTAGATGTGCCAGAAGGAGGGAAGGATATGGGAGTCCCTGAGCATTTTAATAATTATTATACTTATGCTGCCATAACTGCAAGACACTACAACGCTAAACCATCTATTATTGCTCGCAGCGGAATAGGAATTACAGTAAGCTGGTTCCCAGAAATTATGCCTGAAACTTATGACCGTATTGATCCATTAGATCCTTCAAGTAAGTGGGATTTTAAAAAATACACCCCAGATATTGTAGTAATTAATCTTTTTCAAAATGACTCATGGATTGTAAACAGACCTGAACATGAACAGTTTAAAAGAAGATTTGGTACTGAAAAACCTTCTGAATCATTTATAATCCAATCCTATGCTGATTTTGTACGTTCAATTAGAAACAAATATCCATCGGCAAATATTATCTGTGCCTTAGGTAATATGGATGCAACCAGATCCGGATCTGAATGGCCCGGTTATATTCAAAAAGCTGTTGATGAATTAAATGATAAAAAGATATATACAGTATTTTTTCCTTTTAAAGAAAGAGAAAATCACCCCAGTCGAAAAGAGCAGGAAGCAATGTCTAAACAACTAATTGAATTTATCGATCACAATATTAAATGGTAGATAGTTCGTAAAATACTTCGAAAACAAAACTTAAACATCATAAAAAACTCCTTAATTTGATAAGGAGTTTTTTATTTATTTGAATATTTATTTTCTTTTGTTTTAACTAAAAAAGTTTCTCCCACGGATTATCACTTCTAAAAGGAACAGCGGGAAGTCCTTCTTTATTGATAAAATTAGATTGAGCAGCTTCGTTCCAGCCAAAACGAACCGAAACTGGATTCGGAACTTCGGGTGATGAAACAATTACTTTGTCTCCTTGTATTTCCGCTTTCGCCGAAGCAAATTTTCCATCTGTTCCAGCGATACTGAACCAGTCAAGCGGTTTCCCGTCACGACTTGTCAACCCACTTCCTACATTTGAATATGTGATTTCAATTGTATTGCCTTTAACTTCCATTTTTTGATAAGTAGGCCCTGACCAAACAACATTTTTTTGTCCATAAGTCTTGTTTGCAGCAAGAAGACTTAAACGACGACCAACTTCCCATTTGTTTATAGGGTGCAAATCGGCGGTATTGTAAACCAAATCGGTAATAGCAATTGTATTGGTATTCTCTAAGTGTAAAGCAAGACGCTGCGCTTCCCAGAATTCCGGAAGATTTTCGGGTGTGTGTGGACGCTCATCTTTAGTTGTAGAATAATTGTAGGGTGCTATTTGAACAAAATAAAAAGGTGCTTTATTGTCATTCCAATCGTTTCTCCAACTATCTATAAGTATTTTAAACTTATATGCATAACGAATATTTTCGTTCAAAAAACAATTTGACTCTCCCTGATACCAAAGAAATCCTTTTAATGCAAAGGGAATTAAAGGTTGTATCATCGTGTCATAAAACTTACCGGAATCTCCACCATCAGCATTAAGTTTATCCAATGTTTTTCCGTCTTTCATTTTTGGTGACACATCCATTTTTGAAGCCTGAATCCAAGGTTCAATTCTGCTACCCGGCACCGCTGCTGAAATCATTCCGATTGGAACATGTAATTTGGCATACAAATCTTTCGCAAAATAATAACCCACAGCCGAAAAATCAACCAAAGGTTTTCCCATAGCCGAATCCCAACCTAAATGTTCCGGACTTGGTTCCATATATTTTCGTCGGTCCAGAAAAATACGGATATTGGTATTATTAGCCAGATTCAAATCATCTTCCGGTGGTCTATTTCCTTTATTTATCGTATCTAATTTACTGTACTTTCGCATAGCAAATTCCATATTGGATTGACCTGAGCAAAGCCAAACTTCGCCAACCAATATGTTTTTCAAAACAATTGTGTTACTTCCTTTGATAGTCATTTCACGAGGCGTAAAAGATGCTTTCATTGGACTCAATTTTACTGACCATTTACCCGAATTGTCGGCAACAGTTTTTTTATTTTGTCCGGCAAAATCTACCGAAATTTTTTCCCCCGGGCTAGCAGTTCCCCAAACCGGTACTTCTTTAAGTTGCTGCAGCACCATGTTGTGTCCCAAAATCTTCGGAAGTGTAACTTGACTAAGGAGATTAAAAGAACATAAGAGTAAAAAACTTAATGACAGGAACGTCAATTTATTGGAAGACATAATTTCGAATTTTATAAAGTAATAAGTGATCTCAAAATTAGAGAAGTATGCCCCTGAAACCATCCTGCTCCATCCTGTTTCTCATTGCGTAATTACTTTAAATTCTTTGTTCAATTAATTGTTTTCTGCGAGTTTTGATTCGCTTTAAAAAATAATTGTTAATTATACACTTAATTTATAAAAGTAGCCATTCTCTTTTGTACTTTTAAAAACTAAAAGATGCGAAAAATGTATCGACATTCAACCTAATATTTTATTTTTTATGAAAAAGAAAACAATAAAAGCATTATTATTTATTGGATTGTTAGTTTTAAATACGGCAGTTAAGGCACAGTCAACAACGGCAGCACAAGATGATGTTGCAAAAGCCAAAGAATGGATTAGCACTTTATCGCTAAATGACAGTGCAAAAGAAAACAGATTAACACAAGTAGTTGCAACCCATCTTACAACTATAAAAGATTGGCATAATAGTCACCCAGCTTCAACAGTACCAGCGGGAATAAATCCATTGGACGGGAAGTCACTTTCGGAACTTCACCGACAAATTATTGCAGATTCAGCAATACCAACAACCGTTCATGAAAGTTTAATGAGCGGATTAAGGAAAGATTTAACCGAGGAGCAAGTAGCTTTGGTTTTAGACAAATACACTATTGGAAAAGTAGCATTTACCATGAAAGGCTATCAGTCTATTGTTCCTAATATGACTGCTACTGAGACTGCTGAGATTCAGAAATTAATGGAAAAAGCACGTGAACAAGCTGTAGATTATAAAAGCATGAAAGAGATATCTGCAATTTTTGAAATTTACAAAACTCAGGCTGAACAATATTTAAACAATCACGGTCGCAATTGGCACCAAATGTATGGTGATTATACCAAAAAGATTAAAGCCGAAAAAGAAGCTGCTGCTAAGAAATAAAGGTAAAAGCTCAAAAAAATAAAACCTCCAAAGTCATCTGAGTTTGGAGGTTTTTATTTGTTTCTGTTTAGGAGGTAAAAAGGGTAGGATTTCTAAAATATCCTTTTGTTTTAATGTAAAAACTTCAATGTTTCAATGTATTTACTAATTTTTATTTTTCAGTGGTTTCATCCTATTATTTCCGAAGTAGCTGCTAAGCAAAAAATCAAATATTCGGTGTTGAAAATTTCCCTCCATTATTTACATATTCTAAAATATCACCTGGTTGGCAATCTAGCGCTTTACAAATAGCTTCTAAAGTACTAAAACGAATTGCTTTTGCCTTACCAGTCTTTAAGATAGAAAGGTTAGATAATGTCAAATCAACTCTTTCAGAAAGTTCATTCAGAGAAATTTTTCGCTTTGCCATCATCACGTCTAAGTTTACAATAATTGGCATATCTTAAATTGTTAAGTCGTTTTCAGTTTTCATATCTACAGCATTTTGCAAAATTCTTTCAAGCACAGCCAAAGCAGTTGCAATAGCAGTAGCAATAAAAGTGGTTATGATACACATTGCCAGAAAACCAGCAGGATCGTCATCTTTATTATGAAATATCATTATAAACAATCCAGCTACCGCAATTAAACTACCTAATATTATTGTGCAATATTTCATGCTTTTCAAAGTCCTTACCGAATTTTGCGAAAACAATTGATTTTGCTTGATATTTGCGAGTAATTTGAATGCCTCATACAAGCCAACAAAAAAAGCTATAGATGATGCATATCCATACAAAATGAATGGGTCAGCGTAAATACTGAACATGCCTAGGTTCCGGGCTCTTCCTTCAGTTAATGGAAACTGAATCAAAATTATAAGGGCAACAATACCAATAAGTACAATGACAGCCTGCAGAAATATTATTGAAATTCTTTTCATGACGATTTAAAGAATTTTAATTACTTAGTAAATATAATAATTATTTATTGATAAACGATAAATAATTATTCTTATTCAAGAAAACAACCCTTTCTCATTACAAACCTCGAAGAACAGGAAAACATTTTTTAGTTACGAAATATAATTCCGAGCTATCGTTTTTTTAGCAAATCAACAGCAAACGATACTCCCCATCATTTTCTATTGGAGCTCTGTGAATACAAGGTAACACCTGTTGTTTTGGATGATCCACTGCCAAGCGCCAAAGGTGGCCTAATCCTAAATTGATAGGCTTTGCATTGGGTTTCACCTGATAATGCAAATCAAAGTAATTTTCCTTTAAAAAGTTTTCAAATTCCTCTGATGGACCGTTATGTAGTTCTTTAAGCTTTTTTCGGATTTCTGGAATTAGAATTTTTTGCTCCGCTTGTTCATTAGAAATAATATCACTTGCAGCTCCATAATAAGTACATAAAAAAGTATCCGTCGCAATAGGAGAACGATCAACATGATACGAATACACATCAGTAGAAATGAAATCGAATTCATCATCACGTTCATAACATTTAAGTAAATTAAGAGAAGGGGAAGCTCCAAAATCGGTTAATAATTGTAAATCATTTAAGATAATTTCCCTTGCTATATTCCCCTTTTCTGATAATTGGAGAGATACTAAATCTTTAGAATAAACTTCGGTTATATTTTCTTTTAATTGTAGTTTGTCAACAATCTCTTTAAAATCGCCTTCCAAATTTCTGTACCAACACAGTGCATTCATCTCTCCCTTAAAATCCTCATTTACAAGTTCGGAAAAAGTGGCTACTATTCCAATTTGGCTGTTGTCAGAAAATGTATTATTCATAATATGATATGAAAAAGCTAGTTATTTATAAACTACAAAATTATGCAATTCCGCACCATCAGGCCAATTTTTCCTCATCATGAAATTAATTAATCTTGGTTTAAGAAAAAATCAATTAAAACAAGGGTAGTAATAATATAAAAAAGACGATTCTAACCTAAAAAAGGACGATTTTGCACTTTAAAAAAAATATATCAAGCTACATTTGAAATTATTTCCTGATGATTTTTTTTAAAATCTATAATTAAAATGAATCGGATTAAACGCTTTTGAAAACAAAGTAGCATAAACTGCAAAAAAGAGTAATGTTTAATATCAAAATTGAAATAGGTCAAAATGTACAATTACAATAAAAGACAGCTTCAGAAGGGATTGATCATCCTTATAAATCTTTTTGGGACAGCATTTGTTTCTGCTCAACAGGAAGCTAAAATATTTGAAAATTATAAGAAGGATAAAAGTATCCTGCCTGATTTCTCGTATGTTGGTTATCATAATGGCGAAAAGAAAATCCCTAATATAACGGATTATAAATATTTTGATGTTACCGATTTTGGGGCAAAACCTAATGACGGTGTTTCAGATAAAATAGCCATTCAAATGGCAATCAATGCGGCCAATAAAAACGGTTCGGGAATTGTTTATTTTCCGAAAGGGAGATTTTTAGTCAATGAAGATGGTGATTTGCCAAACTCTATTGTTTCAAAAAACGGACATATCATTTTCAGAGGAAGCGGTTCCGGTTCTGGAGGTACTGAATTATATATGAAAAATGCGCTTCCGCCAACAAATCCAGCTCAAATATGGACTGTTCCGCCGCTATTTATTTTTGGAAGTGGTGGTAGCGATAAAAAAATAGGACAGGTTACTGCAGCAGCTTCTATTGGTGATTTGTCAATAAAAGTAAGCTCAACAGACGGTTTAAATTCAGGAGACTGGATTGTTTTACAATTATTAGATAACAACAAAGACTTAATCGCATCTGAATTAAAAAACAATAAAATAGAGCCTCAATGGACTTATCTAGTCGAGAAAGGCATTGATGTCAAAGTTTTTTACCAAATTAAAAACATAAAGAAAGAAACACTTATCCTAAATGCTCCCATTGCATACACCATTGATCCAAAATACAAATGGGAAGTTTTAAAATTTGCTAATAGCGAAGAAGTCGGTATAGAAGACATTGCATTTACAGGCAACTTCACAGAAAAATTTGTACATCATCGTTCTTGGAGAGACGATAGCGGTTATAACATATTAAACATCAGAAGGAACACCAATTCATGGATTCAAAATTGCCGTTTTACAAATTGCAGTGTTGCAACAACCATAGCACAAAGCGCTAATATTTCGATTTTAAATTGTAAAATAGATGGGAATGGAGGTCATCAAGCTATCAATTCCAATGGTTCAACCAATGTATTGATAGCCAATTGTGTTGACTTGGCATCACAATGGCATTCTTTCGGTTGTTCTCATGGTTCTATGAATACTGTAATCTGGAAATGTACCTATCCTTCGACTACCTGTTTTGAATCTCATTCCAGCCAACCCAGAAATACATTACTTGATCAAGTTGAAGGTGGCTTGATGAATGGACGTGGTGGTGGAGCAACTGAGAATATGCCTAACCACATGCAAGGATTAGTACTTTGGAATTATAAACAAACCAATGAAGCTGTAAAAGATTTTGAATTTTGGCCTCCCACAGCGGTATTTGAATGGTGGAAAATCCCCAATCCTATAGTTGTTGGATTTACAAGTCAGGGTACCACTTTCAAAATGGAGCAATTAGGACTATCTGAATCACTGGATAAAGCCGTTGAGCCAGCTTCACTATACTTGGCACAATTGCAACTAAGATTGGGCTATTTGCCAAAATGGATTAAAGAAATTCAATAAAAAGATAATCATGAAATATTTAAATCAAAATATCAGCACAAAGCTTATTCTTTTCTTAACAGTATTTGTCGGAATTTCAGCGGTTGCGCAAAAAAGTGCAACATCTAAAACTCCTCCAAACTTACTAATTATTTTGGCCGATCAATGGAGAGGGCAGGCGATGGGATTTGAAGGGAAAGAACCCGTTATGACTCCTACTTTGGATAAATTATCAAAAGAAAGTTTGGTACTTAATCAGATGGTCAGCAACTTTCCAGTTTGTTCTCCAGCAAGAGCTATGCTCATGACAGGTCAATATCCATTAAAAAATCATGTTTACAGCAACGTGAATTCGGCTTCAGCTCCTTTTGGAATCGAATTGCAAAAAAATGCCGTATGCTGGTCAGATATATTAAAGCAAAATGGCTATTCCAATGGTTATATCGGTAAATGGCATTTAGATTCGCCCTACCAACCTTATATCCCAACATCAAATAACATTGGAAAAGTTGCCTGGAATGAATGGGCTTCTCCGGACAGAAGACACGGTTTCGATTATTGGTATGCTTATGGTACTTATGACGAACACGACAAACCAATGTATTGGGATACCAATGCCAAAAGGGATGAATTCAAATATGTAAATGAATGGGGACCAATCCATGAAGCTGATAAAGCATTGGCTTTTATGAAAAATGAAGGTGGGCAACTCCGTAAAGAAGGAGCACCTTTTTCACTCGTGGTCTCAGTAAACCCTCCTCATTCGAATTATCAAACAGTTCCAAAAAAATATTATGATCTATACAAGGACATACCAATAGAAGATTTAGTAAAAGGAGCAAATATTCCCGCCGCAGGTACCGAATGGGGTGATTTTTATCGAAAAAACATTCGTTATTATTATGCCAATATTACTGGAGTTGACGAGCAAATTGGTCGAATATTGCAAGGTTTAAAAGATCAAAAACTGGACGAAAAAACTATTGTAATAGTTACCGCCGATCACGGGAATTGTTTAGGAAAACATTCTGAAGAGTCAAAAAACAACATTTATGAAGAATCACTAAGAATCCCATTTTTCATTTATTGGAAAGGGCATATCATACCTCGAATAGACAACACCTTCTTAGGCAGTATCCCGGATATTTACCCAACTCTTTTGGAATTAATGGGAATAAAAGATAAAACACCAAAAGACATCGACGGAAAAAGTTATGCTCAATACTATCTCAATGGCAAAGGAGAAAAACCAACGGAGCAATATATTTTGGGAGCCATTGCAAGTAATAATGTTAATGTAAATACTGGTTTTAGAGGTATTCGTACAAACGATTATACATTTGCTTATGTAAAGAAAAAAGGGAAAGGCGAATATGAATTATACGATTTAAAAACTGACCCATTTGAATTGAATAATATTTACAAATCGGATTCACCAATTGTAAAAAAACTGCAGCCTGTTTTAGTACAATGGCTAAAGAAAACAGGAGATGGTTTTGTTTTAGATAAATAAAGATTTTAGACAATAATATAAAAAAGAAATAATGGTTTTATTCGATTTGACAGGAAAAAAAGCGCTTATTGCAGGAGATTCGCTTAATGAATTCATCATCAGCGGGACACCCGCCAATTGTTGGAGAGCCACAGAAGATTTACAGGGAGCAACCTTCTTCTTGTCCTCAAAAGTGAGTGATTTTGTAAATGGGCATATCTTTTATGTAGATGGAGGAATCATCGCTACTATTGGAAAACCTTTAAATGAATAACAACTGAATAAAAATTTCTGCCGATATTGCATTAAAATCAATACCGGCATATTTTTTTTAAAATAAAAACTAACTATTATCTCAAAACCATGAAATTCAACAAGTTCGCTTATTTATCGCTTCTTTTTTTACCGTTTGCCCTTTTGTCACAAACAAAAGCAACAATTAAAATCCAAAATAATTCAGATTTAAATCGAGATGAAGCTGTTGTCGCTATCAAATGGGAAACAATCTTATCCCGTTTTCCGCAAGTAGATACTACTGATTTTGTTGTGATTAATTCTGTTACTAAAAAGCAGATTCCATATCAATTGGAACATAAAGGACTTCCTGCCATTCAAAATTTATTGGTACAAGTAAATGTAAAAGCAAAAAATTCGGTTCAACTTTTTATCCAAAAAGGGAAACCAGTTGCATTTCAAGCCAAAACTTACGGACGCTACGTGCCTGAAAGATTTGAAGATTTCGCTTGGGAAAATGACAAAATTGCATTTAGAGCTTATGGTAAAGCATTAGAAAAACAAAAAGATAACGCTTATGGTATTGACGTTTGGGTAAAACGTACTGACAGAATGGTAATAAATGAGCGTTACAAGCGAAATGAATATCATACAGATCACGGAGACGGTATGGATTATTACAAAGTTGGATTTACAATGGGAGCAGGGGATATGGCGCCTTATGTGAATGATAATATTGTCTATTTAGGAAACTATCACCACTGGAAAGTGTTGGATAATGGGCCGTTACGTTCTACTTTTAGATTGGAATATGATGATGCAGATGCAGCGGGAATTAAAGTTTCGCATACCAAAATCATTTCTTTGGATGCAGGTTCACAATTGAACCGAATCGAAAATGTTTACTCGTTTTCAGACAGCAAAGCTTTGCCTGTAGCGGTTGGAATAGCCAAAAGACCTGAACAAGGCGCTATGTTATTAAACGAGCAACAAGGAATTATTGGTTATTGGGAACCTACTGTTGCAGAAGATGGTACAACTGGTGTAGGAAGCATTCTGAACATTCCTGTTAAAAATATTTCCGTTGGAAAAGATCAGATTTTAGCGATTACTGAGGTAAAAAATAATGAACCAATCGTTTATTATACTGGCGCCGCTTGGGATAGAGCCGGAAAAATTACGAATGCAACTCAATGGTTTGATTATTTGAATCGTTTCTTTCAAGAATTGAAAAGCCCTTTGGTGGTGAGTATTAAATAGACCTTTGCTATAACGAAAAAAAAATCCGCCTCGTTTCGCTCAAAAATAATTGCCAAAGTAATCTCAGCATAAAATTTAAACAGGATCTAATTAAAATTATTTTTTATGTCAAAATGTTTACATTGCAAGCACTATTACTAAAACCAAATTTATAAAATGAAAAAATTGTTTTTCATCTGTCTAGTACTTTGCAATCAGATAGTCCTGTGCCAAACTAATCAAGTTGTATCAAAAGATATAAGTCAAATTCAACCTGCTGCAAAAGGGGATTTTACTTTGGGAAATAGGGAATTCCTGTTAAACGGCAAACCTTTTTTAATCCGTGCGGCTGAGCTTCATTATCCACGTATTCCTAAAGAATATTGGGATCAACGAATTAAAGCATGTAAAGCGATGGGAATGAATACCATTTGTATTTATCTTTTTTGGAATTACCATGAACAACAACAAGACAAATTTGATTTTGCGGGAGACAAAGATATTGCCCAATTTGTAAAATTAATTCAGGCCAACGGTATGTATTGTATAGTGCGTCCTGGCCCTTATGTATGCGCCGAATGGGATATGGGAGGATTGCCTTGGTGGTTGCTTAAGAAAGATAATATCCAACTTAGAACGCTTTCGGATCCGTTTTTTATGGAGCGAGCGACAAAGTTTTTGAACGAAGCAGGCAAGCAATTGAGTCCTCTGCAAATCCAAAACGGAGGGCCAATTCTTATGGCTCAAGTAGAGAATGAATATGGCGCTTTTGGAAACAGCAGCGAGTATATGGAAGCAATGCGTAAAAACCTTAGAAACGCAGGATTTGACAAAGTCCAATTGATGCGCTGCGACTGGGGAACTAATTTTGACAGCTACAAAACCGCTCAGGATATTGCAATAACGTTGAATTTTGGTGCAGGTTCCAATATCGAAAAACAATTTTGGAGATTTAAAGAGCAAAATCCAACAGCTCCTTTAATGTGCAGTGAGTATTGGACGGGCTGGTTTGATAAATTTGGACTTGTACACGAAACACGTTCAATCAATAGTTTTATTGGAAGCCTAAAAGATATGATGGACAAAAAAATATCTTTTAGTCTCTATATGGCTCACGGAGGGACAAACTTCGGGCAATGGGGCGGAGCCAATTCCGGGCCTTATACAGCCATGGTTAGTTCGTATGATTACGATGCCCCAATAGGCGAACAAGGAAATATAACCGACAAATTTTATGCAGTCCGTGATTTATTGAAAAATTATTTGAATCTGGGTGAGACTTTAGGTGAAATCCCTGCTGCCATTCCAGTAATGTCGATTCCTAAAATACAATTTACCCAAAGTGCCTCTTTATTTCAAAATTTGCCGGAAGGAAAAAAATCTGAGAATATCCAGTCCATGGAAATGTTCGATCAAGGATGGGGAAGAATTAATTATCGCACCAATTTGACTGCATCGGAAAAACCTAGAAAACTGATCGTTACCGAAGTGCACGATTGGGCACAGGTTTATATCGACGGTAAGCTGATAGGTGTGTTTGACCGTGACAAAACCAGTAATACTATAGAAATTCCAGCGACAAAAAATAACGCTGTTTTGGATATTTTGGTTGAAGGAATGGGAAGAGTAAATTATGGTAAAGATATTTTGGATAAAAAAGGAATCACCGAAAAAGTGGAACTAAAAGATGACTCCGGAGCAATAACATTGAAAAATTGGACGGTATATAATTTTCCGATTGATTACGCTTTTCAACTAAATAAAAAATATACTGCTAACAAACCTTCAGGACCAGCTTGGTACAAAGCCAAATTTACTTTAAATAAAACAGATGATACCTATTTGGATGTAAGCACGTGGGGCAAAGGAATGGTTTGGGTAAATGGGCATGCTATTGGTCGTTATTGGAAAATCGGACCACAGCAAACCTTATACATGCCAGGAGTTTGGCTGAAAAAAGGCGAAAACGAGATTGTTGTTTTAGACCTTGAAAAACCAAAAGAAGCAGCAGTAACGGGTGTAACAAAACCTGTTTTGGATAAAAATAGTTCAGATGTATCATTGTTGAGCCGAAAACCGGGTCAAGAATTAAAATTGACTGGAGAAACAGCTATCACACAAGGAACTTTTGATGCCACCGAAGTTTGGAAAGAGGTTAATTTTCAACAACCAACCGTTGGACGCTATTTTTGTTTTGAAGCTTTAAATGCACAAAACAGCAAAGATACAAATGCTACAGTTGCTGAAATCGAACTAATAGGAAAAGACGGCAAAGCAATACCTTCAAAAAAATGGAAATTGGTTTATGCCGACAGCGAAGAGATTACGGTTTCAAATAATGTAGGTGCCCTTGTTTTTGACAAACAAGAATCGACTATGTGGCAAACACAACTTGTTGGTAAAAAATCAAAATACCCACATCAAATCGTAATTGATTTGGGACAAGATGAAGAAATCAAGGGTTTGCGTTATTTGCCTCGTACTGATGGGGGAAAAACCGGAATAGTAAAAGATTATAAAGTCTATTTGAAAACAACGCCTTTTGCTTTTTAAGTAATAAATTGCATATAATAATATTTTAACCTCGAGAGCATCAACTTTCGAGGTTTTATTTTTAAATCAAAAGGAGAGACTTCAGACGGAAATTTATTACGATCAGGATACAACAGGATATTTATAAATTCTACTTTTAGTATATTTAGCCATTATCATTTGGGTATCAATATTAATTTCATTCAAACAATATTGTTCCTAAATTTTATATTTTTTCAATATCTGTAAAGTATAAAAATGGAATTAAAAAAGACATTAAGATGGTTTGGAGCAAAAGATCCTATTAGCTTGGCTCAAATCAAACAAACTGGCGCAAAGGGCATAGTTACTGCGTTGCATCATATTCCCAATGGCGAAATTTGGTCAGTCGAAGAAATTTTGAAAACTAAAAGCAATATCGAATCGTATGGACTGACTTGGGATGTAGTAGAAAGTTTACCTGTGCATGAAGACATCAAAAAAGGCAAAGCAAGTCGGGATATAATTATTGCAAACTATAAGGAGAGCATTAAAAATTTAGGTGAATGTGGTATTAAAACCATTTGTTATAATTTCATGCCGGTATTAGATTGGGCGAGGACAAATCTGAACTATACGCTAGAAAATGGAACTGTTGCCATGTATTTTCAAGCCGATTTATTTGCTGCCTTTGATTTGTTTATTTTGAAAAGACCAAACGCCTCTAAAGATTATACTAAAGAACAGTTAGATAAGGCTGAAAAACTCTATAAAACTTTAAGTGATGAGGATGCCAAAGCTCTTGCTTATAATATCATTGTTGCTACACAGTCGTTTATTGACGGGGCAGTTGGAGAAGATGAAAAAGAGCCCATCAAAATATTCCTGAAATTATTGGCGGAGTATGACAAAATTGATAAAGATAAACTAAGGGAGAATTTTTCATACTTTTTGAACGAAGTAATTCCAATTGCAGAAGAGTATGGGGTTAATTTAGCTGTACATCCTGATGACCCTCCTTTTCCATTATTGGGTTTACCTCGTATTATGAGTTCTGAACCGGATTTCGAATGGTTGTCAAAAACTTGCCCATCCTTACATAACGGAATTACTTTTTGCTCCGGTTCTTTAGGGGCGAGAAAAGACAATAAGCTTTCGGCTATTTTCAAAAACTATGCAGATCGGATTCATTTTCTTCATTTGCGGAGTACTAAAATATTGGATAATGGTGATTTTTTTGAAACAGAACATCTCGATCCAACAGTTGATCTACCGGGAGTAATGAAATGTATTATCGAAGAGCAATTAAGGAGAAAAGCGGTAGGTAGGGAAGATTATAATATTCCGATCCGACCAGATCATGGTCATAAAATGTTAGATGATTTCAATAGAGATGGGAACCCAGGATACCCATTGATTGGAAGGCTTAAAGGGCTTGCAGAATTGGCTGGTCTTGAAATGGGAATCCGATACCTCATGAATGAATAATATTTCCCTAAGAAGTTTTTTTATATCTATAAATATTACATTAAAAAAAACTTAATTTGCAGTAAGATTTTGGAAAGGTATAAAATATGGATATAGTAAAATTTAAAGTCACTCCCAAAACAATAAAAATAGAAGTACGAAACTCTAATAATTATATTTTTGATTTCAATACAGCTGTAGATATTGACAAAGAGGACAGGGACGTATTATTAAAACTTCATAATGCTTTATCGTTATTGTTTAAAAAAGAACATACTCCTGAAAGCAAAAACTATATTTCTCCAAATCAAACGAATATTATCGACCAGATTAACGCTGCAGAAGATTTGGAGTCTGTTTAAATTTTATTTTTGAGATTTATTATTAAAGGATTTTTGAGTGAAACGAGGCAAATTTTTATAAAATAGCAGAGCTATTGTATAAAAATTTAACGAAGTTGCAGCCAAAAATCGTCATAAGAGAGCCAATAAATAAAACTTAAACAGGATCTTAAAGCAAGATGAAAATTAGATTAAACATTACTGGCTATTTTTGTAATATTTTTTTCTTTTAATCGAATTAATAAGGTTTTTACATATCTTCACCTTTTTTTCAAAATTTTTTAATATAAATTTGGATAAAATGGTTGTATCTTACAGTAAAAACAGCAATTTCCTTAGTTTTTTATGGGTAGTCTTATCAATTGGTTTTTTGCAGGCCCAAGACAAAAAAACTGCCGTTGATATTGAAAAAACATATCTTCACACCGACAGGTCAACCTATTTCATGGGAGAAGATATCTGGTATAAAGCCTATAATGTAAGAGCCAGTAACAATACCCTTTTTGATAATAGTAATATTTTATATGTTGAATTAATTTCTCCCGATTCTAAAATAATTGCACGCAACAAAACAAATTTAGAAATAGGTCTTGGGAATGGCGATTTTAAATTAGCCGATTCACTAGGTGTAAAACCCGGGCGATATCAAATACGAGCTTACACCAATTGGAACAGGAATTTTGGTGAAGATTTTGTTTTTAAAAAAGATATTGAAATTTTTAATGTTTTTGAACCAAATCCTAATCCTGTTTTAGTAGAAGAGAATGCTAAGATTATAAAAGCGATTACCTCTGGTGTTGAAAACACAGTTAAGGTCGATTTTTTCCCTGAAGGTGGCTCACTTTTAGAAAATGTTGCCAGTATTATTGGTTTTAAAGCTGTTGACCGCAATGGAAACCCAATAGATGTTAAAGGAGAAATTTACGATGCAGATAACGAATTGACTACTTCTTTTGTAAGTGCTCACGATGGTATGGGTAAATTTCAAATGATCCCTATAGAAGGAAAAAACTATTACGCAAAAATTAAACCTACTGCTGAAACAGAATTCCGCGTAGAACTCCCAAAAGCGATTAAACAAGGTTACTCATTAAGTTTTAGATTATTCAAAGGCAGAAACATTGTTACGATTAATACCAACCAAGCGACTTTGGCTCAAAATCCTAATCAGGCACTAACGGTTATTTGCAGAGCCAAAGGAATATCTTATTTAGAAACCTTACAAAAACTAGTAGAAACTACATTCTCTTTTGAATTACCAAAAGACAAAACTCCAGACGGTATCAGCCAAATAACATTATATAACAGTAGTTCTAAACCACAAAGTGAACGCTTGGTTTATATTGAAAAAGAAGCCGATTTAGAAGTACAATTAGCAGCAGACAAACCTAGTTATAAGCCTAATGAAAAAGTAACATTAAATGTTTATTCTAAATCCAAAACAGGTGTTGCCAAATCAGCTAGTTTTTCAGTAAGTGTTACCGATATGAATGGTGCGCAAGAAGACAAAGACTTCGGCACAAACATTTGTTCTTATTTTTTAATGGAATCTGACATTAGAGGAAAAATATATAATCCGGCCTACTATTTTGACCCTGCTAATTTAAAACGACTGGAACACTTAGATAATTTGCTTTTGACCCAAGGCTGGCGTGATTTTGTATGGAAAAATCTCCCAATGCCTTACGAAAGTACTACCTATATAGCCGAAAAAGGAATTACTATATCGGGCAAGGTAAAGCAGCTTCTTGGCGAAAAACCATTGGTAAACAATAATATGACACTTGGTTTAATGAATAAAAAGCATTTTAATTTTTTTAATGCAACTACCGATTCTGCTGGGGTGTATAAATTTGAAAACCTAATGTTTTCAGGAAAAACTACTATGTACTTAAATTCTACAAATGAAAAAGGGAAGTTTAGGGGCGAAATAATTGCATATCCTATTGAACAGAGTCCAATACCAGTCTCTTTCAAAAGCGATACAAACAGTTCTTCTGATTTAGAACCAGAAGTCGTTGAAAATGTATTTAAAAAATATACTGCATTTGGAGTAAAACCAGAGAATATTTTAAAAGAAGTTACTGTCAGCAACAAAAAGAAAAGCAGTAGGCCTTCTATGCTAGGAATACCTGAATTTAGTTATGTTGCAGACGAAAGCACAGCAAAATTTACCGATATTTATCAGCTTATTGAACAAACCGTTCCAGGAGTAACTGCTGATATAGATTCTGTACGATTTACGCGTTACAGTGGAAGCCCTCTTTTTATTATAGATGGAATTGAGGTAATTGATAATTTACAGGTTGGATTTATTCTACCCTCAGATGTTTTAAAAATTGAGGCAATCAAAGGAACACAAGCCACAACATATTATGGAAATGCAGCTGCGAATGGTGTCATTGCCATCACAACCAAGGAGAACACTGGAAATCGTCCAAAAAAAGAGACTTTTCACTCTATCAAACAAGAAATAGCAGGGTTTTATACTGCTCGTGTCTTCTATGTGCCAAACCCTGAAAAACCAAATTTAGAGTTGGATAATAATGCAGCAGTAAGAAACACAATTTATTGGAATCCCTATGTGCATCCAGATAAAACGGGCAATGTTAATGTGAATTATTATAACAGCGGTGTTGAAACCAAAGTAAAAGTAGCTTTAGAAGGCATTACCGGTTCTGGTATTCCCGTCGTAAAAAACACTTATTACTCGATTAAAAAATAATAGGATTAATCAAAACACTACTTCAAGCAAAACTTTGTATTAAGTTGTAGATACTTTTGCTTGATTGTCCCAATACATTTTGAAAAAGTAACTAAAAAAGCAAATACTATTTTAAGTACATTTGTTTCCATAAAATATTGGATAGTGAGTCAAATAAATAAATTAAAAATATTCAACGACCCAATTTATGGGTTTATTACAATCCCAAATGCTTTAATCTACGATTTAGTTCAACACCCATATTTCCAGAGGTTAAGACGAATCTCTCAAATGGGGTTATCCTATTTGGTTTATCCTGGTGCGAATCATACCCGTTTTCATCATGCTTTGGGTTGTATGCATTTGATGCAAAAAGCGGTTGAAGTATTGCGATTCAAAGATGTAACCATCAGTGCGGAAGAAGAGAATGCCCTATATATCGCAATTCTATTGCACGATGTTGGTCATGGGCCATTTTCACATGCCATGGAAAGTAGTATAGTCGAAGATGTGCATCACGAAGAAATTTCCCTATTGTTGATGAACCAGTTAAATGCTGAGTTCGATGGGAAACTGAGCCTTGCCATAAAAGTTTTTAAAGGAGAATACCATCGTAAATTCATGTTGCAACTGATTTCGAGTCAACTCGACATGGACAGAATGGATTATTTAAAAAGAGATAGCTTCTATTCGGGAGTTTCTGAGGGAAATATCAATTCGGAGCGATTGATTCAGATGATGAATGTTGTGGACGATGTATTAGTTATTGAGGAAAAAGGAATCTATTCTGTTGAAAAATTCCTGATGTCACGACGCTTGATGTACTGGCAGGTTTATTTACACAAAACCAGTCTGGTAGCCGAATTAACATTGACCAAAGTATTGAAACGCGCCAAAGAACTGACCGAAAAAGGAATCGTTTTACCTTGCAGCAAACCTTTACAGTTTTTTATGCAAAATAAAGTAACCTTAGATACTTTTGATTCCAAAACATTGAAATTATTCACAAAGTTGGATGATTTTGATATAATTAGTGCGCTAAAAGCCTGGGAAAGTCAAGATGATTTCATACTTTCTTCATTGAGCAAAATGATTATTAATAGGGATCTTTTGAAAATTAAATTAACTAATGATAAGGTTTCGCTAGACGAATTACATATTCAAAAAGAAAAGTTCTCCATCCAAAATAAAATTTCGTTATCAGAAACCAATTATTTCATTTTCAAGGGGAAAATAAAAAATCAGGCCTATAGTAAAATTGCCGAACCCATACGAATTCTAAACAAAGACAAGACAATTGAAGATGTAGTTGAGTCTTCGGATCAGCTGAATTTGAAATCGTTATCCAAGTTAGTAACCAAGTATTACATTTGTTTTCCAAAACATCTAGTTTAAAATTAACATTTAAAGTCTATTTTTTATATTTTTGTGGCAAAAAACTAGCCAATCTATTTTTATTAAATATTGTGAGAACTTACATAAGCATGTTCCATCTTATACTTTTTAAAAATACAATTCAATAAGATGAAATTTAAAGCTGAACAAATAGCAGGGATATTAGAAGGAGAAATTGTTGGTGATCCAAACATCGAAGTGTCTCGCTTATCTAAAATTGAAGAAGGGGCTGAAGGGTCGCTTACTTTTTTATCTAATCCTAAATACAATAACTACATATACACTACAAAAGCCTCAATAACAATTGTTAACAGCACTTTTGTACCTGAATATCCAATTACCACTACGCTTATTAAAGTCGCCGATGCCTATAAATCATTTTCCAAATTATTGGAATTTTACAATCAGGTGAAACTCAATAAAAGTGGTATTGAAACCCCATCTTTCATTTCTGAAAGCGCTAAATATGGTGAAAATTTATATTTAGGAAGCTTTAGTTATATAGGCGAAAATGTTGTCCTTGGAGATAATGTAAAGATATACCCGGGAAGTTTTATCGGTGACAATGTTACTCTTGGTAATAATGTGATTATTTTTCCTGGCGCAAAAATTTATTCCGAATCGATTATTGGAAATAATTGTACAATTCATTCTGGCACTATTATTGGTGCAGATGGTTTCGGATATGCTCCAAATGAAGATGGTACTTACAATAAAATTCCGCAAATCGGTAATGTAATTATTGAAGACAATGTAGATATTGGAGCCAATTCGACAATTGACAGAGCTACATTAGGATCAACAATTATCAGAGCAGGAGTAAAATTGGATAATCAAATCCAAGTTGCTCATAATGTCGAAATTGGTAAAAATACCGTTATTGCGGCACAAACAGGAATTGCAGGTTCTACCAAAATCGGGGAGAATTGTATGATTGGTGGTCAAGTTGGTATTGTAGGCCATTTAACGATAGGAAACAATGTACGTATCCAGGCCCAATCAGGTGTGGCAAGTAATATTAAAGATAACGAAACATTGCAGGGTAGTCCAACGTTTGGATATTCTGATTTTAGTAAATCATACGTGCATTTTAAAAATTTACCAAAACTGGTAAAAGAATTAGAGGAGTTAAAAAAAGAAATATTAAACCAAAAAAATGGAAACAATGGTTAAACAGAAGACCATCAAAACAGAAATTTCGCTAACTGGAGTTGGATTGCATACTGGTAATGAAGTTAAAATGACTTTTAAACCTGCTCCGGTAAATAACGGCTTTACATTTGTTCGTGTCGATCTTGAAGGACATCCCGTTATTGAGGCAGACGCTAATTATGTGGTCAATACACAACGTGGCACCAATTTGGAAAAATTAGGTGTTAAAATTCAAACTCCCGAACATGTTTTGGCAGCTTTAATGGGTTGTGATCTGGATAACATTATTATTGAATTAAATGCCTCCGAACTTCCTATTATGGACGGATCTTCTAAGTTTTTCGTAGAAGCCATTGAAGAAGCAGGAATAATCGAACAGGAATTAAACCGAAATGTATATGTTGTAAAAGAAGTTATTTCTTTTACCGATGAAGCTTCCGGAAGTGAAATCATGGTTATGCCAAGTGATCATTATAGTGTTACTACTATGGTCGATTTTGGAACAAAAATATTAGGTACTCAAAATGCCACTTTAAAATCAATTGGAGATTTCAAAACTGAAATTGCCGATGCCAGAACTTTTAGCTTTTTGCACGAATTGGAAGCATTGTTGGAGAATGGTTTAATTAAAGGTGGCGATTTAAACAATGCCATTGTTTATGTAGATAAAGACATTTCAGAATCTACAATGGAAAGCTTGAAAAAAGCTTTCGGAAAAGATGAAATTACGGTAAAACCAAATGGAATCTTAGACAATCTTACTTTGCATTATCCAAATGAAGCTGCCAGACACAAGTTACTTGATGTAATTGGAGATTTAGCTTTAATTGGATCAAAAATCCAAGGAAAAATCATTGCCAACAAACCAGGACATTTTGTAAATACTCAGTTTGCAAAGAAAATGGCAAAAATCATAAAAAACGAACAAAGAAATTATGTTCCTACTTATGATTTGAACCAAGAACCGTTGATGGACATAAATAAAATTATGGCTATGTTACCTCACAGACCGCCATTCTTGTTGATAGACAGAATTATCGAAATGTCTGACAGTCATGTTGTGGGTATGAAGAACGTTACAATGAACGAAAACTTCTTCGTTGGGCATTTCCCAAATGCACCTGTAATGCCAGGGGTTTTAATTGTTGAAGCAATGGCTCAAACAGGAGGAATATTGGTGTTAAGCACTGTTCCGGATCCAGAAAATTATTTGACTTATTTTATGAAAATAGATAATGTTAAATTCAAACATAAAGTATTACCTGGTGACACATTGATTTTCAAATGTAGTTTGATTACCCCTATTAGAAGAGGAATTTGTCACATGCAGGCCAATGCTTACGCTAATGGTAAACTTGTTGCCGAAGCTGAATTAATGGCGCAAATTGCCAGAAAACAATAAATTGATCTTTTCTTTTGTTTTAAATAAATAAGATCAAACAGTTTAACGATTAAACAAAATATATGAATCAACCGTTAGCATATGTTCATCCAGGTGCAAAAATCGCCAAAAATGTTGTAATTGAACCGTTTACAACCATTCATAACAATGTAGTTATTGGTGACGGAACTTGGATAGGCTCTAATGTAACAATAATGGAGGGAGCAAGGATCGGAAAAAATTGTAATATTTTCCCAGGTGCAGTAATTGCAGCAATCCCTCAAGATTTAAAATTCGGTGGAGAAGATTCTTTGGCGATCATTGGTGATAATTGCACCATTAGAGAATGTGTAACCATCAATAGAGGAACTATCGCTTCTGGACAAACAGTTATTGGTAATAATTGCCTAATTATGGCCGCAGCTCACATAGCACATGATTGTCATGTTGGTGACAATGCAATTATAGTAAATGGAGTTCTTTTAGGAGGACACGTAACAGTTGGAAATTATGCCGTAATTGGAGGGTTATCAGCTGTACACCAATTTATTAGTATTGGTGATCACGCAATGATTTCAGGAGGGTCTCTATTAAGAAAAGACGTTCCTCCTTATACTAAAGCTGCAAAAGAGCCTTTGTCTTACGTAGGAATCAATTCAGTTGGATTAAGAAGAAGAGGATTTACTCTTGAAAAAATTAGAGAAATTCAAAATATCTACAGAATCCTATATCAAAAAAATTACAATACAACTCAGGCAATCGGGATAATTGAAGCCGAAATGGAAGCTACACCTGAACGAGATGAAATAATTGATTTTATCAGAAACTCATCGAGAGGGGTTATGAAAGGATATACTGGAAACTATTAATCCCCTCCCCAGCCCTCCCCGAAGGGAAGGGAGCTAAAAAGATAGATATAAAATAAATATAATAAATAACAATTATCCGCTTCGTCTCCCTCTCCTTTGGGGAGGGTCGGGGTGGGGAAATAAAACAAATTAAAAATGGCATCTACATCAGATATTAGAAACGGATTATGTATCAAATACAACCACGATATTTATAAAATTATCGAATTTCTTCACGTAAAACCTGGAAAAGGTCCAGCTTTCGTAAGAACTAAATTAAAAAGTTTAACGACAGGAAAAGTATTAGACAATACATTTTCTGCGGGACATAAAATTGAAGATGTGCGTGTTGAAACACATACTTTTCAATTCTTATACGCCGAAGGAGATCAATTTCATTTCATGAATTCTGAGACTTTTGAGCAAATTACTTTAGACAAAAACATTCTTGATGCTCCGGATTTATTAAAAGAAGGAACAAATGTAATGGTTCAAATCAACACAGAAACTGATTTACCACTTTCTGTTGATATGCCTGCATCTATAGTACTTGAAGTTACTTATGCTGAGCCAGGTGTGAAAGGAAATACTGCTACCAATGCTACAAAAAATGCTACTGTTGAAACTGGAGCAAATGTAAACGTTCCTTTATTCATCAATGAAGGAGATAAAATCAAAATCGATACTGCTACAGGTTCTTACATGGAGCGTGTAAAAGAGTAGTTCATCAATTAGATCATGAGTCAATTTGATAGTTTCATAATTATTAAATTGACTCATTTGCTAATTATCTAATTCAAAAATATGAAATTTCCAAAAGTTTATCCACTGCAAGAAATAGCAGATTTGCTTCAATGTGAATTTGTTGGCGATGCTACGTTTCCAGTTTACGGTATGAATGAAATTCACGTTGTCGAACCGGGTGACATCGTTTTTGTAGATCATCCAAAATATTACGAAAAAGCTTTGCAATCAGCAGCTACGATTGTTCTAATCAATAAAAAAGTAGATTGCCCAGAAGGAAAAGCTTTGCTAATCTCGGATGACCCTTTTAGAGATTTTAATGTATTGACAAAACATTTCAAGCCTTTTGTCCAGTCGAATGTTGCTATATCTGCTTCCGCAAAAATTGGAAAAGGGACAACAATTCAGCCAAATACTTTCATTGGAAACAATGTTATTATTGGAGAAAATTGTTTAATTCATGCGAATGTTGCCATTTATGACCATACCATAATTGGGGATAATGTGATTATCCATTCAGGTACCGTTCTTGGAGCCGATGCTTTTTATTACAAAAAAAGACCAGATGGTTTTGACCAATTAATTTCTGGAGGTAGAGTTGTAATCAAGGATAATGTTGGAATTGGTGCACTTTGTACTATTGATAAAGGAGTAACAGGAGATACAACCATTGGGGAAGGTACCAAAATTGATAACCAAGTTCATGTAGGACATGATACAATAATTGGAAAAAAATGCTTAATCGCTTCTCAAACAGGTATTGCCGGTTGTGTGATTATTGAAGATGAAGTAACCATTTGGGGACAAGTAGGAACAACAAGTGGAATTACGATAGGGGCGAATGCCGTAATTCTTGGACAAACAGGAGTTACAAAATCAGTAGGAGGTGGCAAAAGTTATTTTGGAACCCCAATTGAAGAATCAAGGGAAAAATTGAAGCAATTAGCAAATATTAAAAAGATCCCTGAAATTTTAAAAAAGTTAGAATAATATGTCTACTAAAGAAATTGTAAAAAGTTTTTATAAATTAGATGCCTTCATTAATCCAACGGTAATGAAAGAGTATTTACACCCTGAATGTATTCTGGATTGGAACAGCACAGAGGGATTTATTCAAATGGACTATGATGCATTAATCAGTTTAACTACTGAGATCAGTAGGGCTTATGTTCGATCCAAAGCCAGAATCAGCCATATTATAGAAGAAGACAATATGGTGTCTGTTCGTTTTGCACATTATGTAAAAACGATAGAAAATCCAAGAGAAGAAATGTTTTTGGCGCATATGATGATTATTTGGGAATTAAAAGACAATAAATTATACAGAGGTTATCAAATGAGTCAAGTATTGTGATTTTTTTATTCTAAAAAAGAATATAAAATAAATACAAATACCTTACTTTTGCTTCACAATTTTAAAAACGACATAAAAAATATATCATGAGTGTTTTAGTTAATAAAGATTCAAAAATAATTGTTCAGGGATTTACAGGTAGCGAAGGAACTTTCCACGCTTCACAAATGATTGAATACGGAACCAATGTTGTTGGTGGTGTTACTCCAGGAAAAGGAGGAACTAAACATTTAGACCTACCGGTTTTTAACACCGTAAAAGATGCAGTTGAACAAGCTGGAGCAGATACTACTATTATTTTTGTACCGCCAGCTTTTGCAGCAGATGCTATTATGGAAGCTGCTGATGCAGGAATTAAAGTAATCATTGCTATTACTGAAGGAATTCCTGTTGCCGATATGATTAAGGCAAACAACTATGTTAAACAAAGAAATGCAAGATTAATTGGTCCAAACTGTCCAGGTGTTATTACTCCGGGAGAAGCTAAAGTTGGAATTATGCCAGGTTTTGTTTTCAAAAAAGGAACTGTTGGTATTGTTTCTAAATCAGGGACATTAACTTACGAAGCTGCTGACCAAGTTGTAAAACAAGGATTAGGAATTACTACTGCTATCGGTATTGGAGGAGATCCAATTATCGGTACAACTACTAAAGAAGCTGTTGAATTATTAATGAATGACCCTGAAACAGAGTGTATCATTATGATTGGTGAAATTGGTGGACAATTAGAAGCTGATGCTGCTAGATGGATTAAAGCTGATGGTAACCGTAAACCAGTTATTGGTTTTATCGCTGGTGAAACTGCTCCTGCCGGAAGAACAATGGGACATGCTGGTGCTATTGTTGGAGGATCAGATGATACTGCTGCCGCTAAAAAACAAATTATGAGAGATAACGGAATCCACGTTGTTGATTCTCCTGCCGAAATCGGTAAAAAAGTAAAAGAAGTTTTGGGATAATCTCCTAAACCATAATAATAAATTCCAAAATGCCTCACGATTTTGTGGGGCATTTTAATTAATAAATCGATATGTATAAAGAGTTAGAAAAGTTTGGTGTAAAAGGAAATTTTACATTTAAACAGGAAGATAATTTGGAAGCCGTTTGTAATGCTTCTGATGCAGGTTCTGGTGTTTTTGTTGTCTATGACACTACAAATGGTACCAAAGAATTAATAATGGTTGGTTCAACAGGAACTGTTCAAAATGATGGAACCTTAAAAAGTAAAAATGGCGGGTTATATGATAAAATTGTAAACGGACATCAATTTGCTAAAACAGGAAGAAAATATTCCTGGCCTGCACAAATGAAAAAAGAAAGCATCGACACATTAGAAGTTTTTTGGTTTGAAACTTTTAATGGGACTGTTAAAGCTATTCCAACAAGTGTGGAAGGGCAAATTTTGCAGATTTTTCTAGATGAAAATGGTAAACTGCCAAGATGGAATGTAGCTTTCTAATACTTTCCAAATTAAACGAAAAAAGCTTTACAGATGTAGAGCTTTTTTTGTTTGGGAAAAAATCAATTATTTTTCTTTAAAATCAACCGACAAAGAATTTACACAATAACGCTGTCCTGTTTTTGTAGGTCCATCTTCAAAAACATGACCTAAATGTCCTCCACAATTCGCACAAACAATTTCTGTACGCTTCATACCGTGACTATTATCAACAAGATATTCTACTTTTCCGGGGATCGATTTATCGAATGATGGCCAGCCACAATGCCCGTCAAATTTAGAATCACTTTCAAACAAGGGAGTACCACAACCACCACAACAATAAACACCATTTTCAAAATGCAAATTATATTTGCCTGTATGTGGGTATTCTGTTCCTTTCTGACGAAGAATTCTATAACGTTCAGTACCTAATTCTTCTTCCCATTCTTTTTCTGTTTTTACAAAAGGATAGTTCATGACTTTATTTTTTAATAAAATTAGTTATTTTTTCAATCACCTTAAAATCAGCAAGAATTTTTCTGTGACCCAATCTTGTCGTCAACATTAATTCTCCGTCTTTAAGGTGTTCATAAATATGTGTACCTGCTTTTACAGGAACTTCGGGATCATTTTCGTCGTGAATTACCAATGTGGGAATCAAAGTCATTTCAGCTGCTTTGTATGCATCAAAATCTTCCATCTTTTCACCGTATTTCTTTTCAAAATAATCACAAAGCTGTTTGCTGATTTTTGGCTTCAATCCCAATTTACGAACAAAATCATCTGTAATATCCTGTACAATATCACCGCTTCCAATAATAACAGCTTTATCTACATGAAACCCTTTTTTAATGGCATTCAGTACCGACATACCTCCCAAAGAGTGGCCAATAGCAACTTCAAAAGGCCCAAATTGCTTGTCAATTTCCAAAACTGAAGCGATAAAATCGACCATAATACTTGAATTCCCAGGTGATTTACCATGCGCCGGAGCATCAAAACTAACAGTGGCATAGCCCAATTTCAACATCTCATCTGCAATTTTACACAATTGCGTTCCTCTTCCTGACCATCCATGAACTAATAAAACTTTTTTGCTGCTTTCCCCATATTCATACACATTTACTCTTCTGTTTATGGTTGGAACAACTATCATTTTCTGAATACTTTTTTGATCCATTTCCATTTCCCGCTTCGGAAGCTTATGTTTTATAGGTGTCGTAAACAATTTTGAAGCAAAAATAGTAACCCATTTGTCTGACAAAAAAGCAATAACCTTACTGGAGACTATTATAATTTTTGGAATTTTCAAAGGCTTTATATGATTAGAAGCATTTTTTGTCATATTAATAAAATTACGTAATCGATTGAAAAATTAACTTTTTTTAGTTATATTTAAAAAACATAAAAGTACTAATAAATTTAATGTTAACATAACTTGAGTTAATACCGCAAAAGCAGTAATTTTTTAATTTTTGTACATAAATAATGGAGTTTGAAGCTTTATTATTAAAAATAAAATAAATTCATGGAGATATTTCACATTGGAGCAGAATGTTACCCAGTGGCAAAAGTGGGTGGTCTAGCCGATGTAATTGGAGCGTTGCCAAAGTATCAAAACAACACTGAAAATACGGTCCGAGTAGTGATTCCTTGTTATGAAACAGCATTTCGATCCCAAAATGATTTTGAATGTGTGCATTGGGGCAAATTGAAACTGGGAACTTTTAATTTTCCTTTTAGCGTTCTGAAAGAAAAAACAAATAAATTAGGCTTTGAATTGTATTTGATAGAAATACCAGAACTTTTTAATCGCCCAGACATTTACAACTATCGAGATGATATAGAACGGTTTGTAGCCTTTCAGATTGCGTCATTAGACTGGATAATTGGAAGAAATTCGATACCGGATATCATTCATTGTCACGACCATCATACAGGATTGATTCCGTTTATGAGTAAATATTGTCCAAAATATGTAAAACTAAAAAATGTCCCTACAGTGATCACAATTCACAACAGTTTGTATCAAGGGGTGTTTACTTTTAATAAATTATATTATTTACCTGAATTTGATTTGATTCACATCAAAGAACTAGAATGGGGAAATTGCATCAATTCTTTGGCAACCGCGATTAAATGTGCTGACGAAGTAACAACTGTTTCTCCTACTTATCTCAATGAAATCAGCTATTCCGGTAATGGATTGGAGACATTGTATCAAAGGGTCCGAAATAAATCAAAAGGAATCCTCAACGGAATTGACCTTGATATATGGAATCCTGAAAACGATTCAATGATAGCAGCTAATTATTCGATCGCTACTTTTAGCGAAGGTAAACAGCAAAACAAAAAAAAATTATGCTTACAGTTTGGGATGAATCCAACAAAACCGCTTTTTAGTTTTATAGGAAGATTATATAATGAAAAAGGAGCCGATTTGTTGCCAAAAGTCGTGACATCAGCTTTTACAACATTTAAAGAAGAAATCAACATATTAATTCTGGGATATGGAGAGACAGAAATAGAAAATAAACTAACGCAATTGCTTTCGACTCATAAAGGAAATTATAATATTTATATAGGTTACGATGAAGAATTGGCACATAGAACTTATGCAAGTTCCGATTTTATTTTGATTCCGTCACGCATGGAGCCTTGCGGATTAAATCAGATGTATGCCTTGAGATACGGAACAATACCAATAGTACGAAGGACGGGAGGATTAAAAGATACAATTATAGATTTTGAGGATGACGGAAACGGAATTTGCCACGACCAGGCTTCTGTTGAAGATGTTTGCGATTCCATAGAAAGAGCAGTCGATTTATATAAAGATAAAGAGCAAATCGACAAATTAAGAATAAAAGGAATGAATACGAATCATTCTTGGAAAAATGTCAGCCAGGAATATTTAGAATTATATAATTTAATTACTACAAAGAAATATGAAAGCCAATAAAAAAGTTATCGCAATTATTTTAGGAGGAGGCCAAGGTTCAAGATTATACCCATTAACAGCCAAGAGGTCTAAACCTGCTGTACCCATCGCAGGAAAATACAGATTAGTTGACATTCCAATATCTAATTGCATCAATTCTGATGTCCGAAGAATGTTTGTACTGACGCAATTCAATTCTGCTTCATTGAATGCTCATATTAAGAATACTTATAATTTCAGCATTTTCAGCCAGTCGTTCGTTGATATTTTGGCTGCCGAGCAAACACCTGACAATCCGAAATGGTTTCAAGGAACTGCGGATGCGGTTAGACAATGTATGTCTCACTTTTTAAACCATGAATTCGATTATGCGTTGATTCTTTCAGGAGATCAACTGTATCAAATGAATTTTAATGATATGATTGATGCTCATATTGTAGCCGAAGCTGAAATTTCTATTGCAACTTTGCCAGTAAATGATAAAGATGCCCCTGAATTTGGAATTTTGAAAACCAATTCGAAAAATGAAATTGTTTCTTTCATTGAAAAACCTGCCAAAGAATTATTACCAGATTGGAAATCGGAAGTTAGCGACGAAATGAAAATCCTTGGAAAAAACTATTTAGCTTCCATGGGGATCTATATTTTCAACAGAAAATTATTAGTTGAATTAATGTCGAATCCCGATACAAAAGATTTTGGAAAAGAAATCATTCCGCAAGCTGTCGGGAATAGAAAATTATTAAGTTACCAATACGAAGGTTACTGGACAGATATCGGAAATATTGATTCATTTTTTGAAGCTAATATAGGGTTAACCGATGATTTGCCTAAGTTCAATCTATTTGACAATGATAATAGAATCTACACAAGAACGCGTTTGCTATCACCTTCAAAATTCCATAAAACTATGGTCGAAAAATCAGTGATTGCTGAAGGTTGCATTCTACGAGCCAAAGAAATCACTAAATCGGTCATTGGAAACAGATCCCGAATAGGCGAGGACACTGTGATAAAGAACACTTATGTAATGGGTAATGATTTTTATCAAAATATTGACGATATAAATGAAGATCTTGAAAATGGTAAACCAGTAATTGGGATCGGTGAAAGATGCTATATCGATAATGCGATCGTCGATAAAAACTGTAGAATTGGTCATGATGTCTATATCAAAGGAGGAACTCATTTACCTGATTCAAACAATGAATTATATTGTGTAAAAGAAGGAATTATTGTGATTCGAAAAGAAGCTATAATCCCCAATAATTTTACTATAAAATAAATATCTACCATAAATATTTCGAAACATATTACACCAAATACAAGACACAATCTATTGCGTTTCAATTTGGTGTAATTTTTATCTGCTTAGTCGAATACTTACATTTTTTTTTAAAATAATTTCTAAAAAGCGTAATATTTACTAAATTACATGTTCAATTTAACTGACCTTATGCAAAATCAAACCCGTATCATAATAGAAAATGTTTTGCCCCAACTTAATGGAGGCAGCTTTGCCATTAAAAGAATTGTTGGCCAAAAAGTATTTGTCACCGCTGAAGTTTTTTCAGATGGACATGATGTAGTAGAATGTTGCGTCAAATTCAAACACGAATCCGAAAAGGATTGGCAAGAGGTTAGAATGACACCTACGCACAATGACGAATGGTTTGCCGAATTCCAAGTCGACAAGCAGGGAAAATACACTTATTTTGTTGAAGGTTGGGTTGATTACGCTCTGAATTGGCAACATGGTACCGAGCGAAAAATTAATGACAACCAATACGTAAAATCGGAATTACTTGAAGGAGCCGAATATATCCGTGCCATTCTGAATTTAGTTGATGCTTCCGATAGCGAATATCTTAATCAGTTGATTTACTTTTTTACAACAGAATCAGAATATGATAATGCTGTGAGGGAAACAAAATCAGAAAGATTACATCATATTTTTAAAAAATACCCAATCCGATTTTTAGAAAACAAATCAATTGATCTGGAAATCTATGTTGATCGAAAAAAAGCTTTATTCAGTACATGGTATGAATTTTTTCCTCGTTCGGCATCATCTGAAGACGGAAAACACGGTACTTTCAAAGACTGTGAACGATTACTCCCAAGAGTTGCTGAAATGGGATTTGATACACTTTATTTCCCACCAATCCATCCTATTGGTGAAGTTAACCGAAAAGGCAAAAACAATTCAACTAATGCAGAATATGGTGACGTAGGGTCACCTTGGGGAATTGGTTCGCAGTATGGTGGACATAAATCAACTCATCCTGAACTGGGAACGATTGAGGATTTTAAGGAATTAGTACAAAAAGCAAAAGAATTAGGAATCGAAGTTGCAATGGATTATGCTTTACAGGCTGCGCCAGATCACCCTTATGTAAAAGATTTTCCGCAATGGTTTAAATGGAGACCGGATGGAACCGTTCAATACGCTGAAAATCCACCCAAAAAATATCAAGATATCCAACCCATTTATTTTGAAAGTTCTGACTGGAAAAATCTTTGGAAAGAACTACTTGATGTTGCTTTATTTTGGGTTGAAGAATGTGACATCCAAATTTTTAGAGTGGATAATCCACATACCAAACCTTTCTATTTTTGGGGTTGGCTAATCGCCGAAGTTAAAAAGAAACATCCTGATGTTTTGTTTTTGGCAGAAGCATTTACTCGTCCAAAAATAATGAATGAGTTGGCAAAACAAGGTTTCAGTCAATCTTACACTTATTTTACGTGGAGAAATACCAAGCAGGAATTGACTGAATATGTTGAGGAATTAACAAAATCTGAACAAAAAGAATTTTATCGCCCTAATTTTTGGCCCAATACGCCTGATATTAATCCTTTTGCTTTGCAAAATGGTAATGAATCAGTGCATTTACAAAAATATTTTCTGGCAGCTACTTTAAGTTCCAATATCGGAATTTATGGACCTGTTTTCGAATATATGATTAGTACACCGATGGCTCCTGGAAAAGAAGAATACTTGGATTCTGAAAAATACCAATGTTACAAATGGGATTGGAGCATACAAAATAAGCTAACAACGCTTATCACTAAAATAAACGCAATTAGGAAAGAGCAAATCTCGCTACAGCAAACCAATAATATTGTTTTTTGTGAAACTAACAATGAACAAATGATTGCCTATTATAAGTTTGACGATAACAAGCACGACGAAACTTTGATGGTGGTTAGTTTAGACAACCATCATACCGGGAGGGCAATGGTGAAACTTCCTGTTGAAAAATTAGGAACCCAAAATGTTCAAATCACCGATTTGATCACCGGAAACACCTATTCGTGGGACAACGAATGGAACTATGTAGAACTTCCTGCTGAATTGCCATTTCATCTATTTAAAATTCAAAAATAATGGTTGATAAAATTAACGAAGCCGAGTATAAGAACCCACTTGTATTTCATACAGATTGGAAAGATGCGCTTGAAGACGAAAGTTTTATTAAAATTTTTGCCACTGATATTTTAGAAAATTACATTATCAATAAAAGATGGTATGGAGGAAAAGCCAGTACTCTGAAATATATTGAAATTGTAAACTCTTTTAAAATAAGTTCAAATGACAATATTTATTACGGAGTTTTGTTAGAAGTCAATTTTAAAGAGGCTTTTTACCAACATTATTTTATGCCATTGGCATTTATGTCTGAAGATGATTTGGACACTAATACAGTAATTGCTCCGGTTATAATGAACGAAAAGGAGGGATACCTTGTTGATGCATTACACCAGGAAGACTTTAGAAAATTGCTTTTTGAAAAAATCATTCATTCCAAAAAAGATGAAGAATCAAAAGTGACTTTTCATAAAGGAAAGAAAATGCATTCCAAAGAATATATTTCATCACATTTCATGGGAGTAGAGCAAAGCAATACTTCGATAGTGTTTAATGATAATTTGGTGTTGAAAATTTTCAGAAGAATTTATATAAGTATGAACCCTGATTATGAAATCAGTCGTTTTCTTACTGAAAGAATGAATTTTAAACATTCTCCTGCTTATATAGGAAGCATCAGCATCGTACATTCTGAAGGCAATATTACACTTGGACTGATGCAGGAATTAGTTTCAAATCAAGGAGATGCCTGGAAATACATGCTGGAAGAAGTGGATCGCATTTTTGATAATTTACAAGCAAAAAAGATTTCAGTCAGTAAACTTCCGGACATCGAACTATTCAAAAGACTGAAATTAAATGATGTCCCCCATGAAATTATTGATTGGGCAGGACTGAGCATCTTTTTAAGAATTCAAACTTTGGCTACCCGTACTGCTGAAATGCACATAGCGCTCGGAAGTGATATTCATGAAACCGCCTTCACGCCGATTACTTACAATGGTGATTATTCCGTTTGGTTAAAAAACCGATTAACGTATCAATTTCAAAACCGATTAAACATTTTAGAAAATAATCTGCACAAATTGGATGGTTTAGAATTAGAGTTAGCCAATCAATTTTTGGATCATAAAAAAGAAATCCGAAAAGCTTTTCTGGAATTTGACTGGACTCAGATGAAGTCGGAGCGGATTCGTATTCATGGAGATTATCATTTAGGTCAGGTCTTGGTCAATGGAGATGATTTTTGCATCCTTGATTTTGAAGGAGAACCAGAAAGTACCATCAGAGACCGCAAAGTAAAACAACCGCCATTGAAAGATGTTGCAGGAATGTTTCGTTCTTTTCATTATGCAATCTACGCAACAATCTTCAACAGTAATGACAAATATCCTTATACTCAAGATGAACTTTTTCAAGCCGGGGAAATTCTATACAAATATTTTGTAGGTGTCTTTCTGAATACTTATACCGAAGTGGCTCAGTCGGGCAATCTTAATATTGGATACCAAAAAGAAATTGATTTTTTATTGAAATATTGTCTTTTGGAAAAAGCAATTTACGAATTGGGTTATGAATTAAATTCCAGACCGAGATGGTCGGTAATTCCATTATCAGGAATTGCCAGTATAATGGGGTTTAATAGAGCTAACTAATTACAATTTTACAAGAAAATAAAACACAAAAAATGAACAAAGTACAAACCTATTCGCTTTTTACCGATTTTGACATCGATTTATTTAAAGCAGGGAAACATTATAGACTTTACGAAAAATTAGGCGCCCATCTAATAGAAGTTGACGGCATAAAAGGAGTATATTTTGCTGTATGGGCTCCGTCTGCAAGAACAGTTTCGGTAGTTGGAGACTTTAACTACTGGATACAAGGGGAACATCAATTGCAGGTGCGTTGGGATTCTTCCGGAATTTGGGAAGGATTTATTCCCGGAATCGAACAAGGGACAACTTATAAATACAAAATACAATCCAACATAGGCGGGGTCATCACTGAAAAAGCGGATCCTTTTGCTTTCTATTGCGAAAAGCCACCTCACACAGCTTCGGTTATCTGGGATTTAGATTATAAGTGGAAAGATAAAAAATGGATGCAAACCCGTAAGGAGCATAATGATTTAGACAAACCTTACTCGGTTTACGAAGTTCATTTAGGTTCCTGGAAAAGACATGGCGAAGAAAATAGATTTTTGACCTACCAAGAATACGCTGAAGATTTAGTAAAATATGTGAAAGAAACCGGATTCACCCACGTGGAATTTATGCCTGTAATGGAATATCCTTATGATCCATCATGGGGTTATCAATTAGTTGGTTATTTTGCCCCGACATCCCGTTTTGGAAATCCACAAGATTTTATGACGCTTGTTGATAAATTGCATCAAGCGGGTATTGGTGTGATCCTTGATTGGGTTCCGTCACATTTCCCAGAGGATGCCCATGGGTTAGGTTTTTTTGACGGTTCAAATTTATTCGAACACCCCGACAGAAGAAAAGGCTATCATCCCGACTGGAAAAGTTTGGTTTTTAATTATGGTCGAAATGAAATTCGTTCTTTTTTAATCAGTAATGCGCTGTTTTGGTTACATCATTATCACGTTGATGGATTACGTGTAGATGCCGTAGCCTCGATGCTGTACTTAGACTATTCCAGAAATGATGGAGAATGGGAACCTAATATTTACGGAGGAAGAGAAAACCTGGATACCATCAGTTTTTTAAAAGATTTCAACGAAGCTGTTTATGGCAATTATGAAGGCGTACAAACAATCGCCGAAGAAAGCACATCATTTCCAATGGTTTCAAGACCTACTTTTGCAGGAGGTTTGGGCTTTGGAATGAAATGGATGATGGGGTGGATGCACGATACTTTAGAATATTTTCAAAAAGAAACAGTCTATCGAAAATACCATCAAAATGATTTGACATTCTCAATGACTTATACGTATACCGAGAATTTCATGTTACCACTTTCCCACGATGAAGTTGTATATGGAAAAAGATCAATAGCCGGAAGAATGCCGGGCGATGAATGGCAAAGATTTGCAAATTTAAGATTGCTTTATAGTTATATGTTCACCCATCCGGGAACCAAATTATTGTTCATGGGATCCGAATTCGGACAAAGCTCGGAGTGGAATTTCCAAAGTAGCCTGGATTGGCATCTTTTGCAATATCCATTTCACAGTGGAATAAAATCAACTATTACTAAGCTCAATAAAATATATAAATCGGAGCCGGCGTTGTATGAAAAACAGTTCAGCCCTGAAGGATTTGAATGGATTAATTATTCAGATCACGAAAATGCCATATTATCATTTATCAGAAAAGGAAATGATCCAAAAGACGATTTAATTGTAGTTCTCAACTTTACTCAAGTAGTCCGTGAAAATTATAGAATTGGCTTGCCAAAATCAGGGAAACTTACAGAAATATTCAACAGTGATGAAGCCGATTTAGGTGGAAGTGGTTTAAAAAACAATAAAAAAATAACAATAGAGACCAATCCATACGACGGAAGAGAATATTCTGCAGTTGTTTCACTTCCGCCGCTAGGTGCAGTCATTTTTAGAATATCGTAGATTTAAAATTCATTATAATAATTTAAAAAAAGTTGCGTTTTTAAATCCTTTTTTAGGGAGTCATAAAGATGCTACTTTCCAAAAAATTAAAACGCGATATTATGAAGAAATATTTATTAATAGGGATAGGAACAATTGGCCTGGTTTACTCTTGTGCCACCAATCCTATGACAGGAAAGAAAGAACTTAATTTTGTGTCCAACAGTGAATTATTTCCATCTTCATTTCAACAGTATGGAACTTTTTTGAAAGAAAACAAAGTAATTACAGGAACTGCTGATGCCAAAAGGGTAGAACTCGTTGGTTCAAAAATAAGGGCTGCTGCCGAAAAATATGCAATTTATCTCGGACAACCTCAATACTTGAATGGATATCAATGGTAATATAAATTGGTTGACAGTAAAGAAGTTAATGCTTGGTGTATGCCAGGAGGCAAAATTGTTGTTTATTCCGGGATTTTACCAATTACTAAAGACGAAGCCGGTTTAGCAACAGTTTTGGGGCATGAAGTTTCCCACGCTTTAGCAAATCATGGAGCGCAAAGAATGAGTGCTTCTCAAATAGAACAATTGGGAGCAGTAGGGGTAGCCGTTGCTACGGGAGGACAAAGTGCCGAAAAACAACAAATGTGGCAGCAATATTACGGCATAGGATCTCAGCTAGGAGTGATGCTACCGTTTAGTAGAAGCCATGAAAGCGAAGCTGACAAAATTGGGCTTACATTAATGACCATTGCAGGCTATAATCCAGAGGATGCAATTCTTTTTTGGCAAAGAATGGCCTCACAATCAGGAGGACAATCACAACCTGAATTTATGAGCACACACCCATCAGACGCAACGCGAATGGCAAATTTAAAAGCCTTAATCCCTCAAGCGAGGGAAATAGCAGCAAAGGTCAACGCTATCAAATAATTATAAAGATTTGTAATATTTCAGACTCATTAAGCTATCCTCAAAAGGGTAGTTTTTTTTGAACACAAGAAAAGTATTAATTGTGAAATAACATCTTTAGTTGTTATTCCAACAAAAAATTAAATAAATTCGCAAAAAAAAATAAGCATGGCAGAATTAGCTAAAGGAAGCAAGAAGTTATTAAACGCATGGGCATTTTACGATTGGGCAAATTCGGTTTATCCATTAGTTATTTCGTCATCTATATTTCCAATTTTTTATGAAGCTTTATTTTCTGAACGAAACCACTATATTGAGGTTTTTGGAATGAATTTAAAAAACTCTGCTTTAATTAGTTTTGTTACTGCTGCTGCATTTTTGATGGTCGCCTTTTTTTCTCCATTATTGTCCGGAATCGCCGATTATGTAGGGAATAAAAAATCTTTTATGAAATTCTTCTGCTATACCGGAGCAATTTCCTGCATTGGTTTGAATTGGTTTAGTTTAGAAAACATCTATGTTGGATTGTTTTTTTATTTTTTTGGTTTAATTGGTTTTTGGGGTAGCTTAGTATTTTATAACTCCTATTTACCAGATATTGCCTTTACCGAACAACAGGATGCTGTAAGTGCCAAAGGCTATTCTTTGGGATACATTGGTAGCGTTATATTATTAATTGTTAATCTAGCAATGGTAATGATGCCTGATACTTTTGGGATAACAGGAAGCACAAAAGGACAAGCTGCAATGACTGCCATGAAATATTCCTTTGTAATGGTTGGAATTTGGTGGATTGTATTCAGTCAATATACTTATTATTATTTGCCGAAAGGAAATAAAAATGCAAACAGAAAAGTTACCAAAGCTGTTGTTTTCAATGGTTTTAAGGAACTAAAAAAAGTTTGGGCATTATTGGAAGCTAATATTCCTTTAAAAAGATACCTGATAAGCTTTTTTGTTTACAGTATGGCGGTGCAAACCGTAATGCTTATTGCAACTTATTTTGGTTCTCAGGAAATTGCATGGGAATCTCCAAGCCAAAGTCAAACGGGATTAATCATTTGTATTTTATTAATACAAATTATTGCCATCGTTGGTGCGATTTTGACTTCAAAGGCATCAGCCAAATTTGGAAATATACCAACCCTTATTGTAATCAATTGTTTTTGGTTGATCCTGTGTTCAGCTGCTTATTTCATAGTGACGCCTGTACAATTTTATGTAATGGCTGCTTTGGTAGGACTTGTGATGGGAGGAATTCAGGCCTTATCTCGTTCTACTTATTCTAAACTTCTACCTGAAACCGAAGATACCGCCTCTTTTTTCAGCTTTTATGATGTAACTGAAAAAATAGGTATCGTAATTGGAATGTGTGTTTATGGAGCCATAGATCAAATTACCGGAAGTCCACGTCTGGCCATAGTATTTTTGGCAGTGTTTTTTATGATTGGAATTATACTTCTCAAGAGAGTACCTAAAAATAAAATTAATCTTTAAGAAAATAATAAATCCCACAGATTAGGTGATTTCTAATCTACGGGATTCTTCTGAGAAAACTGTTGTTTTTTATATTTTCGAAATTTCGCCGGAACCACTCACTTTAGTGTCTTTTATTTTGGGGTTACCTTTGTATTCAATATCTCCTGAACCGGAAACCCTGGCAAATAAATTTTCAGTACAATTTAGTTTCATATCTCCCGAACCTGAAACAGTTACATTTGCTTTTTTGGTTGTCAAATTAACAGCGTCAACATCTCCTGAACCCGAAGTTTTGGAAGTAAAATTATTTGAACTTCCTTTTAAAACGACATCACCTGAACCTGTCAAACTCATTTCAAAATCAGTGCTTTTAACGTCTAAATTCAGATCGCCCGATCCTGATAATTTAGCTTTAAAAGTAGGAGCAGAGATAGTGTTTTTTGTTGAAATATCACCTGAACCTGAAAGACTAACAGCTTTTATTTGCTCAAAAGGAACAGTCACAGTGACATCTTTTTTGGTATCGAAACTAACATTATTGTTGTAAATTTTCAACACATTTCCAACAACTTCAATTTTGACATGAGGAAGTATATTTTCTTCGCCTTCAATAGTTATAGCACCTTCGGCTCCTGAAACCAAAACAACATCATAAAAACCAGACACATTTATTTCATCATATCCTGCAGTTGTTCGTTTTTCGGAAATTACTTTTCCGTTACCTTTTACTTTTGTTTGTGCATTTGTGGCTACTGTAAAAACCAGCACGCTTAAAAAAACTAATTGGAATGTTTTTTTCATTTCTTATTGAATTAAAAATTACTAATCGCTTTATTTTAAATTAAGATTTAGATTGTCATTGGGATTGAGATTGCAATTTCTATTGCCCATCTCTTTTATACAATTTTACATTGCCATAATTAGACGAAATCAAAACCTTATTATCTCCTCTTTTCTTGTAAAAACCACTGAATCTTTTAGAAGTATTAGTCTCTTCTTTCGAATTTACAGTCATTTCATTGTCATACTTAAAATCACCATATTTTACATCCACTAAAAAATCAAAAGCAAAATTCGGAGTGAAACCAACATTCACACCTGTATAGGCAGCATCAATACTTACATTACTGGCTTTTGCCTGAACTGCATCAATATTCACATTACTATATCTGGTGCTTAATTTTAAATCATTGGACAATGAACCCACATAAATGGTCAAATAATTACCTACACCTTCCAGCGAATTTATTTTCTTAGCCTTAACGCTTCCATATCTGCTAGTATATCTTACATCATTACCTTCGTTAATTTCAATTTCAGAATAGTCAGATTGTAAATCAAGTTTGTTAGCTTCATCCATTTTCAATCCAGAATATTTAGATGTTACGGCTCCGCTTTTCAAAAAATCGATAGTAGAATTGGAGCAGTAACCAATTACAATTATATTACTATTTCCATTTAATTTCCCTAAATTAATTTTACCGTAACTGCAATTGATGTTTGTAGTAGAAAACAAATCACCTGTACCAATGTTTCCATACTTGTTGTTCAGTCTTACTGTTCCGTTTTTCGGAATTTTTACGGTATAATTGATTTCAAAATTGTTGTTCTTTCCATTGTTTTTATTACCTACATTATTAAAAACAGTTTTCGCACTCACCAACGTTTTCAAAGCAGTAAAATCCACATCGATTCCGTCCAACTTTTGATTAACCCATTTTTCATCATTACCGCTGACTTTGATTACAACTTCGATTTCAATTTTATCCTCATTCCAGGTGGTAACAAAAATATTTCCATAAGAGTTATCAATATTGATTCCCGCATCGCTGTTTACTACATAGGCTTTATTTATAATTTTTTGTTTTGTATAACTAAAATCATCATTTGAAAACCCCAAAAGAGGGCTTAACAAAAGGATTAACAACAGTACATTATAAAGTTTTTTCATTTTTTAAATTTTTAAGTTTTTCTGTTTGTTCAATATGCTGCAAAACATTTTGCAAAAATGAAATTTGGGTTTGCAGATTATTGATCATCGCATAAATAATAGGTTTGCATTCTCCATTTACTTCCAATTCATGCTTGATTTTTTCATAATCGCTATCCATTTTTTTCATCTCCTTCAATGCATCATTTATGATTTTTTCATTCTCGGGTGATTTTTTGGCTTCAATTTGGGCCAACTGGCGTTCAATCAAAACCGTAAAAATAGAATCGGTTTGTTTGGTTTCTTTAGATGCAAATTTCAATTCCTTGTGCTCATCAGCTTTAGGATAAAACAATGTAATTCCAAGCAGTATAGCTACAGATGCAGCTACGGCATAGATAAGTCCAAAATTTCTTTTTCGTTTTTTAAGAGTCAATTTTTCCGAAAATCGATTAAAATGCTTCTCATCCAATTCCTGGATATCCCATTGATTTTCTAAATTTTCAAATAATTGGTCTAATTTTTCATTTTCATTTATCATAACTCACTTAATTTTTTTCTCAAACTTTCTTTTGCCCTACTCAGTGTCGTTCTACAATTGGCATAACTTATTTTAAGAATTTCACTTATTTCCTCCTGATCGTAACCTTCTATATAAAACAAGGTCAAAACCATGCTGTAATTGTATTTCAAGGACTGAATAGCGTCCAAAACCTGCTTAACTTTTAAATCATTAAATTCTAATTTCTCTTCCCAATCGGGTAAAGGGTCTTCTAATTTGTAAAGTGTTCTTTCAAAATCTTCAGTTTTAAAGGGATTATTTTTTTTGTAAAAATCAATACTGTAATTCACTATTATTCGTTTGAGCCAGGCGCCAAAGGCCACTTCTTGCTTGAAATCATGTATTTTGGTAAAAGCTTTCAAAAAACCTTCCTGCATGACATCTTCTGCAAAATGCTCATCTTTCACAATTCGATGGGCTACATTATACATCGCCTTGCAATAGCGATTATAAATCTCGAATTGTGCTTTCTGATTGTTCTCTTTGCAAAGCGAAACTAATACCTCGATATTTTGATTGTTCAGATTCAATTAAATAATAATGATTTGTACCAAAGACAGAAGAATTTTTGGTTTGTTACACTTTTATAAAAATAATTTATTTTAATTGATTTTGTAGTAAAACTTTTAATTTACTTCGTCAGTTCGCTTAAGCTCGTGTGGGCGTGCCCCGCTGAAAAAAGGCGGGTCGTGCTGTACGTTCCCGCTTCCCGATGAAAAATCGGGAGAGCTCCACTGCCATCACTCACGCGAAAAACTGCAAAAATCAAATTTCCAATTACAAACAATATCTTCTTTTTTTACTTTCTCTAATCTCAAATCATTCAAACGTGGCTATATCCATTTCTATAAGATAAAATTTTCAAATAAAATTTCTTTGGCATAATGATTGCCTTATTAATAGCTCAATATTTATAGCCCTTTATCAGGCCTAAATATTAGCGTGATACCGTATATTTGCGCTCCGAATTAAAACATTAATGACAAAAAGACTTAAATTTTACTATGTCAAAACATAAAATACTTACTATTGACAATCTGTCACTTCAGGAATTTGATTCTGAAGCCGAATTAATTCCATTATTGACTCCAGAGGATGAGGAAGAAATGAATAATGAAGAATTGCCTGATTCTTTGCCCATTTTGCCTTTACGCAATACGGTTTTATTTCCGGGAGTAGTTATTCCTATTTCGGCAGGGAGAGACAAATCGATAAAATTAATTAATGATGCCAATGCAGCAGGAAAAGTCATTGGTGTAGTTGCTCAACTCAACGAGGAAGACGAAGATCCAACCTTTGATGATATCAACAAAATAGGAACAGTCGCCCGTATTTTGCGCGTTTTAAAAATGCCTGACGGAAACGTTACTGTTATTCTTCAGGGGAAAAAACGTTTTGAAATTGATAAAGTAGAAACTGAGCAGCCTTATCTAAAAGCTACCATTAAGGAAGTTCCTGAAAAAAGACCTGCCAAAAAAGATTCTGAATTCAATGCAATAATTGATTCTGTTAAAGAATTGGCCGTTAAAATCATTAGTGAAAGTCCAAATATCCCAACAGAAGCAACTTTTGCTATTAAAAATATTGGCAGCCATTCGTTTTTAATCAATTTTGTTTCTTCCAATATGAATCTTTCGGTTAAGGAAAAACAAGACTTGTTATCAATAAACGGATTGAAAGAGCGTGCTTTGGAAACGCTGCGTTACATGAACGTAGAATTGCAAAAATTAGAATTGAAAAACGATATTCAATCCAAAGTTCGTTTTGACCTTGACCAACAACAAAGGGAATATTTCTTGCACCAACAAATGAAAACCATTCAGGAAGAATTGGGTGGCGTTTCGCAGGAGGAAGAAATGGACGAAATGAGCCTAAAGGCCAAAACAAAAAAATGGGACGAGAAAACGCAAAAACACTTTGATAAAGAATTATCGAAAATGCGTAGAATGAATCCGCAAGCACCTGATTTTGGAATCCAAAGAAACTATTTGGAATTATTTCTAGAATTGCCTTGGGGTGAATTCTCAAAAGACAATTTCGATTTGAAACATGCCCAAAAAGTATTAGACAAAGATCATTTCGGATTGGAAGATGTCAAAAAAAGAATGATCGAGCATTTAGCGGTGCTTAAGCTAAGAAACGATATGAAGTCTCCAATCATTTGTTTAACAGGGCCTCCGGGAGTTGGAAAAACTTCTATTGGAAAATCTGTTGCCGAAGCATTGGGTAGAGAATATGTACGTATTTCTTTGGGAGGATTACGCGATGAAGCCGAAATTCGTGGACATAGAAAAACGTATATCGGCGCTATGCCAGGAAGAATAATCCAAAGTTTGAAAAAAGCGGGAACTTCAAATCCGGTGTTTGTTTTAGACGAAATCGATAAACTGTCTTCCAGTCAAAGTGGCGACCCATCTTCAGCTTTATTGGAAGTTTTGGATCCAGAACAAAACAGTTCATTCTATGATAATTTCCTTGAAATGGGTTATGACTTATCGAAAGTGATGTTCATTGCTACTTCAAATAATATGTCTGCTATCCAACCTGCCTTGATTGACAGAATGGAAGTCATAAAAATGTCTGGCTACACTACCGAAGAAAAAATTGAAATAGCCAAAAAACATTTGTTCCCAAAACAATTGATCGCTCACGGATTAACCGCCAAGGATTTAAGCATTGGTAAGAAACAATTGGAAAAAATTGTTGAGGGTTACACACGTGAATCCGGTGTTCGTGGATTAGAAAATAAAATTGCACAAGTCGTTCGTAATGCTGCCAAATCAGTTGCAATGGAAGAGGAGTACAATAAAAAAATTACCGACGAAGATATTGAAAAAGTTTTAGGAGTCCCTCGATTGGAACGAGACAAATACGAAAATAATGATACTGCAGGTGTTGTTACAGGTTTAGCCTGGACAAGTGTTGGAGGAGATATTCTTTTCATAGAATCCTTGATTTCTCCTGGAAAAGGAGCGATGACCATTACAGGAAATCTAGGAAATGTAATGAAAGAATCGGCTACAATCGCTCTAGAATACATCAAGGCCAATGCCGAATCAATGGGATTGAACCCGGATATCCTTACGAAATATAATATTCACTTACACGTTCCGGAAGGAGCTACTCCAAAAGACGGACCAAGTGCGGGTATTGCCATGTTGACTTCGTTAGTTTCTTTATTAACCCAAAAAAGGGTAAAGAAAAACTTAGCTATGACTGGAGAAATCACCTTAAGAGGAAAAGTATTGCCAGTAGGAGGGATCAAAGAAAAAATATTGGCAGCGAAAAGAGCAAATATTAAAGAAATCATTTTATGTCACGAAAACAAAAGTGATATTGATGAAATCAAAGCCGAATATTTAGAAGGATTGACTTTTCATTATGTAAAAGAAATGAAAGAAGTTTTGGATTTGGCTATTACCAAAGACAAAGTTAAAAACGCAAAAGACTTGAAATAAATTCGGTTACCGAATGTCAAATCAATACTAAAATTCCAAATTCCGCACCTTGAATTATAAGAGGTTTCGGGATTTGGAATTTGTTTTTATACCATTTATGCCTATAAAATAGCCTAAAGATGCGAAGTTATTTTTCTTCAAGACAACGATAAAAATCATTGCATTCCCGATAGCTATCGGGATAGCTACGGAATTATTTTTTGAGGAAACATTGGAGAAAAAGGACGAGTAGATTGGACTATTTTATATGTATAAATGGTATTAGAGACTTTTCTCTTTAATTTTCGTAAGTTTGGAATTTGGAATTTCAAACATTTCCTTTTCAATATCGTATGTCCCAAAAACTTTTATTTTACTTTTTATTCTTAATTTGTTATGCGACATACGGACAAATAGGAGGAAAGCACACTTATGAGTTTTTGAATCTGATTACTTCGCCAAGACAGGCTGCATTGGGCGGAAAAGTTATTACCATTTATGATGAGGACGTCAATCAAGCGCTTTTCAATCCGGCATCCATCAATCAGGACATGGATAGGCGTTTGTCTTTGAACTATGGTAATTACTATCAGGAAGTAACTTATGGAACCGCTTCATTTGCTTATACCTACGACCAACATATTCAAACAATTCAGGCGGGAATCAATTACATCAATTATGGTAAATTTGACGGATATGATGAAAATGGATTGCCCACAAATTCATTTACAGGAAGCGAAATAGCTCTTTCTTTGGGTTATGCCTATAACATTCCTTATACCGATATTCATTTGGGGGCCAATGCCAAACTGATTGAATCAACTTTAGAAACTTACAATTCGTTCGGAGCTGCTTTAGATTTGGGAATGCTTTATATCGATGAAAAAAATGATATAAACTGGGCAGTAACTCTGAAGAATATCGGAACTCAATTCACAACTTACGACGGTACGAGAGAACCATTACCTTTCGAGATGATTGCCGGAGTTTCTCAGGAACTAGAACACGTGCCAATCCGCTGGCATTTTACACTCGAAAATCTGCAACAATGGAATGTAGCTTTTTCAAATCCCGTTCGTTCCCAAACTTCAATTGACGGAAGTGTTACAGAAGAAAAAGTTTCTTTTTTCAACAATGCATTACGTCACATGATTTTTGGTGCTGAATTTTTCCCCAAAAAAGCCTTTAACCTCAAATTAGGTTATAATTTTAGAAGAGCAGAAGAACTCCGAATAGAAGAACAACGAAATTTCTCAGGACTTTCTGTTGGTTTTGGACTCAAACTGAATAAGTTGAAATTTAATTATTCATATTCCAAATATACTTTGGCAGGAAATACCAGTTTATTTGGATTGATTATTAATTTTGGGGAGGATTTTTAGAATAGAAAAAAGAATATAGAAGCAAGAAAATAGACGCAACTGATTGAAATCATCTGCATAAATATAAAACAGAAACATGAAAAAAATAACCATCGCAATAGACGGATTTTCATCCACAGGGAAAAGTACTTTGGCTAAACAACTTGCCAAACATTTGGGGTATGTATATGTAGATACTGGCGCGATGTATCGTGCCGTGGCATTATATGCTATGCAAAACAATTTAATTGGAACTGATTTTTTGGATAAAGAAAAGCTAATAAGTAGTTTGCCTTCAATAAAATTAAGTTTCAAATTCAATTCTGAATTGGGTTTTGCCGAAATGTACCTGAATGATGTTAATGTTGAAACGGAAATCCGAACTCTTGAAGTTTCTAATTTTGTAAGTTCTGTAGCTGCAATTTCAGAAGTTCGTGCCAAATTGGTAGAACAACAACAGGAAATGGGGAAAGAAAAAGGAATCGTTATGGACGGTCGAGATATTGGAACCGTTGTTTTCCCTAATGCAGAACTCAAAATTTTTATGACAGCAGGTGCGGATACTCGCGCACAAAGACGTTTTGCCGAATTACAGGCAAAAGGAGATACAGTTTCCTATGAAGAAGTCCTTAAGAATGTTGTCGATCGTGATTATGTTGATACTCACAGAGAAGATTCTCCTTTGGTAATTGCTGAAGATGCAATAGAAGTGGACAATTCTTATCTGGACAGAAAGGAACAATTTGATGTCGTTTTAGAGTTGGTAAATGAAGTTATTAATTCTTAAATTTTCTTCTAACCATATAAGTCATATAAAGCTATTTAAAGTCAAAACGTAAAAAAGACTCACTTCATTTCGTAAAAGAACATTGAAGTATAAGGTGAGGAGACAATATTTCCTTATTTGTTCTTATCAAATCAAGCTTCAAAAAAGGCTTTTGCATTTTGTCTGAAGCGTTAAAAACTTAAATGACTTATATGGTAAAATTATGAATTTATGGTTTTTAAAAAACTTATGTAACGCCTTATAATTTTTTTGAAATTCTCATTTTTAATAGTAGATTTACGCGTCTCAAAAATCTACTATTAAAAAAACACAAATCATCTATGGAAATAAAATTACGATTGACAATTATGAATTTTCTTCAATTTTTTGTTTGGGGAATTTGGTTAATTTCTTTAGGTGGTTATATGGGACAGGTTTTTGGTCCGCTGGAAGGAAGTAGTGTTGGTTTGTCTATTGGAAGAACATATGGTTCTATGGGGTGGGCGAGTTTATTTATGCCAGCCTTGCTAGGTATTATTGCAGACAAATATTTTAGCGCCCAAAAAGTTTTGGGATTTGCACACATAGTTGCCGGAATTGCTATTTTCTTTGCTACAAAAGCCGGTAATTCAACCGAAATGTATTGGGTAATTTTTGCTACAAGCTGTTTTTATATGCCTACAATTGCTTTAAATAATTCTGTAAGTTATGCGGTTTTAAATAAATTTCAATTTGATGTCCAAAAAGCATTTACACCAATACGTGTTTGGGGAACAGTTGGTTTTATAATTGCAATGTGGATAACCGATTTGACAGACTGGAAATCAAACACCAATCAATTTGTTTTTGCTTCGGTTGCAATGATTGTTACGGGTTTGTTTTCGTTTACAATGCCGGATGTTCCTGCCGAAAATAAAAACACCAACCAATCCTTATCCAGTAAATTTGGTTTGGACAGTTTTGTTTTATTCAAACAAAAAAAGATGGCAATATTCTTTGTTTTTGCCATGCTGTTAGGAGCGGCCCTACAAGTTACCAATATGTTTGCTGATACCTTTATCAGGGATTTTGGCTCCAATCCAGAATATCATGGTACTTTTGGAGTTGAACATTCTGTATTTATCATCTCATTATCCCAAATTTCGGAGACTTTATTTATTTTGACGATTCCGTTTTTCCTGAAAAGATTTGGTATCAAACAAGTAATGATGTTTAGTATGCTGGCTTGGGTATTGCGTTTTGCTTTGTTTGGAATTGGAAATCCTGGCTCAGGGGTTATTTTCCTTGTTTTGTCGATGATTGTGTACGGAATGGCTTTTGACTTCTTTAATATCTCCGGTTCTTTATTTGTAGAAAGAGAAACCGACAGCAAAATAAGGTCTAGTGCCCAAGGGTTATTTATGTTGATGACAAACGGAATTGGTGCGATATTAGGCGGTGAATTTGCAGGAAGAACCGTAAGTTATTTTACTACTGAAAATAAAGTGCATTGGCCAGAAATTTGGTTTTCATTTGCAGGATATGCTTTTGTGATTTTAATTTTATTTACCTTTTTATTCAAATACAAACACAATCCGAAGGAATTAGAAAATGTAAGTCACTAAAAATAATATAGACAAACCCGACAAGTTTTTGAAATTTGTTGGGTTTGTTGTTTCTAATGTGTTTTCCTTGTGGATATATTAATAAGTCCATTATCTAACTATATAAATCAATTAAACAAACTATAATTTTAAAACTTGATAATTCATTACTGGTTTTTAATTTTGTTTGGATTTTATCCAGTCATCTATAAGGATTTTGCACTCAACAAATTCAGAATATTTTTCGTGATCAACCAAATCATTGTAAATGACATAATATTTTTTTCTGTCAGCTGAAACTTTAAAAATTTTGAAATCAGCATAGGTTTCATCAGCACCACTCGGAAACTTGTCGCATAATTCAAAAGTTTTTATTTTGTAAAAAGGATCAAATTCGGATGGTTTTTCGATAATTTCAAAAAACAATATTTTATCCGAACAATTAAATCCATTGATTTTGATGATTTTATTTTTTCTCTTTTCAAAAAAAGCTAAAATTTCTTGTTCGTTTTTATTGTATTTAAATTGGTAAGGTATAAATGTATGCTCCTTTGTTTCAATGTCTTTCAGGTGATTTCGTTTTGTTGTCGTTTTTATTTCTTTACCATTTCTATCAAGATAACCCCACGTACCTCCTACCAAAGGGGCATGTTCTTCATCCTTGGATGTATCCCAATAGCAGCCATTACAATATTGTGCAAATCCAAAACTCACAGGGGAAACATAATCATATTTAGCCAAAGTGATCTTTTCACCTTTAGCACTAACGAGACCAGCTTTATTATTTTCTTGGTATCGTATAAAGCCTTCATGGAAACCATCAGGACCTTCTGAAGTCATATAGATTTTAAATAAAAAGTTGCCATTTCTATCATAATAAGAAAAAGGATTATCTTTAAATTCTACGGTAAAAATATCAGATTTTATTTCACGTTTATCATAATATGATTCTTCACTCCATACCGATTTTGCAGTAATAATTACTTTTCCTTCCTGATTTTTTACTCCTACTAAACTATCGTTTTCTACATAATAAAATAGCTTTTCAGTTTGTGAAAAACTAAAACTATAAATTAGAATGAATAAAGAATTAAAAAGCTTTCTCATATTCGTAAAATAAAATTAAGTTTTTTATACTTTGATTATATAAAAGTAATAAAAAGTAAATATAAACTAATTCTTACTTTAAAATAAATCAAAATGGAAACTTTTTAATATCTGCCGCAAGCTGGCTAGCGTTACATTTGTAAATACAAAGAAAACCAACAATATGGTTTGAGAAATTAAACCCGAAAGGTTTTAAAACCTTTCCAGTTTGTTGTTATGAAATACTAAACTTCTATAATAGCCCCGATTGCAGTGAAAATCCTTATAAGCCGGGGTTCAGCTTATAAGATTGTAGCGAAAAGCGGGACTACACTTCCTAATAAAAACAAAATTTCCTGCTCCTAAAACAATTGACTGATAATCATGCATGTTTTGTTTTGTCAGTTCAGAAAAAAGAATTAATTTTGCAGACCTTTTGACGAATAAGAGTTTCCTTTAGGTATCAAATAATTAAAGTAAAACAACTTCTGTATTTTTCTATCGCATGAAGAAACTCGAGAAAAAACAGAATACAAATTTTTTATCAGCATGTCTGAACAATTAAAATCACAAGAAGAGTTTTTAGCAAATTTCAACTGGCATAACTTTGAAGAAGGTATCGATGCAGTAGATGAGAAAAACTTGTTGGAATTCGAAGAACTAGTATCAAAAACTTTTATCGCTACTGACCAAGAAGAAGTAGTAGAGGGAGTAGTTGTGAGAATTACAGATAGAGACGTTATCGTTGATATCAACGCAAAATCGGAAGGTGTTATTTCATTGAACGAATTCCGTTATAACCCAGCTTTAAAAGTAGGTGACAAAGTTGAAGTATTAATTGACATCCGTGAGGACAAAACAGGTCAATTGGTATTATCACACAGAAAAGCACGTACTATCAAATCATGGGATAGAGTTATTGCTGCAAACGAAACAGGAGAAATCGTTAATGGTTTTGTGAAATGCAGAACTAAAGGTGGTATGATCGTTGATGTTTTCGGAATTGAAGCATTCTTACCAGGATCTCAAATTGACGTTAAGCCAATTAGAGATTACGATGTTTATGTTAACAAAATGATGGAATTCAAAGTGGTAAAAATCAACCACGAATTCAAAAACGTTGTTGTATCTCATAAAGCGCTTATTGAAGCTGACATCGAAGTACAGAAAAAAGAAATTATCGGTCAATTACAAAAAGGACAAGTATTGGAAGGTGTTGTTAAAAACATCACTTCATACGGTGTATTCATTGACTTAGGTGGTGTTGACGGATTGATCCACATTACTGACCTTTCTTGGTCAAGAATCAACCACCCAAGTGAAGTTCTTGAGTTAGACCAAAAATTAAATGTTGTAATCCTTGATTTCGATGATGAGAAAACAAGAATTCAATTAGGATTGAAACAATTGAACGCTCACCCATGGGATGCTTTGAACGCTGATTTGAAAATTGGTGACAAAGTTAGCGGTAAAGTAGTTGTAATCGCTGATTACGGTGCATTTATCGAAGTTGCTGAAGGTGTTGAAGGTTTGATCCACGTTTCTGAAATGTCATGGTCAACTCACTTACGTTCTGCTCAAGATTTCGTAAAAGTTGGAGATGTTGTTGAAGCTGTTGTATTGACATTAGACAGAGAAGACCGTAAAATGTCTTTGGGTATCAAACAATTGACTCAAGATCCTTGGACAGATATCACTGCTAAATACCCAGTTGGTTCTAAACACACAGGTATTGTTAGAAACTTTACAAACTTTGGAATTTTCGTAGAATTAGAAGAAGGAATCGATGGATTAATCTACATCTCTGACCTTTCTTGGACTAAGAAAATCAAACACCCATCTGAATTTGTAAATGTTGGTGAAAAACTTGATGTAGTAGTATTAGAATTAGATGTTGAAGGACGTAAATTATCTTTAGGTCACAAACAAACTACTGCTAATCCTTGGGATCAATACGAAGATTCTTTCGCTGTTGGAACTATCCACTCAGGAGAGATTTCTGAAATCGTTGACAAAGGAGCTACTGTAGAATTCGGAGAAGATATCGTTGCTTTCATTCCTACTCGTCACCTTGAAAAAGAAGACGGTAAAAAATTGAAAAAAGGTGATACTGCTGACTTCAAAGTAATTGAATTCAACAAAGAATTCAAAAGAGTAGTTGCTTCCCACACTGCTATCTTCCGTGAAGAAGAAGAGAAAAACGTGAAAGCTGCAACTGAAAATACTTCATCTACTTCTTCTAATAATACTAATGCACCTGCTGCAACATTAGGAGATAATAATGATGTATTAGCTGCATTAAAAGCTAAAATGGAAAAATCAGAGAAAAAATAATTCTTTAGATTTTTGAATATAGAAAGCCTCGCAATTTGCGGGGCTTTTTTTTTTCTATTAATCAGCCAAAATACTGTACATAATTTTTAATTTTACATAAACAACCAGCGATAAAAACCGATAAAATTCGATTAATTGTTAAAAACATTATAATTTGTGTGAAAATGTTTAATTTTGAATAAATCAAATAATTTATGGTTCCAAAATTACATTTTCCTACTTCATTTTCATTTTATTCTTTTCTCGCAGTTTTCATTCTCTTTTTTTACTCAAAAGAAGTCAATGCACAATGTGCTGGAAATGACAATGTAATGCTTACAGTTTGTGATATTGCAAATCCAAGTAGTAAAACCGTCAATTTGTATTCCCAATTAGGAGGCACACCAACTGCAGGTGGAACATGGAATGATGATGATAACTCAGGGGGATTAAATAAAACTACTGGTGTTTTAAATGCTCAGCAAATCAAGAGAAGTGGTATCTATCATTACACCTACACTGTTACTGGAGTTTCCGGCTGTATAGATAATACCGCCACTGTAACTGTAACAATAGGAGGATATACCGGAATTCCTGCTCCAACTGCTTCAATTTGTAGTTCGGAAACAGCATATAATCTGTTTCAGGTTTTTGAAGGAATCCCTAGTGTATCTCCTCAAATTAATGGCACCTGGCATGATGATGATAACTCAGGAGGGCTAAATACAATAACAGGAACACTAAATGCTTCAATCCCGGTTCCTGATGATAATTATTCTTATACTTATTCTATTGGTGCGATCGGCTCATGTCCGGCACCTCCTCCTTCCAAAGTTTACGTAGCTATATATCGCTCTCCAAAACCTGGAACACCTTCTAATTTATCATTATGTTCCGATCAAGTATCTGGTTATACAAGCGTTGACCTAAATTCAAGAATAAGTGGAGCAGATCCCGGTGGGATTTGGAGCGAAACAACGACTTCTGAAATAAGTGGTCCTACTGACAGTACTATAGATATCCAAAATATTTACAATACCAAAGGCGCTGGAGTTTATTCTTTTACATATACCGTAAGTTCTAACAATACTGTTTGTTCCAGCAAATCATCAACTGTATTTATATCTATAGGAAAACAACTGGATTTCACTGGTGCAACTTTAACGGTAACCCCGGATATTTGTGAAAATTATATGACTACAACAAACTATACGGGAATTTTGACACAAGGAACGGAAGTTATTGCAGATGGTCAATACGAAGTTACCTATTCTATATCTGGAGTTGGTTCTGGTTACAGAACAAGACAAAATTTTTCCAGTGGTATGCTAGTATTTCCAATACCTACATCAAATTTTCAACAAGTTAGAGACTACACAATAAGTATTACAAATATTACATTTATAGCTAATCCCGTTAACTGCCCTAATATAATTGGTACAATTCAAGATGTATTGCATATTTATCCAAATCCCAAAATTAATTCAGCTACACTTACTATTCCTCCGGTTTGTCAAACCTTTGATGCAATAGTCAATTTTTCAGGCACATCCAATCTTTCTGATGGAAATTATGATATTATTTATAATTTAAGTGGCAGCAATCTAATCAATGGTGTGCCTGCTAGTCTTGCTGTAACAGGAGGATTAGCAACATTTAATATCCCAAGTCTTTTGATTCCTAAAGTTGGTACTACAACAATTTCAATTGTAAAGATTACTAATTCTATAACCGGTTGTACAAGTACATCAACTCTCAAACAAAATTTCGTTGTAAATCCATCATTGGATATGACAAACTTGACAGTAACTATAAAAGATATATGTCAAGGGCAACCAGCAAACATAAAATTAGCAGGTTTAGGAACATTGACAAACGTTAGTATTACATATGATATTTCAGGGGCAAACACAGTTAATTCTAAAACTATTCCATTAACAGTAGTCTCTGGGCAAACCAGTTTTGATATCCCAACAGCCGATGTTACAAATCCGGGGATAACTAATTTCACTATAACTAATATCGTAAATGACTTAACTGGCTGTTCTCTGGCGCTCAACAAAAAAACTAATTTTACAGTAACTATTGCGCCAAACATTCCTACTGCAAATGATCAAATTTTTTGCTCTTCTGACAACCCAACAGTAGCCAGTTTGCAACCTAAAGGCAGTCAATACCGATGGTTTGATTCAGCTACAAGTACTGTTCCTTTGGCAAGTACTACACCTTTAGTTACCGGGAATTACTTTGTAAAAGAGGTAGGTGCAATAACTGGTTGTGAATCGGGGTTGAAAATGATCGCTGTACAAAATAATCCTACTCCTCAAATCGATGGCGCTACTGTAAGTATTGCAGCTGTTTGTCAAAGTTTTGAAGTAAAAGTAGATTTGACTAATTCTAATGTTGCCAATGGTAATTATGATGTTCTTTATAATTTGAGTGGCAGTAATATTGCAAATGCAGTACCCGCAGTATTAACTGTTGCAAATAAATTTGGTTCGTTTATTATTCCAAAAAATTTAGTTCCAAATGTAGGTACAAGCACAGTTGCAATAACAAAAATCACCAATCCTATTACAGGCTGCTCTAGTTCTGTTTCTCTTAGTAAATCCTTTACAGTAAATCCTTTACCCGATATAAGTAAATTAGTAGTTACGATCAAAAATACTTGTCAAGGTCAGCCAGCAACCATAAAATTATCCGGTTTAGGAAATTTAACCGCAATTAATATTAATTATTCCCTAGCAGGGGCTAACTCGGTTCCTTTACAAACTATTCCATTAACAGTAGTTAATGGAGATACTAGTTTTGTTGTTTCAGAAACTGACATTGTCAACCTTGGATTAACGACTTTTACAATGACCGATATAACTAACACAGTAACCGGTTGTCCATTGCCAGTAAACATCAAAGTTGATTTTACGGTAACTTCTGTCCCAAACAAACCTGTCGCAAACAATCAAGCTTTTTGTGAAATAGACAATGCAACCGTAGCTAGTTTGGCCCCAAGCGGAAATCAATACAATTGGTATAATTCTGCCACAAGTACAACTCCTTTACCATTAAATACACCTTTAACAACTGGAAAATATTACATCAAAGGAATCAATTCGACTACAAGTTGCGAATCACAGGCAACCACCATAAGTGTCCAAGTAAATTCTGTTCAAATTCCCGTTTTGAAACCAAATGGCGATCAATTTTGCGGAATAAATAAACCAACAATTTTAAATTTATCCAACAATACAACCGCCTCGGCAAATTTAGCTTGGTATGATGCTGTTACAAATGGAACTGTATTTTCTAACACGCATTTGCTTCAAGAAGGAGTAACTTATTATGGACTTGATTACGATGCAACAACTAAATGTTATTCCAGTCCATTATCAGTAACCGTTTCATTAACCGCTTGTAATGTTACACCTGATGGAGTAAAAATTCCTGATGGATTTTCTCCAAACGGTGATGGTGTAAATGATACTTTTCAAATTGTTGATATCGAATTTTCCTTTCCAAATTACACCTTGGAAATTTTTAATAGATACGGGAACATACTATTCAAAGGAGACATCAACAAACCAGCGTGGGATGGAAAAAATTCCAATTCAAGCTTTATCAGCGGAGATGCTCCTACAGGTGTTTATTTCTATATAATCAATTATAATAAAAATAATCAGCCTCCAAAACAAGGTCAACTTTATCTAAACCGATAATTCATTCCTGAATCCTAATAATCACAGAAGCGAATTAGCGAAGTAAAAAATAATGATATTAAAAACAACTTTTATATATATGAAAAAAATAATACTTCTAGTGTTTTTTTTCCTTTCTATACTAAAGGCAACAGCCCAACAAGATCCGCATTTCACTCAATACATGAACAATATGAGTGTGGTAAATCCTGCTTATGCAACAGCAACTCCTGCAATACTTAATTTAGGAAGTTTATATCGTTACCAATGGGCTGGAATTGAAGGTGCGCCAAAAACCTTGACTTTATTTGCACACACCCCGATTAATGAAAAAATTGAAACTGGCTTCTCTTTGGTTTCAGATAATATAGGAAATGGCGCTAAAAAAGAAACTAATTTCTTTGCTGATTTTGCCTATGTCGTTCAAATGAATGAAAGACATAAACTTTCACTTGGACTAAAAGCTGGTTTTTCATCAATAAGTACAAATTTTAATGGTTTTCAATTGAACAGCGGTGATATTTCTACAGATGAAGCATTTGCAGAAAACATAAACGAGAGCATACCCAATATTGGAGTAGGAGCCTATTATTTTACTGATAATTATTACATCGGGCTTTCTGCACCAAACCTGCTTTCGATAGATCATATCAATATAAGGCCTACTACAAATTCCTTTGGCAAGCAAGAAATACACACCTATTTAACCGGAGGTTATGTTTTTGATATTAATGAATCCTTCAAATTAAAACCAGCGGCAATGGCTATTTTTGTAAAAGGAGCTCCCGTATCGGTAGATTTAACCGCCAATGTTTTGTATAATGAAAAATTCGAACTTGGGGCAGCTTATCGATTTGATGATTCTGTAAGTCTATTGATGAATGTTAATGTAAGTCCGAGTTTGAGAATTGGTTATTCTTATGATTATATCACTTCCAATTTAAGTCAATTCAGTTCCGGTTCACATGAAATTGTATTGTTGTACAACTTGGATTTATTGGGCAAAGGATACGACAGATCACCTAGGTTTTTTTAAAAAAGTAAAAAATGAACAGAATATATATACTCTTACTCGTATTTGCAATCCAATTTGCGAAAGCTCAGCAGCAGGATTTACAAAGGGCAAACCAATTGTTTAACAAAACCTACTATAGTTATGCCATACCGTTGTACGAAAAAATTAGCGAGAAAAACCAATCTGAAGAAATACTTCAAAATTTAGGTGATTGTTATTATTTCACTAATAACTATGACAAAGCCCAGGAATTGTATTCTCTTTTATTCCAAAGTAAAGGCAAAAAACTTAATGAAGAATATTATTTTCGATACGCCCAAACATTGAAAGCAAAAGGAGAATATAATGAAGCAAATGACATTATGCGAAAGTTTTATCAGGCTTCTAACAATACAAAGGCAATTGAAAAATTAGACAGTGACATCAAAATTTTAAAAAATATCAGTGCAATCGGCGATAGATTTAATATCCAAAATTTAGCCGTAAACACAGTGAATTCGGAGTTTGGAGCTGTCGTTTTTAATGATAATTTAGTATTTGCTGCTGTCAAAAAGAAACCCAATCTGTTTGACAAAACCTATAAATGGAATAATGAATCCTATCTCAACTTAGTCAGTATCCCATTGAAAAAGATGAAAGCGAATGATTCCATTGTTAATTATTTTTTGAAAGATTTGAAATCACCCATGCATGAATCGAATGCCATATTTACAAAAGATGGTAAATTCATGTATTTTACCCGAAACAATTCACACAACGGCAGCAGAGCAAAAAATGCAGACAAAATATCAAATATTCAAATTTTCAGAGCTGAGTTTGTAAAAGATAAATGGACCAATATTACAGCACTGTCATTCAATAGCCCTGATTATTCCGTTGAACATCCTGCTTTGAGTCCGGATGAAAAAACATTGTATTTCGCATCTGATATGCCGGGAACATTGGGATCTTTCGATATCTTCAGTGTTTCAATAGATGGTAATACTTATGGTAAACCCGTTAATTTGGGAGATAAAATAAACACTCCTAAAAGAGAACAATTTCCATTTGTGTCCAACGACAATAAATTATATTTTTCTTCAAATGGGCATGAAGGCTATGGAGCTTTGGATATTTTTGTTTCAAATATTCAGGGCAATTCCTATTCTAAAGCAGTGAATGTTGGGCTTCCTGTAAACTCAAGTTACGACGATTTTGCCTTTTATATCGATGCTGACACCAAGGAAGGTTATTTTTCTTCGGATAGGCCGGGAGGTAAAGGAAAGGATGATATTTACTCATTGAAAGAAACCAAAGAATTACTTATAGAAGATTGCAAACAATATATTGCTGGTATAATAACTGATACTGATTCGCACGTAGCATTAGAAAATGCTGTTGTAATCTTAAAAAGTGGAACCAATCAGGAGCTTGAAAAAGTAAGCACGACTGCTGACGGAAAATTTAGTTTTACGATTCCATGCGAATCTAATTATTCTCTTTTTGCGACCAAAGAAAATTATACCGAGAACACAAAATCATTGCGTATTTCTGCAGAAAGAAATAAATCGAATGACGGCTCTATGGAAATTCGCTCTCTCGAAATTATCAAAAAAGAAGAGCAAATCGCTTTGGAGAAAAAAGCAGCTGCCGATTTACTTATTGCCCAACAATTGAAAGCTGCTGAATTAGCTGCATTGGAACAAAAAAAGAAAGCCGATGCAATTGCCTTGAAGCAAAAGAAAAAAGACGACGCTATTGCTCTTGAAGCTAAAAGATTAGCAGATTTGGAAGCTAAAGAACAAATGAAAAAAGACAAACTGGCTGCTGACAAAAAAGAAAGAGAAATCGCTGAAGCCAAGAAAAAAGAAAAAATAGCGGCTATTGTGGCAGCCGAGAAAGATGTGGTTAAAGATAAAGATCGATTAATCATCAAAACCGATCCTATTTATTTTGATTACAATATGTGGTATATCAGAAAAGAATCCAAAAAAATACTGAATCGTGTTGTTGAATTAATGAACAAATATCCAAACATGGTTGTAGAAATTGGTTCTCACACAGACAATCGTGGTAATGCAAAATTCAACGCGGATCTTTCTCAAAAAAGAGCTGATGCAACTCGAACTTATATTTTGGAACAAGGAATCTCCAAAAGTAGAATTTTTGCCAAAGGATATGGAGAATCTGTGCCTATTGTAAAATGTATTCCTGAAGATTCCTGTGACGAAGAACAGCACGAATTAAACAGAAGAAGTGAATTTGTGATTAAGAATTTGTAAAATAATTAAAGCTTTTATAAATTGATTTGATTGCCGTTTTCTTGTCGTAAATTAGTACAGCTAAAAAAAAAGTCCCATGAAAACGAAAATAATCTTTATAAGTTTAGTGCTGGTGTTTACACTATCAACTTTTGCTCAAAGAAGAATAGATTATGAAAAATTACCTGCCAGTTCACAGGAATTTCTAAATACTTATTTCAGTAGCTATCCTGTTATTATTGCAAAAAAGGACAGAGAAAATGGCGAAAAAGGTTATATAGTAAAGCTCAAAAACGGAATGCATATAGAATTTTGGAAAGACGGATCATACCGAGAAGTTAACGGTGGTAACAAACCTATTCCAACCGGATTTATTCCGAAATCAGTTCTTAAATACGTGACAAAAAAGTATCCAAAAGAAAAAATAACTCGTATTGATTACGGACACGAAAACCTTGAAGTGAATTTGACACACAATATTGCTTTGAAATTCACCAAAGATGGAATGATAAAAAAGGGGAGAAGGACTTAGTTTTAAACATAAAAAAGCCCAATATTTTTAAGCAGTATTGGGATTTTTTATGTTTTGATTAAAATTATTCAAAAAGAATTTTTAGGAGAGTCTTATTGTCGAGATCAAGAATAGCCCGACCGCATTATTGAAAGTGGTAAATGAGGGTTGCTGAAGTAGCCCCTTTTTACAATGGGGTTTCGCCCAAAACTTTTTTGAATAAAAGGATATTTTTGGTTTTATTTATCAGTAAAGATGTTCATAAATTGTTTTTCTATTTTAGAAGTATAAAAAATGACTTAATTTTACATTAAAATAATTTAAAAGTAAATAGAATGGATTGGATAACCGCCAAAGAATTTGAAGATATAACCTATAAAAAATGCAATGGTGTTGCGCGAATTGCATTTAACAGACCCAATGTACGCAACGCTTTTAGACCAAAAACGACATCTGAATTATACCAAGCTTTTTATGATGCGCAAGAGGATACTTCGATAGGAGTGGTTTTGCTTTCTGCTGAAGGACCTTCGACTAAAGACGGGGTGTACTCGTTTTGTAGTGGAGGGGATCAAAATGCCCGTGGACACCAAGGTTATGTGGGTGATGATGGACAACATCGATTGAATATTCTTGAGGTTCAACGACTAATTCGTTTTATGCCAAAAGTGGTTATTGCGGTCGTTCCCGGTTGGGCAGTAGGAGGCGGACATAGTTTGCACGTGGTTTGTGATATGACTTTGGCGAGTAAAGAGCATGCTATTTTTAAACAGACAGATGCTGATGTTACAAGTTTTGATGGAGGTTACGGATCTGCTTATCTTGCAAAAATGGTTGGACAGAAAAAAGCCCGTGAAATTTTCTTCTTGGGACGTAATTATTCTGCTCAGGAGGCTTTTGAAATGGGTATGGTCAATGCTGTTATTCCTCATGATGAGTTGGAAGAGACTGCTTATCAATGGGCACAAGAGGTTTTGGCTAAATCGCCTACTTCGATCAAAATGTTGAAATTTGCCATGAATTTAACGGATGACGGTATGGTGGGACAACAAGTTTTTGCCGGTGAAGCGACGAGACTTGCCTATATGACCGAAGAAGCCAAAGAAGGAAGAAATGCGTTTCTTGAAAAACGTAAACCAAATTTTGAAAAAAAATGGTTGCCTTAAAAAATCTCTAAAAGTTTAAGTGTTTGAAAGTTTTAAAAGTTTCAGGTTTTAGGTTTCAAATGAGCCTGTAACTTGAAACTTTGAACTTGAAATAAAATGTACAGATGGAAAATTTCATAAATGAAACAATAGATACGACCCAATTACCAAAATATGAGGAAGTTGAATTCTCTGTTTTGCACCCTGATTATTGGAAAGTGATTTTGGTTTCGCTTACTATATTCTTTTTGATTGTTGGAATGGGAGGAGGAATCCTATTGTTGTTCAATGAGGAATTAACCCCGTTTATTTTTGAATTCAGCATTGTTTACTTGGTCTTATTAGTGATCGTGATTTTCTTTTCGAGATTGAGTTTCAAGAAAAAAGGTTTTGCTTTTCGAAATCATGATGTATTATTTCGACATGGAATAATTGCTACTAATACTCTAGTAATTCCCTATAACAGAGTACAACATGTTTCTTTACATGAAGGCTTGATTTCGCGCATATTCGGCTTAGCGAAAATTGAAATATTCACTGCGGGAGGTAGTTCTAGTGATATAATGATTCCCGGAATTAAAAAAGAACAGGCTGAGAATATCAAACAACTGTTGATGGGGAAAATTCAAAAACAACTATAATGAGTACCGATTTTAATCAGCCACAACGACAGTCCATTGTGGGGATTTTGGTACTATTTTTTTATTCTCTTCAGGAATATGCCAAGGCTTTGTGGCCTATTTTGATCATTTGGATTGTTAAATTCAATGAAATTAACAGAGGCTATTTGTTTGGCGGTATTTTGGCCGTTTTTACAATTATTGGAATCATTTCCTATTTAAAATATTTAAACTTTACTTTTTACATCGATCAGGATAATGACGAATTCATTATTACCGAAGGTGTCTTTAATAAAACTAAAACAACCATTCAGCTTTTTAAAATTCAGCAGGTAAATATCAATCAGTCATTTATTCAAAGATTGATCGGTGTATATGAATTGGTTGTTGATACAGCAGGTTCTAATAAGACCGAAGGTAGTATCAAGGCGATATCACACGGATTGGCATTGGATCTCAAAGCTCGCTTGTTGGATAATGAAAATAAAAAGGCGATTGATGTTGCTGACGTAATTGATTCACATGAATTTATCGATGAAAAATCGATTGATAGTGAAATTCCTTTTATAAAAATCAGTTTTTTTAGTTTGTTGAAATTCGGAATTACCTCAAATTATGTAAAAAGCTTTCTTGTGCTTTTGGCATTTTTTATTTCGCTTTTTGATCACATCAAACAAATTACTGGAAAAGATGTTTTACACGATCAAAATATTGAGGATTATGTTGATAACAGTCAGATTGCAACAGCATTTCTGATTTTGTTTATTCTTTTCTTTTTGACTGTTATCATTGTTAATTTGGTTAGAACTATTTTTACTTTTTTTGATTATAAAATTGCAAGACAAAAAGGTTCATTACTGCTTTCTTATGGTTTGTTGAATACTAAAAGCACCATTATAAAACCTGAAAAAGTTCAAATTACAAGCGTTACTCAGAATTTTTTCCAAAAAAAAATGGATATTTTGCACCTGAAAATTAAACAAGCTACGGGTGGGGAAAGGGAAGATCACAAGCAGCATATTGAAATTCCGGGTTGTAATAAATTAGAAAAAAACGAAATTCTGAAATTATTATTTAAAAAAATCCCCGAAAAAGGAGTGATGCTAAAACCTAATTTTAGAAAGCTTGGTTTTTCAGTTTTTCTAACTATTGGATTACCGTTGTTAGGCTTTTATTTTATTAGGGATTTGATAATAGAACAACTGCCAATGACTGACTACTTTGTATCGCTATATGTTGTTTTTGTAGGAATTATTCAATTTTTTATATTCAAAAATAACCGATTGTTCATTAATAACGACTTTATAATCCTTCAAAGTGGTGCATGGGATGTTACCAATAAAATCATTTTACCCAATAAAATTCAGGCTATTACAACTTCGCAGTTGTTTTGGCACAAAAATATCAATATCGGATCCTTAACTTTACATACCGCAGGTGGGAATATTAGTTTTCATTTGGGTAATTTTACGGCAATAAAGCAATACGTCAATCTTTGGTTGTTCGAAATGGAAACTTCCGATAGTAATTGGATGTAGTGACGAAGTTAGAGAATAGAGGTTAGAGAATAGAAGTTAGAAAATAGAATAGAGAGAATTGAAGTAGAAAATAAAATTGTGGTGTTTGTTTTAACTTTTACACCTTAAACCATTTTAAACTTTTTTTAAACTCTTAAAATAATTAAACGACAAAAATGAAACACTGGATTGAAGCAGCAAGATTAAGAACATTACCATTATCCGTTTCCGGAATTATTGTGGGAAGTATGTATGCATTGGCAAACCCAACAGAGAATGTACTCACTCCAACTGAAGTTTTCAATTGGGAAATATTTGCATTTGCATTATTGACAACTTTGGGCTTACAGATACTTTCTAATTTTGCCAATGATTATGGTGACGGCGTTAAAGGAACTGATAATGAAGATAGGGTGGGACCAAAACGCGCCATTCAGAGTGGGGTGATTACTCCACAGGCTATGAAAAGAGCTTTGGTTATTACCTCTGTGTTTACATTATGTTCTGCAATATTCTTGATTTATGTGGCTTTTGGAGAGAGTAATCTAGTGTATTCCTTGTTTTATTTAGTTTTGGGGATTATGGCAATTGCTTCTGCAATTCGTTATACTGTGGGAACTTCAGCTTACGGGTATCGTGGATACGGAGATATTTTTGTCTTTGTATTCTTTGGATTGGTAAGTACTTTGGGAGTTAATTTTTTGTATTCAAAGCAATTGGATGCGGTACTTATTTTACCGGCTGTTGCTATTGGATTATTGAGTGTTGGCGTTTTGAATTTGAACAATATGCGTGATCAGGAATCGGATGCCAAATCTGGAAAAAATACGGTTGTTGTAAAAATTGGTGCTGAAGCGGCCAAAAAATACCATTATTTCCTAATTGTTACTGCAATGCTTTCGGTGGTTGTTTTTGCGATATTGAGCGATTTTCATTTTGACCAATACTTGTTTTTATTGGCTTATATTCCGTTGGTAAAACATTTAAAAACGGTTCATAAAAACCAAGATCCAAAGTTGCTTGATCCCGAATTGAAGAAAGTGGCATTGAGTACTTTTTTACTGTCAATATTATTGTCAATTTGCATGATTTCTTTGATTTCGGATATTATAGTGAATGTTTTCTTGGGAGGAAGATGATTTTTAGTGATTAGTGAAAAGTAATTAGTTGTTAGCTAAATGACTTTTCAAACCTAATCACTAATTACTTTTCACTAATCACTTTTCACTAATTACTAATGATTTTAAAAAGATATTAAAAATGAAAATAACTTTCTACGGCCACTCCGCTTTGGGAATTGAAGTCAGTGGCAAACATATACTTGTGGATCCTTTTATTACGGCCAATCCAAAAGCGTCTCATATTGATATTAATAGCTTGAAAGCGGATTTTATTTTGTTGACTCACGCTCACGGCGATCACGTTGTCGATGTTGAAGCTATTGCGAAAAGAACAGGAGCTTTAATTGTTTCCAATTATGAAATAGCGACTTACTACGGAACCAAGGGATTTCAGTCCCATCCTATGAACCACGGTGGTAGCTGGAATTTCGACTTTGGTAAGCTGAAATATGTAAGTGCCATCCACTCGAGTTCCTTCCCTGATGGAACTTACGGTGGGAATCCCGGCGGTTTTGTAATCGAGGGAGAGCACAAAAACATCTATATTTCTGGAGATACAGCCCTTGTGATGGACATGAAATTAATACCGATGCGAACCAAACTCGATTTGGCTATTTTTCCAATCGGAGGTAATTTCACGATGGATGTAGATGATGCTATAATTGCCTCTGATTTTGTTGAATGTGATAAGATTCTGGGTTGTCACTACGACACATTTGGGTATATCGAAATCAATCATGAGCAAGCCATCAAGAAGTTTTTTGACAAAGGAAAAGACTTGATGCTGCTAGAAATTGGCAGTTTTATTGAATTATAAATGTTTGAAAGTTTCTAAGATTCTAAGTTTAAAGTTTTATGACGTCCGCAAAGCGGATCAAAAAAAGTAATATATTTTTAACCATTAAGATATTAAGAAAATTAAGTTTCTAGGCTTAATGAACCTTAATTACTTAATGGTTTTAAGAGTAAAAACTTTTGTTTTTTAATAAACCGACAAAATTTTGGGTTGGTATTATTAACGGATAGTCATATAAAGTTTATCATAGGATCTCAGAATTTTAGAAACTTAGAATCTCTTAATCTTTTTTCCATAATGACCAAAAAATTACTTTTATTCATAACATTTCTTTTTGCAACAAATACATTTGCACAACAAGACGGTTATTGGGATAAAGACCGTTCCACCACCAAAGAAATCAATGTTTCGGCAAGAGACCGAATCGTCATCAAAACCGAGGATTTGCCTTTGGGAACCACCGAAATTGTCTATAGAATCACTCTTTTGGATGAAAATCAGCAAATGGCAAACAGTTTGGTTTCGGTTTTAAAATCAATTCCTGATCCAACAGGGATCAGTCAGGGGTCGGCGGGAGCTGTTTTTGTATTATCCAAAATATCAGGTGATGACAAATGCACCTATGCCATTTTCTCTTCCGATAAATTAGCTTCAGAATACAAAGAATCAGGCAAGACACAAGAATCTTGTTTAGTTCAGGACGAACCTGTGAGTAAAGACGCTAAACGCCTTTCTGTAGATAAATCTAGTTGTTTGAACGGAAATTCAACCGCGTTGTGGTTTGGTTTTGAAAGCAAAAACTGGATCATGAAGCAAAAAATAGTTTTGGAAGTTGTGCCGTGGGTGGATAAAAAATTAAACCGAGGATGGAGTTTGGATAACCGAAAAACGATAATTGATCAATGTAAAACATCCAATTTGGCTCAGAAAATGACCAATTCGGATAATTTTTGCGTATGCGTTTTGGATAAAATCCAAGCCAAGTATAAATTTCAGGAGTTTCAAAAATTATTGACTGTAGAGCGTTCCAAGGCTTTTAAAGATGCCGGAGATTCTTGTTTTGGCGAAACGAGCACTTCTAACGTGGTTTATTCTGATTTACGTAAAGAAGCATCACTTTTGATAAAAAAGGGCAAATATGGCGATGCAATTGCGAAATTAGGCATAATTATAAATGATGGCAAAGGAACGGTTTTGGATTACAGCTCAATTGGTAGCTGTTATCTTTTAACCAAACAATACGGAAAGGCTTTGAAATACCTTCAGGATGGCGAAAAGCTTGATAATACCGAGTTATTGATTCAATTAAATTTAGCTCATGCGTACTTACTGAACGATAATTACAAAGAAGCTAAAAAAATCTACAAGAAATACCAAAACCAAAATGTAACCGACAGTTTGAGTTGGATTCAAAAAACCGAAGACGATTTTAAAGCTTTCCAAAAAATCGGAATCAAGAACGAGGATTTTGAGAGGGTATTGAAGCTGATAAAGGAATAGTCTATGATCTCGTAACAGGTTTTTTCCATACCTGTTAGGTGTAAAAAAATTAAATCCTTATATTTCATAATCAAAGTCATTGCTAAGAACTAAGCGACCTCAGTAATTTAAGCAGCTTATGGAATTGTTATAATAACCAAACGATATGTGATTGCTTCGTTCCTCGCAATGACAATATGGTTAAAAATTAAATATGAAAGCAACCTACCACAAATACATGCTAAACTTCAAACGTCCATCCGGGACTTCTCGTGGTGTTTTGAATGAAAAGGAAACTTGGTTTATTATTCTTGAAGAAGACGGTAAAAGAGGAATAGGTGAGTGCGGGATCCTAAGAGGTTTGAGCGCTGACGATCGACCTGATTATGAGGAAAAATTAAAATGGACTTGTGACAATATTCATCTTGGGGAACATCAACTTTGGGAAGCGCTTTTGGAATTTCCGTCTATACAGTTCGGAATCGAAATGGCTTTTCTTTCTTTGTCTAGTGAAACACCTTTTTTACTTTTTCCCTCTGAATTTACAAATGGCACAAAATCGATTGAAATAAATGGGTTGGTCTGGATGGGAGAGGAGGCTTTTATGAAGCAGCAAATCGAGGAGAAATTGGCGGATGGATTTCGATGTATAAAGCTTAAAATTGGCGCCATTGATTTTGATAAAGAACTTCAATTATTGCGCTTTATTAGAGAAAATTTTACCCCGGAACAGGTTGAAATTAGGGTTGATGCAAATGGAGCTTTTGGTTTAAATGAAGCTTTATTTAAGTTGAATCAATTATCTGGTTTTGAATTACATAGTATTGAACAGCCGATTAGAAAAAACAATACTGACAGTATGTCAGAGCTATGTAAAACGACACCTTTTTCTATAGCTTTGGATGAAGAGCTGATTGGTGTGTTTTCGGTTGCTAATAAAGAAGAATTATTGCTTAAAATAAAACCGCAATACATCATTTTGAAGCCTAGTTTTGTGGGTGGATTTAGAGGTACGAAAGAGTGGATTACTTTAGCTGAAAAGCATAATATAGGTTGGTGGATTACTTCAGCTTTGGAAAGTAATATTGGACTGAATGCTATTGCTCAATGGACATTTACACTTAATAATCCGATGCCACAAGGATTGGGCACTGGAGCATTGTATATTAATAATTTCGATTGTCCTTTACTGGTTTATAAAGGTCAATTGTGGTACAAGAGAGAGTTGGGTTGGGATTTGGATATTTCTCAGTTTTAATTGAATACTGAACTTAATTGTTTTTTTTGCGAGAGTGATGGAAGTGGAGCTCTCCCGATTTTTCATCGGGAAGCGGGAGCGGACAGCACGACCCGAAGTTGCGAGGAGGGACGACGAAGCAATCTGAAGGGACTCGCCCAAATAATAAAACTACCATTTATTGGAGTGTGAGTAAACTCATTAAAAACACAAAAGGCTCGAAATAATACGTTTCGAACCTTTTGTGTGTAATAGAATATTGTTTGATTAATAAGGTAATACTTTTTCGTTTTTTACTTCTTCTAAAAGTTCAGCTACTGCTAGGTAAAAAGCACTGCTTCCGCAAATTACACCAATTCCTCCAGCAACAATGGCTAAAGATTCGATACCGGTAAATTTTTCTATAGCTAATACGAAAAATAAAATAGTCAAAGACAAAAATACGAATTGTTGTACTTTGCTGCCTCCCCAAGTTCCCCACCACATAAATGCTGTGAAAGTTCCCCAAAGTGTTAAGTAGCACCCGAAAAATGGTGCTGGAGTTGTACCTGCCATTTCAAATCCAGTGTTTGGTAAAAGCCAAATACCAACCAAAGTAAGCCAAAAGAAACCGTAAGAAGTGAAAGCTGTACCAGCAAATGTTTTTCCGTTTTTGTATGACAATATTCCGGCTATTATTTGTGCCAATCCTCCGTAGAAAATTCCCATTGATATAATGGCGGCACTTACAGGGAAAAATCCCAAATTGTGAATGTTTAATAGAATTGTCGTCATTCCAAAGCCTAAAAGGCCTAAAGGTGCTGGATTAGCTGTTTTGTTCTCCATTTTCTGGTTTTTAATAGTTAGTAAAGTTAAAATTTGCACTATTAAATAAAGTGCTTACAGGTGTAAAAATAACATTTATTACGAAATAACTACATGAAGAATTGATTTTTTAAGCATTTATATCCAACCCAAAAGTTGTTCTTAATAATTCAATGTTTGGGTTGATTTCCAAAAGCCTATTGTAGCGATCCTGATCTGTGAAAGTTCTTCTGATTTCGATGCTTTCGTTTACAATTACTTCGATTGTAATGTCATGATTGTGTAAATGTCCGCGTAAATGTCCTAAAAGACCAATCATTTCGCCTTCAAATTCAATTTTTGATCCCTCGTTGGGTAATTCAAAAGTGATTTTTGTTCCATCCAGTTTCGGATCATTGATTAAAAGCAGGGATTCGATGATTTTATATCCTTTGCTGCCTAAGCGCTGGGCGTATTTGGTCCATTGCAAAAGCATTTCCGTTTCAGTAAAGGGCTCGGTAGGTAGAACAGTGTTGTCTTCTTTTTTAACGAATCCTTTTATGTTTTCTTCCAAAGACTTTTTCGCACGAATGCTGGAAAGTGATAAAGCCGAAAATTTAGGTTCGTTATCTGGAGAACCAGGAATTACAGGAGGTGTAATTTTTGGTTTTTCCTCAATTATTGTATTGAGTTTGGTAATTTCAGCCTTTTCTACATTGTTATTGGCATTGGCATTGGCACTGTTGTTGCTATTATCCTTGGCAACATCAACAATGGAATAATCATTTCTTCTGAAATAAGTAGGCGGAATTATAAATTGCTCAACTTTTTTTTTTCTCCATCGTAAGTGATGGAGGCAAGCTGCATTAGGCAAAGTTCAACAAGTAGTCGTTGGTTTTGACTGGCTTTGTATTTTAAATCACAGTCATTGGCGATGTCGATTCCTTTTAATAAAAAGTCCTGAGGGCATTTTTGCGCCTGAATACCATACATTTTTTGTGCTTGCTCACCAATTTCAAGTAAAACAAGTGTGGCTGGTGTTTTGCATACCAACAAATCTCTGAAATGGGTTGCCAATCCGGAAACAAAATGATGGCTGTCGAAACCTTTTGCTAGAATATCGTTGAAAATCAATAGTAAATCAGGGATTTTATTTTCAAGGATTAAATCGGTAACGGTAACGTAAGTTTCGTAATCCAAAACATTCAGATTTTCGGTTACGGCTTGACGGGTTAAGTTATTTCCACAAAAAGAAACTACTCTGTCAAAAATTGACAAAGCATCGCGCATAGCGCCATCTGCTTTTTGAGCAATGATGTGCAACGCATCGTCTTCATATGAAACCCCTTGGCTAGAAGCTACATCGGCAAGATGTTCTTTCGCATCTTTTACGGTAATTCTTTTGAAATCAAATATTTGACAACGCGATAATATCGTTGGGATGATTTTGTGTTTTTCGGTGGTTGCCAATATGAAAATGGCGTGCTTTGGTGGTTCTTCCAATGTTTTCAAAAAAGCGTTGAAAGCGGCCGATGACAACATGTGCACCTCGTCAATGATATACACTTTGTATTGTCCGGTTTGCGGAGGAATACGAACTTGATCTATCAGATTTCGGATATCATCAACGGAATTGTTTGAAGCCGCATCAAGTTCGAAAACATTAAAAGCAAAATCTTCATTAGGATCATCGTATCCTGGCTGGTTGATTTTTCGTGCCAAAATACGGGCGCAGGTTGTTTTTCCAACTCCACGAGGTCCTGTGAATAAAAGCGCCGAGGCTAAATGATTGTTTTCTATGGCGTTGAGCAAAGTGTTTGTAATCGCTTTTTGTCCCACAACATCTTTAAATGTTTGAGGACGGTATTTACGTGCTGATACTACAAATTGTTCCATAGATTTTTTAATTCGAAAGCAAATATAGGACTTGAAAAGTCAAAAAGCAATTAAATTTTTCATAGGTTTAATTTTCTTTAAAAACAGGTTTGAATTGGGTTTTCAGGTAACATTTGTGTACTTTCACAATTGTTTTGAAATCCAATCTTTTAAAAATGACTTTCTATGAATGTTGCTAAAACTGTTATCATTGTTGGAGGAGGATTGGCAGGACTGACCGCTGCAATTCATTTGTCCAAAATTGGATTAAAAGTCATTGTGATCGAAAAAAATGAATACCCTAAACATAAAGTTTGTGGAGAATATATATCAAATGAAATCTTGCCTTATCTCAATTGGCTTTCCTTGGATATTTCAGAGCTAAATCCCACTCATATTACAAAATTAGATTTTTCGACAGCTGACGGAAAAACGATAAACTGTAATTTGCCGCTTGGTGGTTTTGGTGTCAGCCGATATGCTTTGGATGCTTTTTTATGCAAAAAGGCCATCGAGAGCGGAGTTGAAATTATTCATGATACTGTAGATGATGTCATTTTTGAAGATAATATTTTTACAGTGAAAACTTCGAATAATAAGGATTTTGTTTCGGAGATTATTATAGGAGCTTTTGGTAAACGATCTAATATTGATCAGAAATTAAAAAGAGATTTTGTTAAAAAAAAGTCGCATTGGTTAGCTGTAAAAGCGCATTATTCAGGTGTTTTTCCTAGTGATTTAGTGGGTTTGCATAATTTTGAAGGAGGATATTGTGGAGTTTCAAAAGTAGAAAATAATATAATTAATATCTGTTATTTGACTAAATATGATTCGTTTAAAAAATATAAAAACATTGAGGAATTTCAGAATCAAATTGTAGTTAAGAACCCGCATTTGAAATTGATTTTTGAAACAAGTAACATGCTTTTCGAGTTTCCATTGACGATTAGTCAGGTCTCTTTTGATAAAAAGGCAACGGTGGAAAATCATATTTTGATGATTGGCGATACAGCAGGCTTGATTCATCCGTTGTGTGGTAACGGAATGGCAATGGCTATACACAGTGCGAAAATTGTTTCTGAATTGATCGGTGATTTCTACGCTGGTAAAATAAAATCAAGAGAAGAATTGGAACGAATGTATATTGCAGAATGGAATGTGAATTTTAAAAAAAGGTTAAGAATTGGACTTTTTTTGTCTTTTTTATTACAAAAAACAAAACTTTCTGCTGTTTTGATGGAAATATTGATTAAATTACCATTTTTAATGCCAATAATAATCAAGCAAACTCATGGAAAACCAATTTTCATTGAATAGTCAGAAAAGTCAACTAAATTTAATTTGAAACAATCAAAGTAGTGCTTGTAAATACGAGACATAGAACAGATGATCCTGAAGTAATGGATGATTTTGATTTAAAAGGTGATGTTTTGATACAAACATTGGATAAAATTGCCAAAATAAATCAGCTTCTTGGGGGGAATCGATTAACTATAAGAGGTGTTGAAAAAATGCTTGAAAAAGAGCGATCTTCAAAATTGATTACTATCGTTGATGTAGGTTGTGGTAATGGCGATATGTTGCGGAGATTGGCTGATTATGGTATTCGAAATAATTGGAATCTGAAATTAATTGGTGTAGATGCCAATGCTTTTACAATAAATTATGCGACTGGTTTATCTGAAAAATATTCGAATATAAGTTATCGGTGTGAGGATATTTTTGATAAATCTTTCAGTGAAATAAAGTATGATATAGTTCTTTGCACCTTAACATTACATCATTTTAAAAATGACGATATATTAGAATTATTGATGTTGTTTAATAAAAATTCAAGACTTGGTTTTGTTGTAAATGATTTGCATCGAAATGTGGTGGCTTATCGATTGTTTCAGATGCTTTGTTTTGTTTTTCGAATGAATGAAATGGCTAGAAAGGATGGTTTGGTTTCGATTTTGAGAGGATTCAAAAAGGAAGAATTGATTACTTTTTCAAAGAAATTAAGTTTTAAAAAATACAGTGTTCAATGGAAATGGGCTTTTCGTTACCAATGGATCGTTGAAAAATAATTTAATGTTAGTTTTAGTTCTTTAATAGCCCCAAACGAAAATAAATGAGTGTAAAAATAAAATGTGTTGCTAAGCAATTGCCTAATTTTTCAAGAACTACTGAAGAAATTCTTCCTTTTTTGGATATTTGGCTGGAAGGTCAAGATGAACGTTTTATTCGGAAAGTAAAAAAAATATTTGAAGGAGCCGGAGTTGATAAACGCTATTCGATTATGGATCCCATTGCGGTTTTTGAAAAGACCTCATTTGAAGAAAAGAATGATATTTATATTCGGGAAGTAATTGATTTAGGGGAAAAAGTCCTGAGTAAAGCTTTAGAAAAAGCAAATTGGTTGCCCGAGGATTTGGATTATATAATAACTGTCAGTTGTACTGGGATTATGATTCCATCGCTTGATGCTTATCTGATTAATAGTTTGAAACTGAAGCAGGACATAGTAAGATTGCCTGTTACCGAAATGGGTTGTGCAGCAGGAATTTCGGGAATTATTTATGCTAAGAATTTTCTCCAGGCTAATCCGGGTAAAAAAGCAGCTGTTATCGCAATAGAAAGCCCGACTGCTACGTTTCAACTGGATGATTTTTCAATGGCAAATATTGTGAGTGCAGCAATTTTTGGTGATGGTGCGGCTTGTGTTTTGCTTTCGTCGGTGGAAGAAGAGGAAGGGCCTGAAATTTTAGCTGATGAGATGTATCATTTCTATGACAATATCCACATGATGGGGTTTAAACTCACCAATTCTGGTTTGCAAATGATTTTGGATATCGAGGTGCCTGAAACGATAACTTCTCATTTTGGAGATATCATTCATCCGTTTTTGAAAAAGAATAATTTGGAAATAGGAGAAATAGATCATTTGATTTTCCATCCCGGAGGGAAAAAAATAGTTCAGATTGTTGAAGATCTTTTCTTTGAGCATGGAAAAGATATAGACGATACCAAAGAAGTTTTGAAGCTTTATGGAAATATGTCCAGTGCTACTGTATTGTATGTTTTAGAGCGATTTATGGATAAAAAACCGGAGAAAGGCACAAAAGGATTAATGTTGAGTTTTGGTCCCGGGTTTTCAGCTCAAAGGGTTTTGTTGCAGTTTTAGAGTATTAATGAGTTTCTTGGATTTTATCTTTTAAAGAGTTAATGGAAAAAGCAGATATAATTTCAAAATTACCGTATTCAAAGCCGTTTCTATTTGTGGACGAAATTATCAAAATTGATGAAAATGGAGTAGAGGGGGAATTTACTTTTGATGAAAATCTGGATTTCTATAAAGGTCATTTTAAAGATAATCCTGTTACGCCAGGGGTGATTTTGACTGAGGTTATGGCGCAGATTGGAGTCGTTTGTTTGGGTCTATTTTTGTTAAATGAAAATATTAAATCAAAACCATTAATTGCTTTAACATCAACTAATATTGAATTTTTAAAACCTGTTTATCCAAACGAAAAAGTAACAGTGGTTTCGAAAAAAAACTATTTTAGATTTGGGAAATTAAAATGTGAAGTAAGTATGAAAAACCAAAATGGAGAAATAGTTTGCAACGGAACAATTTCAGGAATGATTGTTTAAAGTCGTATATAGCAAATGAAGAACCGCGTTGTTATTACTGGTTTAGGTGTGGTTGCTCCAAATGGGGTGGGACTTGATGCATTTTTACATTCGATAAAAAACGGAATTTCAGGAATTAGGCATTTTGAGGAATTGCAGAGATTGAAATTTTCTTGTCAGATTGCCGGAATGCCCAATGTTTCTTCTGAATTGGCATCTCAATATTTTTCGGAACTTGAACTTAAGAATTTTAATGCAACTGGTATTTTATATGGAGTTATTGCCGGAATTGACGCTTGGAAAGATGCTGGTTTGTCAATTGAAAAACTTGACGAACCTGATTGGGACAGCGGAACTGTTTTTGGTGCAGGTACTTCGGGAATTGATAAATTTCGGGAGAGTATTTATAAAATTGATGAATTAAAAGTCAGGAGTTTGGGTAGTACTACGGTAATTCAGACCATGAATAGTGGCGTAAGTGCCTATTTGGCTGGGAAATTAGGGTTAGGAAATTTGGTAACAACCAATTCTTCTGCTTGTACAACTGGAACGGAAAGCATTCTTATGGCGTATGACCGAATAAAATCGGGGCAAGCCAAAAGAATTCTTGCGGGAAGTACGAGTGATTCGGGACCTTATGTTTGGGGAGGATTTGATGCTATGAGGGTTTGTACTTCTAAATCTAATGATTTACCTGAAACGGGATCGAGACCTATGTCTGAAAGTGCTTCGGGCTTTGTGCCTGCGAGTGGTGCCGGTGCGATGGTTCTGGAAGATTTGGAAACGGCATTAGCGAGAGGAGCTAGAATTTATGCTGAAGTTTTAGGAGGTAATTTAAATTCAGGAGGTCAAAGAGGATCAGGTTCATTGACTGCTCCTAATCCTGTTGCTGTCCAAAAATGTATCCAGAATGCAGTGAAAAACGCCGGAATTGCATCTCAAGATGTAGATGCTATTAATGGACATCTTACCGCGACTTCAAAAGATAGTCTTGAAATTTTGAATTGGAGTTTAGCTTTGAATAGAAAAGGAGACAATTTTCCTTACATCAATTCGTTAAAATCTATGATAGGGCATTGTTTGTCGGCTGCAGGAAGTATAGAAAGTGTGGCGAGCGTTTTGCAATTGTATCATGGATTTGTTTTTCCAAACCGAAATTGTGAAGATTTGCACCGAGAAATTACTGAAATCATTGATTCGTCCAGAATTCCACAAAAAATGATTGAAAAAGATTTGAAAATTATTTTGAAAGCCAGTTTTGGATTTGGAGATGTAAATGGGTGTGTGGTATTTAAGAAAATAACAACTTAGTATTTGTAAGCCTTAATATATTTAGTTTAACAAAATAAAATAACTTTTATGGATAGAGAAGCAACATTAGAACAGTTAAAAAGTATAGTAAAGCCTTATATTCAAAATCAGGAAGCTTTTGATACAATTTCAGAAGAAACTGATTTTGTAAATGATTTGAAAATAAATTCGGCAAATTTGGTTGATGTTATATTAGATATTGAAGAGAAATTCGATATCATGATCGATAATGAGACAATGAAAAAAATGGTCACTGTAAAATCGGCTATTGGAATCATTGAAGATGAATTGGTGAAAAAATGATTGGAAATGATATAGTTGATCTTGATTTAGCCCTTAAAGAAAGTAATTGGGAAAGAAAAGGTTTTTTGGATAAAATTTTTTCTCCAGATGAGCAATGCTTGATTTTAAATTATTACAAGCCAGAGCTAATGGTTTGGAATTTATGGAGCAGGAAAGAGGCAGCGTATAAAATCTATAATCGAATCACTGGGATTAGGGAGTATTTTCCGCAAAAATTACAGTGCCATTATGAGAACGAAAAATCAGGAATCGTTTCTGTCGAAGGATTTGTTTTTCATACTCAAACACAAGTTTCAACAGAATATATCTATACAATTGCTGTTACTCAAATTCCGATTTTTGATAAAATAAAAGTTTTGGATTCTTTGGAAAATGTAAAAAAAGAGAATGGAATTCCATTTATTTTGAATAGTTCTTCAAATGCAGTAATTCCGGTCTCTATTACTCATCACGGTCGTTTTCAGAGAGCGATAACAATTCAGTGATATTTGATTCCTAATCTGTTTTTTAGTTTTAAAAATAATAACGCAATAGTATAAGCATCTTCAGAAGGTGATTTTCTATAGCTTTTAGGTAGTTTAAAGATCTCCGACAATTCGTCAAGCGAGAATTGTTTATCGTTGATGTCTACCAGTTTTCTATACATTACGTCAATATCTAAAGCTTCGTTTTTTAATCGTCCACAATCCAATCTTGCCAGTGCACTGTTTATCATGTCGACGTCAAAATCTACATGATGTCCAATCAAAACAGCATTCCCGATATATTCAATAAAAGAACGAATGGCTTCAGGTTCGCTCAATTTTTTCATTTTGCTTTCCAATATAAATTCATTTGACAATCCATTGTCATGAAAATATTTGTATTGCAGTAAAATAGATTCGAAACTGTCGCCGATAAGGATTTTGTTATTTACAATGGCAAAGGAACCAATTGATAAAATAACATCATGTTCTGGGCTCAATCCCGAAGTTTCTGTTGTGAAAACAACATATCGTTTTGATTTTTGTTCAAACTTAGAAAGATAAGTTTTCCAAAAATCAGGGTATTCTTTATTTATATTTTTCAGCCAATCCAGCATCATTAAGAAAATTGTGTTAGTTTGAAATTACTTTTGATTAATTCTTCCAGTTCTTTCATTGGGGCTAAGGCATTTTTTAATTTTTCCTTATCTAATTTCGATAGTTCACTCAGGTTTATATATTGTCCTGAATTTTCATTTTTTAGGCCTTCATTTACTCTAAATTTAGATATTACCAAAAATGCTTCGGCGCAATTTAAGTAAATATCTGAATTTTTGGAGTCAATAATAGCTAATTGTTTGAAACGCAGATAAGTATTATTAAGTCCTTTTATTTTAAAATGCAAGGCAAATAATCTCGCACCGTCAATTAAAGGCATTAATGCTCTCGTTTTTATGTCGAATTTGTTTTTATTAGGACCTTCTTCTTCTTCCAATGCGAATTTTTTGAAAAAGGTAAGAGGGGAATTTTTCCTTAAAGCATCGTTTCCAAGGAAATCAAAAAATAAAGAGTTGTGTTCCAAATCCTTTAAAATGACATTTTCTATGGTTTCGTATATCTTTTTTTCGCCAAAAACAAGTTCCAAATCAAAGAAAATACTGCTAAGGTCATTGCTGTTTTCACCTGGAGTATTCATCCAGCTGTCGTATTGTTTTGTCCAGTCAGTCAGTGATTTACACCAAAGCATGTTACTAGCCATGTGACCATTCGGGCATAATTCGTAGCCAACTTTCTCCAGCGTAGCAGTTGTTCTCTTTGCCAACTTCAAGAAATAATCTCTTACGTCTCTATATTTTTCAGGAGCTACATCTTCAAAAATTAATATACTGTCCTGATCGGTTAATAATAATTGTTCTTTTCGTCCTTGACTTCCGATACTTAACCACGCAAATCGCGCAGGAGGAGACCCTAAATCCAAAATAGATAATTCTACCGCTCGTTTTAAAATAGCTGAATTTATTTCGCTTGCGATATTGTTAATATTAGAAAGCGGAATATTTTTATAAATTGAATTTTGAATTAATTCAGTTAATCTGTCTCTTATAAGTTTTAAATCTTTTGCACTGGATGATCTTTTTATTTCTTTGATCAAAACACCAGGGTTATTAGCTTGTGCAATAATCAGGTCATGTTCTGAAATCACACCTTTTACAGGAGATTTATCTGTTCCGTCTGAAGTAACACATAAATGGGTTACACTGTTTTTTAGCATCACAAGTTGTGCTTCAGCCAATGAGACATTTTCAACTACAGTTACAACCGGTGAAGACATGATGGCTTTCATAGTAACGCTAAGAGGAAACAGTCCGGTTGCGATTTTGGAACATAAATCAGTATGTGTTACTATACCGATAGGTAACTGATTGTCACAAATAATTACACTGGTACTCATGTTTTCAGTCATTCGTAAAGCAACATCTTTGGCAGTGTCATTTATGGTTGCGGTAAGTGGCGATCTATTGTAGGTAAGTGATTGGAAGTATTGCATTTCAGACTTCTGGTCAATATAAACCACATTGTCGCTACTTAATTTACCTCTTGGATTTTCTTTATCTTTTGGGTTCCAGGTATTGGTCGCAAAACTTTCAAGAAGAAAGTTTAAAACATCAGGATTATTGGCTACAAAAGGTCTAAAAGTAGCAATAGGAATGGCATAAATAATACTTTCTTCACGGGCTTTTGCCGTCATCATGTAATTATTTTTGGCAAAAAATGGTCTCAACCCAAGAATATCACCGGGATGGCATTTGTTTAATAAAGTTTCTTCAGCATCGGCGATAACGGACAAATGAATTATACCAGAAGCTACTACATAAAAACAATCATGTAGTTTATCGTTTATTTGGAATAAAGTTTCGTTTTTTTCGACATTTAAAACTCGAATATTTGTAGCAATTGCTGATAGTTCTTGAAAAGTTAAGTTGTCAAAAGGCGGGTATTCTTTCAAAAAGTCAGCTATATTTTCTGCAATTGTATTCATAGGTTGGTTTTAAAGTAATGCCTGTAAAAATAATAAAAATAGATTTCAAAAACAGGCACCCGAAAACTAATTTTAATAAATCACAAGGTAGTTAAAATTTTCATAAAATACTAAGAGTTAAGAGAGTATTAAAAGCAATTATTTAATTTTAATACTAAATCAATAAATAAAACTATGAAAATTTTAAAAAACTCATTATTAATGTTTTTGTCGGTTTTTGCGATTTCATTTGCAAATGCCCAAGAAAAACCAAAGAGCCCTCCAGAAACAGCCACCGGAAAGATTAATGGTGCAACGATTCAGATTAACTATGGTAGCCCGTCAGTAAGGGGTCGAAAAATTTGGGGCGAATTAGTTCCTTTTGACAAAGTTTGGAGAGCCGGAGCTAATGAAGCTACGACATTTGAAACAGATAAAGATCTTACAATTGAAGGTTCAAAATTACCGGCCGGTAAATATTCTTTTTTTGTAATTCCAAATGAAAAACAATGTGTAATTGTTTTTAATAAAGAAGCTAAACAATGGGGAGCTTATAAATACAATGATAAAGAAGATCAGTTGCGAGTAACTGTTAAACCAAAAATGGCTAAAACAAGTACTGAAAAATTGGTTTACACAATAAATGCTAAAGATGTTGTTTTGAGCTGGGACAATTGGGATATTGGTTTTAGCGTAAAATAATTTTTTTTATAAATATTTTAAATCATCGCCAAAAAGCGATGATTTTTTTTGAATGTAACTGAAAGAAATTTTTCAAAATTGATTTATCGAAAGTAGAGTGAGTTTACGATTGTTTTCTTTAAAATAAATCTGGTCACAATCAATTAGAACTTTGTGAAACATCAGGGGATTTAAAAATTCTATTTTACATAATATAAATTATAGTTCAAATAAATGCTTTTCTGCATACATAATTTTAAACCCAAATATATACACATTTTATTAATATTTCCTACAATTTTTTAATTATTTTTCTATTCAATAAAAAAGCCTCAATTGTTTGAGGCTTAGTACTTTAATTTGAAATTTCATTTTCAGGACTATCAGAAAATATAAGTTTACCATTCCGATAAAAACGAGTTATCTTATAATCTGCCTTAAAATAATATTCAGTTTTAAAGACATTATTACCCATAAGCGTATAAATACCATTCATAACACCACCATCAGACGTTTTATAATTAAACAACAAATTCAAATTGTCATCACCAATATTCAAAATATATCTAGAATAACCTTCAGGTAAATCACAGACAAGCAAAGTAGGAACAATTTTTTTGCCAGTACCTAACTTGTAAACATTCTTAACATTTTTTGAAACAAGAACCTCAGGATAAAACTGATTAACTTTTTTTATTAAATCATACTGTTCAAATTCTATATCACCTTCACAAATATTAAGTTTAGCGTTAACAATTTGCTTTTTTTGAGCGTGACTAAAAGAAAAAACAAGCAAAAATAATATTATAATTTTTTTCATAAAAATATTAGTTTAATAAGAACGTGTAAATATATATATCTTTGCGGTTATTTCCTACAGAGAATTAATAATAAACCATTTTTAAAAATACAACGAAAGAAACCACCTTAATTTAATAAGGTGGTTTATCAATCACAAACTTATCAAAATACTGACGGCCAAGATAAACACCTGTTTTTCGGTTATAAATGTTTATGTAGTGATAATCAAAGTTTTCACGCTCCAATAATTTATGCAAATAAAAAATACTTTTCATATATGGATAAATTATGGGATGCCTAGTTTTATCCTTATGAAATACCACACATTTATATGGTGTTGGTGTATTATTAGCCATAACCTAAATTTTAAAGTGTAATATCTAAAGTATTAGAATAATACGTAACACCATTAAAAGTAAAAGAGCAATTTAATTGATTTGTACCAACAGTTAAAATTCCTCCCTGTCTATTTCCACCAGCATTTGCAGAACCCAAAGGATAAGAAACTATTCTATGTTGTCCAATACTAACAAAATAATCCGCTGTAACTCCAATACCATTTAATTGAGCGGGCAACAATGACCTTAAATAATCATTTAAATGAAAAGTAAGCATTATATCGTTATAACCCAAAGTTTCGTAACTTACCGTAAATTTTGGCTCAGGGATACACTCATGACACCCATTAACATGAACTATCGAAACAGCCTCAAGCAATTGACATCCATCTTGCAAAGAACCCGCAAAAAATCTTTGTTGCTGACCTGCTAAGTCAATGTAATCAACCCAACTATTTACTTCTGGATGATGAATAGTGTCACCAGCTTCCCAATTTGATTCAAAATAAAACTTTGTAAGTACAGGAACTTGAACAGGAACATAAGCAACAATTTCGTTTGAATAAATATTATTATTCATATAATCGAAAAGTCTAACTTTTTGGTAAGTAACACTAGGATTTATTGCAATCTCGAAATGTCCTGTCGTAGAATCAGTATCGGAAATAGGATTCCAATTTTGACCATCAAAAATTTGTATTTGTAAAAGTGGTGAACGATTTGACCCTAAATATTGAAAATCAAATGAAATAAAATCATTATTCAAATTTTGTAATGTGATTGAAGCAGGAACAAAAGCAGGTACAGGAAGAATATTGGAATACATATTGTTAAGTGAATCATGAATTCTTACATAAGCATCACTTTGAAGCCTACCAACATAGTTAAATTGTTGTGTACTTTTATCAATAAAAAAAGATTGATTAATATCACTAAAATCCGAGTGAAACGAGGTTTGAACCTCTAATGAATTAGCAAGATTACCCCTAGCAACCAAGCCCAGAATTGTGTAATCAACTGACATAGAATTTAAAGCAATTGTTGGGGCATCGACACCACCACCAGAAGAACCACAATCACAAGTACAGTTACAAACACAATTCAAAACATCATTATTAGCACTATACATTAAATCAACAACCTGTAAAGGTGCGAAAAAGACATTTTCAGGAATCATGTTTAAGTCAATATTACCTAAATCATTAAGAATCCCTTCGCAAAACAAACTTTCATTATTTCGCAAATAAACACCGCTCACTTTTTTAGAATTGACAAACAAAGAGACAACAAAAAAATTATCAGGTATATTTGAAACCCTATAATGTCCATCTTCAAAAGAACATTCTTGAACCTTTAAACGGTAAGAAGAATCTATATATTGTATAAAATTTCTCATTTTTTTTATTTTAATTTACAACCACTTTTTACCATATTTAGCAAAAACTTTTTTCAATTGTGCAATTTCCGAAACAGATAAATACTTGTACAAATCGGTTTTTAAATTGCGACTACGAGTGAACACATTATAATACAAGTCCTCTACTATAGGAAAAGTTGTAGGAACTGTTTTTAAAAGGCTGATAACTTTGTTTTCATCCTCAGACCAAGCTGAAACATTAAACAAATCTGTATTAAAAACAAAATGGTTATCCTCAACGTTAGTTCCCAAAGCGATAGCAACCTGTTGGCATACAGCTTTATATCTTTCCATTTCCGAAGGTGAAACTTTCGGGTATTTTTTAAAAATATTGAAAGATTTTTGGGTAATAATATTAGGACTTGATTTGCCATTTTGCGCATTACTTACAATTGTATCAGCTTTTAATTGACCAGCTTTTACTTGTGCAAACAAAGTTGTTACCCAACGATAAAACATAGGGAAAACAAGAAGTACAGCACAAACAATTAACCAGTTTAGCTTTAACCATTCAAAAAAACCCGTAGTTGCTACGGGTTTTAAGCTTCTTATACGAGTAGCCATATTATTACTATTTTTTACGTAGCAACTTCCAACCAATTAAAGCAACTACAAGACCGATACCAATATTACAGTAAATTTTATGCTCAGTATAAAATGTTTTAATTTTTTCCCACATGATATTTAATATTTAAGAATTAATAATTTAAGTTTTATCTTTTACCTTTTTTTAGACTGAAACGGCGAAAACAGTATAACAAAAAAGCAATACACCGAGAAAAAAAGCTAGGTTTACATTTTTAGAAACGTCAACAATCAAATTTGAAGTTTTAAAAGTTCCCAAATTCTTTATAGCTTCTTTAATGTCAGAATCTTTAACATACTTAGAATCCTGTCCGTTTTCCTTTTTTACAATAGCTTTTGCAAGCAGAAAAAGAAAGTCAGAATTTACAGATGTGATAACATCATCAGGCTTTACCCCTATGGTATTACAGACTTGTTTAATATACAATTCTGTATCATTCTCAAACGGAGGCGCATAAGTAGTAATTAGTTTTCTTACCGTGTTTTCACCACCATCAATATGGTTTACTAAATTTCGGAGCATTGCCCTAATTCCGTAAGACATACTTTCAAACTGCTCAAACTTTTTACCTGAATCCGTATTTTTAGAATACGGTATTTTTCCAAGCCAAGTATTAGTAGTGTAAACCAAATTACCCGGATTATTATTACGGATACCCCTCGAAAGGTCTTTACGACCCAAATAAGAACTACTCATTTTTTTCTGCAATTGGTTCAACTTCCTTTTTGCCCTCTCCAAAGTCGATTTTTTCCAATTCTGAATGGACAACCTCGATACCTTTTATAACCGCCATAACGACAGCACCGTATTTTACAACAATCCCAATGACTGTAATAATTGATTTTACCGTTTTCATACTTTATCCTTTTTTTCCTCTAAATGAAACTTTTCTTTTAAGGCTTCCACAATCCCGTCAATTAAAAACGGGATTAGCCTATTTAATAACCGCTTAAACATTTAACGTCTATTACGATTGTTTTTTACTGCATCGGGAGTAAGAAATGAAAAATAACCTTTCGTAGGTGACACAGCACATTTTTGAGTACCCAATTCGAAAAACAAAATTTTCTTTCTTACATTGAACAGACATGAAACCCTTTGCGTTGAAACACCTGTTTTTACATCTGCGTACCATTTTTCATAACCATCTGCCACAGATTCACCAGACAAAATTTTTTGCTCTTTGTTTTTATAAGCTTGTAAGCTTATGAAACCAAATCTTTTAGTCGTTTTCCAAGCAAAAATCTTTTTAAAAGGTTCAAACTTTTGACCACTTGAAGGCTCAACCAATTGGATTTCCGCATGACTTTTACTTTCGTATTTTTTGCCCTTAATTTGACTTTGACCACCATTACTATTATAATTCGAATAGCTTCTATTCGAGTTATTATAACCTTGTTTTTTATATCCTGCCATTATTTTAGGATTAAATGTTTAATATTAATTAACAATTCTGTAAACTTTTTTAAGATAATTACAAGCGTATCAATCAGAAACAACCACCAATAAACACGCCTGTAATTAAATTTATCGTCTCCTTCTTGCACGACTTCCCGATTGGTTTTTATTACGAAAACCAAACCAATACACTAGAAAAGCACCAAGAGCAATAAAACCAGCAATAAACCAAGCTTTATACTTTAACCAAAGCGCTTTTAAATACACTCCAGACATAAAACCCGTAACCTGATCAGCAGCATCCTGAACTTCTTTTTTTTGAGCAAGTTTATTAGTCAATTTTTGTTTTTGTTCATCACCTTTGACAGTCAAATAATTTTCCATTGACTCAGGAATGACAGGCGGTTGTTGAAAAAAAGTAGTATCCTGTTCAGCAGGTTGATTCTTTACAGGCTTATTAGTTGTTGCAACACGCAAAGCATCTTTAGCAACACCTAAATAATTCCCTGTAACAATTCCAACAACATTTTTTAAAGAAGCTACCCTTTTTACTTTTTCACCAAGCTTTTTAAATAATCCCATAATTATATATTTAGATATTTATAATAAGGATTTTTAAACCTCTCTAATGTTTCTTACAACAAAGTTGATAACATCACCCTGCGACTTGTTTACCTCAATTGTATCAACGTGAACAAGCGGAAGAGCCAAACGAGTTGTAACTCTTTGTTGAACACTTGTTGAATTTACGGCAGCTATCGGGTCGATATTACTTGACAAAGTTTGCAATTCGAAAGGAAGATATTTTACAACCTGTCCGTTTTCAAATCCGTAACTAATATCCTGTAAAGAAGCTTTTCGAGTCATTACTGCAAGGTCGAAACCTTGAACATCTATACGCTTGTTAAAATCCTCTGAAGCAATTGTTTTTTGCTCGAAGAAATAAAGATGTGATGTACTCAAAGGTTCCTCAACACCATGTAACTCATAGGTTTTATCAGATTTCAAATCCTCAAACAGCACTTTAATACTTTCCTTATCTTGCAAGAAGATTGAACCACCTAAAGCAATTTCGCAAAGCGCAATCATGTTCCAATCATCATCAGACTGTACAGCCTCATTACCATAAGTAGAAGCTAAAATAAAATCCAACAAAGGCACTTTAACCGCTAAATTGACGTTTGAACCGTTTGCACGTTCGATATAAACAGAAATTTTTTCTGTTGTCAAATCATTCAACGCAACAGTAGAAGACACAATCAGAGAACCTATTGATTTTGTGATTGAAATTTCAGGGCTACGTGTAACCCCTGTTAAAGTTGTAATTTTCATACTCTATTTTTTATTTATTAATAATTTCGAGTACAAAGGTTTGTCAACATTAAACAAGGGGTTACCGCTTTTTACCCATTTTTACCCATTTTTACCGTTTTTTACCCATTTTCACCCATCTTTTAAGACATAATTCCGTAAACCTCCAAGTCTTTTACAGTAAGATATTTTCTTTTTAAATTCAAAGAATCTAAAATTGTTTGATAGTCCTTTAATGCAGTTTTATACGAAACACCAAGAAGAACAGACAGTTCTTTTTTATTTATTTTCTGTGTTGGGTTTGACTTTGCCATTATTCTATAAATAAATTAAGTTGTTCGTTAAATACATCATGATTAAACTTGATATCCATTTTTTCAAGTTCTTTAAATTCTGCCAAGTAAAAGGACATTTTTTCTATAAACCACACGTATAACGGCAAGCCGTCAAAGGGGTTTATTTCATCTAAAAGCCTGTTAAGAGCAACTATATATGTAACATTTTGAAAATTTGCGCAATACTCCCGAAACAAAGCTTTTGCAAGCCTTTTCCGCTTGACGACACTTGGGGTATGTGTCTTTTTAAGCCTTACAAACGTGGGGTTATAATTAGATACAACAGATAAAATATAATTGAAGTCCAAAATAAAATTTACAATTTCCTCCTTATTGGTTTGGCTTTTGCCTGTATTTTTTCTTATCTCAAAAAAGTTTTTTTGGGCCAGAATAACCAAGTTGACAAGCGCACCATAATTAAAAATAGCCCAAGTTAAATCTTCAAAAGGTAAAACCTGTTTTTCTTTGTTTGTATCAAAAAAGTCTTTATCATGACCAAATGTTTTTAAATTCGAGAAAAAAGAAGCATTTAATTGAAATTCAAAACGCCAAACGTTAGAATTTTCAAAATCGTTCGATTTATAAAAATCTAAAATGTGTTGTTTTTCTTTTATTTCAAGGGATAAAGTTTTATTATACACTCGAAGAAATTTAGTACTAGAACGCTGACCAAGACTAAAACCGTTGTTAATACATACACCTTTAACAAGTTCATTGTAAACTGAAAAGGATTTTTTACGTCCAGCAAGTTTATACGTTCCCGCAGTAACTTTATTCGATAAATCACGATAATAACCGTCTTTGTCGTTAATATCCATAGCAATATCAAGGCGGTTAATACTAAAAAATTCAAGATTGTACACGTCGGTAAGTTCATTTATAATATTTTTTAATTCGGTTAGAGATTTGGAGTAAAACACATGGTTTTCAAACTGCATTTGGTTTAAACGTTCGTCAATGATGTTCGAACGTGGATTACTTAAAATAAATCCGATTTGTTCACCTTTGTATTTTACAACGTTTTTATTTGCAAATGTTTTTGTTCCAAACGGTTCAGTTATTAATTCAAAATTTAGTGAGTTATTAGGCGTTTTCGGTGATAATTCGCCCATTAAATTAATGATTAGGTAATCTATTGATATTAAGGTTTTTGGGTGCATTGTGTTAATTTTTCGGGTGAGTTGATAGCCGTTTTACCTAACGGCTAGTTTTTTAAAATCAGGTAAATTATTCTTAAAACGGAAGTTCGGGAAGTGTAACTATTTCCAAGTAAGAAAAATAATGTAATTTTCCGTCTTTATCCTCGCACCTTACCCCTTCCATTTCAAAAGATAAAAGCCTGTAAGTATTTGAATTTAAAAGGAAATAGGTTCTTTCTTTTAATTCTCTTAATAATATCGGTAAAGCCATAATTTTAAAATCTTAAGTCTAAAATAAATTGTTGTTGTTCGTCAGTTAATTGAGGTTGTTTTTTCTCAAAATGAAGCTTTATTATTTCCTCTATTTGCTTCCAATTATGAGTAATTACAACCGTTTTATAATGCTGATGATTAATAACAGATAAAGAGTGAAGATTCTTAACTATTTGCACTTTATACTGGGATACATTAGGTATATCCTTATTGTATGTTTTGTCGGGCAAAGTTTTTAAGTAATAAAGAAACCTTTTAGCCGTTTCCTGATACTCGTCAGGAACTATATAAAGTAAAACCTCTAACATGCTACAGGATTTAAAAGGTTGTAAGTATTGTTTATCTTATGAAACAATTCTTTTAAATTCGAAGCCGAGATACTAAGTACAAAATTCGAACCTGTTTCGGTAACATCATAATAATGAACACCTAATACATAGCATTCATTAGTTTTTGTAATTTTAATTCTCTTTTTAGTTCCTTTTAAACAAACTGTAAACACCATATTATTTAACAAAGTGGTTTTACAAAAAGGCTGAATTTTCTTTTGAATTGTTTTAAATGTGGGTTTATCGGAGTTTGACAACTTTTCACATTCTAAGCTGTATTTTTGGTGTAACAGCTTTACACTAGGGGTAAGATTTTTTTGCATTTATAATATTTTTAAATTAATAAAAATATTATGTACACAAACTACTTTAGTAGCCAATTACTTAAAAAGCACTTTGAATTTACTTACTATAAATTATAGGTCAAAAAAATACTATCCAAAATTATGCTCAAAAACGAGTCAATCATGAATATCAAGGATTTATAGACAATAATTCATTTATTTCCAATTGCGTTATTGTTGGATTGGCTCCTTCGCTTTGTGCCACAATCGATCCAACAGCACAGGAAAAATCAATTGCATATTGCGGATTATTTTTGCCAAGTAAATTTATAATTAGCGCAGCCAAAAAAGAATCTCCGGAACCAACAGTATCCATAACATTTACTTTGAAACCGAAATTGCGATAAAATTTATTTTCAAAAAATAAAATTGCTCCATGAGCCCCTAAAGTCACACATACAGTTTTGGCATTGGTTTTTTGGGCTATAAATTCAATTTTTTGTTCTAAAGATTTTTTATCCGCATTTAAATAAAAATAAATTTCGTCAAGTTCATCATCGTTTAACTTTAGCAAATCGGCTTCAAAAGCCAAATCTAAAATTTTTCTAATATCGTAATATGGCGATCTTAAATTGGCATCAAATACTTTATAATTTGCAACAGACAAAAATTGTTTCAAGGTGTTTTCGGAAACAGAATCCCTTGTGGACAAGCTTCCGTAAACAAAGAAATCGGCATTTTTTACCAAGGAAATATTTTTAGCCGATAACTCAATTTTGTCCCAAGCCGATGGATAATGTATGTCATAGGAAGCATTTCCCTTTTCATCCAAAATCACATTGACCAAACCCGTCGAATAACCGTTATTTACCTGAATTGCTTCGGTATTGATGTTTTGGTTTTTCAAATAATCCATCAATATTTTCCCGTCAGCATCGTTCCCAACACCGCTAATCACGGTAATATCACCACCCAAAGAACTTAATCGTGACGCTACATTCAGTGGGGCTCCGCCTATTTTTTTTCGTTCGATAAAAACATCAAAAAGAATTTCTCCGAAACAAACGCCTTTTAATTTTCTGTCCATTCTATTTTTTTATGCCATTTTGGTCAATTCTACTTCAAGTCTATCGAAATTCTCTTCATTTTTATCGATGACAAATCCTTTTAATTTGTTGCATTCTTCAGTTGTGTCAAAAAGCATTTTGAAAATAATTTTTGTTTGATTTTCAGCAACTTCTTCAAATGTGGCAAGAACCCTGAAAAGCGGTTTGGAATGGCGTTTCCAATAAATAAGATTGGGTTTGTCGATTTTTATAAATTCGACTTCATTGGGGTAATTTCCTTTATCTGGTCCATGCATGATGAAGCTCCATCTTCCGCCCGGACGCAAATCGTATTCGTTGAACGTATTGGTGAAACCTTTCGGTCCCCACCAATTTTTTAAATGATCCGGATCCGTCCATGCTTTGAAAGCGAGTTCTTTTGAAACATTTATTGTTCTTATGGTTACAATTTCGCAATCTGGAGTTGTTGAGAGAATTTCCGATGCCATTTTTTGTTAAGTGGTTTATGATTGATTATTTACTATTTCTTTTGCATGTAAACTGATTTGCCATTTACCATTGTATCAAATTGTCCTGATTTCTCATTGAAAGTTGTTTTTACATATTCTCCTTTAAAAACGACGATGACACCATATATTTTTCCATTTTTAGCGGAATCGAAATCAAATACAACTCTTTTGTTATCGGGACTGATACTTAATTTATAACTAGTAAAATCGGTATTTTTTATATCAAATTCTTGTTTAGTGTCGATTATTTTGTCATCGATATAAAAATTGATCACCTTTTCACTTAAACTAATGTCAGGATAATATTCATGTACTTTTTTAAGTAATTCATATTGCGCCACATTTGCGACTTCATTTTTTGATGTAATAGTTTGCCCTACGGAGGCTATAGAAATCATCAAACTCAATAGTAAAATGCACTTTTTCATAATGTCTTTTTTAATGTAGTTAATAACTGATTTAAAGTAGTCACTAATTTACGGATATTTTTTAATAAATACCTGTTAAACAATTAATTATGATGTTTTTTTTGCTGTTTCTAAAGATTTGAGTTTTTTAAGATACATTGTTGGTTTTAAGAGAACAGAATAAAATTTGATAAACTTATGACTCCGCTTTTGTTCGTTTCTCAGGCCTAATAATCATTCTCAACGATTGATCTTTAGAGAAATAAGCAATCATCCAATGGTAAAAAGTATTGATTCGGTTACGGTATGTTATTAAGGACATCAGGTGAATAAACAACCAAATGAACCAAGCAAAAAATCCTCTGAAATGCATTTTTGGTTTCGGTAAATCGACAACAGCTTTGTTTTTTCCAATAATCGCCATTGAACCTTTGTCATTGTATTTAAACGGTTTTAATGGTTTGTTTTGAACCATTCGTTTAAAGTTCTCAGCAAGATTTACGCCCTGCTGAATAGCAACCTGCGCCACTTGCGGATGACCATTTGGGAAATCAGGATCATTTAACTGAATACATGTATCACCAATTGCATAGATATTGTCGGTGGCGTTTACTTTATTGAATGGATCAGTAGCCATTCGTTTGCCACGACCATAACTTTCAGCCGGAATTCCTTCAAACTCTCTTGCCGAAACTCCCGCAGCCCAAATTAAATTTTTGGTTTGAATGGTTTTTCCATCGGCAAAATAAACTGTATCGTCTTTATAATCGACAACTCGTGTGTGAAGTTTGACTATAACACCAAGTTGAGTTATTGCTTTTATGGTATCTTCTTGAGATTCCTTGCTCATTGGCGATAATAAAGCATCGCCTCCATCGACCAAATAAATATTACTAGCCGAGGTTTGTAATTCCGGATATTCTTTGAGCAAAATATTTTTGCGCATTTCGGCAAACATTCCTGAAACTTCTACTCCGGTTGGCCCGCCTCCAACAATGACTATTGTTAAATGTTTTCTGCGTTCGTGGATGTCTTTGCAAATGGCGGCTTTTTCTAGATTTTTCAATAATGCATTGCGCATTTCAATGGCATCATTGAGTGTTTTCATCGGGATGGCATTTTTCTTGACATTTTCCATTCCGAAATAACTCGTTTCGGCACCCGTTGCAAAAACCAATTTGTCGTAATGCAAATCACCATTGTTGAGCTCAATTTTGTTTTCGGAAGGAATCACTTTTTGCAATTCTCCCAAACGAAATTGCAGGTTCTTTTTTCCTGCAAAAAACTTACGGAAAGGATAACTGATGCTTGAAGGTTCTAAAAAAGCCGTAGCTACCTGATAGATTAGTGGCGGAAAGAAATTGTAATTGTTCTTGTCAACAAGCGTTACTTCAATTCCTTTGTGGTCGGTAAGTTCTTTTGCCAAATTAATTCCGGCAAAACCTCCACCTATGATTACGATGTGCATATTGAGATTTTTTGTCTATTCTCTCAAAAATACAATTTATATTACGAGCAAAAAATTAGTTTTTAAATTTTTTAACAGGCTTTTCTGTTATTTCAGATTTGTTTTGCAATATATAATTTGCCATTAATTTTTCTATCAGTTCGTCTTTGGTCAAATGATGAAAAACCGTTTTTATTTTTGATTTTAATTCGGAATCCAAATCATGATTAGGCTTGGTTTTGAAGATTTGTTTTGCCCATAAAAGCATATTGTTTTCTTCGATACTTACTGCTGACGGTTTTTTGTATTCGAAAAACTTAATTCCCAATTCTCTTTCAAAATCGGCAATTTCAGGTGCTTCTTCGGGTTGTAAAACGGTTAAAGAAAGTCCTTTTGCCCCTGCCCTTGCTGTTCTTCCGCTGCGATGAACGTAGGTTTCGTAAACATCAGGCAAATGATAATTTACAACATAAGATATTTCTTTAACATCTATTCCCCTAGCGGCCAAATCGGTTGCGACCAAAATATTAATATGTCCTTCACGAAATTGCTCCATGATTCGGTCACGGATTCCTTGCGTTAGGCTTCCATGCAATGCTCCTGAAGAAAAACGGTTGATGGCTAGATTTTTGGCAAGTTTATTGACGGCGGCTTTGGTTTTGCAAAAAATAATTCCGCGTTCACCTTCTTTGGAATTTAGGAAATGCATTAAAACATCAAGTTTCTCAATTGGTTCCACCACGATATAATTGTGGTCAATCTCTTGATTTCCTGTTGTTTCCATGTTTGCGCTTACCTGAACTACATTTTTGTTCAAGTAATTCTGGATTAACTGTTTAATCGTTCCGGGCATAGTCGCCGAAAACAAAAAAGTCCTATAGTTTTTGGGAAATTCAGCAATGATTTCGTCTAAAGCTTCTTTTAGGATAGTAACCATTTCATCGGCTTCATCAAGCACGAAGAATTTGGTTTCTTTCAGGCTAACGGCTTTTCTTTGCAGTAAATCGATCAAACGACCCGGCGTTGCAACAACGATATGTGTTGGTGATTTTAATCGTTCAATTTGTGGTTTGATTGGGATTCCACCACAAACTGCAGCTATTGAAACTTCAGGTGAGTATTTGGCAAAACTTTCAAGATTATCAAAAATTTGTTGTCCCAATTCTCTTGTAGGCGCTAGGATTACTGCTTGTACAGCGGCAATTTTAGTGTCAATCAATTGCAATAATGGCAATCCAAAAGCAGCGGTCTTTCCCGTTCCTGTTTTGGCAAGTCCCACCATATCTGTTTTATTTGATAATAGCAACGGAATGGTTTTTTGCTGAATTTCGGTTGGGGTTACAATTCCCATTTCGGTAATTGCTTTTAGTATTTCACTTGAAATTCCTAAATCTGAGAATTGTTTTGACATAATTTTTTTGTTTTTGATTGTAAAATGCTGTTGATAGCAGAATGTTGTTTTAGCCCGGATGGTAGCGGCATCCTGTGTCCCCGGGGTTCGGGGACACAGATACAGCGTACAGCTGGATTGGCTTCTGAAAAAAAATATTAGAACGAATTAATGATCTTTAATCAAGTTCGTTCATTACTTTTTCGCGGTATTTTTTTCCGATTAACAGGGTTAATTTTTGCTTATAATCGTCCATTAGCCATTCTCTGTAGTTTTTACTGCATTGGCTAAGGCATTTTGCAAAACGCTTTACTCGGTATTCGATATCGGCTTCCAATTCTTTTGAAAGAGCCCTGGCCTCCTGCGGTAGTTCAGTATTGTCCACACACATAGCGGCGTGCTGATCGATGGATTTATCCAAAACAACTTTGGACCTTAAATTTTGTGCAATTGCTAGTTTGTGTTCTTCATCGACATCAAAATCTACATTGGGAGTTTTGCTGAATTTGGCGCGTAACTCTGCAGGCATCGAATATTTGAAATGCATTTCGATTTCGCTGTCATCACGTAGGTTTTCCAAGTAAAATTCTGGTGATTTAAAGATATGTTGCCAATTTACTGGATCGCTCCATAAACCAAAACGGGCGGCATTATTCCCTAAATCGATAACTGTAAATTCGTCTTTACCCGGCAATTTTCGGGAGCCACGACCAATCATTTGGAAATATAAAGTCAGGGATTTTGTTGCTCTGTTCAAAATAATGGTTTCTACAGTTGGTTCGTCAAAACCGGTTGTCAAGATTCCGACAGAAGTCAAAATCGCGTCCGGAGTGTGTTTGAACCAATGCAGGATTTCTTTACGTTCTTCGTTGCTGCTGGTGTTGTCAAGGTGGCGAATGGCGTAGCCTGCTTCCCTGAAAGTGTCATATACATAGAGAGACGTGTTGATTCCGTTATTGAAAATCAAGGTCTTTTTTCCCAATGATTTTTCGGTATAGGCATGCAATAATTTTTCCTGCATAGCCATATTGGTATATAAATCATCTGAAGATTTTACGGTATAATCTCCGTTGATACCTACTTTTAATGAAGTCAATCCAACGTCATAACTGTAGGTAATCGCTTTTGCCAAGAAACCATTGCTAATTAATGAAGCGATGGTGTCGCCCACGATTAGCTCATCATAGCTTTGGTGCATTGGCAATTTTATGTTTGAACTCAAAGGAGTTGCCGTAACTCCAAGAATAAAGGCATTTTTGAACGACTTGAGCAACTTTCTGAAAGAATTGTAGTGTGCTTCGTCGATAATCACCAAACCGATATTGTCTAAATGTAATTTTTCGTCATTGATACGGTTTTTCAAAGTCTCAACCATGGCCACAAAACATGAATAATCGTTTTGGTCCGGAAGCTCTTTTACTTTGCTGTTGATGATTTTGTTTTTTACATCAAATCCTTTAAGCATTTTTGAGGTTTGTTTGCACAACTCAATACGATGCGTTAGAACCACCACTTTTTTGTCATGTTTTGACAAATAGCGACGAACGATTTCGGAAAAAATCACAGTTTTCCCTCCACCTGTAGGCAATTGATATAATAAATGATGATTTTGAGAAGCATTGTCTATACGCTCAAAAATGGCGTCAATGTCTCCTTGTTGATAAGCGTAAAGTTCTTTCCTGACTTCGGTTTCAATTTCTAAACTCTCGTGATGCATGCTAATTTTTGGATTTTTGCAAAAATACGCCTAAAAAAGAGTTATTCGGGTAATTTTTTTTAAAAAAATAAAAACATACTAATTAAAATCTTTTTTACTCCTCCAAAAGCTCAATAATTGATTTGAAATCAGAGGTATTCACCCATTTTTGATCAGAAGCTTCTTCACAAATGGCGAGTAATCTCTTTTTAAATTCGGCGATAATTCCGTTTGAAATGATAAAATTTTTGGCTTGTTCGAATGAATTGAACATGCTTTTATAGAATAATTCCTGTTTTACGGGATTTTCTGCCGAGAAAGTTTGGGCAATTTCGATGTTATAAAGCATCACATCGGCAATTATAAATGGATCTACTCCCAAAAGAATAAAATGCTTGATGTATTTTTGGGCAACTGACCGTCTCATTTTTGGCTTTTTCCTTTTGCTTTTGTTTTGCAACGGAAAATATTCTTGGGAAATTTTGAGTTTGCATTCTTGCAAAAGGGTTTCCTCCTTCGGATTGAAAACAAAATTGTAATATACTTTTACGGGACTGAACTTTTCATACAATTCAAGGATTTGTTCCTCCAATTGTTCTTTTGTAAGTTCATTCAAATATTTTTTTAGATCACGTTTACTCATTCTCAAAATTTAAGAGTACAAAAGTAATTTACTTTGAAATAGAATATGCCAATAATGGATGTTATTACTTAATTTTGCCACTCAATAATTGAAAAACAACTACAAATGCTTAAAATTTTCAAGGTTACTGCCATTTTGGAGGGGATCTCTTATTTGGTTTTATTTTCGAATATGCTTTTTATTAAACCAACAAATTTAGAACTTTACAAGACATTACTTTATCCTATCGGGATGAGTCATGGTGTTCTGTTTATTGGTTATGTTATTTTAGCTTTCTTGTTGAAGAATGCCCAAAATTGGAATATCAAAGATTTCGGATTTATATTGGCAGCTTCTTTATTGCCGTTCGGGACTTTTTACATGGAGAAAAAATATTTGAAAGTAGCTTAATCACGCCTTAAATACTCAAGCCGTTGTGCTGTGGTTAACTTTTTGATGTTAAATATTCGTTTGTTTGACGATTGTAAAGATGCACTGCAGTGCATCTCTACGGTTTAAATCTAATTCTTTGTCAGCTTTGCAGTTAATCTCATTTAATAAATATCAAAATGGACAAACTGGTACATTCAATTTTTAGTTTTCTCTACCCTATTTTCAGACATTGGGGAATGAGTAGGACTTTATCGACTTATACGAGTTTGGTACTCAATACAATTTTGCTCTGTTTTTTAGCTTATGCTTTGTATGCGATTTCCCGATTCATATTGGTGACGCTTATGGCTATTGTTGCCCAAAGAACGAAAACTAGATTTGATGATTTGCTGGTGAATAATAAAACAGCAAAATATATTTCGTATTTGGTTCCATTGTTTTTTGTGTTCAAGTCGGTTCCGGTGATTTTGGATAAGTTTGAATATTGGGAAGACCTTTTTGGTAAAGCTGTTGCTACTTACATTGTATTGCTGATTTTATGGATTATCAGAACCATTTTCAATTCGCTTCGTGATTATTTGAAATTAATTCCGAGGTACAGTGATAAACCAATTGACAGTTTCATTCAGGTTATCATGATTGTGCTCTGGATGCTTGGAATTGCACTGATTATTTCGAAAGTATTTGATATTGATCAAAAGGAAATGTTGACTATTTTGGGAGCTGTTTCGGCAGTAATTATCTTGGTTTTCAGGGATACAATTTTGGGTTTTGTGGCAAGTGTACAGGTCGCGATAAACGATATGGTGCGAATTGGAGACTGGATTACAATGGATCGTTATGGCGCTGATGGAGATGTTATCGAAATTAATTTGGCTACAGTAAAAGTTCGAAATTTTGACAATACTACAACCACAATTCCAACGTATAGTTTGAGTTCGGACTCTTTTCAAAACTGGAGGGGAATGCTTAATTCAAACGGAAGGAGAATTAAACGACACATTATCATAAAATCAAACAGTATCCGGTTTCTTGAAGACCACGAACTTGCCGATTTAAAGAAAATTGAACTTTTGAGTGGTTATATTGACACCCGAAAAAAAGAAATTGATAATTACAATCTCGGTCATAAAGTCGATAAAAGTTTGGCTATAAATGGAAGAAACCTCACTAATTTAGGATTGTTCCGAAAATATATTATCCAATACTTACAGCAATATCCGGGCTTAAATAGTGATATGACGATGGTTTGTCGTCAACTGCAATCAACGCCTTTTGGTGTTCCGCTTGAAGTTTATACTTTTTCAAAAGACAAGCGTTTTGAGAACTACGAATACATCATGGCCGATATATTTGATCATATCATTGCATCAGTTCCTTACTTTGGTTTGGAAATTTTTTCGACGCCTTCGGATAAACCAAAAGCTATTGAATAGTTATTAAAAAAGCCACTTTAATTTTTTAATCAAAGGGGCTTTTTTGTTTATTCGGACAATCTGTCTTTTACAAATTCAATTTCGGTTTTTCCGTGAGCTTTTGGTTTTCCGTCTTCCCCTAAGTTTACCATCACAGTTTCGTCAATTGTAATAATGGTTTCTCTAGTCATCATGTTTCGCGCTTCACATTTTAAGATTAGCGAAGTATGACCAAATTTTACCACATCGATTCCTATTTCAACTATATCTCCTTGTCTTGCAGAGCTCCTAAAATTAATCTCCGACATGTGTTTGGTTACAATTCTTGGGTTTTCTAATTGTACAATAGAGTATAGAGCCAATTCTTCGTCTAACCACGCCAACAATTTACCTCCAAACAAAGAACCATTCGGATTTAAGTCTTCAGGTTTTACCCACTTTCTTGTATGAAATCGCATAAATTTTTATTTTATTCTGCGAAAATAAGACTTAATTAACTATTTTTAAAGAAAAAAAAGATGGATCAAAGAGATAAATTAATCAAGGAACTTCGCGGAGAATCATTGGGAGAATTAAATGTTCAGTCGCTTTCGGAGGAGTTGTTTCAAAATGAGGTTATTAGACCAATTTTAAAATTGCAGAACGATTTGTTTATCGCCTCCTTTCTTAATTATATCAGTAAATACAAAAGGGATTTTTATACAAAATCGGTTGAAAGCAAATTGGCTATTATTGAAAATGCCATCCAAAAAGACATCAAATTCCGAAACGCCCTAAAAGGGATGATTATAGCATTGTTTACCACCGACGAATATGCGCTTTATATTCAAAATTCTTCTAACCTCAACAAAAGAATGATGAATTTGCTGATTGAAAGACTTAAGGGACAGGTTCAGTTATTTGACAATAATATTTAAAAGAATGAAAAAAGTTATAGCTGCCGCATTACTATTCTCTTTAGGACAAACCATTTATGCACAAAAGGGCTTCAAACCATTGTTTGATGGAAAAACTACTGTAGGTTGGCATTCTTACGGAAAAACTTCGGCTGGTGCGGGATGGAAAGTTGAAAATGGTGTTTTGCATTTTGATCCTGAAGCAGCTAAAAATGGACAGGGAGGCGATTTGGTAACCAATGCCGAATATGAAAATTTTCATTTGAAATTGGATTGGAAAGTAGCGCCAAATGCCAACAGTGGTATTATTTTTTATGTGAATGAGAATCCTGAAAAATATAAAAATACCTATGATACCGGTTTAGAAATGCAGGTTCTGGACAATGAAGGACACCATGATGGAAAAATTGAAAAGCATCTTTCGGGAGATTTATACGATTTGATTAAAAGTAAATCGGAACCTGTGAAAGCCGTTGGAGAATGGAATACTGCTGAAATCATTAGTAAAAAAGGAAAACTAACCTTGATCTTGAACGGTGTTATCGTTGTTGAAACAACTCTTTGGGATGATAATTTTAAAAAACTGATTGCAGGGAGCAAATTTGCGACTTGGCCTAGTTTTGGAACTTTCAAAAAAGGAAAAATTGCCTTGCAAGATCATGGTAATGAAGTTTGGTATCGCAACATTATGATTAAAAAAGAATAAATTTGAACTCAGTTAAAATTGGATTTATCCTTAAACAAAATAGCCTCTTTCGAAGAGGCTATTTTATTTTGTGAATTTCATAATAAGCTTATTGTTTTGATACTTCCCTAGCTAAAACATAAAAATCCTTATTCACCTCTACCTTTTCAATTTTAGAATCATTGGTAAATTCATTCCAGTCTGCTTTTGGTTTTAGTAAAACTTCTTTGCCGTTAAGGGAGACTTTTACAGGCATTTCAAAACCGGAAACTATATTTGTCCAACGATATTTCAAAATATTATCTTGAATTGTATATTCTAAAATTGGTATTCGGATGTCTCTCAAATATTGATTGAAAAACGTATTCAAATCCATTCCTGTTTGTTGGCTTAAATAATCTTCAATCTGCTTGGTTGTTACCGTCTGATGGTAAAAAGTACTGTTTAAACCTCTCAGGATATTTCTCCATTTTGCATCATCATTCACCAATTGGCGTAAAGTATTCAGCATATTGGCACCTTTGTAATACATGTCTCCTGAACCTTCATTGTTCACATCATAATGTCCAATGATTGGTTTATCGTTCTGAATATTTTTTCTAATACCACGAACGTATTCGAGCCCTGCTTCTTTTCCGTAATAATACTCCAGAAAAAGACTTTCAGAATAACAAGTGAAACTTTCGTGAATCCACATGTCGGCAATGTCTTTGTAGGTAATATTGTTGGCAAACCATTCGTGTCCGGATTCGTGAATAATGATAAAATCAAATTTCAGTCCCCAGCCTGTTCCGCTCAAATCACGACCGAGATAACCATTTTTATAACCGTTTCCGTAAGTCACACAACTTTGGTGCTCCATACCTAAATAAGGAGTTTCGACCAATTTATAGCTGTCTTCATAAAATGGATAAGGCCCGAACCAATGCTCGAAAGCTTTTAGCATTTTTGGAACCTGCTTGAATTGTTCTTTGGCTTTGGCCAAATTATCCTTCAGTACATAATAAGTACAATTCAAATCGCCTTTTTCTCCTTTGTATTTCTCCGAAAAAGTAACGTAATCTCCAATATTGATGTTTACGCCATAGTTGTTTATTGGATTTTTTACGACCCAAGTATAAGTTTTAGTTCCGTCTTTGAGATCTTTTACACTCTGAATATGACCATTGGAAACATCGGTTAATTTTCCGGGAACATTCACGCTGATTTTCATTCCGTCAACCTCATCATACATATGGTCTTTGTTGGGCCACCAAACGCTAGCACCTAATCCTTGGCAGGAAGAAGCTATGAAATTGTTTCCGTTTTTATCTTTTTTCCAAGTAATTCCACCATCCCAAGGTGGTCTAATAGCAATCTTTGGTTTACCGTGATAAAATATTTTGATTTCTTTCGTTGCTCCAATATTTTGAGAACTAGCCAATGTTATAAAATAAGCATTACCCTCTCTTTTGAATTCTTGCTCCACTCCATCTTGAATGATTTTGATAATTTCCATCGGATTTTGCAAATCAATTTGCATTACGCCATAAGGCTGTAAAACTTTATATTGAATCGTGTTAGAACCTGTAATTGTGCTGTCTGCGGGGTTGACTTTTATGTCCAGATCATAATATTTCAAATCCCACCATGATCTTTCTTTGGTAATACTTCCTCTAAGGGAATCTTGTCGGGTAAATTGAGTTTCCGACTTGTTCAGTAGTCCTTGTGCCTGAATTCCATTAGAAACTAAAAAAGAAATCAATAGAAGGTTAAGGTGTTTTTTCATGGATTTGGTAATTTTTTACCAAAACTACATACTTTTTTTGAGTTTTTCATAAATAAAAAAGAAATTGTATACGCCACGAATTATACCAATTACATGGATTTTCTTTCTCTTTAAAAACTAAAAAAATAACAACAAGGTTCGCAAAGAAAAGGCTATGAACGCAGCGTTTTGCGAACTTTGCGATTTTCCTTCGCGAATCTTGCGGTTAAATCGATCGTTAATATGGAGATAGATTAAAGAAAAATCTGTTTCATCCGTGTTATCCGTGGGCTATAACCTATTTCTGACGGCTTTTCAAAACATTGACAATGTCATTCAATTGATAACCTTTTGCCTGAAGTAAAATCAAATAATGAAATAACAAATCGGCACTCTCGTTCAAGAATAAATCATCGTTGTTGTCTTTGGCTTCAATTACTACTTCTACCGCTTCCTCCCCTACTTTTTGGGCAATTTTGTTGATTCCTTTTTCAAATAAAGAAGCTACATAGCTTTTCTCTGAATCGGCATTTTCTCTTCGGGTTTTGATGGTTTTTTCCAAAGCCGAAATAAAACCATATTCTTGTTCATTAGGCTCTTGCCAGCAGGTATCTGCTCCCGTGTGGCATGTTGGTCCAACAGGTTTTGCCTGAATCAAAAGTGTGTCTCCATCACAATCGTTTTTAATGCTAACCAAATTCAAGAAGTTACCGCTTTCCTCACCTTTTATCCAAAGTCTTTGTTTGGAACGGCTAAAGAAAGTTACTTTTTGTGTTTCTATTGTTTTTTGAAGCGATTCTTCGTTCATATAACCAAGCATCAGTACATTTTTAGTTTCTGAATCTTGAATTATTGCCGGAATTAACCCGTGCGCGCTTTTGATATCTATGTTCATATTTATTTTTTTTGAAGAAAAAAGAAAAAAGAGAATAGAATATAGACAAAAAGTTTGATAAAATAACGTTCACTTCGTAGTCTATTTTCTTTATTCTATTATCTATATTCTAACTTCTATATTGTTGTTTTTAAGTTCTTTTTTTAATTCTTTGATTTCGATTTCTTTGAAATGAAATACGCTTGCCGCCAAAGCTGCGTCTGCTTTTCCATCGATAAAAGTATCAGTGAAATGCTGCATATTTCCAGCACCTCCAGAAGCGATTATTGGGATATTTACCAATTGCGATAATTTTGCCAAAGCTTCATTGGCAAAACCGTTTTTGGTTCCGTCGTGATCCATCGAAGTAAAAAGGATTTCTCCCGCCCCTCTTTGTTCCACTTCTTTTGCCCAATCGAATAATTTGATTTCTGTCGGAACTTTTCCTCCTACCAAATGCACGATCCATTCACCGTCAATTTGCTTCGCATCAATTGCAACTACTACACATTGGCTTCCGAATTTTTGTGCCAAATCATTAATCAGCTGCGGGTTTTTTACTGCCGATGAATTGATGGAAACTTTGTCTGCTCCGTTTTGCAAAAGCACTTCAACGTCACTCACTGCTGAAATTCCACCACCCACCGTAAACGGAATGTTGATAGTTGCCGCCACTTTTCGAACCAAATCAACTAGAGTTCTTCTTCGTTCCTCAGTTGCCGAAATATCCAGAAAAACCAATTCATCAGCTCCTTCATTCGAATAGATTTTGGCCAATTCCACAGGATCACCAGCATCACGCAAATCTACGAAATTAACGCCTTTTACGGTTCTTCCGTTTTTAATATCTAAACAAGGAATTATTCTTTTTGTAAGCATATTTTCAATGTGTTAATTAGATAATTGGAAAATTAGATAATTGTATGCTTCATTTCGTAATTATCTAATTGACTAATTATCACATTATCTAATTATAAAATCCTCTAATTGTTTCAACGAAATTCTGCCTTCGTAAATGGCTTTCCCGATAATGGTTCCTTCACAGCCTAATTCGGCCAGTTTAGGTAATTCATCGAATGTCGAAATTCCACCAGAGGCTATTAATTTTACACCTTTCGCTTGATCTAAAATCTTAGCATACAAATCAAAACTTGGTCCTTCGAGCATTCCGTCTTTGGCGATATCGGTACAAATAACGTATTGAATCCCTTTTGACTGATAATCTTGTATAAACGGAACCAAATCTTCGTTTGAATCTTCCAGCCAACCTGAAACCGCTACTTTTTCATTAGTGGCATCGGCTCCTAAAATGATTTTATCCGAACCATATTCTGCAATCCATTTTTCGAAAATGGGTCTGTTTTTTACGGCAATACTTCCCCCTGTGATTTGGTTCGCACCACTTTCAAAAGCGATTTTCAAATCAGAATCGGCTTTTAAACCTCCGCCAAAATCAATTTTCAATTTGGTTTGCGTGGCGATTTGTTCTAATATTTTATAATTGACAATCTTGCTTGATTTTGCGCCATCCAAATCAACCAAATGCAAATATTCTATTCCGTGCGCTTCGAATGATTTTGCTACTTCCAGCGGATTTTCGTTATATATGATTTTGGTATTGTAATCGCCTTTGGATAAGCGAACACATTTTCCTTCGATAATGTCTATTGCGGGTATTATTCTCATTTAATTTTTGATTGTAGATTAACGATTTTTGATTTCAGATTGCTATTGAAATTGATTTTTGATATTGTCATTACCATTTATAGCTTCAGGAAATTTCCAAGGATTTGCTCGCCAACATCACCGCTTTTTTCGGGGTGAAATTGCGTTCCGTAGAAATTGTTATTTTCCAGAGCCGACGAATATTCAACGTCATAATCAGTGGTTGCAATGGTTTCTTTGCAAATAGGCGCATAAAAACTATGAACCAAATACATATATTCCTTTTCGGCCACATCTTTGAACAAATCCGATTTTAGGTTGTAAATGATATTCCACCCCATTTGAGGCACTTTTACTTTTGGCGAAAATTTAATAACATCTACATCAAAGATTCCCAAACCTTCTGTGTTTCCTTCTTCAGAACGGTTACACATCAACTGCATTCCCAAACAAATCCCCAAAACAGGCTGTTGTAGCGTCGGAATCAAAGTGTCTAAACCACTTTTTTTGAGCATCATCATGGCATAACTTGCCTCTCCCACTCCTGGAAAAATCACTTTGTCTGCCGCTTTTATTTCCTCAGGATCATTACTCAAAACGGCTTTGAATCCCAATCTCTCGATGGCAAACATAATGCTTTGGATATTTCCTGCTCCGTAATTTATGATTACTATTTTCATTTTTCTTAATTAGTATAATGCGCTATCATTTTGTTTATCAATCCTTTATCATTGAAAAACATAACTTCAATTGCCATTTTTCCCATAATAGATTTGTAATATAAAGCGACTGAATTGACGCCAGATGTAACTTCAATCAGCTCAAAATGTAAATCAGGAAATTTAGTTAAAGCCTTATTCCAATAATCTTTAACCAAGGCTTTTCCAACAAGAGAACCGCTTTCAATTCCTCCGGCCAATTTTATCATTGGAGTAGTAATTTCGATGTCTTCTGAATAATGATTTAAAATATCATCTAAATCGTGAGAATTCCAAGATTCAATCCATTCTGAAGCAAATTTTTGAGCATCCATAATTGGTAGTATTAAAGCATTCCTTTTGTTGAAGGCAAAATCATTTTCTCGGTATCACGTTTTACGGCTACTTTAATTGCTTTCGCAAAAGCTTTAAAAATAGCTTCGATTTTGTGATGTTCGTTCGTCCCCTCTGCTTTGATGTTGATATTCGCTTTTGCTCCATCAGAGAAAGATTTAAAGAAATGATAAAACATTTCCGTTGGCATTTTACCTACCATTTCGCGTTTGAATTCGGTTTCCCAAACTAGCCAGTTTCTACCGCCAAAATCAATTGCTACTTGTGATAAGCAATCATCCATTGGTAAACAGAAGCCATAACGCTCAATTCCTAATTTGTTTCCTAAAGCTTTCGCAAAAACTTCTCCCAAAGCAATTGCTGTGTCTTCGATCGTATGGTGTTCATCAACTTCAAGGTCGCCTTTTACCAAAATCTCCAAGTCCATTTGTCCGTGGCGTGCAATTTGGTCAAGCATGTGGTCAAAAAAGGCAATTCCCGTTTCGATTTTGCTTTTTCCTGTTCCATCCAAGTTCAGGTTGATGTAAATATCTGTCTCGTTTGTTTTTCTTGAAATCGATGCCGAACGCGCTTCTAGTTTTAAAAACTCGTAAATCACTTTCCAATCGGTAGAATGTAAGACAATGATTTCGTCTAATTCTTCTTTTTTGCTTGAGATTTCAGCGATTCCCAAATCATCTTCCGATTTCAGGAAAATAGCTTTTGCTCCTAGATTTTTAGCCAATTCCACATCGGTAATGCGATCGCCTAAAACAAATGAGTTGGCCAAATCGTATTCAGGATTGTCAATGTATTTTTTCAACATTCCGGTTCTTGGCTTGCGAGTTGGCGCATTGTCTTCAGGGAAAGAACGATCTATAAAAATATCATCAAAAAGAACTCCTTCGTTTTCAAAAGCTCTTAAAATAAAGTTTTGTGTTGGCCAAAAAGTATCTTCCGGAAAACTATCAGTTCCCAAACCATCCTGATTGGTAACCATAACCAATTCGTAATCCATTTCTTTGGCGATTTTTGCCAAATACTGAAATGCTTTTGGGTAAAATTCCAGTTTTTCCAAACTGTCTAATTGATATCCTTCCGGTTCCAATACAATCGTTCCGTCACGATCTATAAAAAGTACTTTCTTCATTTTTTAAGCTTTTAATGCTTCAATTAATTTTTTATTTTCTTCTTCGGTTCCAATAGTCAGACGTAAGGTGTTTTCACATAACGGTTGTGTTGTTCTGTTACGAATAACGATTCCTTTGGCGATCAAATCATTGTATCTCTTATTGGCGTCATCCACTTTTATCAAGATAAAATTAGCCTCAGTCGGATAGATTTTTTCAACATATTTTATATCAAGTAAAACTTTAAGTAATTCTTCTCTTTGCTCAATAATAGAAGCTATTTCGTGTTTTATTGCGTTGGTATCATCCAGTCGTGCTAAAGCTCTTTTTTGCGTCAGTTCATTGACGTTATAAGGAGGTTTTATTTTGTTTAAAATAGCAATTATTTCTTTTGAAGCATAGCAAATTCCCAAACGGATTCCTGCTAATCCATAAGCTTTTGACAGCGTTTGAGTGATAATCAAATTTGGGTATTGATCCATTTTTTTCAACCAGCTTTCTTTGTCTGAAAAATCAATATACGCTTCATCGATTACAATCAAACCTTTGAATTGTTCCAATAAAGTAGTCACACTTACTTCCGAAAAAGAATTTCCTGTTGGGTTATTTGGTGAACATAAAAATATTATTTTGGTGTTGTTGTCAACCGCTTGAAAAATTTTCTCAATTTGAGGTTGAAAATCGGTTGAAAGCAATACTTCTCTGTTCTCAACCGCATTAATATTTGCCAAAACACCATACATTCCGTAAGTGGGAGGTAAAGAGATTACATTATCCACTTTTGGTTCGCAAAAAGCCCTGAAAATCAAATCCAACACTTCGTCACTGCCGTTTCCTAAAAGCATTTGGTCTTGACTTACACCGTGTTGTTTTGCTAAAATACTTTTTACAGAAGCCTGTTGTGGGTCGGGATAACGGTTTACTCCGCTATTGTACGGATTTTCATTGGCATCCAAAAAAACCATATCGGCGGTATCAAAATCCTCAAATTCATCCCTTGCAGACGAATAAGGCTTTAAAACCTTAACGTTATCACGTGTTATTGTATTTATATCGAAAGTCATTTTTTATATTTTTTAAAAAGAAAATAGATGATAGAGTATAGAAAATAGACTTTTTTGCTTGTGGTTAATTCTTTGTTTTAAAGTCTTTATTCTGAAATCTATGCTCTTTATTCTATTTTCTTAAAATTCTATTTTTTGTTTAATCGCAATGTTACGGCATTTTTATGCGCCTGTAATCCCTCGGCTTCAGCCATTATTTCAATCGCTTTTCCGATGTTTTGAATACCTTTTTCAGATATTTTTTGGAAAGTCATCGATTTGGTAAAACTATCAAGGTTTACACCACTATAATTTTTGGCATAACCATTTGTTGGTAGCGTATGATTAGTTCCCGAAGCATAATCTCCCGCACTTTCCGGAGTGTAGTTCCCGATAAAAACAGAACCTGCGTTTGCAATATTATCTACATAGAAAGCTTCGTCTTTGGTACAAATGATAAAATGTTCAGGGCCGTATTCATTGATTAATTCTAAAGCGATGGCATCATTTTCAACAAAAATCAATTTGGAATTGGCGATAGCTTTTTCTGCGATAGCTTTTCGAGGTAAAGCATCCATTTGTGATTGGATTTCTTTTTCAACCTCATCGATCAATGTTTTTGAAGTCGAAACCAAAATTACCTGACTGTCAGTTCCATGCTCGGCTTGAGAAAGTAAGTCGGATGCAACGAATGCAGGAACGGCACTATCATCGGCAACAATCAACAATTCTGAAGGCCCCGCCGGCATATCAATTGCAACACCGAATTGAGTAGCTAATTGTTTGGCAACAGTCACAAATTGGTTTCCTGGGCCAAATATTTTATACACTTTTGGAATACTAACAGTACCAAAAGTCATTCCGGCAATAGCTTGAATTCCTCCCACTTTCAGAATTTTGGTCACACCGCATAAGTAAGCAGCGTATAAAATGGCTGGATTGATGTTTCCATTTTTGTCCGGAGGCGAACATAATACAATTTCGCTGCAACCTGCAAGATTAGCCGGTACCGCAAGCATTAACACTGTAGAAAACAAAGGAGCAGTTCCGCCGGGAATGTATAAACCAATTTTTTGGATTGGTCTTTTTTCCTGCCAACAGCTTACACCTTCAATTGTTTCAACAGTTACGCGATTTGTTTTTTGTGCAGCGTGGAATTTTTCAATATTTGATTTTGCCAATTGAATGGCTTCTTTCAATTCTTTGGAAATAGTTGCAATTGCCGTGGCTATTTCGGTTTGTGAAACTTCCAAATTAGGAACAGAAACCCCATCGAAAAGAGAAGTATATTTTGCTACTGCAAAATCCCCTTTGGATTGTACTTCCTTGAAAATCCCTTTTACGGTTGCTTCAATGTCATCAACTGTTTTAGTTGGTCTTTCTAAAATTGATGACCAGGTTTCTGGTTTTGGGTTATATATTTTGTTCATTTTATTAAAGATTTTGATTGTAATGATTTCTAATTTATAACTTCTGAAATCAAACTTTACAATACCATTTTTTCGATCGGACACACTAAAATTCCCTCAGCTCCGGCCTCTTTCAGTTTGTCGATTACTTCCCAAAAAGTATCCTTGTCAATTACAGAGTGTACACTGCTCCATCCTTCCTGAGCTAGAGGCAAAACAGTTAAACTTCTTAAAACGGGAAGAATTTTTCCAACCGCATCAATTTTATCATTTGGAACGTTCATCAAAATATATCTTGATTTACGGGCTCTTAAAACTGATTCGATTCGGAATTTTAAAGTATCAATCAATTTTTGATTTTCTTCACTTATTTTTGGGGAAACAGCCAAAACTGCTTCACTTTTAAGGATAACTTCAACTTCTTTCAGGTTGTTTTTAAACAAAGTACTACCACTGGATACAATATCTACAATAGCATCTGCAAGACCAATATTTGGCGCAATTTCAACCGATCCCGAAATTTGGTGAATATCAACCGTCATTCCATTCGAAGCGAAATAATTCACAACTGTATTAGGGTAAGAAGTGGCGATACGCAATCCATCCAAATCTTTTAAGGAATTGTATTCAAAAGTTTTTGGAACGGCTACGGACACTTTGCATTTAGAAAATCCTAATTTTTGTGCTACTTCGATTCCTTTACCTTTTTCAACCAAAAGATTATCTCCAACAATCGCAGCATCTACAACACCATCAATTAAATATTGTGGAATGTCCGAATTTCTAAGGAATAAAACTTCCAAAGGAAAATTAGTAGCTTCGGCTTTCAATTGGTCGTTCCCATTGTCTATCGAAATACCACAATCTTTTAGAATTTGAATGCTGTCTTCGTTTAAACGTCCCGATTTTTGGATTGCAATTTTAAGTGTACTCATTTGTTGTTTTTTAGTTTGTAGTTTAAATTAATGTTTGAGTACAAAGAATTAGGTAATAAAAAACCCGTTTGATGTACTCAAACGGGTTTAGATTATTGTGAATTACACGCATACCATTAACACATCGCTTGAGAGCAATAATGAGAATGATGATGATGCAATTGAATTGATAACATAACTTTAAAAAATTAGATAACTCTTTGTTTCTTTTGCAAAGATAGAGGATAAATCAATTACAATCCAATTTTTATTTTAACGTTTCGCTAATTATTTGTTAAATTAAAAACATGTATTAATTATCACAAAGCGAATTGATTTCAGGTGAAATTTTGAGCTTAAAATATGAAACACCCACCAAAACTGTTTTTTAAGCAGTATTAATGGGTGTTCAACCAACCTTAAAATAATTATTAATAATCTACTAATTTAGAACAGCTTCCAAAGTAGGTCCAGCTGCAACTAAACGTTTTCCTTCATCAGTATCGGTATATTGTTCGAAATTTTGAATGTAACGTGCAGATAGGTCTTTTGCTTTGCGTTCCCATTCTTCTTCGTTTTTATAAGTATCTCTTGGGTCTAAGATTCCAGCGCTTACATTTGGCAATTTTGTTGGAACTGTCAAATTCAAGAATGGAATTGTTTTAGTTTCCGCAGTTTCGATTTCACCACTGATGATTGCATCGATGATAGCTCTTGTGTTTTTAAGAGAGATTCTTTTTCCAGTACCGTTCCAACCTGTGTTTACCAAGTAAGCTTTAGCTCCGTGTTCTTTCATTTTTCCAATCAATGTTTTAGAATACATAGTTGGGTGCAATGTTAAGAAAGCTTCACCAAATGCAGGAGAGAATGAAGGAAGCGGTTCAGTGATTCCTCTTTCTGTACCAGCTAATTTTGAAGTGTATCCGCATAAGAAGTGGTATTGTGCTTGATCCTCGTCTAAGATTGATACCGGAGGCAATACTCCAAATGCATCGGCAGAAAGATAAATGATTTTGCTTGCGTGTCCAGCTTTAGATGGCAATACAATTTTGTTGATATGATAAATTGGGTATGAAACTCTTGAGTTTTCAGTGATTGAGTGATCGGAGTAGTCGATTTCACCGTATTCGTCAACAATTACATTTTCTAATAAGGCATCTCTTTTGATAGCTCTCCAGATGTCTGGTTCGTTTTCTTCAGATAAATCAATTACTTTGGCATAGCAACCTCCTTCATAGTTGAACACTCCGTGGTCATCCCATCCATGCTCGTCATCACCAATCAAGAATCTTTTTGGATCGGCAGAAAGTGTAGTTTTTCCAGTTCCTGAAAGTCCGAAGAATACTGCAACATCTCCTTTTTCACCTACGTTAGCAGAACAGTGCATGGAAGCCATTCCTTTTAGAGGCAAATAATAGTTCATCATGGAGAACATTCCTTTTTTCATTTCACCACCATACCAAGTTCCTCCAATAAGCTGAATTCTTTCAGTAAGATTGAAAACCACAAAGTTTTCTGAGTTTAATCCTTGTTCTCTCCAGTTTGGATTTACAGTTTTGGAACCGTTCATTACAATGAAATCAGGTTGTCCAAAGTTTTCCAATTCGTAATTTGAAGGGCGGATGAACATATTGGTTACAAAATGTGCTTGCCAAGCCACCTCCATTACGAAACGAACTTTAAGTCTTGTGTCTGGATTTGTTCCGCAAAATGCATCAACTACGTATAATTTTGGAGAAGTAGAAAGTTGTTTTAGAACTAATCCTTTTAAATCATCATAAATAGCTTGGCTTGTTGGAAAGTTTACTTTGTCATCCCAGTAGATGGTATCTCTTGTAACTGTATCTTTTACGATATATCTGTCTTTTGGTGAACGACCAGTGAAAACTCCAGTTTTTACAGCTACTGCACCTGTATCTGTCAAAGCCCCTTTTTCATATCCTTTTCTTTTATTAGAAACTTCGGCTTGGAATAATTCTTCGTAGGAAGGGTTATATACAACTTCATGGTACCCTGTGATTCCTAAATTGTGCAATTCCTGAATAATTTTGATGTTTTTCATGATTTTTTTTGTTTATGTGTTTTTTTGTGTTTTTTCTACTTCAAAAGTACTTTAACAAATAAAAAAAAAAGCTGATTTTTATCATGTTTGCAAGAAAAGTTGCGCAAACGTTTTCGTCTTTTTTCCTTGTTTTACAAGGGTTTGCAGGATTCCTTTATCTTTAAATGAATTGGCTAGAGAAATGATATAATTGTACGAAGTAAAATCACACAAATCTGATTTTTGTCATATAAAATTACTAAAAAAATTAATTCATTTACTGTATTATTCACAGTTAAAATATATCAATATGTTTGAATGGTTTAGAATATTATTTACTCCGACAGATACCCCGGAGATGACACAGTCCTTAATAGCATTGTTTATGGCAGTAAGTGTCGGTTTTTTTGTTGGAAAACTCAAATTTGGGAATGTCTCTCTTGGGGTTTCAGCGGTAATGTTTGTAGGCCTTTTTTTGGGTCATTTGGGTTTTAGCATGGATGCAGAATTAATTCAGTTTGTTAGGGAATTTGGTTTGATTCTGTTTGTTTATGGTATTGGTATTCAGGTTGGTCCCAGTTTTTTCTCTTCTTTCAAAAAGGAAGGAGTGATTTTTAATGCTTTGGGAGTTGGGACTGTTTTTTTGGGTGGAATAATTGCTTATTTAATTCATTTGATTGTAAATGTGAAAATTGAAAATGCAGTCGGATTAATGTCTGGTTCCGTTACAAACACACCTGGTTTGGGGGCAGCCAAATCAACGTTGATTGAAATTCAAAAACAATTAAACCTCCCTTCTGATCATTTTGCCGATCCTGCAATTGCTTATGCCATTACTTATCCCATCGGAGTTTTTGGAATCATACTCATTATAATTTTAACTAAAAATGTTTTGAAAATTGATTTATCCAAAGAAGTTATTTTGCTCAATGAAAAAAATAAAGATTCCGAAAATAAAATTGTCAGAGAAAAATGTAGGGTTACCAAACCCGAAGTCTTTGGGAAAACGATTCGTCAGATCTATAAAGAATTCCATATCGAAGACGTGATTGTTTCCAGACAAAAACGAAGTGGATCAAAAGTGGTTTATTCGCCTTCTTTGGAATCCATCATAACCGAAAAAGATGTTTTGATGGTAGTTGCAAAACAAAAAGATATTGCAAAGTTTATTGATATTGTGGGTAAAGTATCAACAGATTTATTTATTGAATCTGAAGGTGATGTTACAGCAAAAATATTGAGTGTCACTAAAAAAACAGCCACTCATAAAACATTGGCACAATTGGATTTGTACAACCAATTTGGATTAAAAGTGACTCGTGTAGTTCGTTCAGGGTTGGAAATTTTAGCTCAGCCCTCTTTAGAACTTTATTATGGCGACACTTTGATGGTAGTAGGTAACAAAGAAGGAATTGCTGAAGCTGAGAAAATCATTGGGAATTCTAAAAAAATACTTTTGGAACCTGATTTTCTTTCTTTGTTCGGAGGGTTGATTTTTGGTGTTATAATAGGTTCTATCCCTATAATGATCCCTTCCCTACCCGTTCCTTTGAAATTGGGATTGGCGGCCGGACCGCTTTTGGCTGCAATATTTATCAGTAGATACGGCGGTGTTGGAGTTATTCATTCATATATCAATAACGGAGCTATTCATTTTATGAAAGATTTCGGGATTTGTCTTTTCTTTGCTGCTGTTGGGATTAAGGCCGGTCATGGTTTCTATGATAATTTCGTTGCAAATGACGGCTGGATGTGGATTTACTATGGTTGTTACATCACATTTATACCGTTAGTCATTTTGGTTCTTATCAGCCGATTTGTATTCAAACTTAATTTTTATCAAATGGTGGGAATTATGAGTGGTTCCTATACTGATCCAGCTGCTTTGGCTTTTAGTACCAAATACCTTGATTCGGATATTCCTAATCAATCGTATGCTACGGTTTATCCTTTGGTTACTATCAGTAGGATATTAGTGGCTCAATTGCTTATTCTACTTTTTGCGAGTTGATGATGGGAAATTTGATAATTGATTTCTTTGTTATTCGATTATCTAAAAAATAGAATCTGCGGAATCTGCGTGTTAATTTTTTCACACTGATTTTGCAGATTTTTTACTTCTAAAAAATACAAATGTTCTTCTTTAGCCCCGATCGCAGTGAAAATCCTTATAAACCGTCTCGTCCCAAAAGACGAGAGGTTTATAAGATTGTAACGGAGAGCGGGACAACTGTTTCTCTGAAAAGTTAATGTTCTGCTTCTAAAAACAAATAAGTACTTAATACTCCAAAAGTGTTTTTAACTCGTTTTCGAATCGGCCTTTCGGCAAATATTGATCTTCGAGGGCTTTTGTGAAAGGAATTGGGGAATCAAGGCTCGCCACACGTTTTACAGGCGCATCCAGATATTCAAAACAATTTTCCATAATCAAAGCTGAAATATCGCTGGCAACACCTCCAAACATAGAATCTTCCTGATAAATAATCACTTTTCCAGTCTTTTTTACTGAGGCATAAATTGCTTCGGTATCTAAAGGCTGAAGTGTTCTTAAATCCAATACATCAGCTTTTATGTCAGGGTTTTTATTCAAGGTTTCCAAAGCCCAATGTACGGCTGCACCAAAAGAGATAATCGTGACATCATTACCTTCTTTTAGTAAAGCTGCTTTCCCTAACGGAATGGTGTAATAATCGGTTGGGACTTCTTGGGATAAGCTTCGGTACAATTGTTTGTGTTCAAAGAAAAGCACAGGATTTGGATCGTTGATTGATGCATTCAGCAAGCCTTTTGCATCAATTGGAAAAGCAGGATAAACTACTTTTAATCCCGGAGTCTTGGTAAACCAGGCTTCGTTGGTTTGTGAATGAAAAGGTCCTGCTTGAGTTCCACCGCCACAAGGCATTCTAACAACTACATCGGCTTTTTCCAACCAACGGTAATGTGATTTTGCGAGTAAATTTACAATTGGGTTAAATCCGGTCGAAACAAAATCGGCAAACTGCATTTCGACAATGACTTTGTAGCCGTTAATAGACAATCCCATGGCTGTCGAAACTACGGCGCTTTCGCAAATAGGCGTATTCCGAACACGCTCTTTGCCAAATTGTGCCACAAAGCCATCAGTTATTTTGAAAGCACCACCATATTCGGCAATGTCCTGTCCCATAATAACCGATTTTTCGTGTCTTTCCATAGATTGTTTTAAACCGCTGGAAATTGCGTCTATAAAGCGGATATTTTCAGTTTTGTCATTTGGAGGGAAATATTCAAAATCATAAGGTTTGTAAACGTCATTTAATTCACCTTCGTAAGTAGGGACAATTTCAGGCTCTGCATTTGCCATTGCCCAACTTTCGTCAATGTCTTTTTTGATTTCCTGCTGAATTTGATCATCATGTTCTTTGGTAAGAATGTTGCTATGGTACAAAAAGCTTCTGTAATTGTCTACAGGGTCTTTTGCAGCCCATAAATCCATTAATTCTTGCGGAACATATTTAGTACCACTCGCCTCTTCATGTCCTCTCATACGGAATGTTTTGAACTCTAGTAAAATTGGGCGCGGGTTTTCAATCATCGATGCTTTCAATTCTGTCAATAAATTAAAAACCTCCAAAATATTATTTCCATCTACAATACGGCTTTCAATTCCGTAACCAATTCCTTTATCAGCAAGGTTTTCGCAACGGTATTGTTCGTTGGTTGGTGTTGATAGGCCGTAGCCGTTATTTTCAATAATAAATAGAACGGGCAAATCCCAAACTGCTGCAATATTCAGGGCTTCGTGAAAATCACCTTCGCTGGTTGCACCTTCTCCGGTAAAAACCGCAGTTACTTTTCCGTTTTTTTCTAATTTATTGGCTAATGCGATTCCGTCAGCGACACCCAGCTGAGGTCCCAGATGTGAAATCATCCCTACTATTTTGTATTCTTGTGTTCCAAAGTGAAAGCTTCGGTCTCTACCTTTGGTAAAACCATTGGCTTTGCCTTGCCATTGAGAAAAAAGACGATGCAGTGGGATGTTTCTACCTGTAAATACGCCTAGATTTCGGTGCATGGGTAATATGTATTCATCTGAATCCAAAACAGCTGCAATTCCCACCGAAATTGCTTCTTGTCCTATTCCGGAAAACCATTTGGAGACTTTTCCCTGACGGATCAGGATTAACATTTTTTCTTCAACCAATCGTGGTTTCAGGATTCTTTTATATAAATCTAATAAGGTTTCGTTTGATAAATTCTGTCTGTCAAAATTCATTTTTTTGGTTTTTTATAGCATGTTTCAAAGATATATAAATATAACAGCAATTGAATTAAATGTTATATTATTTTGAAACGACTGTAATTTTTGAAATAACTGAATTGATTTATTTTTTAACTTTGTCATCTTGGATTTTTAAATTTTATTGAATTCCAAGTATTAAATACATATTATATGCAAAACATTCCTAGTGTTGACTTGCGTGATTTCCTTTCGGACGACCCGAAACGTAAACAAAAATTTGTAAATGAAATCGGGAGTGCATTCGAAGATATAGGCTTCGTAGCGCTCAAAGGGCATTTTTTAAACGATCAATTAGTTGATGAATTGTATGGCGAAATTCGAAATTTCTTCTCGTTGCCATTAGAAAAAAAACACAACTATGAAATCCCTGAAATTGGAGGACAAAGAGGCTATGTTTCTTTTGGAAAAGAGCATGCCAAAGGCCGAAAAGAAGGGGATTTGAAAGAGTTTTGGCACTTTGGTCAATATGTTGACAAAGATTCAAAATATGCATCGGAATACCCTGAAAATGTTGAGGTAAAAGAATTGCCTCGTTTTAATGTGGTAGGTAAAGAAGCTTATCAAATGCTTGAAAAAACGGGTGTTTATGTGTTGAGAGCATTGGCATTGCACCTTGGATTGGATGAATTTTATTTTGACCAATATGCCAAAGATGGAAATTCAATATTAAGACCAATTCACTACCCTCCTATTACGACTGAACCGGAGAATGCTGTTAGAGCAGCTGCTCATGGCGATATCAACTTAATTACATTGTTGATGGGAGCGCAAGGCAAAGGATTACAAGTTCAAAACCATGATGGTGATTGGATTGATGCTGTTGCCGAACAGGATGAATTGGTGATAAATGTGGGTGATATGCTTTCACGTCATACCAACAACAAGCTAAAATCTACCATTCATCAAGTGGTTAACCCGCCAAGAGAATTATGGGGTACCTCCCGTTATTCTATTCCGTTTTTCATGCACCCGGTGAGTGATATGAAATTGGACTGTTTGGAAAACTGCATTGATGCCGAAAATCCTAAAAAATATGAGGATATTACTGCGGGAGAGTTTTTATACGAACGATTAGTAGATTTAGGATTAATCAAAAAATAAAACCTATTTTTATAAAACAAAAAGATGTCGAAAGATATCTTTTTGCTTTATATAATTAATTAGAAAATTTTACAATGGATTTACAAGACCAATTAAAAAATCTTTTTCCGGACCATGAACCGGCACCTGAAGAAGCAATCCAAAAAGAAGCTCATGAATTATATGTTCAAAAAGAACCTATGATTTGTAAATACGAAAAAAGAAAAGGGAAAGCAACTACTATAATAGAAGGTTACGAAGGAACCGATGAGGATTTTAAAATTTTGGCCAAAGAAATTAAAACCAAATTAAGTGTTGGCGGAAGTTTTAAAGACGATTCTATTATTATCCAAGGGGATTACCGCGACAAAATAATGGCTATCCTAAAAGAAAAAGGATTTAAGGTAAAACGTGTTGGAGGATAAGAAAGGTTTAAAAAAGTTTAATATGGTTTAATTGTTTAAATTGGTTCTACTGCCTAAACTTTCTAAACTATTAAACTTTTAAACCATATTAAACTACAATAAACCATATTAAACTTAAAAAAATGTCTATACAGCAATCCGAATTAATACTCAATCCTGACGGGAGTGTGTATCATCTTAATCTGAAACCCGAAAATATTGCCCACGATATTATTTTTGTGGGAGATCAAGACAGGGTATCAAAAATCACCAAACACTTTGATGTCATTGAATTTTCAACTCAAAAAAGAGAATTCAAAACCGAAACTGGAATTTATAAGGGCAAACGTTTAACTGTGATGTCCACTGGAATTGGCCCGGATAATATCGATATTGTTATTAATGAACTCGACGCACTTGTTAATATCGATTTGGAAACCAGAAAACCAAAAGAAAAACTAACATCATTAAATATTATCCGAATAGGGACTTCGGGATCTTTGCATGATGATATTCCTGTGGATAGTTTTGTGATGGCGCAATTTGGTTTGGGACTCGACAATATGCTTCGCTCCTATTTGGTCGAAACTGTTTCAAATGTTGAGATGGAAAATGCATTTATTGAACATACTAATTGGGATTTGAAAAAAGGAAGACCTGTAGTTGTTCCTTGTTCACGAGCATTAGAAAAAAGAATGGATAGCGATAAAATGCACAAGGGGATTACTGCAACGGCTGGTGGTTTTTATGGTCCACAAGGGCGCATTTTACGTTTGGATATCCAAGACAAAAAGTTGAATTCTAAGATGGATGATTTCTTTTTTGAAGGAACTAGAATAACTAATCTCGAAATGGAAACTTCTGCAATTTATGGGCTTTCGGCTCTTTTGGGGCATAATGCACTTTCGTTAAATGCCATTATTGCTAATCGTGCCAATGGCACTTTCAGTAGTGATCCATACAAAGCAGTAGATGAGTTAATTTTGTACACATTGGAGAAATTGGCTGTAAAATAATTTAATTCTGGAAATAAAAAGTTTAATCGTAAGTAGTTTTTTAAATAGCTACTGGATTCTTTTTTTAAAACTATATTTGCGTTTTGAAAATCAAAACAATGAAAATAATACTTACTGGAGCAACCGGCGTTTTAGGGTCGCATATTATGTATGACATTCTGGAGCTTTTTATTAAGCAAAACAATAATGAAAAGCTTTTTATTATTGCAAGAAACAAAGGGAAAGTCAACGCGATCGACCGTGTCAATGAACTTTTGACCAGTGATTATACTCCTGAAATTTTACGAAAAGCAGGTTTAGAAAAACTACACCGTTATATCGAAATCATCGATTCTGATTTAGCAAACCTTCAAGATACTTTTTCCGAAAAAATAAAGGGTGCCTATTTCATCCATTCGGCTGGATATGTAAATCTTTCCACTGACGAAAAATTGAAAGGCAAAATTTTTGATGAGAATGCAAAGATTACCAAATCACTTTTCAATACGTTCCACCCTTTTATAAAGAAATTCGTTTACATTGGAACAGCTTTTTCATCAGGAATCAGAGCTGGACTGATAGATAATGATTTTCATAATCTTGGTTTCAAGCCAAAGCATCGCAATGCCTATGAAGATGCCAAATTTCATTCTGAGAATTTCATTGCACAAGAATGTAAAAGATTAGGATTGCCATTCCAAATTCTGAGGCCAAGTGTTATCGGCGGGAAAATGTTGGGGACTGAAAGCCCTTATTTCATTCCGAAATACATGGTTTTTTATCTTTTGGCGAAGTTTTTCCATTTTACCTCACAACGAAAAGGCGAACAGGAAAATGTTCGTTTTATTATCAATGAGGAAACAGGATTGAATATTATACCGGTCGATTATGTATCCAAAGTGATTGTAAACACTTTTGAAAGGGACGATATCGAGCAACTGAATATCGTAAATGATAAAAGTTTCAATATTGTAAAAGGACTGCAACTGATTATGAAAGAAGTGGGTTATACTAATTTCACTTTAATCAAAAATCCACTCGATTTCAAATACAAAAACACTATCGAAAAACTGTATTATGAGAGTATTGGTAAGCATTTAAAACCTTATTTTATTACCAAACCCAACGAATACGACACTACTTTACTGAATTCAATCCTTGAGATTCCCAAATTAGACAACGAAGCATTTACCAATATGATTCGTTATGCTATATCCAATGATTTTAAGGATATCAATGTGTAAAGTTGCTGGGATTCTAAGTTTATAAGAGACTAGAGTATTAAAAAACTTAGAATCTTAGTAACTCGGAAACTTAGAATCTTAAAGTTTTAGTATCTTAGCATCTCAGTAACCAAAAAAAAACATTTCCCTACTTTTTGGGTGTTATGATACAACTTACTAAAGAGAATTTTTATCGGATAAGAGCCAAGTTTCGATTGAAAAAACCTTGGGACAGTTTTGTTATCTTCTTTTTGACAGTTATAATAACAATTCCTTCATTTATTGTAATTCACCAAAATATTATTGACCCGCAGTGGTATTTTAGTTTGGACAGAATACTGCTTTTTATCCTCGTTTTTATAGTTGTCTATTGCGTATTGTATGCTTTGAGAACTATAAGCATCATTTGTTTGGGAATTTATCTTTTGATGCTTATTTATGGTAGTTTATTCGGGAATTTTAATTTTAATTCTGTTTTCGATGATTACAATTCGATGTTATACACGATGAACAATAATCCTTTTCCGCAGGATATTATTGTTGCCAAATTACTTCCTTTTCCCAATAAGAGTGAAATATTGAGAGCAATCGAATATGAGAACCCAAAGGTGAGAAACTTTGCCATAATGGCTACAACGAGGCATTTTAAACATATTCGTGGTTATTCGGATTACAGGACTTTAATCCAGTGTTTTGCTGTGTTTAAAGAAATTAATAGCCGCTGGAATTATGTAAATGACCCTAAATATGGAGACTATATTGCTACGGCACATGAATCGTTACTTTATTTTTCGGGAGATTGTGACGATCATTCCATCTTAATGGCAGCTTGTGTGCGCTCGATAGGTGGCACTCCCCGACTGATTCATACCAAAGGGCATATTTATCCCGAAATATTGATTGGAGATAAAGGGGATCTTGAAACGGTGAATTTTTTGATAAAAAACATTTTGTTTCCTGACGAAAGTCGCGGAAAAACACTGAATTATCATATCGATGAGCACGGTCAAATTTGGTTGAACCTGGATTATACTGCAAAATATCCCGGAGGTCCTTTTATGTTTGAAGAAATATTGGGAGCTTTGACCTTGGAATAAATGAATTTACAGCCAATTAATCTTTTCCAAATTATTCTTTTCTAAATATATATTTGCCTGACTAAAATGTTTATTCCCAAACCATTTTCCCTGATTGGCGCTCATCGGAGAAGGATGCCCCGATTCCAAAACCAAGTGCTTGTTTCGGTCGATTTTTGCTCCTTTTTTTTGTGCAAAACTTCCCCAAAGCATAAAAACTATATTTTCTTTTTCCTCAGATATTTTTTTAATAACTGCGTCGGTAAAAAGATTCCAGTTGAGGTGTTTATGGCTGTTTGGATTGTCTTTCCTTACGGTTAAGGAGGCATTGAGCAGCAAAACACCTTGCTTTGCCCAAAATTCAAGATTTCCTGTAGCTGGCATGAAAATAGAGTCCAAATCGGTGTTGATTTCCCTGAAAATATTACGCAACGATGGTGGAATTTTTACCGAATCATTTACAGAAAAAGATAAACCATTGGCTTCGCCATCTCCATGATAAGGATCTTGACCAATAATTACTACTTTAATCGCTTCGAATGGGCAATTGTTAAAAGCTGAAAAAATCAACTCTTTTGGAGGAAAACAAACCGAATTTTGATATTCCTGTTCAACGGTATTCATCAATTCAATAAAATACGGTTTTGTTCTTTCATCAGATAAAATAGTTTGCCAGGAAGGATTTAGGTTGAGGTTCATATTTTAAAATTTGCCTAATTCTGTTTTTATGACAATTTCTAATTTGGGCAAATAATCTTTGCAAATTTCATAAACAATTTCGTAATCTAACATTTCATAGTGATGTGATATAAAGTCACGGAATCTAATAATCTTATTCCATTCAATATTTGAATAGTTTTTTTCTAATAAATTATGCTTTTGAAAAATATTTTTTAAGTTTTCACCAATTGCCTGAAGTCTGGTAACAATGGCATCAAGTAAAGTCTTGCCATAATCAGTTAAAATAAAATCGGATGGACTGTGGATTTTAGAAAATCTTTTATTGCAAACCGAAATATGATCTAAAATGGTTTCTAACGAATATTGATAGGCATCGTCATACATAAATCAAATCGTTTTTAATAGTATTTAAAAAACGATCTGACAGATGGGGACCTTTTCTAACAATTTCAATTTTTGAGTTTAATTTGTTTTCTAAATAAGTATATAATCCCATTAACAAACTGTAAGATGGCTCTTTGAACTCAACTAAAAAATCTACGTCACTATCTTGTTTTTCGACTCCTTTAGCATACGAGCCAAATAAACCTATTGAAACGACTCCATAATTTTCTCTCAGGAATAGTTTTTCTGATTGTAAAGCATTGATGATTTCGTCTTTTTTCATAAAACAAATATAAAAAATTAAAACTTTCAAATTACTTTGGGTTGTAAACTTTGTAACTTTGACCTTTTTGAAACCAATTTATTAAATGATCTCCATTACCGAAAAAACATTACAAGATTTACAATTTCCTACCGTTTTAGAAACGATTTCTGAAATATGTAATACCGACATAGGAAAACAAAAAGCCTTGGAAATTACTCCTTTTAGAGAAAAAGAATCTTTGATGAGCGCATTGTTGCAAACATCAGAGTATGTTTCTTCTTTTCAAAATAACAATGCGATTCCTAATCACGGTTTTGATGCCATTACATATGAAATCAAGTTTCTTGCCATCGAAGACAGTTTTTTGGAAGTGGGAAGTTTTAGAAAAATTGCTACTATATCCGAAACGACTAACGTGCTTTTGGCATTTTTAAATAAATTCAATGATTATTATCCGAGTCTTTGTGCGAAAAGTTCGGGAATCCAGCTTACCAAAGAAATTGTCTCTTTGATTGATGTGGTAGTGGATAAATATGGAGAGATAAAAGACAATGCCTCTCCCCGACTTTTAGAAATCCGCCGGGAAATGAATTTGGTTCGTGGAAAAGTGAATCAAAGTTTTGGTTCGGCTTTGACGCAATACAATAGTTTGGGTTATTTGGACGATATCAAAGAAAGTTTTGTGCAAAACCGTCGTGTTTTGGCTGTTTTGGCGATGTATAGACGAAAAGTGAAAGGTTCTATTCTTGGAAGTTCTAAAACTGGAAGTATTGCCTATATCGAACCCGAAAATACCCTCAAATATTCCCGTGAATTAAGTAATCTGGAATATGAGGAAAAAGAGGAAATCACCAAGATTTTAAAGCAATTGACGAATGCTATCCGTCCTTTTTTGCCTTTATTGATTCAGTATCAGGATTTCCTTAGTGATATTGACGTAATTGCTGCCAAAGCAAAATATGCGAATAGAATCAACGGAATTTTGCCGACAATTACTGAGGAACGTCGTCTTTATTTCAGGGATGCCTATCACCCTATTTTGTATTTGACCAATAAACAAAAGAAAGAAGTTACGCATCCGCAAACAATTGAATTAAGTCAGCAAAACAGAATAATAGTTATTTCTGGACCGAATGCGGGTGGGAAAACCATTTCGATGAAAACAGTTGGGTTATTGCAATTGATGTTACAATCGGGAATGTTAATACCGGTTCATGAACGCAGTGAAACATTTCTGTTTGACAGAATCTTGACAGATATTGGTGATAATCAATCTATTGAAAATCATTTGAGTACTTATAGTTACCGATTAAAAAACATGAACTACTTTTTGAAAAAGTGCAATAAAAGAACCATGTTTTTGATTGATGAATTTGGTACAGGTTCCGATCCTGAATTGGGTGGTGCTTTGGCTGAAATCTTTCTGGAAGAGTTTTATCATAGAGAAGCTTTTGGATTGATAACGACACATTATTCGAATCTGAAAATTTTGGCAAATGAACTGCCTTGTGCTACAAATGCAAATATGTTATTTGATGAAAAATCATTGGAGCCAATGTATAAATTGGTTTTGGGACAGGCAGGAAGTTCGTTTACTTTTGAAGTGGCTCAGAAAAATGGAATTCCTTTTGGTTTAATTAATCGGGCTAAAAAGAAAATTGAGATTGGAAAAGTCCGTTTTGATAAAACAATCGCTAATTTGCAGAAAGAACGCTCCAAACTGGAAAAAACTTCCATAAATCTTAAGGAAGAAGAAACCAAAGCTCGTGAAGAAAGCAAAAAGATGGAAGATATCAATGTGAGAATCAAACAAAAATTGGAAAGCTATCAGGAATTGTATGATAGTAACCAAAAAACAATTTATATTGGTCAAAAAATAGAAGATATCGCCGAAAAATATTTTAATAATAAAAACAAAAAAGATCTCATTGGAGAATTTTTGAAAATTGTTGAGATAGAAAATTCCAAACGTAAAAAAGCTACTCCAAAAGAAGTTAAAGCAATACAACAAAAGAAAAAAGAAGTTATTCAGGAGGTTGCTGTTGTCGTTGAAGAAATCCGCAAGGAAAAGAAAGAAAAGAAATTAAAACCGGTAATTGAAAAACCAAAACCTATTCTGAAAGTTGGTGACCGAGTGCGAATGCTGGATGGTAAATCAGTGGGAAGCATTGATAAGATTGAGAAAAACAAGGCTGTTGTCAATTACGGACTGTTTACTTCAAAAGTTAATTTGGACGAATTGGAATTGGTTGAAGCGGTTAAGAAGTAGTCGAGAGTTTGTCATTGCGAGGCACGAAGCAATCACGTTCAGTATATTATTCAGATGATTTGTTTGGGTAGTTTTAGTTTGATTGTATGATTGATTCATGCATCGCAATGACCAATTGAGATTGAATTTATTATTGTAAATTGATACGTAAAATAAATGAAGCCAGGATTTGTTTATATTATTACCAATAAAAGTCAAACCGTTGTTTATACTGGTGTAACTTCAAATTTGCCACAAAGAATTTTAGACCATAAGGAGAAAAAATATCCTCAATCATTTTCTGCTCGTTATAATGCAAATATTCTGGTTTATTATGAGTAATTTCAATGGATTGAAGATGCAATAACGAGAGAAAAACAAATAAAGGCAGGGTCAAGAGAATTCAAAAATAATCTTATTCGTTCAATAAATCCAACTTGGAAAGATTTGTTTGAAGAAATTAAAGATATTATGACAGTATAAAATGATAAAGATGGAAGAACAGCGTGAGATTGCTTCGTTCCTCGCAAAGACTGTTGCGAATAAAAAAATAATCCTCTTTGACGGCGTTTGTAATCTTTGCAATTCTGCAGTGCAGTTTGTAATTAAGCACGACAAGAAAGACGTTTTTCGGTTTGTAGCACTTCAATCGGAGTTGGGAAAAGAAATACTTTCCCATATTGGGATCGATGTTAAAAATATTGACAGCATTGTTTTGTATGAACCTGGAGTGGCTTATTATTACAAGTCGGATGCTGCTTTGCAAATTGCGAAAAGCTTGAATGGTTTATTGCCTTTAGGAATTCTTTTTAAAATTATCCCAACCGGAATCAGAAATCAATTATACGATTACATTGCGAGGAATCGCTATAAATGGTACGGCAAAAAAGAAAGCTGTATGATTCCAACTCCTGACTTAAAAATAAAATTTTTGGAATAATTCTTATTACATGATAAATGTCATGTCTTACAACGCATAGATGGCGTACTTTTGACACATCTTAATATTTATGTTTTTATAAGAGGTTTATCGCTCTGTTCATGGTGATTTAATACGTTTAAAAGGTAGTTGTTTTCGTATTAGTAATTATTGGTTTAAAAGGCGCTATGATAATGAAGATGAATTCTTGTAAAATGAAATGATTAGTTTTTTTTGTCTAAAAAAAGAGGATGTCTTTCTGTGGTCATCCTCTTTTGTTTTTATGAAATAGTAGTTTTTTGTCAAAAAAAAAGAGGATGTCTTTTTATGATCATCCCCTTTTCTGAATTTTAAAAAGAAATATTAGTTTCTGATTAGCTTTCTGTATTTAATTCGTTTTGGAGTTAAATCACCACCTAAACGTTTCTTTTTGTTTTCTTCGTATTCAGTGAAACCTCCTTCAAAATAATATACTTCAGAATCACCTTCGAAAGCTAGAATGTGCGTGCAAATTCTGTCTAAGAACCATCTGTCGTGCGAAATAACAACGGCACAACCTGCGAAATTTTCTAAACCTTCTTCTAATGCTCGAAGCGTGTTTACGTCCAAATCATTGGTTGGCTCATCCAGCAACAATACGTTTCCTTCTTCTTTCAAAGTCATCGCTAAGTGCAAACGGTTACGCTCTCCACCAGAAAGCATCGAAACTTTCTTGTTTTGTTCGCCACCACCAAAGTTAAAGCGAGATAAATAAGCTCTTGAATTCACTTGTTTTCCTCCCATCATAATTAATTCCTGACCATCGGCAAAATTTTCCCAAATAGATTTGTTTGGGTCGATATTAGAGTGTGATTGGTCGACATAAGCAATTTTTACTGTCTCACCAATTAAAAACTCTCCGGCATCTGGTTTTTGTTCTCCCATAATCATTTTGAAAATGGTTGATTTACCAGCACCATTTGGTCCGATAATTCCAACAATTCCCGCTTGTGGCAAAGTAAAATTTAAGTTGTCGTACAATAATTTGTCTCCAAAAGCTTTGGCTACATTTTTGGCTTCGATAACATTAGTTCCTAAACGTGGTCCATTTGGAATATAGATTTCCAAGTTTTCATCCAATTGTTTTTGATCTTCATTCAAAAGTTTATCATAATTCTGTAGACGTGCTTTTTGTTTGGTTTGACGTCCTTTCGCTCCTTGACGAACCCAATCCAACTCACGTTCTAAGTTTTTACGACGTTTAGAAGCTACTTTTTCTTCCAATGCCATTCTGCTTGATTTTTGGTCCAACCAAGAAGAATAATTTCCTTTCCACGGAATACCTTCTCCTCTATCCAATTCCAAAATCCATCCTGCAACATTATCCAAGAAATATCTATCGTGCGTTACTGCAATTACAGTTCCGGAATATTGTGCCAAGTGTTGTTCTAACCAAAGAACACTCTCTGCATCCAAGTGGTTGGTAGGCTCATCCAAAAGCAAGACATCAGGCTGCTGCAATAACAAACGACATAAAGCTACGCGACGACGCTCTCCACCGGAAAGATTCTTAATTGGTGTATCTCCATCTGGCGTGCGCAAAGCATCCATTGCGATTTCTAATTTGGTATCGATTTCCCAAGCACCAAGAGCATCAATTTTGTCTTGTAAGGCAGCTTGACGATCCATCAACTTGTCCATTTTATCTGGATCTGAATAGTTTTCTTCAAGACCAAATAAATCATTAATCTGATTGTATTCTGCCAAAACAGCCATAGTTTCGGCCGCCCCTTCTTGAACAATTTCTAAAACAGTTTTAGAATCATCAAGAATTGGCTCCTGTTCTAAGTAACCAACTGTATAACCAGGCTGAAAAACAACATCTCCCTGATAGTTTTTATCAACTCCGGCAATAATTTTTAAAAGAGATGATTTTCCTGAACCATTTAAACCTAGAATACCAATTTTAGCTCCGTAAAAGAAACTTAAATAAATGTTTTTAAGAACAGGTTTGTCTGCTCCTTGGTAGGTTTTACTCAATTTTTGCATTGAGAAAATTACTTTTTTATCGTCTGACATGTTTATATGTTTTTAATTTATTATGATTAATTATTGGTTTTTGAAAGAAAACTATAATCGGCCTTTTAGCGAGCTAAATACCCAAGCAATGGCAAAAAATCCAATTCCAACAGCCGCAAATCCCCAGCCTGAAACTTCACTGTATCTAAAAATGCCTAATCCTATAAGTAACAATCCCATGAGTGTCATTATGAGGGTAGCCCATCCTAAAATAGTATTTTTATTCATTCCCATAATTGTAGTATTTGTTTTTTAGAAAGCTGCAAATATCGGTATTTTTTATAACTTTTTTGATTTAAAACACTTATTCCTGATACAAAATTATGGCACTTCTACCAGGGATTGTCACAGGTTGGTTTTTAATTTTTACAACGCTGTTTTGATTGATAAATTCGCCATTGCAAACAAGTGTCCAAGTCCCCTCAATGTTTTGTTTTGCTCCTTTTTCATCTCCGTTAAAATAAACTCTGATATTTTTCCATTTATCACCATTTGCATGGTTTTTCAGGGTGTAACCAACTAATAATGGGGATTCTAAAGAAAGAAATTCCAAATGCTCCTGAATCATCTTTTCGGAAGTCATTTTGAACGCAGGATGGTTGTATCTAAGAGCTATGAGGTTTTTATAATACTGAACTAATTCTTTGTTTTCGTGTTTCCAGTTCCAGTCTATTTTGTTAATGCTGTCTGGTGATTTATAGGAGTTCTCAACTCCCATTTTGGTACGTTTCATTTCTACGCCCATGTGTAAAAAGGGAATGCTTTGAGAAGTCAAAATGATGGTATTGGCCAGTTTGTCCATTTGAACTAATTCCTTTTCGGTTGCTTTTGGATTGGCAATTTTTAATTTGTCATACAAAGTATTGTTATCATGACAGGAAACATAGCCGATAACTTTTGTTGGGCTATCGGAATATGGCGATTGCGCATAACTTCGCTTGGGATCATATTTAATTTGAGGATGATTTGTTGATGCTACAATTCCAAATTGGATTACCTCTTTGTAATTTGGATTACCGCTTACAAAACCTTTTTCGGTAACATTAGACCAATGTCCTTTTACACCATCCCTTATATCGTCTGAGAAAACGGCAATATTATCTAGTTTTTTTACACTACTTTTCAAAGCTCGTTTTTCTATAGGTAAAGGTGAATCTCCGGCTGTCCATCCTTCGCCATAAAGAAAAATAGTTGGGTCGATTTTTTTCAATGCTGCAGAAATAAGATTCATTGTTTCGACATCATGTACGGCCATTAAGTCAAATCGAAACCCGTCGATATGATATTCTTTGACCCAATATTTAAGCGATTCCAGCATGAATTGTCTCGCCATGATTCGTTCAGAAGCAAATTCATTCCCACAGGCCGTTCCATCCGAACGTTTTCCATCAGGCCAGCTTCTGTAGTAATAACCCGGAACCAATTGATCAAAAATATCGGTAGAACTGGTGTGGTTGTAAACAACATCCATTATCAATCGAATTTTTGCTTTATGCAAAGCTAAAACCATTTGTTTGTATTCATTTATTCGGACCAATCCATCAAAAGGATTAGTTGAGTAAGAACCTTCTAAAGAATTGTAATTCTGCGGATCATAACCCCAATTATATTGTTTTTTTTCTAATGAAGTTTCATCAATTGATTTGTAATCAAATACCGGAAGCAAATGCAAATGAGTAATCCCTAATTCTTGTAAATAGTCTAATCCTGTAGCTTCGCCAAAAGCATTTTTGGTATTCTTTTCGGTTAAACCAAGGAATTTTCCTTTGTTTTTTATCCCCGATGAAGGATCAATTGAAAAATCCCGCACGTGAGCTTCATACAATATGATGTCTGAAATCGATTTTAAAGAAGGCTGCTTGTCTGTTTTCCAGTCAGAAGGATTGGTTAATTTTGGGTCAAAGATCAGGCCTCGATTCCCGTTCACACCTACACCTTTTACATACGGATCAGGCATTTCTTTAGACCAATTTCCATTGATATATTTTACTTGTAACGTATAGTAGGTATTGTGATAATTGCCGTCTAAAACAATTTGCCAGACACCTGTTTTAGGATCATAATCTAAATTTTTTACAGCAAAAGTTTCTCCTCCATTGCCTTGTTTATAAAGATTTATTTTGACTTCGCTAACATTTGGACTCCATAATTTTATAATGGTTTTATTGGGCGAATAAACAACCCCCAAATCATCTTTCAAATAAACAGGATAAGCATCAAATGTAGCATACTGAATTGTGTTTATTTTTGAGTTTTGGGTCATGGCAAAATTTACTGTGAGTAATAAACCAATAATTAAATGGATTTTTTTAGTGTCGCCAAACATATTAAAAAAGTTTAATTGAAAATTTTGTAAAGCATTTCTCTTAATAAATCCGCCTGTGATAAGCTGTTGGCACCAACACCTTTGCTTTTTACATCAGTATCTCGCAATGACGCCACTATTTGGCTTACTTTTTTCATTGGATAATTTTTGACTGCTACATCATAATCTTTTAAGAAAAAAGGATTAACTCCCAGTGCAGAAGCCACATTTTTAGGGTTTTTGTCCTTCAAACCGTGGTATTTCAATAGCTGAACAAAAAAGCTAAAAACCAAACCAACTGTCATAACAATTGGGTTGTCTTTTGGGTTTTGAGCAAAATTCTCAGCGATTTTGTATGCTTTCAATTGATCGCGTTCACCAATGGCTTTTCGCAATTCGAAGACATTATAATCTTTGCTAAATCCAATATTTTCTTCAATGTCTTTGGCAGATATAGTGCTTCCTGCCGGCAATATAATTTGCAGTTTTTCAAGTTCTTTATTGATAGTGCTCAAATCAGTTCCTAAAAACTCGACCAACATAGCAGAAGCTTTGGGTTCAATAGAGTATTTCTTCCCTGATAAAACGCGCTTAATCCAGTCTCCTACCTGATTTTCATACAATTTTTTACTTTCATAAACAATTCCGTTTTTAGCGAGAAGTTTGGTGACTTTTTTACGTTTGTCTAATGTTTTGTATTTGTAACAAAATACCAAAACGGTCGAAGGCATTGGGTTTTCGACATAACTTTCTATTTTGTCGATTGTTCTTGATAATTCCTGCGCTTCTTTGATGATTACCACTTGGCGATCGGCCATCATAGGGTAGCGTTTGGCTGTAGAGACAACATCTTCTATGCTAACATCCCTGCCATAAAGAACGGTTTGATTAAACCCTTTTTCTTCTTCGGTCAAAACATTTGTTTCAATATATTCTGACAATTTGTCGATATAATAAGGTTCCTCCCCCATCAAAAAATAAATTGGTTTGATGTTGCCGCCCTTTATATCATTTACAATCTTTACAACTTCGTCCATTTATTTTTGTTTAAGATTTAAAAGTTTAAATAGTTTAAAAGTCTTTGAAGTAAAATTCCCTTTTGGGTTTTATTTAAACAACTTTAAAGCTTAAACTTTTAAACTATTTAATTATTTTTGCTTTATGCAAAATCTCAACTTTCCTAACTATAGTTTTCGTTTCAAAAATAGCGAAAATAAAGTGTCAATTTTTGATATAATCAGGAAAAAATTCATCATTCTTACGCCCGAGGAATGGGTTCGCCAACATGTAGTGCAGTTTTTATTAGAAGAAAAAAGATATCCCAAATCTTTGATTAATGTCGAGAAAGTTTTAATGGTGAATGGTTTGCGAAAACGCTATGATGTTGTTGTTTTTAATCCAGATGGGACTATTTTTGTTTTGATCGAATGTAAGGCTCCCGAAGTTAAAATTTCTCAGGCTGTTTTTGATCAAATTGCGCGATATAATATGACTCTGGATGCCGATTTTTTGATGGTGACTAACGGTTTAAATCATTATTTTTGCAAAATGGATTTCGAAAATGAAAAGTATGAGTTTTTGAGAGAACTTCCTGATTATCGAGAGAAAATAGAGTATGAAACTAAGAATTAAGATTGTAAAAAAGACTTTTATGAAATCTTGGTTTTATGATTTAAAATATCAATTATGTGGATTTTGCAAATAATAAACTTTGCAAGTTTCGCGGTTAAATAGTAAAATTTCTTGAAAAAAATAGCTGTAGTAATACTGAATTGGAATGGAGTAAAGCTTTTGGAGCAATTTTTACCTTCTGTTACCCAATTTTCACAAGAAGCGACTATATATGTTGCCGATAACGCTTCGACAGATGAATCAATACAATTTGTAAAAAATAATTATCCCGAAGTTAAAATTATTCAAAATAAAAGCAATAAAGGTTTTGCTGGCGGTTACAATGAGGCTTTGCAGCAGGTAGACGAAGAAATTTATGCTCTGGTAAATTCAGATATTGAAGTGACCGAAAATTGGCTGAATCCCATAGTAAAGTTTTTTGAGACTGAACCTGAAACGACAATTATCCAGCCGAAGATATTAGATTTTAAAAAGAAAGAGTTCTTTGAATATGCCGGAGCAGCTGGTGGATTTATTGATAAGTTTGGATATCCTTTTTGTCGCGGACGTATTTTTGATACTTTGGAAAAAGACAATGGGCAATACGATGACAGAATAGAAATTTTTTGGGCCTCTGGAGCTTGTTTTTTTATCCGATCAGCTGTTTATAAGGAAATGAAAGGATTTGATGAAGATTTTTTTGCCCATCAGGAAGAGATTGATTTGTGTTGGAGAACAATTAATAAAGGTTATAAAATAAAATATTGTCCAGAATCAATAGTTTATCATGTTGGAGGGGCTACTTTGCAACAATCCAATCCTAAAAAAACGTTTCTTAATTTTAGAAATTCGTTGCTGATGTTAATAAAGAATTTGCCACAAGATGTTCTTTTTCAGATTCTTATTATTAGGTTGCTCTTGGATGGTATAGCAGGAGTCAAATTTATTTTGGGAGGTCAATTTGTTCATTGTTTGGCAATTATACGTGCACATTTTTCTTTTTATGGGTTGTTTTTGAGAAATTATAAAAAAAGAGAAAAAAAACAGACCGAATTATACTTTAAAACAAAAAGCGTCGTTTATGGGTATTATGTTGAAAATGGCACAGTTTTTGCTAACTATTTTTAACAATAATTTACATTTGAAAATTAATATTAAAAACTAACTTTGTAATTCACGTTTAATTAAAATTTGTACTATGAAAAAAATAATGGTTACGTTATCAGCTTTGGCTCTTTTGACATCTTGCGTGTCCAAAAAAGAATATGCTGCATTAGAAGCTAAAAACAAAGAAACACAAGATTTACTTAATACTTGTACTGTAAAACTGAACTCTTGTTTAGAAGAAAAAGCTGGTCTTACTGCTACTGTAGCAGGTTTGAAAGAAACAAATCAACATTTGATCAACACTTCAAAAGACATGACTGTTTTGACTACCAAAGGTGCTGAAAACATTGAGAAAGCTTTGGAGTCTATCAAAGAAAAAGATTTGAAAATCAGCAGAATGCAAGATGCTTTAACTAAGAAAGATAGTGTTACTCTTGCGGTTGTTACCAGCTTAAAATCAGTTGTTGGAATGGATGATCAAGACATCGAAATCAATGTTGATAAAGGTGTTGTTTTCATTTCTATCTCTGATAAAATGTTATTCAAAAGCGGTAGCTATGAAGTAAATGATAAAGCTAAAGGAGTTTTGACAAAAGTTGCTAAAGTAATCAATGATAAACCTGATTTTGAGTGCATGGTTGAAGGGCATACTGATACAGATGTATTAAAAGGTAACTCTTGTTTAGTTGATAACTGGGATTTGAGTGTTAAACGTTCTACAGCTATCATCCGTATTTTGTCTAAGGACTTAGGAGTAAAACCAGAACAGTTAATTGCTGCAGGTAGAAGTTCATACGTTCCTTTGGTTCCAAATGATTCTGCTGAAAACAAAGCAAAAAACAGAAGAACTCGTATCTATGTAATGCCAAAAATTGATCAGTTCTACGATATGGTTGAAAAAGAAATGAAAAAACAACCAGGAGCTCAAAAATAAAATCATTTTTAGTTTTGAAAAACGTCTCGATTATCGGGACGTTTTTTTTGCGCCTTATATCATCGTAAAATCGTAAAATAGTGACATAAAAAAACAGAACCGAAGTTCTGTTAATTTGTTTTGTAAGTTTTAAATTTTAAATTATATCAAGGTCTCCCTTTCCTTCTCTTACTACTATTGGTTCATATCCTGATAAATCAATAATAGTAGATCCAACGTTGTCACCGTACCCACCATCAATGACGATATCTACTAGATTTTGCCATTTTTCAAAAATAAGTTCAGGGTCAGTGGTGTATTCAATTACTTCATCTTCGTCGCGAATAGAGGTTGAAACAATCGGATTTCCAAGCTGACGTACTATTTCTAATGCAATGGAATTATCCGGAACACGGATTCCGACTGTTGTTTTCTTTTTAAATTCCTTTGGCAGATTATTATTTCCCGGAAGAATAAAAGTATAAGGTCCAGGTAAAGCTCTTTTTAGTATTTTAAAAGTAGAAGTATCTATTTGTTTTACATAATCGGATAAGTTGCTTAAATCGTGGCAAATAAAGGAAAAATTAGCTTTCTCTAATTTAACGCCTTTTATTTTGGCTATTTTTTCTAGGGCGCGGGAATTGGTGATATCACAACCCAATCCATAAACCGTATCAGTTGGATAAATAACCAAACCACCATCTTGAAGTACTTTTACCACTTTTGCGATTGCTGCTTCACTTGGTTTATCGGGGTATATTTTTACTAGCTGTGCCATTTTGTTGTTTATGGTTTATTGTTAATCGTTTGTCTCTCATGACAAGTTTTAACATATTACAAAAGTAGTAAATAGATTGCTAATTAAGATTTTTAAAGTATTTTTTTAAGCTAATGAAGATTCATAAATCGATTCTCCAATCTATTTTCTTTGTTCTGTACTTTTATTCTTTTTACCCGATGATTTCTAATTTTGCAAAACGCAATAATAACTTTTTCAAACCTCCTACTTCAAATTTGATTTCCGCTTTTTTGTCGGCACCAACACCTTCAAGGTTGATGACTTGCCCTTTTCCAAAGCGTTCGTGCATTACTACATTTCCGGCAACCAGTTTGTTATCAAATAAATTAGCATTTCCTGACGGAGGATTATTTCCAGATACTGGTTTTAATTTACGAATGTTTAAATCCGGTTTCGGTTCATTTTCTGTCACGTGTTTTGGAGGCATTCCGCTAACAGGTTTGGCTAATCGCAATTTGGATTTATCCACATCGCCAAAAATATCACTATCAATCATCGGTTTGTAGCGATAATTACTTTCCGCAGGTGTGAGGTATTCCAAGTATTGTCCGTCAATTTCTTCAATGAAACGTGAAGGTTCACTATCCGTTAATTTTCCCCAACGGTAACGGGATTGCGCATAAGTTAAATATGCCTGGTGCTCGGCACGGGTTAAGGCTACGTAAAATAGTCGGCGTTCTTCTTCCAATTCGCTTCGTGTACTCATACTCATGGCACTTGGGAACAAATCTTCTTCCATACCAACTACAAATACATGAGGGAATTCAAGTCCTTTGGCTAAGTGAATCGTCATCAGAGCCACACGGTCTTCATCGCTGGTGTCTTTGTCCAAATCGGTTGCCAGTGCTACATCTTCCAAAAATTCAGCTAATGAACCACGTGCTCCGTCAACTTCTTTTTGTCCCTCAGTGAAATCTTTGATCCCGCTCAGTAATTGTTCGATATTTTCAATTCGAGCCATACCTTCTGGAGTGGCGTCTTTCTTCAATTCCTGAATTAAACCGGTTTTCTTAGCTACGTGATCGGTAAGGTAAAATGCATCCTGATTTTCGTTAATTACTTGAAAACTCTGAATCATCGTAACAAAATCAAGCAGTTTTTGTTTGGTCGGTGAATTCAGTTTTAAGTCAATTCGTTCAATGTTTTGCATTACTTCAAAAATCGAACGTTTGTAATGATTAGCTGCGATCGTTAGTTTTTCGATAGTGGTATTCCCAATTCCGCGTGCCGGATAATTAATTACACGAATCAAAGCTTCTTCGTCTTTTGGATTAACTACTAGTCGGAGGTAACACAACACATCTTTAACTTCTTTTCTTTGGTAAAAAGACAAACCCCCATAAATTCTATACGGAATATCTCTTTTTCGTAAAGCATCCTCTATGGCTCGCGATTGAGAGTTTGTTCTATATAAAATTGCAAATTCACCATTGTGCATTTGATGGTTCATTTTTTGTTCCCAAATGGTACTGGCAACAAAACGGCCTTCTTCATTATCAGTAATACTTCTGTGGACTTTTATTTTTGGGCCAAATTCATTGGCTGTCCAAACGACTTTGTCCAGTTTTACTTTGTTTTTGTCAATGATGGTATTGGCGGCTTCCACAATGTTTTTGGTTGAACGGTAGTTTTGCTCTAGCCTAAAAGTGTTTACTCCTTCATAATCTTTCTGGAAGTTCAAAATGTTATTGATATTTGCGCCACGGAAAGCATAAATACTTTGCGCATCATCCCCTACTACGCAAATATTCTGGAATTTATCAGATAAAGCGCGAACAATCAAATATTGAGAGTGGTTCGTATCTTGGTACTCATCTACCAATAAATAGCGGAAACGGTTTTGATATTTTGCAAGAACCTCTGGAAAACGCGTTAATAATTCATTGGTTTTTAACAACAAATCATCAAAATCCATTGCCCCTGACTTGAAGCATCGATCTACATAATTCTTATAAATTTCACCCATTCGGGGTTTTTTGCTCATCGCATCAGCTTCCTGCAATTCGGGGTCGTTAAAATAGGCTTTTACGGTAATCAGACTGTTTTTGAAGTTGGAAATCCTGCTTAAAACTTGTTTAGGTTTGTATACATCTTTATCCAATTGCATTTCTTTGATAATAGCTGATATGGCACGCAAAGAATCTTGAGAATCGTATATCGTAAAATTTGACGGATAACCTAAATGTTCGGCTTCGGAACGTAAAATTCGGGCAAAAATAGAGTGAAAAGTCCCCATCCATAGATTTTTGGCTTCGCTGGCACCAACAATGTCTGAGATACGTTTCTTCATTTCACGTGCCGCTTTATTGGTAAACGTAAGCGATAAAATATTGAATGGATCCACACCTTGATGCATCAAATAAGCAATTCTGATGGTAAGCACACGAGTTTTTCCAGATCCGGCACCCGCGATAATAATCATAGGTCCTTCCTTTTGCAATACTGGTGCACGTTGCGCTTCGTTAAGCTGATCGATATATTTTTGCATAGAAAAATTTCTGTTTGATGCAAAAATAAGAATTTTAGAATGAATATTATTCCTTATCAGCAATCAGATTGCAGAATTACAGAAGTGGTTTTCAAGTATGAAAGTTTTAGTCAAAAAGGAGTTGTTTCAAAGACTATAAATTTTAGTATTTGAATTTTATTTAATAGTTTTTTCTTTGGTTTGTGTAATGATTAAACAAGAGAGCAGCTTTCCTGATTTTGTTCAATGTTGCTTGAACACACAAAATTTCGGTATTCGCTAGGCGTTTTTCCTGTTCTTTTTTTGAAGAAAATTGGAAAATAATCCGGGTTCTCAAATTGTAAACTATATGAAATCTCTTTTATTGGCAGATTAGTGCTGTATAATAAAAGTTTGGCTTCGTTTAATTTTAATTCAAGCATGTATTTTGAAGGAGAAGTACCTGTCAATTCTTTGAAAGCCCTACGAAACCCTGAATAGCTAATTCCGAGATTTCGGGCAATTTCTTCTGCAGTTACATTTCTGTAGATATCTTCCCGCATCATTACTTTGGCTTTGTTGATTTTGTTGATGAGTTCTTCATCTTCAAAATCCCTTGTTTTATCACGGTAATACATTAATCCTAAAATATTCATCACAATACCACATAGAGCTTGTTGAAATCCGGCTCGCTCTTCTTGTGCGATTTCTATTGCTTTGTAATACAAATCGATGATTTCTTCATTCATACCGATATGAAAAACAGGTGGTTTGTTTAAAAAGAAACCTTCTCGAACGATTCGTTCAATCATTTTTCCTTTAAAGCCAATCCAATATTCATTCCAACCGGTGTTTTCCATAGGCTTATAAGTATGCCAAACACCCGGCATTAAGAAAAACATTTTTCCTTCGGTTATAAAATAGGATTCTTTTGAATTTCCATAAGTAAAAACTCCATTCCCATTTGTGATATACAGTAATTGATATTCATTTAGAACTCTGCCTTTTCCAACATTGAAATAATATCCCAATGGATGTTTTTCGGGAGGATACTGTTGTTTTTCATTAATATTTTGATGACCGACAGTAGTAATCGTTAGTCCCCATAATTCATCTTCATGTGAAGTTATTGAATAATTAACGCTATTGTTTATGTTTTTGTAAGGCATTGAAATATGGATGAATTAGGATTTAATTGAATGAAAAATTTCATAACAAATTTAAAAAATAGGTATCCATCCAATTCTGATATAAATCATGTTTTAAAAAAAATCCCCAACTTCATTTTTCTGAAGTTGAGGATTTAATACCATTTGTTATTTCAAAAAGATTGAACTAATTGGATAATCCAAGAGGTATAAGTTTTATCTTTTTGAAGTTACATTCTTTTCATATTCCTGAATGTCGGCGATATAATCTTCGGCGGCAAGAATACCATTTTTGGCACAATAGTAGTCAAAAACTGCAGACCAAGGCAAAGATTTAGCTTCTTCTAATAATGCAAGACGCTCAAAATTCTGTCCATTTTCTTCGTAAGTACGTAATTGCTCTATTGGTTCCAATAACGCCTGTAAAAATGCTTTTTGTGTGGCGCGAACACCAATTACGTAAGCTCCAATTCTGTTGATGGAACCGTCAAAGAAATCAAGCCCAACGTGGACACGTTCCAAAGCTTTGGCGCGAATTATTTCCTGGGCAATGGCTTGTAATTCATCGTTTAAAATGACTACGTGGTCACTGTCCCAACGAACGCCACGGCTAACATGAAGTAATACCTCCGGAGAAAACAATAATAGTGAGGAAATTTTATCAGATATTACTTCGGTTGGATGAAAATGTCCAGCGTCGAGAGTGATTAATTTATTATTGGCAATCCCATAGCCCATGTAAAATTCATGTGATCCAACTACAAAACTTTCGCTTCCAATACCAAATAATTTACATTCGATGCTATCTAACATGTAGTCATCATTTGTTTTGTATTCAAAAATTTTGTCTAATGAATCTTTTAGATTTTGACGATATTCTAATCGATCAACAGTTAGATCTTTAGATCCGTCTGGAATCCAAATGTTATGGATACATTTTGAGCCTAATTGACGGCCCATTTCTTCGGCGATTTTACGGCAACGGATCACGTGATCAATCCAAAACTGACGAACAGCAGGATCTCTATGTGATAATGTGAATCCGCTAGCTGATTTTTTGTGAGAGAAACAAGTAGCATTAAAGTCTAATTTATAACCTTTTTCTTTCGCCCAGTCAATCCAACTTTGGAAATGTTTTACCTCAATTTGATTACGATCTACTACTTCCCCTCCAAAATCTCCATATAAAGCATGAATATTCACACGATGTTCGCCTGGGATTAAAGACATTGCTTTGTCGATATCAGCACGAAGTTCTGCTATTGTTCTTGCTTTTCCAGGGTAATTACCTGTTACCTGAATTCCGCCTGTCAACTCATCATTACCGGTTTCAAATCCAGTTACATCATCAGCTTGCCAGCAGTGTAATGAGATAGATAATTTATCCATTTCAGCAATCGCTTTTTCGGCATCGATACCAAATTGAGCATATCGTGTTTTTGCATATTCAAATGCCTGATTTACTTGTTCTGTTTTCATTTTCTAAATTGGTTGTTTTTTGATCTATTCCCTTTTGGGGATAATTAAAATGCTTTTTTATAAAGTTCTAATATGTCTTGAACAGTAACGTCACGTGGATTTCCAGGGGTGCAAACATCTTCAAAAGCTGACTGGGCAAGTCTTTCCAAATCTTCTTCTTTTACGTTTAGCAAGTTCAGTTTTTCCGGAATTCCCACTTCTATTGCAAGATTTTTCACTGCTTGAACTGCAGCTTGTGCGGCTTCAACCAAAGACAAATTGTTAACGTAAATTCCCATAGCTCTTGCTATTTCGGCGTATTTGCTAATTGATGATTTGGTGTTGTATTCCATTACAATTGGTAACAATAATGCGTTAGCAACCCCGTGCGGAATGTCATAATAAGCTCCTAAAGGATGAGCCATTCCGTGTACTAAACCTAATCCCACATTAGAAAATCCCATTCCAGCAATATATTGAGCAACAGCCATTCCGTCGCGAGCCTCAACATTAGAAGGATTTTTGACTGCAGTTGGCAAATGTTTGGCGATCATTTCGATTGCTTTTAATTCAAACATATCCGACATTTCCCAAGCTCCTTTTGTAATATAACCCTCGATTGCGTGAGTCAATGCATCCATTCCGGTTGCAGCTGTTACGCTTGGTGGCAAGGTCAACATCAATTCGGCATCGACAATGGAAAGAATTGGTATAGCGTTTGGATCAACGCAAACCATTTTCTTTACACTTTTTTCGTCAGTAATCACATAGTTAATTGTGACTTCGGCAGCAGTTCCTGCGGTTGTAGGTAAAGCGATAATTGGGACACATTTGTTTTTGGTATCGGCTACTCCTTCAAGAGAAACTACATCGGCAAATTCTGGATTGTTCGAAATAATTGCTATGGCTTTGGCAGTATCAATAGGTGAACCGCCACCAATAGCAACTATCGCATTAGCTCCCGATGCACTAAAATCCAATACACCTTCTTTTACTTGAGCAACGGTTGGATTTTGTTTTACATTTGAAAAAATACTGTATTCAATTTTTCCCAAATCTAAAACAGAAGTAACTTTTTCTACTACTCCAAATTTTATTAAATCTTTGTCGGTAACGATAAAAATTTTCTTCAGGCCTCTTTTTTTAATTTCATCTGCAAGAACAGATCGAGATCCCGCGCCATAATAGGACATCTCGTTTAAAATAATTCGTTTAATGGTACTCATGATTTTTATATAAATTTTTTTAATATTTCTTATTTTTTCATCTGAGACCTAATACTTATGTTTCTGAAGCCTGTTTAGGTCTTAAATGATCGCAAAAAATCAAAAACTTGCTCTTTAGCCCCGACAGAAGCGAAAATCCTTTTGCCCTTGGGGTTCAAGGGCAAAAGATTGTAGCGGATGGCGGGATCCATGCCTTCCGAAAACGCCTATTCTTTCCGCTCCAAAAAAATAATCGGACTCTCTCTTATCTAATTATCGCACTAAAAGCCACTCTTAATTCGTCTATCTCGGCATCTCCCATTGGACACAAAGGACCAACAGAGGCTGCCATTACCAATGAATTGGCACTAAATTCGGCCACTTCCAAATAGTCAAATGTGTTCAATAATTTGTCTCCAGTAACTACAGCACAGTCATTTTCGATTAAGACAACACGGTTTTTATCAAACATTTTTGCCATGCCATCTATGTCATCGAATAAAGAACCGAAAGGAATTGAAGGTACATCCTGCAAGAAAATCCAGCTTTCAGGAATGGTGCGGACATCAAATTTGGTTCCGCTGATCGAATGCGCCATCAAATTTGGAGATTGCGTGGTGATGATCGAATTGATATGTGGATTTTCTTCGTAAATGCGTTGGTGCAATTTCACTTGATAACTTGGATTTTTATTGTCTTCGGTCATTCCGTTTTTAACCTGAATGATATTGTCGGCTGTAATGTTCCAACGAGAGACATTGTGAGGTGTAATCAAGAAATCATTTTTATTCCAACGGGCAGATACAGTTCCAAAAGTAGAAATCATCAATCCTTGTTCGCAGGCACGGTGAATGATATTTACCATGTCTCTTCGAATGGCAAGTTCGTCTGAAGGATAACCAGGATCTGAAAAACGATCTGCTTTTGAAGGAATTTGCGCTCTGTATTGTTGAATTTGTTCATCAGTCAAAGCGTTTATTTTCCCAAGTTTTCCGGCACTTATAAGGATACAACAGCACAACTCAAGCGTCTCAAATCGTTGATAAGCATCGAGCATATCTGATCCGCCTAACACAACTCCGTGGTTTTCCATAATTACCGCTTTGCTGTCGCTATTGATAAATTGATCTGCAATTTTTTTGCCTAAATCTTCACTACCCGGACAACCATAAGGTGCATAACCTATTTTACCACAAACAGAACGAAAATGAGGGGTAATATTCGTATTTGGAACTTGACGAGTGATACTAAAAGCGACTAATCCAGGAGGATGAGCATGAATAATTGCGTTTATATCAGGGCGTGCATCGAATATTGCTTTATGAAAAGGGAATTCTGATGAAGGTTTGTGCAGGCCTACTACAGTTCCGTCAGCTTTTACACAAACAATATCTTTTGGAGTCAAATCTCCTTTGTCAACTGCCGAAGGGGTTATCCATATATCCCCATTTTTATCTCTTATCGAAATGTTACCTCCGGATGTGGTAGTCATTCCTTTTTCATAAATCCTCCCGATTACCATGTTAATCTGTTCGACCGGATGCATCAATTTAATATCTAACTTTTTCATTTTGAATAATTTATTTGCTTATTTCTTTCTTTCGTTCTTAATTTTTTCTACACATGTTCTACATGATTTTCTTGACCTAATCGAGTAATTGTCAAGAATTTTTGATAGGCTTCATGCCAGGCAATTGGGTTCTCAGGCGTGAATTCGTCTAATTGTACGGAGTTGCAAATAATTTGACGCATTTCCTGTAAAGATTTTACACAACCGGCTGATTTTGCCTGAATCATTATATTTCCAATAGCGGTTGCTTCTGAAGGGCCTGCTAATACTGTAATTCCAGTAGCATTGGCAGTCCATTGATTTAGTAAAGGATTTTTTGACCCGCCACCTATTACATGTAGTTTTTCAATAGGGAAAGGCGCTAAATCTTTAAGCTTTTCTAATACGTAATTGTATTTCAGTGAAAGGCTTTCGAAAATACATCGAACAAATTCGGCATGGGTCGATGGCACTATTTGATTGGTTTGCCAACAATATTCTGCTATCGCTGTAGGCATGCAAGCAGGATTTGCAAATGATTCGTGGTCAGGATCAATAATGGATTGAAAAGCCGGAACTGCGGTAGTCATTTGGACTAATTTTTCGTAGGCATAGGTGATGCCTTCGTTTTTCCAATCTTTCAAGCATTGTTCCAATAACCACATGCCTGTAATGTTTTTCAAAAAACGGGTTGTTCCTTCAATTCCTCCTTCATTGGTGAAGTTCAAAGCAAAAGTGCTCTCGTTGATAATCGGGTCTTTTACTTCAATACCCATCAGTGACCATGTACCTGAGCTTAGATAAGCAAAATTTTCACCCATCGCAGGAACTGCTGCTACTGCTGCTCCCGTATCATGCCCGGCAACTGCAACCACATTGATTTTTCCCAATTCACTTTCTGTAGCCAAATCATCTTTTAATTGGCCAATCAAATGCCCGGGCATTACAATTTCTCCAAGAATTGATGGTGAAACACCAGCTTTTTCAAGTAATTCTACTTCGAATTTTTTGGTTCGGGGATTTAGAATTTGTGAAGTTGATGCAATGGTATATTCTACTACTTTATTGCCGGTAAGCATATAAGCCAAAGCATCCGGGATGAATAGCATTTCTTTTGCACTTTTGAGTAAAGAATTATTTGCCTGGCTTAAAGCAAAAAGTTGATACAAACTATTAAAATTCATTACTTGAATTCCGGTTAGTTCATACACTTTTTCGCGGGAAATTAATTGAAAATATTTTTCGGGCATACCCACCGTATGTGGGTCACGATAAGCATAAGGAGCTCCTAATATTGAGCCGTCTTCGGCAAGCAAAGCAAAATCAACGCCCCAAGTATCAATGCCAATTGAAGCTATCTCTACTCCTTCTCTTTTTGCTGCTGCAAGTCCTGCCTTCAGGTGTTCGAATAAGGAATAAATATTCCAATGAATGTGATTCCCGATTTGAAGTATTTGATTTGAAAAACGTGTTAGTTCTTTCATTTGGAGGCGACCTTGTTCAATTGTCCCCAAAATCGTGCGTCCGCTGGTTGCTCCAAGGTCAAATGCTAAAAAAGATTTATTTTTCATCTGATTTTATATGAATAAGAAAAAATTTGAAGTGATAATCCAATGTTGCTTTTTTAGCTCCATGATTAATTACTACAAACGTATTTTTTTAAAACAAAATCAAAGATGAATTTTTGATAATTAAACTTAATTTTTTGATCAAATTCTAATTTTTGACACAGTTATTTTGCCATATATTCAATTTGGAGTTGTCTGGTTTAGCAAATCAAAAATGCATTTTAGAAGAAAAACCAAGAGTTTTTAAGAGTTTCGATACTGTTTTGTGCTATTATAAATTGCAAATTGGTGCTTTAATAAAGTGTTTGAGAAAGCACAATCAAAATATTATTAAATTACGATTGGATTATTCTTAAATATTAAAAACAAAAAAATCAGGACAATCACAACAAAGACAAATTTCATAAAAAGTAACATTCGATCAGAAATTAAAATTAATTCTGATTCATCATTGTAATTGTGTTTGTGGCACCAAAAATTAGGTTTGTGATTATTGTGATATACTTTGACTTTTCCTTTAATTATTTTATGAAATGGTTTTCTGTCGCTTTTTTGCTCACCAATTGACTCAGTTTCTTTTTGATCTAAAAATTGTCTTTCCTGAAATTCATTTTTTTCTGAAAATTTTATTTTATTTTTCATGATTGCAGTTATTTTAAATTGATTTTGCGATAGCATTTAGACCTATGCGTACCCGTGCCAAAATATCTTAATCCATTTTTAATAGACAAGTTTGGTGCCAAATATTGCCTGTAATGGATTATAAAAGGACATTTAATTTAAAATTAACATCTGTTTTCTTTGAGAAGAAACTATTTGATTTTTTGCAAAATAAAATTATTTGAATATCATTTTGAGTAGTTGTTGAAAATCGTGTTTAATGAAAATACTCAATATTTTTTGAGTGTTTGTTAGTGATAATTCGGGGAATTGATTCTCAACAACTGCAATAAAAACACTTTTTGAAAGGGTAAAAAGCTATGACATTTTATAATCATAGCTTTTTATTTTGATGAGCTATAGATTTTATAAGCAAGAAAGAGTTTTACAATTTATGAAATGTAAATTTTTGACCACCAACAGAAGCTTCATACATAAGACCTCCCTTTTGCATGGTAAACACCATGACACCGTCAGTGTATTTTGCATTTCCTGAAGCACCTGCTTTTGCCGCTACAGCCGAAACCTGTGCTGAAAACTCGAATTTGCTGCCTTTAAATCGATCCATCGCTGCTTTCGATTCAAAAAATATGACTTCACGATAGGCTTGTCCACCAGCTTGAAGACCAATACTTAATTGTGACAATTTTGCCATACCTATAAGTTGGCCTTTTTCATAAACAGCTCCATTTCCGGCTGCCCCTCCAACACCAACTCCTCCTTTACCAACATTTGGAAAGATTACATAGCCATAAGCATTGGTGAAAATAGATTTCATAAGTGGATCGGCTTTAATAAACTCTGCTTTTGAAGTGCTTGCGTCGGCAATAATTTTATTCTTTTTCGATTCAGACTGCCCGAAAATTGATGTTGCATTTAGAACACAAACCATCATTGTTAACAAAATGACATTTAATTTTTTCATAGCATATATATTAAATTGTTTGTAAATATTCTTTTATCAAAGTTAGTAAAAAGTTATTACAAGTATTAAAATATTACTGATTATCAAATATTTATAACTAATTTTTAACGTAGTAGCACATAAGAGCATCATCTGCATCCATTCATTTATGATGATGGTCTTTTATCGAATTTAAAAATGATTTTTTTCAATTAATAAGCATTATTTATTCGTAAATTAGCAATACAATTACTATGTTTCTAATTTTAACTAAATATCTATTGCCATGAAAAAATCAGATTTGTTTTATTTACTGATGTTTTGCATTGTTTTCGTAAGTTGCAAAAAAGAACCTAACCAAAATGAAGTTAAAACTGCCAAAGTACAGGAAGAAAAACCGATAAACACAGAGTGTTACAGAGCCTTGTATGAACAAGATACTCTTGATTTGAAAATTAATACACTGAAGGATGGTAAAATAACCGGAAATATGAGCATGAAGGTTTTTGAACACCCAGAAAAAGTTGGAAAAATAGAAGGAAGTTTTCATGGAGACACTTTATTTGTTGACTACACTTTTGCTATGGTAACGAATGATAAAGTGACATTCAAGAATCCAATGGCAATGCTAAAAAAAGGAAATGAACTCATATTGGGCAGCGGGAAAATAGAAACATATTTGGGACGCTCTTATTTTGCAAAAGGCACTCCGATTGACTTTGATAAGGTAAAATACAAATTCTCGAAAGTAGAATGTGAAAAAAAATAATTTATGAAAAGGGGAATTTGTTCCCCTTTTTCTTTGCAAAAAGAGTATTTTTGAGTCCAATTTTTACTTTTTATAAATCCTTAAAACCACGATAGATTTCGTTTTTAAAATTATACTTATGCTTAAAAAATCAACTTTTGCCATTGTTCTTCTTTTTATTTTAAATTCATGTGCCGTTCAACAAAAAAGCTTATCAATGGATGATTGGTATGCTTTTACAAAAACAAATATTGCAAGGCAGGAACCGTCAAAAGTTTATGACTTTACCGATGGAATGATTCGTATGTATGGAGAAAATGTTGGTTGTTTGATGACAAAAAAAAGTTATAAAAATTTTGAACTTTCTTTGGAATTCAGATGGAATATGGAAGAGAAATACGCCATAAAAGGCACAAAAAACAGCGGTGTGATGTACAATATCCCTTTGGATGCATCCGATAAAGTTTGGCCAAAAGGAATTCAATTTCAAATAAAAGAAAACACAACCGGGGATTTTATTTTCTTGGATCAGGTAACGGCAAAAATAAACGGGAAACAAGTTGAAGCTGGTGCTAGTGTAGTTACCCCAAAATTTGTTGCAAACGAGAAACCTTATGGCGAATGGAATACGATTCTTATTCGATCATTAAACGGAAAAATTACTCAATATTTAAACGGGAAATTGGTAAACGAATGTACAGATACTAGTTCTACTGAAGGGAAGATTTCATTGAATTATGAACATGCACCAATTGATTTCAAAAATATTAAGATTAAGAATATTTCGAAGTAATAAGATTTAGAATAATAAAAAAAGGGGATGAAAAATCCTCTTTTTTTATGTTTCACCTTTTTCTAATCTAGTATACGACTAAAAAAATATAGATTATTTGAAGAACACATCGTAAGCAAAACGGATCAATGTACCCACAACGACTACCAAAAAAAATACTCTGATAAATTTGTTCCCACGGTTGATCGCAAGTTTGGCACCTAACCAACCTCCTATTGCATTACTGGCAGCCATCGGCAATGCGATAGCCCAAATGATTTTACCTTTGAGAAGAAACAGACAGATAGAACCAAAATTGGTTGCCAAATTGACCATTTTGGCATTGGCAGAAGCGTGAAGGAAATCAAATCCCATTATGGCGATAAAGGCAACAACTAGAAAGCTTCCTGTGCCCGGGCCTATGAATCCGTCGTAAAAACCCACTACAAAACTGATTCCGACAGCATTTAAAATTTGGGTTCTTACTGAAATATCCCGTACTTGATGTTGACCGAAATTTTTCTTTGCATAAGTGTAAATCGCTAATAAAGAAAGTACTATAAGCAATAAAGGCTTCATGAAATCATTGCTGACATACGTCAATAGCGTCGATCCTAAAAATGCAGCCGGAAAAGCCAATAGCATCATAATAATTAATATCCTTTTATTGAGAGTAACTCTTTTTAAATATTGATAAGCGGCAAAAGAAGTACCACTAAAAGCTGGAACTTTCAATGATCCTATGACTGTAGATACAGGGAGATTGGGTAATAATATGAGCCCAATAGGTGTTTGTATAAGTCCGCCGCCTCCTACTATTGCGTCGATAAATCCTGCAAAAAAGGCTGCTAAACAAAGTAATACGATAATGTAGGTCTCCATGTGTTTTGATTTCTAATTTTATAGCCCACGGTTGATACAGATATAACAAATTTTTAATCTATCTTAATTCGTTGTGTTTCTTTTGTTAGTGAGCAATTTAATCGCAAAAATACTATTCCACTTTATATTATTGCGAGAAATAGCCATTGATTTAGTACCAAAAACATTATTTTTGCTTCCTTAAAAATAAAAACAAAATGGATTTATCAAAAATACTTGAACTACTGAGTTATACTATTCCAGCTATTATCACGGGTGGTGTCGCTTATTATTTTTTTAATTTACATATCAAAAACGAGGATGGAAAACGTCGTTTTTTGTTAATGAGAGAAGGACAAAAAAACTCTATGCCTTTGCGTCTGCAGGCATACGAACGCATAACTTTGTTTTTGGAACGTATAGGTCTTTCTAATTTACTGATAAGAATCTCTCCGATTTCAACTGATAAAAATGATTACTGCAATTTTGTTATTTCGCATATCGAGCAGGAATTCGAGCATAATTTGGCACAACAAATCTATATGACCGATGAGTGTTGGACAATCATTGTCACATCCAAAAATGCTACCATTCAGATGATTCGCAAAGCAACCTTAAGCTCTGATGTAAATAACGCCGATCAATTAAGAGAAGCTTTATTGAGTGATTTATTAGAAAAACAAACGCCAAGCAGCGCAGCTTTGGCATATATTAAGAAAGAAGTTGCTGATTTTCTAAGATACTAAGCTTCTAAATAACTAATGTTGAGCCTCTAAGTTTCTAAGAAAATGAGTTAGAAACTTAGAGGCTCAGTAACTTAGGAATTCACTTATTATCACTCATAATTTCGCTCTTATTTTGAGCATATTTGAAGCCAAGATCCCACCATTTTTTCATTTTCTTTTGATTAAAAATGAGTGCGTTGTTGGTTAGTTTTGTCGGAGTGTAGTATAAATTGAGTTTTGTGTTTTTATTTTTTGCGGCGAGTTTTCCGTTCCACAAATCGCGTTTTCCTACCTGATCCATCGTAAATAAAAATAAATTAATTAGGAGGGAAAATGGATTTTTTCCTAGGATGGTCTTTTTTATTCTGATTTCGGTTTCAAGAATAATGACATCAATCTCTGTGGCTCCCCTGTTAATGGCTTCGGCAATGGGAACAAAGCACGAAAAGCCGCCATCGCCATATTCGCAAAAGTTTTTTTTGACCAAACTCATAAAGGGAATATAATTACTCGAAATCCAAATCCAATCGCAAAATTCCTCATATGTACAGTCTTTTATCGATTTGTATTCGGGTTGGTTTTTGGAAATATTCGTGACAGTGACGATCACATCAGTAGGCAATGACTTTAGGTGTTCGAATTCAGATTCTGAAAAATTAGTTTTGATAAATTCTCTTAATTTTCGGCTTTCGCCAAAAGTTCTTCTGCCTCTTATAAATTGCCATATCACATTGAAATGGTTTATGGTTACGTATTCGGCTCTTCCTTTTCGTTTAATAATAAAAGGATTGATGTCGAATATCTGTTCCATATTGACATTGGTGTAGATGTTGTGAAGTTTGTTGATATTTCCCAATGCCAAGTGAGGAATCAGTAAACTTCCCGTTGAAGTTCCTATAAACAAGTCATAGTGTATCCTTTTGTTTTGCAACAAATATTGGGCGACACCTCCTGCAAATGCGCCTTTACTACCTCCGCCTGAAATGACTAATGCTCGCATGATTTTAGATTTTCGATTAGTGATTAACGATTTTTTGATTTACGGACATCTGAATTCTTAGATCGTTAATCAAAATTCTTAAATCTTTATTCCTTGAGTAATCTATTTAGTTGAAATTGTTCTCTTTCGTTTAAATTGGGTAATAAAGACTGAAAAGCTGTTCTAATTTCAGGTGTTTTTAATAAAATCCGAATATTATCTCTTCCAAATTTAGAAAATTGCCACATATGATGTGTTGTTGCATTGACTAAATTCTTTAAAACTGCTTCATTAATAACATTGAAATTAATCAAGTATTCTAATGCGTTTTGTCGGGTTGTGGCTTCGTAATTTGGAGAAGAATAGCTAATCAATTCGTCAAGACAAGTTTCTTTGTTAGCATTATAATCTGGTGTTGAAATTGCCAATGACAACCAAAGAATGCGAAGATTAAAATCATTGAATCCAATCCAATCTTTTGTTTTTTCTAAATAATCCACTCTTTTATCTTTAAAGTTATTCCATAAATAAAAGAGTGCCAACTCTTGTGTTTGATAGGATTTGTCGTCCAACAATGTTTCATATTCGGTTCTAAATTCTTCTGGAATTTTTTGTAGGGTACTGGCAACGGCTTGGCGAACCTGAATGTTTTTTGTGTTAAGCGCCAATTGCAATAATTGTTTTTTGTCTTCGAATTTTTCTTTCGTCAATTGCCCAATAATGGATTCTTTTACAGAAGAATATACATCAGATTGCAATGTTTTTTCGAAAAAAACATACTTCTCAGCCAATGGTTTGTTTCTGTATTTGTTAACTTCAAGCTGTATCTGCATTGATTTGTTTTTTGCTAATAAATCATTGGCTATATCACTGTTAAATGCGGATGATTCAAGCCAAATTTTACTGAAGTTTTCTAAATCATAATTGGATACTTTTTTAATTTCATCAAAGAAATTTTGTGTCGTTACGTTTTTATAGGCGTATTTTTTGAGGTAACTTTTTACGACTTTTTTGAAAGCTTCCTCCCCTATTCCTTCGCGCAAAACATGCAACGCCCAAGCTCCTTTTTGGTAAAAGCTCAACGAACTCGCCTTCGGATTTAGAACAGGAATTGTATCAGTTTTGGAAGCTTGTTTGAGCTGCATAGACGATTCGTATAATTTGGAGTAAAAATAATCTTCTCCATAAATTTCTTTTTCGGCCAACAAAGCATAATAGGTTGCAAAGCCTTCCTGCAACCAATGGTCTTTTCCGCTTTGTGCCGTGATCAAATCGCCAAACCATTGATGTGCTAACTCGTGGGCATTGACATTGGTATAATTTCTGTCTTCAAAACCAATGGAATCGACTATATAACGAGTCATAAATAAGGTCGTACTGGTGTTTTCCATACCGGCGTACAAAAACTCAGAAACAGGAACTTGTCGGTAGATTTTCCAAGGGTACTTGACTCCTATTTCCTTTTCGAGATAGTCAAATATTTCTTTGGAATAACGATAAGTAGGTTCTAGTTTGGCAACATCTTTTGGATTCAGATACATTTCCAACGGAATTCCGGATTTGGATTTCTGAATATTTTTATCATATTTCCCGATGGAGAGTACCAATAAATAAGAGCTCATTGGTTTTTGCATTTGGTAAGACCAATGAGTTATATTTTTATCTGTTGTTTTGTTTTTTAAAACACCGTTGGACAAAACTTGATATTTAGAATCGAACGCAATATCCATATTGAAAATCACTTTTTCGTTGACATCATCAAAACTCGGAAACCAATGACTGGTGTACTTTCCTTGCCCCTGTGTCCAAATTTCCATATTATCGGTTTCTTCAGAACCCACAAAATACATCGTTTGTTTGGGTTTGGCTTCGTATGAAAACTGAACGGAATTTTTTCCTTTTTGGAACGGATAAATCAAAAGTAATTCTTTTCCATTGGTAGTAAATGGAATACTTTTATGGTTCAGTTCCAATGCTGAAAATGTCATATTCTGCGCATCAATTTTGACTGTGTCAATGGGTTTCAACACTTCAAAAGTATAAATAACAGTTCCCGAAATACTTTTATCGTTAGAATTAATGGAGATGGAACCATTTGCAGTTTTAAAATCAACCGATTTGGTTTGTTGTGCCAATGCAAATGCGGATAGAAAGAGGAGAAAGTATTTCATTGTAGTTGTGGATTTATGGAATCATTTTCCCAATTTTTCGGATTGTTTTTAATGTAGTAATATATTTTGTCGAAAGAATCGTAATTCTGAATTATATGATCGTGATAATTGGATTGCCAAATGGAATCCGATTCGATATTTCCCAGTGAATATTTTATTTGTTTGGTCGTTATTGATTTGAATACTGCAACAAATGATGAAATGGAATTTGGTTTTCGTATTAATAAATTCATTTTGGATCCATCCTTTTGTTGTGACGGATTATGTTGTGGGGTGTCATGTAGAGACGCACTGCAGTGCGTCTCTACATCGTGCGTCTCTACATCGTGCGTCTTTACATCGTGCGTCCGTACCACATCGTTCGTTGATTTTATGTATGACAAATATGCATCATAGGAAACAAATGCCTTTACCAATTCAATATCGGTATCAATCGGCAGAATTCTTTTGGTAGAACAATTGAATTTTGGAAATTGGTTTTGTGATTGGGATTTTGATTGTAGAGACGCACTGCAGTGCGTCTCTACAGGGTGGTTTTCAACATTATGATTTTCAACATTCTCTGTTGTCGATACAATTTCAATCAGTAAATGTATATGATTAGGCATAATTACCCAATTATGAAACAGCCATCGATCCCTAATTTCGATTGATTTCAATAATTCATTTTTAATTATTTTGCCGTTATCGTTTAAAACCATTTTTTTGTTTACAATATCACCGAAAATACATTTTCGGTTTTGGGTAACCAATGTGATAAAATAAATCGCTTTGCTGGAATAATCCCAATTCTTCAATCTGTTTGATTCCGTTCTGTATTTATTTTTGAATAAAGGCATGTATAATTTGTTATATATTCAAAGTTACAAAGGTTTAACCAAAAATCGTATTAAATTTGTATTTGTACGTCATTGTAGAGACGCACTGCTGCGTCTCTACAGTGCGTCTCTGCCAATACCAATATGAATACAATTACAGCCCAAAATAATTTAAAAATCCAACCATTGAAAAAGAAAGCCCTATTTAATTGGAGCAGTGGAAAAGATTCTGCTCTGGCACTGCACAAGATTCTGCAAAATGATGAATACGAAATTAATTGTTTGTTGACTAGTGTAAACCAACAGTTCCAACGTATTTCGATGCATGGCGTTCGAGTGGAATTATTGGAACAACAGGCAAAAAGTATCGGTTTACCGCTCGAAATCATGCGAATTCCCGAAATGCCTACAATGGAAGTCTATGAAGCGGTTATGCAGACCACACTATCCAAATTAAAGGAACAAGGCGTCACCCATTCTATTTTTGGGGACATTTTTCTAGAAGATTTACGCAAATACAGAGAAGATAAATTGGCTGAAATGAATTTTGAGGGCGTATTTCCGCTTTGGAAAATTCCGAGCCTTGATTTAATAAATGAATTCATAGTATTAGGATTCAAAACCATTGTGGTTTGTGTCAACGAACGTTTTTTGGACAAAAGTTTTGTAGGCCGTGTCATCGATCAGGATTTTATCAATGATTTACCCGAAAATGTCGATGTATGCGGAGAAAACGGAGAATTTCATACCTTTACTTTTGATGGCCCAATTTTCTCCAAACCCATTTCATTTGAGGTTGGCGAAGTGGTTTATCGAAAATACGAAAAACCAAAAAATCAAGATTCGTCTCATACTGCCTGTGACACTTCATCTTCGGATGCTTTTGACTTCGGATTTTGGTATTGCGATTTACTCGAAAAATAAACATTCTTGAAAACCCATTTACCTAAAAAATAGTTATGCTAACCAAAAACCATAGTATCGAATTAGAAAAAGTTTTGCTTTTTTTGGATGAAATCGGAATTGACATTATCGAAAAAGAATTGGACGAAACCACTTTTTTGCCCGGTTTAGCTTTGGGGGCTAACAGCATTTATGTTGATTACCAAAAATTATTGTATCCGGGTGACCTTTTACATGAGGCAGGACATTTGGCCGTTACCACCGCATCCGAAAGAAAGCTTGTCGGAACCGAAGCGATGCCAAAAGAATGGCCTTCACAGGGTGACGAAATAGGAGCCATTTTATGGTCGTATGCCGCTATTTGCCATTTGGAATTGCCTTTGGAATTTGTATTTCATCCCAACGGATATAAAAACTGTTCGGATTGGTTTATTTCGAATTTCAGCAGTGGAAATTATATGGGATTGCCTTTATTGGAGTGGCAAGGTTTGACTTTAAGTGAAGACACTGCCCTAAAAGAAGGAAAAAAAGCATTTCCGGTAATGCAAAAATGGTTAAGGGATTAGGCTATGGAAGAATTAGTGCGCACCATAAAATTTCCGATTACTTTTGACACCGAACGCCTGAAAGCTGATGTCCAAAAAGTACTAAAACAGAATTGGATCGACCATTACAACACCAATGATTATTCAGGTAAATGGACCTCGATTGCCCTGATGTCAAAGAGCGGAAAATCAAATGACATATATGCTCTTCCAAGTATTGAAAAGCCAATAACAAATACTGAAATTTTGGATTCCTGTGAGTATTTCAAAACTATTTTGGATGGATTCCAATTTAAAAAAACGGCGGTTCGACTATTGCAATTGTCCGTTGGCGCCGAAGTTAAACCACACAGCGACCATTGCTTAGGTTATGAAGACGGATTTTTCAGACTCCATATTCCAATTATCACCAATAACGAAGTGGAATTCATTTTGGATGGCAACCGCGTTATAATGAACGAAGGCGAGTGTTGGTATATAGATGCTAATTTTATCCATTCGGTGGCCAATAGGGGAACCTGTGACCGCATCCATTTAGTCATTGACGGCATTCGGAATGAGTGGACAGACCGGCTCTTTTTTGCGGAAGCAAATCCTGAACAGTTCATTAAACCAAAACCTGTTATGAGCGCAGAGCAAAAACAACTTATGATAGCCGAATTACAGCGAATGAATTCTGTCGTGGCCAATGATTTGATTAAAGAAATGAAATAGCTCTAAACTTTTTCGACAACAATATTCTCAAGAACCAAAATATCCAAAGCAGAGATTCCAAATAGATAGAGTGCTTCTTCGGGAGTTTCAACGATAGGCATCCCTTTTTTATTCAAACTAGTATTGAGCAGCACAGCAATACCACTTTGTTTTTCAAATTCTTTCAATAACTTAAAAAATCGCGGATTCCATGTTTCTTCAACGGTTTGTACCCGTGCCGATCCGTCACAATGTGTCACGTTGATCAATTGTCTTAGATGCTCAGGACGCGTTTTATCGACCAATATCATATAAGGGCTGTTTCTTCCGGATTCAAAATAATCTTGTACTTTTTCTTTTAAAACCGCAGGTGCAAATGGACGAAAATCTTCCCTGAATTTAATATCCCGATTGATATGTGTTTTCATTCCTTCGACTCCGGGATGGGCCAAAATACTTCTTCTGCCTAATGAACGGGGTCCAAATTCAGCACCCGATTGAAACCACCCCATTGTTTTTCCTTCATGTAATTGTTTGGCACAATAGGACATCAAATCATCTTCATTTTCAAATTTCTTCTGATTATAAGCTGAACCAACTTCTTTTTTGAGAGCTTCTTCTATTTCTTTTTCGCTGTATTGCTTTCCAAAACAGGTACTTCCGTCGTGAAGAGCTTTTGGCATATTTAAATACTCCAACCAACCGTAATAAGCACAGCCCAAGGCAAGGCCATTATCACCTGCCGCCGGTTCAAAATAAATAGTTTCTGCTATTTGTGCATCTTCGAGTTTTGCATTGGCAACTGCATTCAGCGCAACTCCACCTGTGTAACATAGATTTTTATGCGGAAATTGCTCTAATCTGTTTGTAATGCAAGTAATAACTGCTTTTTCTACCTGTTCTTGCGCCCACTTTGCCACATTGGCATAATAGGAAAAATGTTCCTTAAAATACTCGTATCCTTTTGAAGGATTTGTAAAATGTTTTTTCCAATTATCTTTTACCAATACACATCCTGATTGAAACTCAAAAGCATCAAAATCAAAATCTTTGGCATTGCCAAAAGGCGCCAAGCCCATCAATTTCCCCACATCATCCATATCCCCAAAGACATAATGGCTTACTGTCGCATAAAATCCGCCTATGGAATGCTGTGTGGTGGGCAACTTCAATCCATTGTCTGAAGTCTGAGACATTGGACTAAAATCTTTGAGTAATGGGCTGAGTTTTTGACCGTCAAAATGATAAAAACTATCTTTTTCACACAACATTTGCATTTCGTTTAAAAAATTAGGATTTATGTACTCTTTCTGTTCCGGATGCATACTCAAAAACTGATCTAATGGACTACCACAACCGTCAATTACCATCACGGCACATTCAGAAAAAGGGGAAGTTCCCACAGCACTATAAGCATGTGCCAAATGGTGCGAAATATTGACAATCTTCGGAAAATCGGTGTTTGCAAAAATTCTTTCCCCCCTAAATTGATTTCGGTCGGGAATATCAAAATTAGCACATTGAACCACCACTGCGACATCACTAAGTGCTATTCCTTCAGCATCCAAACAATATTGAATTGCCAAAGTATCGTTGCCTCCATCGTGCTTTTTTCTGCTGATTCGCTCTTTTTCGATACCTACACAAACACGACCGTTTTTTAATAGTACGGCTGATCCGTTATGCGAAAGTCCTGTTCCTAATACGTAAATGGGTGGAATCACTTATTATGGGATTTTAGTAATAAATTAAAAACTACTTAGTTTATTTTTATAATTGTCTCTTGCCCGAAAATTTACTAATTAAAAGTAACTAACTATCAAATTATTCAAAAGCAAAAAAAAACCTATTAATCAACCTTTTGATAATCCAATCCTGGGCCATCACATGCATTCCAAGTGTTTGACAAAATCGTATTTGATCTAAAATAGAGTGCTTCTTTTTGGTTTCTGTAGCAGCTTCCGATTATTTCACTGTCTTTGGAGTATGTTAATTCTAAATACAATCCATCAGAGCCATTTTGTGTAATGTATGTTCCCGAAGCTGTAGTTGTGACTGTATTTCTGGTTCTGGATTTTGTAAATGTTGCGTCGTTGTTGAACAAATAGAATTCTTGCCACTCCATTGCACTTCCGGTTGTTTCTGAATTTTGTATTGATCCTGACATTTTTACTAATATCCATTTTCCATGATAATCTTCTGTTGTATCATCATTGTCTTTTGAACATGAAGAAAAAATAAAAATGGAAATAAAAAGAATAACAGTTTTTTTCATCTTTTAGGTTTTAGAGTTACTTAATAAGATGCCTAAATCATAAAAGGTTGCTTCCGTTTTTTGAAAAATAAATTTACCTCTCTTCATATATTTTCAGCAACTGCGTCACGGTATTCCAATTTCGGATGGTGGCTGTAACATTCAGTTTTTTCTCGATATATTTTTGGTCAAATCGTGTTTTTCCAGCTCCTACAGCATATTTAATGTAGATTCTGCTTTCGTCAATACTCGCTTCGTCGGGTTTTACCTGACTCATTTTTAAATCATTTATGCTTTCGCTTCGTTGCGGTATAGAGAGAAAAGCGACATATATTTTTTTGATATCCAACTCTTTCTCTTTCAAAAAAGGATTATTCTTGAAACAGCTTTCTAAGTCTGATTTGCCAATGACAACTGTTGGGACTTCGTGACCAAAAACCTTGAAAATTTCCTGTTTGATTTTGAAACCAACCGCAGCGGCATTTTCTTCCTCGGTATCCACAAAAACATTTCCGGATTGAATATAGGTTTGCACATTTTGAAAACCGATGTTCTCCAAAGCTGCTTTCAAGGCATCCATTTTTATCATATTGTGGCCGGAAACGTTGATGCCACGGAGTAATGCTAAATGAGTTGTCATTTTTTATAAAATTTTGTTTTGCTAAAGTAAAGGGAATTAAGGGAATTTCCTATAGCAATATCCATTTCCAAATTTCCCAACAAAAAACTATCTTCGCATTGCAAAAAGAGAAAAGAATATAGAATAAAGAGCCTAGACTTTATAAATCTAAAATCTGCAATCTAAAATAAATAATGTCCAATAATCTCCTAGAAACTCCCATCGAATATCTTAAAGGCGTTGGTCCCACTCGGGGCGCATTGTTACGTAAGGAATTGGGGATTTTTAAATACGGGGATTTAGTCAATTTTTTTCCGAACCGTTATATCGACCGCACTCGTTATTATAAAATCAATGAGTTGCAGAATAATATTGCCGAAGTTCAAATTATCGGCAAAATAATCAATATTAAAACCGTTGAATTTGGTAAAAACCAAAAGCGATTGGTCGCCACATTCGTGGATGATACAGGCCAAATGGAACTCAATTGGTTTCAAGGGCTTAAATGGATCAAAGAGAGCCTGAAACTCAATGAAGTCTGTGTTATTTTTGGAAAATGCTCCCAATACGGCAGTAATTACAGCATGGCGCACCCCGAAATTGAGCTATTAAAGGAACATGAGTCAAGTTTGCGATCAGCCATGCAGCCCGTTTATCCTTCGACCGAAACATTGGCAAACCGCGGAATCACAAACCGTGTGGTGAACAAAATGATGCAACAGTTGTTTCTCGAAACACAGGCTTTGTTCAGCGAAACGCTGCCTTCTTATTTGATAAACGAACTCAAGCTGATTCCAAAAAACGCCGCTTTATTCAATATTCATTTCCCCAAGAGTGTCGAAATTTTGGCGAAAGCTCAATTCCGCTTAAAATTCGAAGAATTATTCTTTATTCAGTTGCAACTGATAACTAAGAATTTGATTCGGAAGCACAAAATCAAAGGTTTTCCATTTACTAAAGTGGGAGAATTTTTTAATGAATTTTATAAAAATCATTTGCCATTTGACTTGACTAATGCCCAAAAAAGAGTAATCAAGGAAATCAGGACAGACATGGGCAGCAATGCCCAAATGAACCGTTTATTGCAAGGTGATGTGGGTTCCGGAAAAACCATTGTGGCTTTTATGAGCATGCTCTTGGCTTTGGATAACGGTTATCAGGCCTGTTTGATGGCTCCCACCGAAATTTTGGCCAATCAGCATTTTATTGGTTTGTCCGAATTGGCAAAATCAATGAATATCAACATAAAAATACTGACGGGTTCTACCAAAATTGCAGCTCGAAGAATCATACACGAAGAACTCGAAAACGGGACTTTGCAAATACTCATTGGCACTCACGCTTTATTGGAAGACAAAGTGGTGTTTCAAAATTTAGGTTTGGCGGTTATTGATGAGCAGCATCGTTTTGGAGTCGAACAGCGATCCAAATTATGGAAGAAAAACTCGGTTCCGCCGCATATTTTGGTCATGACGGCTACCCCTATTCCTAGGACTTTGGCGATGAGTTTGTACGGCGACTTGGATATTTCGGTCATTGACGAATTGCCGCCGGGGCGAAAACCCATTCAAACTGTGCACCGTTTTGATTCGAACCGATTGAAAGTTTGGAAATTTATTCGGGACGAAATCGCTTTGGGACGCCAAATCTATATTGTTTACCCACTGATTCAGGAGTCCGAAAAAATGGATTACAAGGATTTGATGGACGGTTATGAGAGTATTTCACGTGATTTTCCGTTGCCACAGTATTCCGTTTCGATTCTTCACGGAAAAATGAAACCCGATGAAAAAGATTCGGAAATGAAACGCTTTGCCGAAGGTAAAACCAATATCATGGTTGCCACAACGGTTATCGAAGTCGGCGTTAATGTTCCCAATGCGAGCGTGATGATTATTGAAAGTGCCGAGCGTTTTGGACTGTCACAACTCCACCAATTGCGTGGGCGTGTGGGGCGTGGCGCAGACCAAAGCTATTGCATTTTGATGACTTCCTACAAATTGTCCAGCGATAGCAAGACCCGTATGGAAACAATGGTCAGCACGAATGATGGTTTCGAAATTGCCGAAGTTGACCTGAAACTCCGAGGCCCCGGAGACTTAATGGGAACCCAACAAAGCGGTGTGCTAAACCTTCAAATTGCCGATATTGTAAAGGACAGGGATATTTTGACATTGGCTCGAAACTATGCTATAAAAATCCTCAAAGACGATGCCCCGCTCCAAAAAACGGAAAACGCCATTCTAAAAGCTGTTTTTATAGAATTGACCAAAAAGAAAAACATTTGGAATTATATTAGTTGATTTTTTTTGGAGTTGCTGAGATGCTAAGTTTCTAAGTTGAAAAGTGCCTTTTCATTATGAATACAGATTGCTCTACGAAGTATTATTGTTTGCACTCTCGTTGTCTGCGCAGCGCAAATGTCTACAACTTTGCGCGCTCTCGCTGTCCACGCTGCGCAAATGTCTCTGACTTTGCGCCCGCTCCTATAAGCCTCAATAATAGTCAAATCAAATTATTTATAAAACTAGTTTGTAATAAAAATTGTATATTGTTTTTTATTTTATTTAAAAATGATATATTAAAGAAGGTTACGTAATTAGAGATCAAACAAAAGCTCATTTTATAACTGCCACCGTTGTAGATTGGATTGATGTTTTTTCAAGAAAAAACTATAGAGATACAGTAATAGAGTGCCTAAATTTCTGTGTACAAAATAAGGGCATGATTGTATATGGCTATGTTATTATGAGTAATCATGTTCACTTAGTAGTACAGTCCAGTGAAGGAAAATTATCGGATTTATTGCGTGATTTTAAAAAATTTACAGCAAATACCATTTTGAGAAAAATTCAAAACGAACCAGAAAGCAGACGCGAATGGATGTTAGAGCGATTTAAACTAGCAACCGAAAGTCATTCTCGAAACAAAAATTATCAATTGTGGCAATATGGCAATCATGCAGAAGAAATTTATACTGCTAAGTTTATGTGGTCAAAATTAGACTATATCCATATGAATCCAGTTCGGGCAGGAATTGTAGAAAGAGCTTCTGATTATATTTATTCGAGTGCTAGTAATTACGTAGATGATAATGGTTTAGTTCAGATAGAAAAATGGATAATCCAATAGTCGATGTTTTGAAGTCATGGTCATTCACAAAATACAATCAATATTAGCTAGCATAATTGTCAATAGGAATGGGCGCAAAGTCGGAGACATTTGCGCAGCGCTCATAATGGAGTTTTGATTTAAATAGATTTTGAGTGTACACTTTGCGGAGCGGGGTTATAAAACCATGATTTCAAACAATATGCTGCTTAAAAACATATCATTCTGCTTTACGTTTGATATTTCAACAACAGATTATCCGTAAAGATTTGTCATTTCGACCAGCGGGAGAAATCACATAACGTAATCAACTAGTGTGATTCCTCGTTCCTCGGAATGACAAACTCTGAGGATAATAGATTACCGAAAAAAAATCTTTATAACCCTTCGAATACTTATGATTGCAAATCCGATATCAAAATCGGGATGACAAAACGATGGCTTTATATCTTTAACTTAATAAACCTTAAAATTAAAGTCTATTTAAATGTTTCTGCAAGTAGCTACGACAATATTTAGAAAAAAAACATTTTAAACTCAGTTTCAGTTTTAAACCTTTTTATTATTTCACAATCTAATCCCCTGCCAAATGATTAATTTTGCTAAAAATTAATATTTGTATGTACAAGCGTTAAATAATAATTAACAATTGTACTTTTAATAATTCTAAAACCTAATTTTGTTTAATTCTTATCCAAAAGGATATATTAAACTTCTTTTACTTAAAAAAATGAAAATAAGAAATCTTGTTTATGCCTTATTAGTTATAGGGTTTGGTGGATTTATAGCCTACAGAATTACTTCGAACAGCGCAAAAAATGGCGATAAAAAAGACAAAGACGGGAAAGATAAGCCAACGACCGTAACAGGTGTTTTGGTGCATCCTAAAACTTTCGACAATAATTTGTCGCTTTCGGGGTCTATTGAGGCCAACGAGCAAATTGAAATCCATTCGGAAGTTTCGGGGATTGTCGAGGGAATTTATTTTCAGGAAGGAAGCAATGTTTCAAAAGGACAAATACTTTTCAAAGTCAACGATATTGAATTAAGGGCACAACTCGCCCAAGCAGCAACCAAAGAAAGTTTGGCCGCCGAAAATGAAAGAAGGGCAAAATTGTTGTTGCAAAAAGAAGCCATCAGTCAAGAGGAATATGATATTGCCAGAACCGATTACAAATCTGCTCAGGCGCAAACGCAATTAATCAAAGCTCAAATTTCTAAAACATCGGTTCGTGCCCCTTTTTCGGGAAAAATTGGTTTGCGCGCCATTTCGCCAGGTACCTATATCACACCAAGTGTTTTGGTTGCGAAATTGGTCAACATCAGTAAACTGAAAATCACTTTTTCGATTCCGGAGAAATACGCATCACAAGTAAAAACAAATACTAACTTGACTTTTACAGTTGAAGGTTCTACAGAACAATTTACCGCCAAAGTGTATGCTATTGAACCTGAAGTTGCAGTAGCCACTCGTACACTGCAAGTAAGAGCAATAACCGAAAACAGTCAAGGAAAATTATTACCGGGAACTTTTGCCAATGTTGCTTTGCCTTTGAGCATTATAAAAGACGCTATAGTTGTGCCTACAGAAGCGATTATTCCGATTCAGGATGGTAAAAAGGTTTTTATTGCTAAAAACGGAATGGCGAAGGAAGTTAAGGTTGAAACCGCTACGCGAACAGACGCATCTGTATTAGTTCTTTCAGGCTTAAAAGCAGGTGATACTTTATTGACCAGCGGTGTGATGGCCTTGAAAGATTCTACTAAGGTTAAGGTGATTTTAAATATGAAAAAATAGATTTTTGATTGTTGATTAACGATTTTTGACTTCAGATTTTGGCAACAATTTATAATAAGAAGAAGTTTTAAATCAAAAGTCTTTATTCAAAAGTCATAATCTACAATATTGTAAATCCTTAAAGTGACAAAAAAGTTTAATAGGTTTGTTTTTTAATGTTTTCAATAAGAATTAATTATCATTTGGCGAGCCATCAGAAATCAAAAATCAACACTCTAAAATCAAAAATAATTTAAATGAGTTTATCCACATTAAGCATAAAAAGACCTGTAATGACGATCGTTATGAACTTAGCGATTATATTATTTGGTGTTATTGGTTATACCTATTTGGGAGTTCGTGAGTTCCCCTCGATCGACCCAGCCCAGGTTTCGATTAAAACAAGTTACACGGGAGCGAATTCGGATATTATTGAATCACAAATCACGGAACCCCTTGAAAAAGCGATCAACTCAATAGACGGGGTACGAAATGTAACATCATCAAGTTCACAAGGTAGCAGCAGTATTACTGTTGAATTTAATTTGGACAAAAATCTTGAAGAGGCTGCAAATGATGTCCGTGACAAAGTATCTCAGGCCATTCGTAGTTTACCTCAAGACATTGATGCGCCTCCTGTAGTTTCAAAGGCTGATGCCAATAGTGATGCCATTATTTCGATGACAGTTCAAAGTGATACCCGAAGTGCATTGGAATTGAGTGATTATGCCGAAAATGTGATTGGTCAACGATTAGAAACCATTCCGGGAGTAAGTGGAGTCCAAATTTGGGGGCAAAAGCGATACGCCATGAGACTTTGGATTAATCCTGAAAAATTGGCAGCTTACGGTTGTACAGTTGCCGAAGTTCGAGATGCACTAAACAGCCAAAATGTGGAATTGCCTTCAGGAAAAATTACGGGTAATAATACAGAATTGACCGTAAAAACCGTTGGAAATCTTTCAAAACCTGAAGAATTCAACAATATCATCATTCGCTCCGAAGGAGAAAAAATAGTTCGTTTCAGTGATATTGGAACCGCTGAATTGGGACCAGAAAATATTGAGACAAAAATGACGCAATCCGGTACTCCCCTTGTTGGTTGTGCTATTGTACCGCTTCCCGGAGCTAATTACTTGGATATTGCAAAAGAATTTTACAAACAATACGATCGTTTAAAAAAGGATTTGCCAAGTGATATTAAATTAAATATTGCTATTGACAATACTGTTTTCGTAAAAAAATCAGTTATTGAAGTTGCCGAAACATTAGGGATTTCAATTGTATTGGTAATCCTTATTATCTTTTTGTTTTTCAGGGATTGGGCAATTGCGTTCAGACCCTTAATCGATATTCCGGTTTCCTTGATTGCAACATTCTTTATTATGTGGCTTTTTGGGTTTTCGATAAACGTACTTACATTATTGGCGATTGTGCTTGCGACAGGTTTGGTTGTGGATGACGGTATTGTGGTTACCGAGAATATTTTTAAGAAAGTCGAGGAAGGAATGTCGCCTATTGAAGCGGCAATAAAAGGGTCGAATGAGATTTTCTTCGCAGTTATTTCGATTTCCATCACTTTGGCGGCGGTATTTTTACCGGTAATTTTCCTTGAAGGTTTTGTTGGACGACTGTTCCGTGAATTTGGTGTCGTCATTGGTGCCGCGGTATTGATTTCGGCTTTTGTTTCTTTGACTTTGACACCAATGTTGAATGCGTATTTGATGAAAGGCGGTGAGCAAAAGAAAACGAAATTTTACGATCTTACCGAACCTTATTTTGTGAAATTGAATGAAGGATATGCAAATGCCCTTGGACGTTTTATGAAAAAGAAATGGTTGAGTTTCCCAATTCTTATAGTTTGTTTCGGTTTGATTTATTTGTTTTTCAATATTTTGAAAAAAGAAACGGCTCCCTATGATGATCGTAGTGCTATAAGGATGTCTATCAATACACCCGAAGGTGCTTCCTATGAATACACAGACCGTTTCATGCAGGAAATTTCAAGATTGATTGATGATTCCATTCCAGAGAAAAAAGTGGCATTGGTAATTACTGCGCCAGGTTTTGCAACATCGGCTGTAAATAGTGGAAGGGTTTTGATAAATTTGGTTGAACCAGATCAAAGAAAACTAAAACAAAAAGACATAGCCGATAAGTTAACCAAATGGACCAATAATTATTCGGAGGCAAAAACTTCGGTGACAGAACAACCAACGATCGCTGTAAACAGACGAGGTGGTCTGCCGGTTCAATATATTATTCAGGCGCCAAATTTTGAAAAATTAAGAGAAAAGATTCCATTGTTTATGGATGAAGCTGCAAAAAGCGATGTTTTCTCTAATACGGATGTGAATTTAAAATTCAATAAACCTGAAATCAACGTTTCGATTGACAGGGAAAAAGCGGAAAGTTTAGGGATTTCGGTAAAAGATGTTGCGCAAACTTTGCAACTTTCTTTGAGCGGTCAGCGTTTTGGTTATTTTATAAGAAACGGAAAACAATATCAGGTTATTGGTCAGTTTGAGAAAGAGGATCGCGCCAAACCTTTGGATTTAACGTCGATGTATGTTAAAAACAACAAAGGGGAACTGATTCAAATGGACAATGTGGTTAAAATTGATGAGCAAAGTAATCCGCCTCAGTTGTATCATAATAATCGATACATGTCGGCTACTGTTTCGGCAGGTCTCGCTCCGGGCAAAAGTCTTAGCGATGGAATAGATGAGATGAATAAGATTAAAGCCAAAGTTCTTGATGATTCATTTACAACCGATTTGAGTGGAGAATCAAGAGATTTTGTTGAAAGTAGTTCGAATACTTCTTTTGCCTTTGGATTGGCTTTATTATTGATTTTTCTAATATTGGCGGCACAGTTTGAGAGTTTCGTCGATCCGTTTATCATTATTTTGACAGTGCCAATGGCGGTTGCGGGAGCTTTATTCTCGCTTTGGTTGTTCAATCAAACATGGAATATTTTCAGTCAGATTGGAACGATCATGTTGATTGGATTGGTGACGAAGAATGGAATCCTGATTGTCGAATTTGCGAATCAGCTGAGGGAACAGGGAAAACCAAAATTAGAAGCCATTATGGAAGCTTCGGAAGCAAGGTTACGTCCTATTTTGATGACCAGTTTGGCTATTTCGTTGGGAGCTTTGCCAATTGCTTTGTCGCTTGGAGCGGCCGCTACGAGTAGAATTGGTATGGGAGTTGTTATCGTGGGAGGAACAATTTTCTCTTTGGTGCTGACTTTATTTGTAATTCCTGCGTTGTATTCAATGTGGTCCAAAGCACGTAAACATTATCCGGAGTTTGACCATATTGATGAATATGAAAATGAGGTAAAAAAATAATCCTCTCCCCCGGCCCCTCTCCGAAGGAAAGGGGAGCGAGACGAATAAACAAAGCGGTTCTTAATACAATTTGAAAAGCCGTCGCATTTCAAATTTACTTGAACTGACGTTAAAAAATGATTGTAAAAAGCGCAAATGTTTCCTTTTAGCCCCGATAGCAGTGGAAATCCTTGTTTGCCGTCTCGTCCCAAAAGACGAGAGGCAAACAAGATTGAAACGGATAGCGGGACCAATGCCGATAAAAAAGCCAAATGTTTGTGCTCCTAAAAAAAGAAAATAATGATGAATACCAAACTGTTTCTTAAAAGTTTCCTGCTGTTTTTCCTTTGCTTTGCAACAGGGAACGCACAAGAACTGCTTACCCTTGAAAATGCCGTGAAAATTGCATTGGAAAACAATTATGAAATAAAAATTGCCGATAATAATTTAAAGATTGAAACGGCTAATGTTGCAATTGGGAATGCCGGTATGTTGCCTTCTGTAAGTGCGGTGGCTACGGACAATAATAGTATTTTGAATACCTCTCAAACCAGATCGGATGGGAATACCGTAAAATTGCAAAATGCTAAAAACAGTAATTTGAATTACGGTGTTGCTTTGGATTGGACCATTTTTGACGGTATGAAAATGTTTGCCAAATATGATCAATTGAAGGAATTGAAAAATATGGGTGATGCCCAATTGAAAATGACCATAATTAATAAAGTGAGCAGTGTCAATTCGGTTTATTTTAATTTGATTCAGGAACAACAGAAATTATCCGACTTGGATTCCACAATAGTTATTTCCAAGAAAAGATTGGAATTCACCAAAAACAGATACACCATCGGAAAGGGTTCTAAACTAGATGTGTTGAACGCTCAAGTGGATTTGAACACTGATCTAGGAAATTTATTGAAAGAAAAACAGGCGTATGCGAATGCCAAAACGCTTTTGAACCAAATATTGGCAAGAGATTTAAAGACTGATTTTAAAGTTTCTGAAGGAATTAGTGTTGACAGAAAATTAAAATTGGTTGATTTAATTGCTTTAGGCGAAAACCAAAACCCGGAATTGATGATGCAAATGATTAATAAAAAAGTGTCAGAATTGGATTTGAAACAAATAAAAGGAGAACGCTATCCAACTATTAAATTGAATTCCGGATATAATTTCACGGATGCAACATCAAGTCTTGGTTTTACAACGGCATCATCTACACACGGTTTGAATTATGGTTTTACAGCTTCTTTGAATTTGTTTGACGGAAACGCCCAAAACCGAAATGAGAAAATTGCCAAAATGCAGGTTGATAATTCCAAACTATTGATTGATCAGAAATTGATTCAGTTGAGAAGTGATTTGACTATTGCATTTCAGTTGTATTTGACCAACTTGGATTTGATTGATTTGGAAGAAAATAATACTGCTATTTCAAAACAAAACCTTGAAATTACGGCTGAGAAATTTAAAATCGGAACCATTACTTCTGTTGAGTTCAGGGCTGCACAGTTGAATTATATCAATTCGAGGATTCGTTTGAGTGATGCTGAATTTCAGGCAAAATTATCTGAAATTACTTTAAGAGAATTAGCCGGTAATCTTAATTTTTAATTATTTTTGAAATCAAAAACACAGAATGATTTCATATAATCCAAAGGTTTGGCTAACTTATATCTTTCGTTTTCAACGATCGGATTCTTTTCGGGAATTATTTCCAGGATTAGTTTTTTTCTCATTGTACACTGCTATAATTGCTTATTTGGAAATTGATTATTTCAAATTGGAGGATACTAGCCATGTCAAGAACCTTTATGTGATTCATGGTACTTTGGGGTTTGTAATCTCCTTGTTATTGGCCTACAGAATCAATTCGGCTTATGATCGTTGGTGGGAAGGAAGAAAATTATGGGGGGCTTTGATGAACAGCAGCCGAAATTTTGCCATAAAACTTTCGGTTATGTTAAAGGACGAAAAGGATTTGGCTTATTTCAGGAAAATGATTCCAAGTTATGCTTCGATTTTGAACAAACATTTGAAAGATGAGGAAACCAGTATGATGCTCTTTGATAATGTGGATTTGGTTTTGGATCACCACAAACACAGACCAAATCAGGTTGCAAAGATGATGTTTCAAAAAATAAACGATTTGTATGTTTCCCATAAAATTACAGGTGAGCAATTGATTATTTTAAACAACGAATTTCAATCTTTCACGGATATATGTGGCGCTTGTGAGCGAATAAAAAACACTCCTATCCCCTATTCCTACAGTACTTTCATCAAAAAATTTATATTTGTTTTTGTATTTACATTGCCCTATGCTTATAGTTTGACATTGGGTTACTATGTAATTCCGGTGGTTTCTTTGATTTTTTACGTGTTGGTAAGTATTGAATTAATTTCCGAAGAAATTGAAGAGCCTTTTGGTTATGATGATAACGATTTGCCTATCAGAAAAATAGCTGAAAATATTAAAAAATATGTTGAAGAATTGATTTGATTTTTGAAAATCTATCACAATATTATGGCAAACCTAAACTCGTTTCATAACGATTTAAAAATAGCTAAGGAGCTTGTTTATGATGTATGCAATTTTACATTGAGCAATCCTAAATTAAATTCTGAAAGCGAAGATTATGCAGCGTGCTCATTTGAACTCAATAATAAAATTGTTCAATACCGTGCTTCCAAAATTACGCCAACCAAAGCAGGTCAGTTTGTAACTATTTGGAAAAGAAATAAAAACGGAATAACAGAACCATTTGATGTGTCTGATGAAATTGATTTTATTATTATTTCGTCAAGAAGTGATGACAATTTTGGGCAATTTATTTTCCCAAAAAATGTCTTGGCCGATAAAGGAATTCTAACACAAAACGGCGTCTCAGGGAAAAGAGGTATTCGGGTTTATCCGCCCTGGGATATTCCAAAAAGCAAACAAGCTGAAAAAACACAAAATTGGCAAATCAACTATTTCGTGACAATTAAAACAAATGCGATTGACAATCTTGATTTAGCTAAGAAATTATTGAATCAAAGTCATTGAAAAACAATTTTGGATACTAATTTAATCCACAAATTCTATTCAAAAACCAAATAAATTGTTTCTTACTCCAAATAGCAATTCTTATATTTGCATTCTTATTAAAATTCTCAAATGAAAATATCTTACAACTGGTTAAAACAATTCATAAAAATAGACTGGAAATCAGAAGAAACGGCTGCATTATTGACTGATTTAGGTCTTGAAGTAGAAGTAGTAGAAAAATACCAATCGGTAAAAGGCGGATTAGAAGGTATTGTCGTAGGACACGTTCTTACTTGTATGCCTCATCCCGATGCCGATAGATTGAAAGTTACAACTGTTGATTTAGGAGACGGTGTACCTGTTCAAATCGTTTGTGGTGCCAGTAATGTTGACGCTGGGCAAAAAGTACCTGTCGCAACGATTGGAACTGTTTTGTATGATAAAGAAGGAAATTCTTTTACAATTAAAAAAGGAAAAATCAGAGGTCAGGAAAGTCATGGGATGATTTGTGCCGAAGATGAATTAGGTCTAGGCGAAAGTCATGAAGGAATAATGGTACTTGATGATTCAATTCCTGCAGGAACATTGGCATCGACCGTTTTTAAAATAGAAAATGACGAAGTTTTCGAGATTGGTTTAACGCCAAACCGTGCCGATGCAATGAGTCATTTTGGAACTGCACGTGATTTAAGAGCAGGTCTTATCCAAAGAGGAACAAATATCGAATTAATTACTCCTTCGGTAAGTAATTTTAGAGTAGATAAAAAAATCTTGAAAATTGATGTTGATGTAAAAGATGCTCATCTTGCACCAAGATATTGTGGAGTAACTATTTCCGGACTTACTGTGAAAGAATCTCCGGAATGGTTGAAAAACAGATTGAAAGCCATCGGAATCAATCCAAAGAATAATATTGTAGATGTAACTAATTATGTATTGCATGATTTAGGTCAGCCACTACACGCTTTTGACGCTTCAAAAATAAACGGAAAAGTTATTGTGAAAACACTTCCAGCCGGAACTAAGTTCACAACTTTGGACGAAGTGGAAAGAACGTTGCATGAAGAAGATTTGATGATTTGCGATGAAAAAGGCCCGATGTGTATTGCAGGTGTTTTTGGAGGAGTAAAATCTGGAGTGACGGATACAACTACTTCTATTTTCCTTGAAAGCGCTTATTTTAACCCGGTTAGTATTCGAAAATCAGCTAAAAGACATCAATTGAATACTGATGCTTCTTTTCGATTTGAAAGAGGAATCGATCCAAGTATTACTGAATATGCTTTGAAAAGAGCAGCTTTGTTGATCAAAGAAGTTGGAGGTGGTGAAATCACATCTGATATTGTTGATATTTACCCAAAGAAAATTGAAGGTTTTAGTGTATTCTTGAACTTCAAAAACGTTGCAAGAATCATTGGTCAGGAATTGCCAAAAGATACAATTAAGCAAATTTTGGCTTCTTTGGAGATTAAAGTTAATAGTGTTTCTGAAGTTGGTTTAGGATTAACAATTCCTGCTTACCGTGTTGATGTGCAAAGAGAAATTGATGTTATCGAAGAAATTTTGCGAGTGTATGGATACAACAACATCTTATTTTCTAAAAAATTAAACGCTACAGTTTCTAATTCTCCAAGAAACGAAGATTATAAGGTTCAAAATATTGTTGCCTCTCAATTGAATTCCCAAGGATTTCATGAAATGATGGCTAATTCATTGACTACCGCTTCTTATGTACAACTTTCAGAAATGTTGAAAGAGGAATACAACGTAACAATGTTAAACCCGTTAAGCAGTGATTTGGCCACAATGCGTCAGTCGTTGTTGTTTTCAGGTTTGGAAGCGATATCCTATAATATCAACCGTAAAAATTCGGATTTAAAATTATTTGAATTTGGAAAATCATACCATAAATTTTTATCAGGCTATGAGGAGATTAAGCATTTAACTTTGTTCCAAACTGGAAACAGAAACCAAGAAACTTGGACCAATGCTCAAAAGCCTTCTGATTTCTTTTTATTCAAGGGATATGTAGAAGCTATTTTGTCAAGATTAGGAATTTCTAATTCAAAAAGTGTTCCTGTAAGTTCAGATGTTTTTTCAGAAGGAATTGCTTTTGGATTAGGAAATGACACTTTAGTTGAATTTGGTGTGGTAAAAAAATCAGTTTTAAAGCATTTCGGAATCAAACAAGAAGTTTTATATGCCGATTTTAATTGGGCTAATGTTTTGAAAGTGATGTCAGCTAAAATTAAATTCACAGAAATTCCAAAATATCCGGAAGTTCGCAGAGATTTAGCTTTGATGGTAGATCAAAATGTAACTTATGATTCCATTTATTCTATCGCCAGACAAACAGAAAAATCTTTATTGAAAAATATTAATCTGTTTGATGTTTACGAAGGACAAAATTTACCGGAAGGTAAAAAATCCTATGCTTTGAGTTTCACGATTCAGGATGTCAACAAAACTCTTGAAGATGCTCAAATAGATAAAATTATGAGTAAACTAATTAAGAATTTTGAAACGGAGCTTGGAGCTAGTTTGAGATAATTTTTTAGTTAATAGAATTTACTCCCAATCTTTTAAATTTAAGGATTGGGAGTTTTTTTATCTTCTTAATTTTATTTTGCAAGACTTTATAGCATTAGCAAAATTCATACTAGTAAAAGAAAGTGGGCAGGAAATCAAGGTATTAATGAGAAAATAGCCTGTCTATTTAAAGAGCCGAATACAAAGGTTACTGGTTTTAAAAAGAGTGAGGTATTGTTAAGTAAAGAGGTTTTTTTAAATCCTGATAATCAATTAAAATACTACTCAAAAATGGAGATCTTCCTATTCTACAAACGGGATTGATGACTTATTGCATGATGGTAGGATTGGCTTTAAACCCTCAATAATCAGTGCTGATTTGCATTAGACAATAGAAAAAGAATGCATTCGCCTAAAGAAGCTTTACTTCCTATACTGATTTAGTTCAATGGGTAACTGGTGATTATATCTCGGAAGGCATTAATTATAAGACGATAAATAGCTATGTAAAAAGACATTTTGGAGCGAAAATTAAAGTTGCTCGTAAAAATCATGTCAATAAAAATGAACTAGCTGTAGATAATTTAAAAAAAATCCCTTTAATCTATGAAGTAATATTGTTAATCTACTTGATTAACAATGAATTATATTTGAATAAATAAGAGACAAATCAAAACATTTTTGATTTGTCTCTTATGGTGACCTTACGAACCATTTTTTACAGGATTTAAAGAAATTTGGAGTTAATTATTCCTGCCGTTTTTCACCACCAGCAAAGAAGGAGCTGTAATTGGTTTGACTTTGTGTAAAAGTATTGGCGAAGCATATGGAGATTATCTCGCCTATAGAAAAAATGACGATGGTAAAACTACTTTCGTAATTTGTTTGGGGATTAACAACACAGGTATTTAAATAAATTCTTAAGCAGTTTTTATACTGGCAATCTTTTGTTTTAAATTTGCGAGCTGCAACAAGTGGGAACACTAAGTATAAACTTCTCACGTTTGGTCAAAATTAAATTGAATAAAGAGAAAGTGAAAAAAGTGGAAAATGCCAAAGGAAACTGGACTATTTGTAAGGAATGTCAGGGACGTGGTAAAAAAAGTCGGGGGCTGAGCGATAAAGCACGGCGCAACTATCAAATCGCACTCGACGAATTTGAAAAGACGAAAGGCGAAGGAATAGCTCCAATTCAACCGAAAGGCCACTTGTACACCTGTTTAAATTGTAACGGTTCGGGGTTGCTCCGTTCTGCTAATGCTCCTATGGCGGACAAAGAAAACTACCCGCACCTTGCCATTATTGGTGGAGGTATTGGAGGTGTAGCTCTGGCTGTGGCTTGTTTGCACCGCGGAATTCCTTTTACACTATATGAACGCGATAGCAACTTTGATGCTCGATCTCAGGGTTACGGACTCACTTTGCAACAAGCTAGTAAAGCGATTGAGGGATTGGGTATTTTCTCGTTAGATGAAGGGATAATTTCAACAAGACATATAGTTCATACTACAGAAGGAAAAGTGATTGGTGAATGGGGAATCAGAAAATGGGTTCAGTCAGATACTAAAACTTTTCAGAAACGAACAAATGTGCATATCGCGCGGCAATCTTTGCGTCGTGCACTATTGGAACAACTCGGCGGAAATGATAGAATACAATGGGGGCACCAGTTACTAGATTTTAAGGAATGTGATGGTAAAGGTGTTGAGTTAAGTTTTCAAGTGGAAGGAAAGATAAAGAGTTGCAAGGCAGATCTTGTGGTTGGAGCCGATGGTATTCGTAGTTCGGTGCGCAGGTTGTTGATTGGTGAGAATAGTACTCCTTTACGTTATCTGGATTGTATTGTGATATTGGGTATTTGTCCTTTGAGTGCCCTCGAAGGGCATACAAATTCTTTACTTGACTCTGCCACAGTATTTCAAACCGCCAATGGCAATGAGCGAATCTACGTGATGCCATATACGGCAGACTCGGTGATGTGGCAACTTAGTTTTCCGATGCAAGAGAAAGAAGCAAAAGCTTTAAGTGCTCAAGGACCTCGGGCACTCAAGGAGGAGGCCTGTCGCAGAACGCAGTGGCACGACCCTATTCCGCAGATTTTAGCAACGACCCAGGAAGCTCAGATTTCGGGTTATCCCGTCTATGACAGAGAATTACTCAAGCCAGAAATGTTGGGAAAAGGAAGGCAAGTGACTCTGATTGGAGATGCGGCGCACCCCATGAGTCCATTCAAAGGACAGGGAGCAAATCAAGCGCTGCTGGATGCACTCATGCTGGCCCGGGGGATTGCAAAAGGATGTAGGCCTTTATCGCAATGGAGAAAAGCTGGAGTGAGGGAAAGCGTATTAGCTGGTTTTGAAGCAGAAATGTTAGAACGTAGTGCTACAAAAGTCAAAGATTCAGCAGAGGCTGCGCAATTTCTGCATTCCGAAATCGTGCTTCATGAGGGTGATGAGCCCAGAGGACGGTGTTTAAAGAAAAAATGTACTTGATTAACAAGTAATTAGATTCAACTAAACCACTCTGCACTGAAAGTGCAGAGGTTTGTTTTACGAGAGACTGAAAGTCTCTCCATTTTGAAAACTCGCTTAACAATATTAAAAGCGGAGGATTATATTTTTTCGCATTACTAAAG
>Ga0207975_100029_pt1 | contig 166369 bp, 143 predicted proteins | sample LakWasMe91_HOW11_2_FD_183913 | JGI IMG/M metagenome (GOLD analysis project Ga0207975, IMG submission 183913) | Freshwater sediment methanotrophic microbial communities from Lake Washington under simulated oxygen tension - Sediment Metagenome... | ecosystem: Environmental > Aquatic > Freshwater...
CGCGCTGGCGCCCTTGATGCGGCCGGTGGCCAGGTAGACCACGCTGGCAGGGCCGGTCACGATCGCGTTGGCGATGGCGGCATGGTCGTCGAGCTTGTGGCCGGCGTCCGACGGGTTCGGAATGCTCCAGCCATTTTGCCAGCTGCCGGCCGTGGCCGGGGCCACGGTGACCTCGGTATTGCGCTTGATCGCCTCGCTGCGCGCGCGCGTGAGCGCGGTGAGCAGGTCGCTGCTGACGCCCTTCATGCGCTGGTTCGAGATGAACTGTTTGAAGGAGGGCGCAGCAAGCGAGGTGAGCAGGGCTGCGATCGCCACCGCGACCATCAGCTCAGTCAGGGTGAACCCCCCGCTGGCGCGCTGCGCTACCATTTGTCGCTCGGTGTCTTGGTGTTGGCGTTGTCGAGCGTGAGCGTGCCGTCCGCAGCCTGGCGGCTGCCGGCGACCGGGGTCGCGGTGAGCGTGAAGCGCGGCGGCGGCCCGGCCACGGCCAGCACGCTGATAGTGTAGCTGGCCGCAACGCGCGCCGGGGTCGCGATGTTGAGCAGCGCGAGGTTGTCGGCGTAGCTGCGGCTGTCGCTCAGGTACTGTTGCTGGGCCTGGGCCAGTTCCAGCAGGTGGGCCTGGGCCGCGCCGCGGTTGTTCTTGACCTGGGACTGGGTGTAGGAAGGGTAGGCCACGGCGGCCAGCACGCCGATGATGACCAGCACGATCATCAGCTCGATCAGGGTGAAGCCGCGTGCGCCGGAGCGCGGTTGCAGTGCGATATGCTGGCGGTACATGGTCGGTCCTCGCGAATGATGACGGGCAGGTCGGGATATATGTTGCTCAGTATAAACACTTAAGCTTGCATTTCCCTGAAGGAAACCTGACAAAATGCTGACAATGCCACAGTGGCGCGGGCAATCGCGCTGCCGGGAGCGCCAATCTGTTCACACGCCGGGGGCAAGAGCCGGTAAAATCGAGGGTTTTTCGCAAGGGCCAGACTATGGCTGAGAATATGGCCAACGACATGACGACATCATCGACCGAGAGCGGCGAACCGAGCCCCGCCGCCAGCGCGCGGCTACCTGCCGTGATCGCGCGCGAAGTGGCGCGCCGGCGCACCTTCGGCATCATCTCGCACCCGGACGCTGGCAAGACCACGCTCACCGAGAAGCTGCTGCTGTTCTCGGGCGCGATCCAGCTGGCCGGCACCGTCAAGGCCAGGAAGAGCGGACGCCACGCCACCTCCGACTGGATGGAGATCGAAAAGCAGCGCGGCATCTCGGTGGCCAGCTCGGTCATGCAGTTCGAGTACCGCGAGCACGTGATCAACCTGCTCGACACCCCCGGCCACCAGGACTTCTCGGAAGATACCTACCGGGTGCTCACCGCGGTCGACTCGGCGCTCATGGTGATCGACGCGGCCAAGGGCGTGGAAGCGCAGACCATCAAGCTGCTGGCCGTGTGCCGCATGCGCGCTACGCCCATCGTCACCTTCATGAACAAGATGGACCGCGAGACGCGCGATCCGCTCGAGCTGCTCGACGAGCTCGAATCGGTGCTCAAGATCGAATGCGCACCCGTCACCTGGCCTATCGGCATGGGCAAGAACTTCCGCGGCGTGTACCACCTGCTGCGCGACGAGATCATGCTGTTCAAGGCCGGCGAGGAAAAGGCCGACGGCGCCTTCGAAGTGATCAAGGGCATCGACAACCCGCGCCTGAAGGAAATGTTCCCGCTCGAGATAGAGCAGCTCAAGATGGAAGTCGAACTGGTGCACGGCGCTTCCCACCCGTTCGAGCTGCAGCGCTTCCTGGCCGGGGTGCAGACCCCGGTGTTCTTCGGCTCGGCCATCAACAACTTCGGCGTGCGCGAGATCCTCTCGGCGCTGGTGGACTGGGCTCCGGCGCCGCGCGCGCGCGACGCCACGCTGCGCATGGTGGAGCCGGGCGAGCAGCCGTTTTCCGGCTTCGTGTTCAAGATCCAGGCGAACATGGACCCGGCCCACCGCGACCGCATCGCGTTCCTGCGGGTGTGCTCGGGGCGCTTCGAGCGCGGCATGAAGATCAAGCACCTGCGCCTCGGGCGCGAGATCAAGGTCTCGTCCGTGGTGACCTTCATGGCGTCCTCGCGCGAGCAGGTCGAAGAGGCCTACGCGGGCGACATCATCGGCTTGCCGAACCACGGCAACATGCAGATCGGCGACAGCTTCTCGGAAGGCGAGATGCTGCAATTTACCGGGATCCCGTATTTTGCCCCGGACTTCTTCCGCTCGGTGCGCATCCGCAATCCGCTCAAGATCAAGCAGTTGCACAAGGGGCTGCAGCAGCTCGGCGAGGAGGGCGCGGTGCAGGTGTTCAAGCCGGTGCAGGGCAGCGAACTCGTTCTCGGCGCGGTGGGGGTGCTGCAGTTCGAAGTGGTGGCCAGCCGCCTGCTCAACGAATACGGCGTCGACGCGGTGTTCGAAGGCACCAGCATCAGCAGCGCGCGCTGGGTCAGCGGCGACGACAAGCGCGTGCTGGCCGACTTCGAGGCGGCGCTGGGCCACAACGTGGCCTATGACGCGGCCGGCAACCTGGCCTATCTCGCAACGTCGAACGTAAACCTGCGCCTGACCGAAGAGCGCTGGCCCAAGCTCAAGTTCCACGCCACGCGCGAGCACGCCGCCAAGCTCGACTAGCGCGCTGGCCCGCTGCCGCGCGCGGGCGGGCGCGCGATCAGGAAGGCATCGACGATGCTGGCGCCCCAGCACACCAGCAGGACCGTGCTGCTGATGGCCAGCAAGGGCGAGCTGGACTGGCCCTGGCGCTCGAGCTGGGCCACGATCGCCACCGGGTCGAGCGCCAGCGTGCCGGAGGCGATCTGCTGCGCGAGCGGGGCCGCGCGCGCCATCAGCTGGTCGAAGATGACGGGCAAGGATGCCAGCGCGGGCAGCATGAAGATGCAGCCGCGCGCCAGGCGTTTCAGGTAGATGTGACCCGCGCCCGGAAACACCAGCGCGGAAATGACTGCTGCAGTGACGGAACGGCTCATCTGATCCTTGCCCGATTCGAGGTTTGATATTGCGCAAGCGATGCCTGCCCCAACGCGGTAGATTATCCCATGCACTTCGGAAATATTTGCGCAGGTGCAGCGCCGGGCAGGCAAGGCGCGTCAGCCATTCTACCTGAGATGCGTCGCTCATCGAACGAGGAGGAAACCGCCGTGGAAATTCTCGCCGCCGTCACGCTGTTCAGCCTGAGCCTGTGCCTTTACCTGCATCAATGGTCGGGCGCGCCGCCGCGTCGCGCCAAAGCGAGGTCGGGCGCCGGCCAGTATTGAGCCATGCTGGGCAAACTGCGCATCGGGCCCAAGCTGCTGCTCGCCCCGGGGGTGGTGCTGCTGTTGCTGATCGTCTTGTCGGCGGGCGCCTACTATGCCATGGTCAGGCAAAACAGCTCGCTCGAAGTGATCGTGCAGGAGCGCGCGGTCCACATCAAGAGCGCGGGCGCGCTGGTGATCGGCGCGCAGCGCGCGCACACTGAAATCTACCAGCTGCTGGCATGGATCAGGGCCAGTTTCTCGCAACAGCGGCTCGCTGCGATGGTGCACAGCATCGAACGGCGCCACAGCGCGATCGACCTCCAGTTCGCCGCCCTGCTCGGGCGCACCAAGGCCGGCAGCGCCGAACGGCGCCTGGCGCTGCAGGCGGAGGCCGCGCACGATCGCTATGCGCTGGCGGTCGGCGAGGTGATCGAGCTGGCCCAGGTCGACCAGTCGATCAGCGCGAACGCGATGCAGAAAGCCGAACGCGCCTTCGACGTGATGGCACTGCGCCTGGCCGAACTGTCCGCACTCGAACAGGACCTGAGCGAGCGCGCCGCGCGCGACGCGGCGGCCGATTTCGACACGATCTCGACCCTTATGCCGGTCGTGCTCGCCGTCTCGGTCGTGCTCTCGCTGCTGATCACGATGGCGGTGCGGCGCGCGCTGCTGCGCGAAGTGCGCGACATCGGCGCGGCCGCACACGACCTGGCCAGCGGCAACCTGACGGTCAAGGACCGCGAGTACGGCAAGGACGAAATCGCCGAGGCATCGCGCGCGCTCGATGCCAGCATCCGCAAGCTCAACGCCACGCTCAGGAGCATCTTCGAGTCGGCGCGCTCGATCGACAGCGCCTCGCGCGAAATGGCCGCGGACAATGCCGATCTGTCGAGCCGGACCGAAGCGCAGGCCAGTTCGCTCGAACGGACCGCGTCGTCGATGCAGGAACTGAGCGTGACGGCGAGCCTGAGCGCGACCCGCGCGCGCATCGCCAACCGGCTGGTGGCAAGCGCAGCCTCGTTTGCCGTCAAGGGCGGCAGCGTGGTGGAGCGGCTGGTGCTGACGATGGCCTCGATCAAGGGCAGCTCGCGCAAGGTGGCCGATATTGCCGGCGTGATCGACCATATCGCCTGCCGCTCCAGCACGCTGGCGCAGAACGCCGCGCTCGAAGCGGCGCGAGCCGGCGAACACGGACGCGGTTTCGCAACCCTGGTCGAGGAAGTGCGCACGCTGGCGCAGCGCTCGGCCACGGCGGCGCTCGACATCAAGGAACTGATCGTGCAATCGGAAGCCGAGATTGAAGGCGGCAGCGCCTCGGTGGCCGAGGCCGGCGAGCGCATGGCCGATATCGTCAACTCGGTGCAGCAGGTGGGCGAGATGATGCACCGCATCAGCCAGGCCAGCGCCGAGCAGGCCGACGGCATGTGTGAGGTGAGCCAGGCGATCGTGCAGCTCGACCAGATGACGCAGCAGAACCTGGCGCTGGTCGAAGAAGCCGCGCAAGCGGCGGCCGGGTTGCAGGTGCAGGCGCTCAGCCTGTCGCGCGCGGTGGCCAGCTTCAAGCTCGACGAAGGCGTGGTCCCGGTGCGGGTGGTGCCGGTGGGGCTGGGCCGCAAGAACCGCAGCCGGCCGCACTTGCGGCTGGCCTCGAAGCGCGGATGAGGCAGAGCGAAACCGGGGTCAGGGTAATTTCGTCATGAAGCCGACGAAAAAAAACGCTGATCCCGGTTTCGCTTTTTGCGCTGCTTACTCGTAGTCGCTGACCGGAGCGCAGCCGCAGAACAGGTTGCGGTCGCCGTAGGCGTTGTCGGCCCGGCCAACCGGCGGCCAGTACTTCTGCTTGCGCAGCGAGGCCACCGGGAAGGCCGCCACTTCGCGGCTGTACTTGTGCTCCCACACGTCGGCCGTGACCACTTCGGCAGTGTGCGGCGCTCCCTTGAGCGGGTTGTCCATGCGGTCGTACTCGCCGCGCTCGACCTTGACGATCTCGGCATGGATCGCGATCATGGCGTCGATGAAGCGGTCCATCTCGGCCTTCGATTCGCTTTCGGTCGGCTCGATCATCAAGGTGCCCGGTACCGGGAAGCTCATGGTCGGCGCGTGGAACCCGAAGTCCATCAGGCGCTTGGCCACGTCTTCGTTGCTGATGCCGGTCGCGTCGGTGAGCGGACGCAAATCGAGGATGCACTCGTGCGCCACCAGCCCGTCGTGCCCGCTATAGAGGACGGGGTAGTGCGGCGCCAGCCGGCGTGCGATGTAGTTGGCAGCCAGGATCGCGGTCTCGGTGGCGGCGGTCAGCCCGGCGCCGCCCATCATCGCGATGTACATCCACGAAATCGGCAAGATGCTGGCCGAGCCGTATTGGGCGGCGCTGACCGCGCCAATGCCGGCTTCGTCGCGCAGGTAGCCGCTCGAACGCTGGTTCGGCAGGAACTTGGCCAGATGCGCGCCAACCCCGATCGGACCCACGCCCGGTCCGCCGCCGCCGTGCGGAATGCAGAACGTCTTGTGCAGGTTCAGGTGGCTGACGTCGCCGCCGAAGCTGCCCGGCGCCGCCACGCCCACCAGCGCATTCATGTTGGCGCCGTCGATGTAGACCTGGCCGCCGTGCGCGTGGATGGTGTCGCACAGATCCTGGATGCCTTCTTCGAACACGCCATGGGTCGACGGGTAGGTCACCATCACGCAGGCCAGGTTCTTGCTGTGCTGCTCGGCCTTGGCCTTGAGGTCGGCCAGGTCGACGTTGCCGCTGGCGTCGCACGCGGTCACCACCACCTGCATGCCGGCCATGTTGGCCGATGCCGGGTTGGTGCCGTGCGCCGAGGACGGAATCAGGCAGATGTTGCGGTGGCCTTCGCCGCGCGACTCGTGGTACGCCTTGATTACCAGCAGGCCAGCGTATTCGCCCTGCGAGCCGGCGTTCGGCTGCAGCGACACCGCGGCGTAGCCGGTCAGCGCGCACAGCATGTCTTCGAGCTGGCCGATCATCTCGCGGTAGCCCACCGTCTGCGCCTCGGGCGCAAACGGGTGGATGTTGGAAAACTCGGGCCAGGTCACCGGAATCATTTCGCTGGTCGCATTGAGCTTCATCGTGCACGAGCCGAGCGGAATCATGGTGCGGTCGAGCGCCAGGTCCTTGTCGGCCAGGCTGCGCAGGTAGCGCAGCATTTCGTGCTCGGCGTGGTAGCGGTTGAAGGTCGGGTGGGTCAGGTAGGCGCTGCTGCGTTCCAGCTGGGCCGGGAAGGCGCACTGCGCGCCCGCTTCGATCGCCTCGAAATCGGGCGCGGCCGCTGCGCCGGCGCCCTGCGCGAAGACCGACCACAGCAGCGCGATGTCTTCGCGGGTGGTCGTTTCGTCGAGCGAGACGCCGATGTGCGAGGCGTCGATGCGGCGCAGGTTGACGCCATTCTCGAGCGCCCCCGCGTGCAGCTGTTCGGCGCGTTCGGTCCTGATGGTGAGCGTGTCGAAATAGGTCCGGTTGACCAGTTCGTAGCCGAGCTGGCCCAGTCCGGCGGCCAGGATGTTGGCGAAACGGTGCACGCGCCGGGCGATCTGCGCCAGGCCCGCAGGGCCGTGGTAGACCGCGTACATCGAGGCCATCACGGCCAGCAGCACCTGCGCGGTGCAGATGTTGGAGGTCGCTTTTTCGCGCCGGATATGCTGCTCGCGCGTTTGCAGGGCCAGGCGGTAGGCCTTGTTGCCCTGCGCATCGATGGTCACGCCAACCAGGCGCCCGGCCATGCTGCGCTTGAATTCGTCGCGCGTGGCGAGGTAGCCGGCGTGCGGGCCGCCGAAACCGAGCGGCACGCCGAAGCGCTGGCTGTTGCCGACGACCACGTCCGCGCCCCATTCGCCCGGGGGCGTGAGCAGGGTCAGCGCCAGCAGGTCGGCCGCGGCAATCACCATAGCGCCGGCCGCGTGCAGTTTTTCGACGGCGGCGCGGTAGTCGCGCACCTCGCCGTCCACGCCCGGGTATTGCAGCAGCACGCCGAAGCATGGCTCGCCAAGCGAGGCGATATCGGCCGCGCCGATGGTGCGCACTTCAACCCCGATCGGCCTGGCGCGGGTGCGCACCACTTCGAGCGTTTGCGGCAGCACGTCGTCGGCCACGTAGAACACCTTCGAGGCCGATTTGCCGACGCGCTGGATCAGCGTCATCGCTTCGGCCGCCGCGGTGCCTTCGTCGAGCATCGAGGAATTGGCGATGCCCATCCCGGTCAGGTCGGTGATCATCTGCTGGAAGTTCAGGATCGCCTCGAGGCGGCCCTGCGAGATCTCCGGCTGGTAAGGCGTGTACGCGGTGTACCAGGCCGGGTTTTCGAACAGGTTGCGCAGGATCACGCCTGGCGTGTGGCTGTTGAAATAGCCCTGGCCGATCATCGACTTCATGACCTTGTTTTTGGAGGCGAGCTCCTTCAGCTTGCCCAGCGCGGCCTGTTCCGGCAGCGGCTCGAAGAACTGGCCGAGCGGCAGGCGGCTGCGGTTACGGATGTTGGCAGGAACGATCGCGTCGATCAGTGCGGCGCGCGATGCATAGCCGAGCGTCGCGAGCATGGCTGCCTGCTCGGAATCGGAAGGGCCGATGTGGCGCGCGATGAAAGCATCGCGTGCTTCAAGTTGGGTCAGGCTGGTGCGGGTCATGATAGAGGCCAAAAAATGCTGGTCGCCGGGCGGGGGTGTCGGCAGCCGGGTGGGGAGGAATGCGAAGATTGACCTGGCCGGCGCGCACGGCGCACCGGCTGGCCGGGCAGTTACTCTGCGGTCGCCTTGCCGTATTCGGCAGGGCTGAGCAGGCCGTTGATCGCGTTCGGGTCGCTTGGCTTGAGCTTGAACAGCCAGGCCCCGTAGGCGTCCGCGTTGATCGATTCGGGCGCGTCCGCGACCGCGTCGTTGACGGCCGTAACCTGGCCCGATACCGGTGCATAGATGTCGCTGGCTGCCTTGACCGACTCGACCACCGCCGCGTCGTCGCCGGCGGTGAAGGACTTGCCCACCTTCGGCAGTTCGACAAACACGATGTCGCCGAGCGCGTCCTGCGCATACTCGGTGATGCCGACGGTGAGCGTGCCGTCAAGTTCGGCGCGTACCCACTCGTGGGACTCGGTGTATTTCAGGTCGGCTGGGATGTTCATGTGTGGCTCCAAAGAGTGATTGACGCGTGAAGTATAAGGTTATTTTTTTTCTGACCGCTGCCGCTCACGCAGCGAGGATTTTCCCGTTGCGCACGAACGGCAGCTTGACCACGCTGGCCGCCAGTTTCTTGTCGCGGATTTCGACCTGCACGGTCTCGCCGACGGCGACGTCGAGCGGTACCCGTGCCAGCGCAATGGCCTGCTGCATGGTTGGGCTGAAGGTGCCGCTGGTGATCTCGCCGAGGTTGCCGCTGGCGCTGATGACGCGCTGGTGCGCGCGCAGCACGCCGCCTTTTTCGCGCAGGATCAGGCCCACGAACTGGGCTTTCTGGCCCATCGCCTGCAGGGCCGCCTTGCCGATGAAGTCGCGCCCGGATGTCACCTCCACGGTCCATGCCAGGCCGGCGTCGAGCGGGTTCACGCTTTCGTCCATATCCTGGCCATACAGGTTCATGCCCGCTTCCAGGCGCAGCGTGTCGCGCGCGCCCAGCCCGGCTGGCTTGACGCCGGCTGCCAGCAGCGCATTCCACAGCGGCTCGGCCTGGGTCGCCGGCATGGCCAGTTCGAAGCCGTCTTCGCCGGTGTAACCGGTGCGCGCCACCATCACTTCCCCGTACGGGGTGTCCTTGACGATGACGGCATTGAACGGCTTGAGCGGTTCGGACGCGGCCTGCACGCCCGGCAGCACCTGCCACACCTTGGCGCGCGCGTTGGGGCCCTGGACGGCGATCAGCGCCATCGCGTTGGCGCCGGCGCGGCGCGCGGTGATGGTCAGGCCGCTGTTGGTGGCGCTGTTGTGCGCGCTGATCCAGGCGATGTCCTTCTCGGCGGTGCCGGCGTTGACGACCAGGCGGAACCAGTTTTCGCTGAAAAAGTAGACGATCAGGTCGTCGATCACGAAACCTTGCGGGTTGAGCATGCACGAGTACAGGGCCTTGCCCGGTACCTGCAGCTTGTCGACGTTATTGGCCAGCAGCGTAAGCAGGAAAGGGCGCACATTGGCGCCTTCCAGATCGACCACGCACATGTGCGAGACGTCGAACATGCCGACATCGGTGCGCACCGCGTGATGTTCCTCGATTTGCGAGCCGTAGTTGACAGGCATGTCCCAGCCGCCGAAATCGACCATCTTGGCGCCGGCGGCGCGGTGTGCGGAATTGAGCGGGGTCGCTTTAAGCGTCATGGAATCCTCAAGGCATGGTGAAAAGAAGGTGTGCGAAACCGGCATGGCAAGACGGCCCTGTGCGGTGATCGCGCCCCTCTGTCCTCGATACCTGAGAGATAACGGGAGGATACTCCCGCACGCCCCTTCGGTGGGCCGCCGGCATCTGCCGCGGCCGCTCTCCAGAGTTGAGCCAGCCGCGCGCGCGCCACTGACCCCTGACCGGTCCTTTTGCCTGAGAGTTTTTGGACGATGCCCCTTCGGCGGCAGCGCAAGGCTGCCCTCTCCCGATCAAGAGTGCAGAGGATATGCCAGCAGGGTCCCAAAGTCAACCTTTTCAGTGCCGGCGAGCACCGCTGCGCGCCCCTGGAAAGAGCACTGGTAAGGTAGCAGGGGCGCGCACGGATGCGGCGCGGCTCAAGCTTTCTCCATCGCTATTTGTTAAACTGGTGCATCCACCTTGCGAGGCGACCATCATGAGCGAAGAACAAGCCAAAAGAGAGACCGATGCCTATTTCACGCTGTCGGGCGACGTGAACAGCGACATGGTGCACCGCGTGTTCGAAGCGGTGTCCGAGATGACCGAGCGCGATGTCGACACCGCGCATATCCTGCTGCAGTCGAACGGCGGCTATGTGAGCGACGGGCTGTGCCTGTACAACTTCATGGCCAACGCCCCGATCAACTTCGTGATGTACAACGCCGGGGCGGTGGCCTCGATCGCCGTGATCCTGTTCTTGTCCGGCTGCCGGCGCTATGCGAGCGAGACGGCGCGCTTCATGGTCCACAAGTCGCACGCGACGGCCTCGCCCGGCGCGCGCCCGGACGCGCTCAACATCATTGTCGAAGGCCTGCGCGCGGACGATGCGCGCACCGAGGCGATCCTGCGCAAGCATGTCGAGCTCACCCCCGAGCAGTGGGCGATCCACCAGTACTCCGACCTGCACCTGACCGCACGCGACGCCAAGGCCGCCGGCCTGATCACCGAGGTGGCCGATTTCGCTCCGCCCAAGGGCGCGCACCTGCGCAACATCTGAGGGCCGCCCGCGCGGCATTTCTCCATGCACCAAAGAAAAGAGCCTGTCAACGGCGGCGCCGTTGCAGACTCTTCCTGTTGTTCCTGTCTGGTCGCTGTCAGTGGCGGCGCCCGGAACCCGGCATCGCCCAGCGCACGACCGGCTTGTTAGCGCTTGTCGTCGTTCTTGTGGCTTTGGCGGCCAGCTTCTGCGTGTTGCTCAGGGGTGCCGCCACGCATGCCCGATTGCTTGCTGTCCGAACCGGACTGACGGTTCGCGCCGCTGTCCTTGTCGTCGTTCTTGTGGCTCTGGCGGCCTGCATCGACGTGTTGCTCATGCGTGCCACCCTGGTTGCCCGAGCGCGAGCCGGACTGCTTGCTGGAGCTGGAGCTATCACTTTGCTTGTTGCCCTGACCGCTTTTTTGATTCGAGTTCATGTTCATTCCTTTACAGAGTTCGAAAATGTCGTGCTCGCCGGTTGCAGTCAGAAAATGTTTTCTGGCTGCGTTTCCGGAGACACAATCATGCAAGCGGCACAGTTGAATCACTATCGGATGAGTACCCGAACCTGTGTAGGATAAGCTCCTACAAGATTGCAATAAGGTCCTCTGGGCGCGCCTAGAATTCTTCCCAATCGACATCCTGGCTGACCGCGCCACGCTTGGCTGCGGGGGGCGGTGGCGCCGGCTTGTGCGCCGCGCCCGGTCGGGCTGGGGCGCTGGCGCGACGCGCACGTGCTGCGCCCGGCTTGTCCGGATTGCTGGCGATAAGGTGGATCTGCGGCGCTGGCCTTGACTGCCCGGAGCCCGCCACGAAGTTGCCCACAGTCCGGCTCAGGCCGGCTGCCTGTTCGCGCATCGATGCCGCCGCAGCGCTCGATTGTTCGACCAGCGCGGCATTTTGCTGGACCGCCTGGTCCATTGCCGCAATGGCCTGGTTGACCTGCTCGATGCCGGTGGTCTGCTCGGCGCTGGCATCGGCGATTTCGGCGATGATGTCGGTGACGCGCTTGACGCTGGTGACGACGTCGTGCATGGTGCTGCCGGCCTTGTCGGCCAGCAGCGTGCCGGCCGTAACCTTGTCGACCGAGTCGTCGATCAGTGCCTTGATTTCCTTGGCCGCGGCGGCCGAGCGCTGGGCCAGGTTGCGCACCTCCGAGGCGACCACGGCAAAGCCGCGCCCCTGTTCGCCTGCGCGCGCCGCTTCCACCGCCGCATTGAGCGCGAGGATATTGGTCTGGAATGCAATGCCGTCGATCACGCCGATGATTTCGGCAATCCGTTTCGACGAGTCGTTGATCGAGGCCATCGTGCCCACCACTTCGGACACCACTTCGCCCCCCTTGACCGCCACCTGCGAGGCCGAGATCGCCAGCCTGCTGGCCTGGTTCGCATGGTCGGCGTTTTGCTTGACGGTGGCCGTCAGCTGCTCCATGGATGAGGCGGTTTCTTCCAGTGCGGCGGCCTGCTGCTCGGTGCGCGCCGACAGGTCCAGGCTGCCGCTGGCGATCTGGCTGGCGCCGCTGGCGATCGTTTCCGTGCCCGCGCGCACCTCGCCGATCATGTCGATCAGTTTGTCGTTCATCTCCTGCATCGAGCGCATCAACAAGCCCGGTGCGCCCTGCACGAGCGGCGCGCCGCGCGCGCCCATGTTGCCGCTGGCGATGCGGCGCGCCAGGTCCACCGCTTGCTGGGCCGGGCCTGCGATCTCGGCCGCCAGCGCGCGCGCCAGCGCCACTGCCGCGCCCAGTTCGAGCGCCAGCAAGCTCCACGTCCAGGCCCGCAGGGAGGCCGCCTCGGCGCTCTGGCCGAGGTGCGTGAGCAGCCAGATGGCGAGAGCGGCCCCGCTTAACAGCAAGATGGCGAAGCAGGCGTACAGCTTGGTATTGGTGTCGAGCTGGCGGATCGATTGCATCATCGTTTCCTTCACAAGGGCGGAACCGGGGGGAGGGGGCATCTTGTTATGGTAAGGAAACTTCAGGCGAAATCTTTGCGCAGCGTCAACATAAAAGACCCGGCTGGACAGGCATCTGCGCTGGGGTACTGTGGTTTTTGTGGCAAATCCGCATGAACTGCAAAAAAACCGGCGGAAGTTTCTATATGGATATTGCCTTACGGCAATAATCTGCCAAAATGGTCTTATGTTGCATTGAGGCATCATTTATAGGCACCACGGCATGGCTTCGATTTCCCACCCCGGCACCACGGCAAGCACTGCGGCGCAGAGCGTGCCGCCGCATGCGCTGCTGGAAAGCCTGGTCGCCATCGTCACCAAATATACGGGCGAGCAGTTGATCGCGGTCGGCAACCGCATCGTCGCGGCGCTGCTCGATTCATCCGACATGACTGCCACCGAGGCGCAGGTGGTGTATCAGCGCGTCAAGGCGGGCAAGCTGCTCAAGACCAACAGCTTCGCCTTCGTGCGGCTGGTATCGCAGGCTTTCGAGCAGGCCTTGCACAAGGAAATCGACGCCCTGTCGCCGGCCGCCGCGGCGCGCCGCCCCAGTGCGGCGGCGACACTGGAGCTGGTGCCGTTTGAAGAGATGGACAGCCGCGTCGCGTTCGACGCCGTCAGCCGCCCGTTCGAGATGCAGTACGCGGACCAGATCGCCACGCTCAATGTGCGCCTGGGCTTCCTGCTTGGACGCGAGATCTTGCGCATCGGCCAGAATCCGTTCCGGCCCGAGCTGTTCCTGAGCGCCATCCACGCGGCCTGGCGCGAATTCGATCCCGACCCGCAATCGCACGCCCTGATTCCGCCCTTGCTGCGCCCGGCCGTGCTGTTCGATTTTGCCCCGATGTACGAGGCACTGAGCCTGGCGCTGATGCGCAAGGGTGTCCTGCCCGGTTCGGTAGACAAACACAATATCCGCAAGACCGAGGGCGCGGCCGCAGCCAAGGCGACGCGCGCGCGCGAGCAGGCTGCGCTGTCCAAGCAGTTGCGCCAGTTCCTGGCCGGCAGCGCAAGCGAGGCGGCGCCCGCCTTCGATATTCCGCTCATTCCCGACCTGCCTGAACTGCCAAAGGGAAATGGCGGCTGGCGGCCCAGCGGTGCGGACGGTTTCCACAGCGCCCCGGTGCAAGGGGCCGAGCAGCATGCGGCCGGCGCCAGCGGGCACCCGGGCACGGCGGGCGGCGATCCGTATGCCGGCCCTGACCCCGGCGCCGCGCCCGCTCCCTTGCTTGCCATGCTGGCAAAGCTTCAGCAGCGCGCACCGGAACGGCAGGCCCTGGCCGGACCCGGCGCCGATGCTTTCGACCTGCCGCGCCTGAAGCAAAGCATTCCCAAGGGCAGCCTGTCGCGTGGCGACGAAAGCACTATCGACCTGCTGTCGAAGATCTTCGACACGGTGTTCCAGGACCAGAATATTCCCCAGGAAATCCGCGACCTGATCCAGTTCCTGCAGATCCCGGTGCTCAAGGCCGCCTTGCTCGACAAGAACTTCTTCTTCGAGGAGGCGCATCCGGCACGCCGCATGATCGATTTGCTCTCGAGCATGGGGCTCGAGCAGCGCAAGGGCGCCGACGATCCGCTGTTCCAGGCCATGCAGCGCAGCGTGGACCGGGTCGGGCGCGATTTCGACGAGCAGCTGAGCGTCTTTTCCGAGGCCGTGGCCGAACTGGAGGAGACCATCAAGGAGGATGAACATCTGGCCGCCAGCGCGATCGCGCAGCCGATCGCCGCCGCGCTCAAGCAGGAAAAGGTCACCGCGGCGACGCGCTCGGCCAGGGACGCGGTCGCGGTGCGGATCGGCAGGGGAGAGGTTGTTGCCATGTTGGAGACCTTCCTCGAGAACAAGTGGGCATCGGTACTCACCGTCGCCTACAGCGTGGAGGATGAAAAGCCGGGCGCGGTCGCCAATGCGACCAAGACCATGGACGAGCTGATCTGGAGCGTCAAGCCGAAGATTACCCGCACCCAGCGCAAGGAACTGATCGCCAAGCTGCCGGGACTGCTGACCACGCTGAACAAATGGCTCGACGTCATCAAGTGGCAGGACGCCGCGCGCCTCCAGTTCTTTGCCGACCTGGCCGAATGCCATGCTTCGATCGTGCGCGCGCCGCTCGACCTGTCGCCCGAGCGCCAGCTTGAAATCGCGGTCGAGGTCGCGCAGCAGGACGCAGTGCGCCGCATCGAGAAGGAAAACGCGGCGCTCGAGCAGGCCGAGCCCGAGTTCGACGAGGCCGTCATCGAGGTCGATGCCCTGGAACGCGGCATGTGGCTCGCCTTCACCGATCCGGACGCGAGCGTACGCAAGGTCAAGCTTGCCTGGATCAGTCCGCTTCGCACCCTGTTTATCTTTTCCACCGGCACGCGCCAGGAAGCGTTCTCGATTTCCTCGGAAAAACTGGCCGAGGCCTACCGCGAGGACCGGGTCAGGGTGCTCACGGCGCAAGGCGTGGTCGGGCGCGCACTATCGGAGGCGATGGGGCAGGCCGTCAACGATCCGGCCATCGGGCAACAGCTGCCAGCTTGCGCCTGACGTTTCGCCAAATTCAAATTGTCGGTAGAATCGCCGGTGGCCGATGTCGGCCGTGCGGCGCCATTGCTCATTCTTGTTTGCGCTCGCAATAGCCGAAATGCAAGCATAAAATGATATGATGATCCTCTTTTCAATCCCGCTCTGATCCATTGCCATTCAAGGCGAAGAACATACAACAACGTGCGTCTATCTTCCATTAAATTGTCGGGATTTAAGTCTTTCGTCGATCCCACCAATTTCCAGGTGCCGGGTCAGTTGGTGGGCGTCGTCGGTCCGAATGGTTGCGGCAAGTCAAACATCATCGACGCGGTGCGCTGGGTGCTGGGCGAATCGAAGGCCTCCGAGCTGCGCGGCGAGTCGATGCAGGACGTCATTTTCAACGGTTCGACGCACCGCAAACCGGCCGGGCGCGCCTCGGTCGAGCTGGTGTTCGACAATCACGACGGCAAGGCCGCCGGCCAGTGGGGCCAGTACGCCGAAATCGCGGTCAAGCGCACCCTCACGCGCGACGGCACCTCGACTTACTACATCAACGGCCAGCCGGTGCGGCGGCGCGACATCCAGGACATCTTCCTCGGCACCGGCCTGGGCCCGCGCGCCTACGCCATCATCGGCCAGGGCATGATCTCGCGCATCATCGAGTCGCGCCCGGAAGAGTTGCGCGTGTTCCTCGAGGAGGCCGCGGGCGTGTCGAAGTACAAGGAGCGGCGCCGCGAAACCGAAAACCGCCTTAACGACACGCGCGAGAACCTGCTGCGGGTGGAAGACATCCTGCGCGAACTGAACGCCAACCTGGAAAAGCTCGAAGCGCAGGCGGTGGTGGCCAACAAGTTCCACGCGCTGCAGGCCGACCAGGAAGAAAAGCAAAAACTGCTGTGGCTGCTGCGCAAGAACGAAGCGCAGGCCGAGCAGGGCAAGTACCTGCGCGAGATGGAGCAGGCCCAGCTTGACCTGGAACAACAGACCGCCAAGCTGCGCCATGTGGAACTGGAACTGGAGCACATGCGCCAGGCCCACTTCGGCGTGGGCGACCGGCTGCACCAGGCGCAGGGGCAGTTGTATCAGACCAACTCGGAAATCGGCAGCCTGGAAGCGCAGATCAAGTTCGTGCTCGAATCGCGCAGCCGCCTGCAGAACCAGCTGGCCGCGCTGGGCGCTCAGCGCAACCAGTGGCAGGCCCAGGGCCAGCAATACCAGGAGCAGCTCGAGGAAGCCGGCTTCCTGCTCGAGGAACTGGGCGCGCGCGTGGAGCAGTCGCAGATGGCGGCCGAGGCCCACAACGAAGCCTTGCCGGCGCTGGACGCGGCCTGGCGCGCGGCGCAGCACAAGACGACCGAGTCGCGCGCCCGCATCATGCAGGCGCAGCAGCAGCTCGAGCTCGAATCGGCGCACCAGCGCAACGCATCGAACATCCTGTCGGGCCTGTTGACCCGGCGCGAGCGCCTGCAGCAGGAAAAAAACGGGCTGAACCTGCCCGACAGCAGCCACCTGGTCAACCTCAGGATGCAGCTCGAGGAAAAGCAGCAGGCGCTCGAAGAGCAGTCCATGCTGCAGGAGGAGGCGGCGCAGCAGCAGGAGCAGTTCGAGCAGGAGCGCGCCGCGGCCCAGACCCAGGTCAACGCCGAGTCGGCCGCCAACGCCCGGCTCGAAGCGCGCCTGGCGGCCCTGAAGCAGTTGCAGGAACGCGTGCAAACGCAGGGCAAGGTCCAGCCCTGGCTGGAAAAGCACGAACTCGCTTCGCTGCCGCGCCTGTGGCAGAAGCTGCACATCGAAGCGGGCTGGGAAAGCGCGCTCGAAGCGCTGCTGCGCGAGCGCACCGGTGCGCTCGAGATGTCCAATATCGACTGGGCCAAGGCCTTTTTCAACGACGCGCCGCCGGCCAGGCTGGCGCTGTATTCGCCCATGCCCGCAGCCCACGGCGCGCCGGCCGAACTGGCCGGCCTCAAGCGCTTCACCAGCCTGTTGCGCATCAACGAGTCGGGCCTGCGCGGCGTGCTGCAGGACTGGCTGCACGATGTATTCGTGGCCGAAGACACCGCCAGCGCCTTCGCCGGGCGCGCCATGCTGCCGCCGGGCGCCTGCTTCGTCACGCGCGCCGGCCACGTGGTCACCGGCTCGAGCGTGCGCTTTTACGCGGCCGACGCCGAGCAGGACGGCATGCTGGCGCGCCAGCAGGAAATCGAAAATATCGGCAAGCAGTTGCGCGCCCAGGCCTTGCTGGCCGACGAAGCGCGCGCGCGCGCGGTGCGCGCGGACGCCGCCGTGGCCGAGCTGACGCGTCGCCTGCAGGACGCGCGCCAGCGCGTCGCCAGCTTGACGCAGGCGGTGCATGGCCTGCAGATCGAGGTGGTCAAGCAGTCCGAAGTCGAAGCGCGCTTTAACCAGCGCAGCACCCAGATCGCGGCCGACCTGGCCGAGATCGCGGCGCAGGAAGCTGAACAGCAGCAGGTCAAGATGGAGTCGGAAGAAAAGTTCGAACAGCTCGACATGGAGCTGGCCGAGCTGCAGGGCGCGCACGAAGACGGGCAGACCGAATTCTTGGCGCGTGAACAGGCGCTGACCGACGCGCGCGCGCGCCTGCGCGAACTCGAACGCGCGGCCCAGGAAGCGGTGTTCGCCGAGAAGTCGCAGCAAAGCAAGATCGAGGAGCTGCGCCGCAACATCGACACCGCCACGCAGCAGGGGGCGCAGGTGGCCGAGAGCGTCGAAGCGGGCCAGCAGGAGCTCGAAAGCCTCGAGAGCGCCGCCGCCAGCGACGGCCTGCAGGACCTGCTCGAGCGCCGCACCGCGCAGGAGCGCGCGCTGTCGGACGCGCGCCACGAACTGGACCAGATCACGCAGCAGCTGCGCAGCGCCGAAGAGACGCGCATGCAGGCCGAACGCAGCCTGCAGCCGCAGCGCGACAAGATCACCGAAATGCAGCTCAAGGAACAGGCCGCGCGCCTGAACCAGGAGCAGTTCGCCGAGGCGCTCAAGGCGGCCCTGGCGGACGAAGCGGCGCTCGGCGAAAAGCTGCACGCCGAGCTCAGGCCGTCCTGGCTGCAGGGCGAAGTCACGCGCCTTGGCAACGCGATCGCCGCGCTGGGGGCGGTCAACCTGGCCGCGCTCGACGAGCTGGCCCAGGCGTCCGAGCGCAAGAACTTCCTGGATGCGCAAAACGCCGACCTGACCGAGGCGATCAACACGCTGCAGGACGCGATCCAGAAGATCGACAAGGAGACGCGCGATCTGCTGCAGGACACGTTCGACCGCGTCAACCAGCACTTCTCTGAACTGTTCCCGATCCTGTTCGGGGGCGGCAATGCCAAACTGGTGATGACGGGCGACGAGATCCTCGACTCCGGGGTGCAGGTCATGGCGCAGCCGCCGGGCAAGAAGAACGCCACCATCCACCTGCTCTCCGGCGGCGAAAAAGCGCTCACCGCGACCGCGCTGGTGTTCTCGATGTTCCGTCTCAATCCGGCGCCGTTCTGCCTGCTCGACGAGGTCGACGCGCCGCTCGACGACGCCAACACCGAACGCTTTTGCAGGATGGTGAAACGGATGTCCGAACATACCCAATTCCTTTTCATTTCGCATAACAAGATTGCGATGGAAATGGCCAATCAACTGATCGGTGTGACGATGCAGGAACAAGGTGTATCGCGCATTGTGGCAGTGGACATGGAGTCCGCTGCGAATTTTGCTACCGAGGCGCAAGCAGCATGACTGATTTCCAACTGAGCCTGATCGCGGCCAGCACCGTAGGTGTGGCCGGCGTTTTCGTCTACAACAAATGGCAGGAGTACAAGGCCAGGAAGAGCGTCGAGCGCGCCTTCTCGTCCGAGCACGACGATGTGCTGATGCGCGTGGGCGGTGCGCCCGAGGCGCGCCACGAGCCGAGCTTCGAGCCGGGCGCGGCCGGCGAGCCTGCCGAGCAGCCCTTGCCCGAAGCCGTCGCCGGCGCCGAGCCGGGGCTGATCACGCCGGCGGCCGAACTGGCCACCAGCCTGGTCGATCCCCTGATCGACTGCCTGATTCCGCTGGCGCTCGAGATCGCGGTGCGCGGCGACAAGATCCTGCCGCTGCTGCAAACGCTGCGCCATGTCGGCAACAAGCCGATTCATTACATCGGCCTGCACGTGAACGGCGACTGGGAGCCGATCACCCACGGCGGCGTGTATACCAAGCTGCAGGCCGGGGTGCAGATGGCCAGCCGCACCACCGCGCTGAACGAACTCGAATACTCGGAACTGGTCACGCGCTTGCGCGTGCTGGCCGACGAGATCGGCGCCGAGCCCGAGATACCGGACATGATCGAAGTGATGGGCGAGGCGCGCGCCTTGCACCGCTTCGTGGCAGGCCACGACGCCCAGCTTGGCGTGAACCTGATGTCGAATGGTGCGCCGTGGGCCATCTCGACCCTGATCGGCGCGCTCGAAAAGCAGGGCTTCGACGTGCGTCCGGACGGGCGCTACGTGATGCCCGACGGCGAGGGCGGACAGCTGTTCTCGCTCTCGACCAATGTCACGCTGGGCGCCGACACCACCTCGCGCCTGACGTTGCTGCTCGACGTGCCGTGCGTGGCTCCCGCGCGCGACGGCTTCGGTTCGATGGTGGCCTGCGCCAAGTCGCTGGTGGCGCGGCTCGACGCGACCATCGTCGACGACAGCGACCAGCCTTTGTCCGATGAAGCGCTGGCCGGCATCAACGAGCAGGTGCTCGAGTTCTACCAGGAGATGGAAGCGGCCGACATCGCAGCCGGTTCGGTGCGCGCGCTGCGCCTGTTCAGCTAGGAAAGCGGCGTCGTGACCACAGCCCACCGCAATGACCTCGAGCGCATGCGCCATCTGACCGAGGAACTGAACCGCCACATCTACGCCTATCATGTGCTCGATGCGCCCACCATCCCGGACGCCGAATACGACAAGCTGTTTCGCGAGCTGCAGCAACTCGAAGCGGCCCATCCCGAAGCGGTGTCGCAGGATTCGCCGACCTTTCGGGTCGGCGCCGCGCCCATTCCCGAGTTCCGCCAGGTCACCCATACGGTGCCTATGCTCTCGCTCAATAACGCGTTCTCCGAGGACGACGTGGTCAATTTCGACCGCCGCGTGCGCGAAGCCCTGGGCGAGGCGCAGGTCGCATATGCGAGCGAACTGAAATTCGACGGCCTGGCCGTGAGCCTGCGCTACGAGCGCGGCGTGTTCGTGCAGGCGGCCACGCGCGGCGATGGCAGCACCGGCGAGGACGTCACCGTCAACATCCGCACCGTGCGTGCGATTCCGCTGCGCCTGCACGGCACCGCCATTCCCGAGGTGCTGGAAGTGCGCGGCGAAGTGCTGATGTACAAAGCCGATTTTGCCCGCCTCAATGCGCGCCAGCGCGCCGCCGGCCAGAAGGAGTTCGCCAACCCGCGCAACGCCGCCGCCGGCAGCCTGCGCCAGCTCGATTCGCGCATCACGGCCCAGCGCAGCTTGCGCTTTTTCTCGTACGGCATCGGCGCGCTGGAAGGCGCCTCCATGCCGCCTTCGCATTCGGGTCTGCTCGACTGGTACCAGGCGCTTGGGCTGCCGGTCTCGCCCGAGCGCGCGGTGGTGGCCGGCGCGAGCGGCATGCTGGCCTACTTCAACGACATCGGGCGCCGCCGCACCAGCCTGCCGTATGAAATCGACGGCGTGGTCTACAAGGTCAACCGGCTCGAGGACCAGCAGCGGCTCGGCTTCGTCTCGCGCGCGCCGCGCTTCGCGCTGGCGCACAAGTTCCCGGCCGAAGAAGCGCTCACCGAAGTGCAGGACATCGAAGTGCAGGTCGGGCGCACCGGCGCCATTACCCCGGTGGCGCGCCTGGTTCCGGTGTCGGTCGGCGGCGTGACCGTCACCAACGCCACCTTGCACAATGAAGACGAAGTGCGCCGCAAGGACGTGCGCATCGGCGACACCGTCATCGTGCGCCGCGCCGGCGACGTGATTCCGGAAGTGGTGGCGGTGGTGCCGGAGCGGCGCCCGCTTGATGCGCGCGAATTCGTGATGCCGGCCCATTGCCCGGTGTGCGGCTCGCCCATCGTGCGTCCCGAGGACGAATCGGTGGCGCGCTGTTCGGGCGGCTGGACCCATTGCAGCGCGCAGAAGAAGGGCGGCCTGATGCACTTCGTGTCGCGCCGCGCGCTCGACGTCGAGGGCTTGGGCGACCAGCTCATCGAGCAATTGGTCGACAAGGGCCTGGTCTGCACCGCCGCCGACCTGTACACCAAACTGAACATGGAAACCCTGTCGGGCCTTGAGCGCATGGGCGAAAAATCGGCGCGCAACGTGCTGGGTGCGCTCGACAAGTCGCGCCACACCACGCTGGCGCGCTTCATCTACGGACTCGGCGTCCGGCACGTGGGCGAATCGACCGCCAAGGCCCTGGCCCAGCACTTCGGCAACCTCGACGCGCTGCTGCATGCGGCAAGCTGGGAAGGCGGGCTGCAACTGCTGGAGGTGCCCGACGTGGGGCCGGTGGTGGCGCGCTCGATCGCGCAATTTTTGTCCGACCCTGAAAACGCCGCGCTGATCGCACAACTGCGCGCGGCCGGACTGACATGGAAGGAGGGCGCCCATGTCATGAAAGCGCAAGGCGGCCTGGCCGGCAAGACGTTTGTCCTGACAGGCACCCTGCCAAGCCTGAGCCGCGACGAAGCAGCCGCGCTGCTCGAGGCGGCCGGCGGCAAGGTATCCGGGTCGGTCTCGAAGAAAACGGCGTACCTGGTCGCTGGCGACGACGCCGGCAGCAAGTTGACGAAGGCGCAGGAATTGGGCATTACAATACTGGACGAGGCAGGCCTGCTCGCATTATTGGACTCTGCCGACAACGGCGCGGCCGGCGCCGGATAAGCAGGGGAGCTGGCAACCATGCAAACAATCAGGAAAGCAGTATTCCCCGTGGCCGGCCTGGGCAGCCGTTTCCTTCCAGCCACCAAGGCCCAGCCGAAGGAGATGCTGCCGATCGTCGACAAGCCGCTGATCCAGTACGCGGTCGAGGAAGCGGTGGCGGCCGGCATCACCGAAATGATCTTCATTACCGGGCGCAACAAGCGCGCGATCGAGGACCACTTCGACACGGCCTACGAGCTCGAATCCGAACTGGCGGCGGCAGGCAAGACCGAGCTGCTCGCCTTCCTGCGCGACGTGGTTCCGAAAAACATCACCTGCATCTATATCCGCCAGTCCACCCCGCTCGGGCTGGGCCACGCCGTGCTGTGCGCGCGCCCGGTGGTCGGCAACGAGCCGTTCGCGGTGCTGCTGGCCGACGACTTCATGGATACCGAGGCCGGCACGCCGCCGGTGCTGGCGCAGATGACCGCGCTGTACGCGCGCGAGCACTGCAGCATCCTGGCGGTGCAGGACGTGCCGCGCGAACTGACCGGGCAATACGGCATCGTCAGCACCTCGCCCTACCGGCCCGGACTCGAACGGGTGTCAAGCATCGTTGAAAAACCGCAGAGCGCGCTGGCGCCGTCGACCCTGGCCGTGGTCGGGCGCTACGTCCTGTCGGCCAAGATCTTCGACTACCTCGAGCATCTCGGGGCCGGCACCGGCGGCGAAATCCAGCTCACCGACGGCATTAGCGCGCTGATGGCGTCCGAATGCGTGCTGGCCTACCGTTACGCCGGACGGCGCTATGATTGCGGTTCCAAGCTCGGTTACCTCGAAGCGACGACCGCGATCGGCCTCAGGCATCCGGAAACCGGCGCGCAGTTCCGCCGGTTCCTCGACCAGTTACACAGGGAGCAAAGTACCAAATGAGCGTTCGGGAAATTTTGAAGATGGGCGATCCGCGCCTGCTGCGCGTGGCCGAACCGGTGCGCGAATTCGGTACGCCCGCCATGGACGCGCTGATCGCCGACATGTTCGACACCATGCACGCGGCCAATGGCGCCGGCCTGGCCGCGCCCCAGATCGGCGTCAACCTGCAACTGGTGATCTACGGCTTCAGGCAGAACCAGCGCTATCCGGATGCGCCGGCCGTGCCCGAGACGGTGCTCATCAATCCGCTGCTCACGCCGCTGTCCGAAGAGATGGAAGAACAGTTCGAAGGCTGCCTGTCGGTGCCGGGCCTGCGCGGCAGCGTGCCGCGCTACACCCGGCTGCGCTACCAGGGCGTCGACCAGTTCGGCAACCAGATCCTGCGCGAGGTGGAAGGCTTCCACGCGCGCGTGGTGCAGCACGAGGTCGATCACCTGCTCGGCATCCTGTACCCGATGCGCATCACCGATTTTTCGCGCTTCGGTTATACCGGCGTGATGTTCCCTGAACTCGACCCGGACGACGACGAATGACAATCAACAGGAATGCGCTGTGCGGCGCCTTTGCGGTGCTGCTCGCGGCAGCCGGACCGTCCATGGCGGGAGAGATATTTAGCGTAATCGATGCAGGAGAGCGCAACCAGTTCTGGCTCGACACCGGATTTGCGACCTGGCACTTCGACAGCGACAAGGGGCTGAACGGCCGCAATCCGGGCGTGGGGATGGAATACCATTTTTCGAACCGCGCGGCGATTACCGCGGGACGCTTCTACAACAGCGACCGCCAGCACTCGCACTATGCGGGCTTGGTGTTCCAGCCGTATGCGATCGGCCCGGTGCGCCTTGGCGCGGTGCTGGCCGCGTTCAACGGCTACCCCAAGATGCGCGAGGGCGGCTGGTTTCCGGCCCTGGTCCCGGCCGCCAGCATCGAGTACCGGCGGGTCGGCCTCAACCTGGCCTTCGTGCCCGGCTACAAGGACCGCCTGCACGGCGGCATCTCGCTGCAGCTGAAAGTGCGGCTGTACTAACAACCACGGCGCTCGATCCCAGGGCGGGTGACGGGATGCAAGCGGCCCAATGCCAGTTCCCCCGTGACGAACGGATGGCCCACCACACGGCCTGCATTTAATAGTGTCGTTAATTGAGCATCGCCGTACCGAAGGTGGTCCACCCACACCGAGGTATCGACCAGGATCACGTCGGATCCGTTTGGCGCCTCGACACTGAAGCGAGCAAAGGTTCCGTTCCCCCCAGCAAGGCTAGTCGCTTGGCGCTCTCGCGCTGGATCAACGCCTTGAGCGCTTCCCGGACTAAAGCGGTTTTGTCCATCGGGCCAGTCAACGACTGCACTTTTTCAAGCAAGTCATCCTCAATTGCCAAGGTCGTGCGCATGAACGCTCCTGTCTAGCATTGATTTTATCATCAAATGATGTGATTTTTGATGCTATTAAGACTGCAGGCGTTCTATCAAAACTGCTCGTCGGCGCGCAGGTCGCGCAGCTTGAAACACCCGGCGCCGATGTGCGGTTTCGCTCAGCGCTTGACCTGCCGAAACGGATCGTTCGCTTTCCAGGTCGGCATGCTTTTCGCGTTGGCCACCTCATAGCCGAGGTTGAGCGTGAACTGCGCCTGCTGCACCATTCCCGATAAATCCCACTCCGGGTTGTAGTCGTCGCTGACCTGGTGGTAGTGATCCTTGAAGCCAACCATGCGCGCGCTCGAGCCCTTCTGGTCATTGGCGAATTCGAACAGGCCGTCGCCGGAAAACACGGCGCCACCGACGTTAAACGCCGGCACGCCCGCTTTCGCAAAACTGAAATGGTCGGCGCGGAAGTAACTGCCGGCCAGGTCCGGTGTGGCCGGCGCCAGCCGCAGTCCCATCGACTTCGCAACCTTCGCGGCGCTCGCATAAAGGCTGCTGCGCTCACTGCCTGCCACGCCCATGTCGCGCGTCTTGCCGACGAAGTTCATGCTGTCGAGGTTCAGGTCGGCCGCCGTCCTGGCCAGGGGCCAAAGCGGGTTGCGCACATAGGCAAGGCTGCCAAGCAGGTTTTGCTCTTCGGCCGCCGGCCACAGGAAGATCTGGGTGCGCTTGGCCGGCTGCCTGACTGCCGCCTGCGCCATCGCCAGCAGCGCCGCTGTGCCGGAAGCATTGTCGATCGCGCCGTTCCAGATGTGGTCAGGCTTGCCGTTGGCCGCGCCCATGCCCAAGTGGTCCCAGTGCGCCGAATAGATGACCGCCTCGCGCTTGAGTTTCGGGTCGGTGCCAGGCACCATGCCGGCCACGTTGAACTGCTCGACCTGGCGGATTGCGCTGTTGACGGTCGCATGCATGAGCGCGTCCAGTTCGACTGCCTTGAATCCACGCACTTCCGCCTGCGCGCGCAGCGCGTCCAGATCCTTGCCGGCGGCGCTAAACAGGGTGCGCGCCATCTCTTCCGTGATCCATCCCTGCAGCGCGTTGCCCGGACCGGCCAGGTGGAATTTGTCGTCGCCGAAGCCGTTCGCCGGTACGCTCCAGCCGTACGAGGCCGATTCGGTGGTGTGGATCAGCAGCACGCCCGCCGCGCCCTGGCGCACCGCTTCTTCATACTTGTAGGCCCAGCGGCCATACCAGGTGAGCGACTTGCCGCCGAAGCGGTTCGGTTCGGCAGCGGTCGGCTTGGGATCGTTGACCATCATGATGAGCAGCTTTCCCTTGACGTCGCTGCCCTTGTAGTCGTCCCAGTGCTCGTCGTCGGCATCGATGCCGTAGCCGACGAACACGATTGGCGCGTCGATGCGCACCTCGCTCTTGCCGTTCGCATTGCCAAACACGATGTCGGTGCGCGCGACCGGTGTGAGCGTCTTGCCGCCGGCCTCGAAGCGTACCGAACTGGTCGGCAGCGCACGGATCCCGATCACCTTGACCGGCTGACGGTAGCTGTCGCCCGCGACCGGCTTCAGGCCGATCGCCTTCGCCTGCGTTTCAAGGTAGCGTACCGTCAGGGCGCCGCCGCGCTGGCCGGTGCCGCGCCCTTCGAGCAGGTCGTCGGACAGGAAGTCGAGGTGGGCACGCAGCGGGGCTTCGGCGACCATCGGCGGCTGCGCAAATACGTTATGGCTGGCCAGCACGAGGCCGGCCGCGAGCATGGAAAACCGGGACATTGAAGCTCCAATAAAAAAGGGGAATGAGCGAAGCGGAGCGATCAGAACTGCTCGTCGGCGCGCAGGTAGCGCCACTGGCCGACCGGCAGGTCGCCCAGCTTGACGCGCCCGATGCGTACCCGCTTCAGGCCGAGCACCTTGAGTCCGACCATGTCGCACATGCGGCGGATCTGGCGTTTCTTGCCTTCGCGCAGGGTGAAACTGAGCTGGTCCTCGTTCTGCCAGCGCACCTTGGCCGGCAGCAGTGCCTTGCCGTCCATCCACAGGCCGTGGTTGAGTTTCTTCAGGTCGGCATCGGGCAGCTTGCCCGGCTTGCTGTACTGCACCCGCACCAGGTACTCTTTCTCGATGACGGTGTCCTGTCCGATCAGCTGCTTGGCGATGCGCCCGTCCTGGGTCAGGATCAGCAGCCCGACCGAGTCGATGTCGAGGCGCCCGGCCGGCACCAGGCTGCGCAGCTGGGTCGGATGGAACTGCTCGGGCGCGGGGTCGTCGGCCCAGCGCGTCTCGGCCTTGATCAGCGCCACCGCGGGAGTGTAGCCGTCCTCGGCCTGGCCGCTCACGTAGCCCATCGGCTTGTTGATCAGGACCGTGACGCGCTTGGACTGTTCGGCCGCGGCCTGGCGTTCGACCGTCACCTTCTGGCTGGGCAGCACCTTGCTGCCCAGTTCCGAGATCACCTTGCCGTCGACCCGCACCCAGCCGCGCGCGATCCATTCGTCGGCTTCGCGGCGTGAGCACAGTCCGAGCTCGGACATTCGTTTGGACAGGCGTAATGGTTCGGTCATGAGTCGCTTCGGAAAAAATGGTTTCAGACTTTAAGGGCGTCGAGCAGGTCGGTTTCGAGCTGGATCTGGTTGCGCGCGTTGTTGAGCACCGCGCCGTCGACCAGGAACACGTCTTCCACGCGCTCGCCGAGCGTCATGATCTTGGCCGTATGCAGGTTGATGCGGTAACGCGTGAGCACGTTGGCAATCGAGTAGAGCAGCCCGGTGCGGTCGTTGGCCGCGATCGAGAGCAGGTAGTACTGGCCGCGCTCGTCGGGACGCAGGTCCACCGTCGGCACGATCGGGAAGGTGCGAGACAGGCGCGACAGGCGCCCGCGGGTGGGCGCCGGCAGCGGCCCTTGCGACACCAGCAGCTCGGTCAGCTCGTGCTCGATCAGGTTGATGATGTCGCGATAGCTCTTGGCGAAACTCTGCTCGGTGACCAGGAAGGTGTCGAGCGCGTAGCCGTGCCTGGTGGTGTGGATCTTGGCGTCGAGGATGCTGAAGTTCTTGCGGTCGAAGTAGCTGCAGATGCGCGCGAACAGGTCCGGCTGGTCCTTCGCGTAGACCGTCACCTGCAAGCCTTCGCCGATCGGCGCCAGGCGGCATTTGACGACCGGCTTGGCGCTGTCGAGGCGCTGGTACAGCGAGCGCGTCTGCCATGCGATGTCGGAGGCGTCGTGGCGCAGGAAGTAGGCCACGTCGAGCTGCTGCCACAATTTCTCGTGCGCGTCGTCCGCCAGGCCGTACAGGCGCAGTGTGGCGCGCGCCTCGTCCTGGCGGTTCTTCAGTTCGCGGTCGGCCGAATGCGCTTCGCCACCCAGCACGCGCAAGGTGATGCGGTACAGGTCCTCGAGCAGCTTGGCCTTCCACGCGTTCCACACCTTCGGGCTGGTGCCGCGGATGTCGGCCACGGTGAGCAGGTAGAGCGCGGTCAGGTGGCGCTCGTCCCTGACCAGGTTGGCGAACGCCTGCACCACGTCCGGGTCCGACAGGTCCTGCTTTTGCGCGACCTGCGACATGGTCAGGTGCTGCTCGACCATGAACACGACCAGTTCGGTGTCTTCCGCGCCGATGCCGTGCGCCGCGCAGAACTGGGCCGCGTCCACTGTCCCGAGCTTGGAATGGTCGCCGCCGCGTCCCTTGGCGATATCGTGGAACAGCGCGCCCACGTACAGCAGCCACGGACGCCTGAAGTTGGCGGTCAGCTGACTGCAGAACGGATATTCGTGGGCGTGCTCGCTCATGGTGAAGCGGCGCAGGTTGCGCACCACCATCAGGATGTGCTGGTCGACCGTGTACACGTGGAACAGGTCGTGCTGCATCTGGCCGACGATGCGCCGGAAATTGGGCAGGTAGCGTCCCAGGATGCTCAGGTCGTTCATGCGCCTTAGCGCGTGCACCAGGCCGACTGGCGCCTTCAGGATGCGCATGAACAGGTCGCGGTTGACCGGGTCTTCGCGAAAGGCGGTATCGATCTCGAAACGCGCATGCCACAGCGCGCGCGTGGTGCGCGCGGTCATGCCCTTGATGTCGAGACGCTCGGTCATGACGACAAAGATCTCCAGCACCGACGAGGGGAACGTCTCGAAGGTATTGTCGTCCTTGATGTCGATCAGCCCATTGACCTCGTTGAAGCGCGCGTTGATGGGCACCGCCACGGCCGGCTGCGGGAACAGCTGCGCTTCGATATTTTGCAGCAGGATCGTGTTGAGCTGGGTGACCGTCTTGGCGGCCCAGTAGTAGCGCTGCATCAGGTATTCGCTGGCGCGCCGCTCGTTGGGGCCGTGCGCCATCGCGTGCAGCCCGAGGCTTTCGGCGATCGGGGTCTGCACGTCGAACACGAGGCGGTCCTCGCGCCGTCCGGTGTGCAGGTGCAGGCGCACGCGGATGTCCTTGAAGGCGCGCTCCTTTTCCAGCAGCTGGCGCGCTTCGGTCGGGGTGATCAGGCCGCGCTTGGCCAGCTGGGTCCAGGAGCTGGCCAGGCCGGCTGCCTTGGCCACCCACAGGATCACCTGCAAGTCGCGCAGGCCGCCCGGGCTTTCCTTGCAGTTCGGCTCAAGGCTGAATGCGGTGTCTTCGTATTTTGCGTGGCGCAGGCGCATCTCGGCGGTCTTGGCCTGGAAGAACGCTTGCGGGTCGAGCGCGGCAAGGTAGCGCGCCTGCAGTGCGGCGAACAGGGCGGCGTCCCCGGCGACGAGGCGCGCTTCGAGCAGGCTGGTCTGGACCGTGATGTCGGCCCGCGACTCGCTCATGCATTCGTCGATGGTGCGGATGCTGTGGCCGATTTCCAGGCCCAGGTCCCACAGCAGCTGGACCAGGTGTTCGAGCTTGGCCCGGGTGATCGCATCGGCAGGTTCGGCCAGCAGGATCAGGAGGTCGACGTCGGAGTGGGGGAACAGTTCGCCGCGCCCGTAGCCGCCCACGCCCACCAGCGCGGTGGTGGGCGGCAGGCCGGCCCACTGCCAGGCTTCGGTCAGCACCGCGTCCACGCTCTGGCGCAGGCCGCGCAGCAGTTTCTCGGGCTTGCCGTCGGCCCTGAAGGCGTCGGTCAGCAGCTGGCGCTCGGCCTTGAGCTGTTGCTTGAGCTTGTCGCGCAACTGCCCCGTCTGTTCGGCCGAGGCCATGGCTTACGCCGCGACTGTCTGGGTGCGCGCGCCGATGATCGCCGGCGGCGGCGGGGTGCCGGCCGACATGGTCAGCACTTCGTAGCCGGTTTCGGTCACCAGCACCATGTGTTCCCACTGGGCCGACAGGCTGCGATCCTTGGTCTTGATGGTCCAGCCGTCGCCCATTTCGCGGATTTCGCGCCGTCCTGCGTTGATCATCGGCTCGATCGTGAAGATCATGCCGGCCTCGAGCTTCTCGAGCGTGCCGGGACGGCCATAGTGCAGCACCTGCGGCTCTTCGTGGAACACGCGGCCGATGCCGTGGCCGCAGAATTCGCGCACCACGCTGTAGCCGTTCTTTTCGGCGTGCTGCTGGATCACGAAGCCGATGTCGCCCAGGTGCGCGCCCGGCCTGACCTTGGAAATGCCCAGCCACATGCACTCATAAGTGACGTCGGACAGGCGCTTGGCCAGGATCGATGGCTCGCCGATGAAGTACATGCGGCTGTTGTCGCCGTGGTAGCCGTCCTTGATGACGGTGATGTCGAGGTTGACCACGTCCCCGTTCTTGAGGACCTTGTCGCCCGGAATGCCGTGGCAGATCACGTCGTTGACCGAGGTACAGATCGCCTTGGGGTAGGGGGTGTAGCCCGGCGGGCAGTAGTTAAGGGGCGCCGGCACCGTGCCTTGCACGTTGACCATGTATTCATGGCACAGGCGGTCCAGCTCACCGGTGGTGACGCCGGCCTTGACGAAGGGGGTGATATAGTCGAGCACTTCGGCACCCAGCCGGCCTGCTACGCGCATGCCTTCGATATCGGCCTGGGACTTGATGGAAATGGATGACATAATTGATCGCAATCGGCTAAAAAAACGGTAAGAATCGGTAACAGCGGGCAAGGAAAGCCAACACCCGTGCAAATATGTCGTTCATTATAAGTGATGTGCCACATTTCGTATGGCGGGCAAGGTTTTCGGGGGACGCGTCCAGGTTCCGGCGCTCCCGTCATTCCCGCGCTCCGCCACCGTCATTACCGCGCGCCGCCACCGTCATTCCCGCGCTCCGCCACCGTCATTCCCGCGCTCCGCCACCGTCATTCCCGCGAAGGCGGGAATCGCTCGGTAGCCACTGGCGATTCTGGGAAAATGGGGTTCCCGCCTCCGCGGGAAGTCGGTTTCGCCAATGGCGGAAACGACGTGGGTGTGGCGGTTGCCGCTTTCGCGCGAACGACGGCCACGCACCCGGCACCCAATCCACCCAAGTTAAGACATTTCAGCAATTTTTCTGACTCATGGCCTTGTGCGGTTTTTGGCCTGGCTTTCGCGGTTTCGAGAGATTTTCACGATGTTGATAGGTCCGTCCAGCAATCAAGCCAAGCAGGCCCCGTAGCAGTTTGCCGACCTTTCTTACGACCATGCCGCCAAGCAGCAGGATCGGCATCAGCGGCTTGAGCGCGGTGTGGGCGTAAGCATGATTGATGCGTTTGTTTGCGGGCAAATCGGCTTCGGCTTGGGCTGCACTAGCGCGAAAAATCGATCACGACCCGAGAAGCAACCTTGCCATGGTGCAGCCGTTCAAGGACATCGTTGATGGCCGACAGCGGTTGCAACTCGATGTCGGCCTTGACCTTGCCTTCGGCGGCGAAGGCGAGCGCTTCGGCCATATCGCTTCGCGTGCCCACGAACGACCCGCGGATCGTAATGCAGTTCGCCACCACATCGAACAAAGGCGTGGGGAATTCCCCAGGCGGCAGTCCGACGAGTACGCAAGTTCCGCGTTTGCGGGTCATCGAAACGCCTTGCTGGAAAGCGGGAAGCGACGGCGCCGTTATCAGGACGCCATGTGCACCGCCGCCGGTTGCCTTTCTCAGGTCGCCGACCGGATCGGCGGCGGCGGCGTTAATGACGAAATCGGCGCCGAGGCGTGTTGCATGGGCCAGCTTGCCGTCGTCGATATCGACCGCGCACACGTGCAGCCCCATCGCCTTGGCATACTGGATTGCGAGGTGGCCGAGTCCGCCAGCGCCGGAGATGGCGATCCATTCGCCCGGTCTTGCCCCGGTTTCCTTGATACCCTTGTAGGTGGTGATGCCGGCACAAATAATCGGCGCTGCTTCAGTGGCGGCGAGCGCTGCGGGAATGCGGGCAACGTAGTTTGGGTCGGCGAGAATGTATTCCGCGAACCCGCCATTTTTTGTGTACCCGCCGTATTCGGCCTGGCCGCACACGGTTTCCCATGCTGCCAAGCAATGTTCGCAATGACCGCAAGCCGAGTAGAGCCATGGCACGCCGACGCGGTCGCCTTCTTTCGCCGTCGTCACCCCCGATCCGATGGCCACGACCACGCCGATCCCCTCATGACCCGGAATGAAAGGCAGGGTTGGCTTTACCGGCCAATCGCCACGTGCGGCGTGCAGATCCGTGTGACATACGCCGCAGGCTTCAGTCTTGACCAGAATCTGGCCGGATCCTGGTGTGGGGATGTCCCACTCGCGCAACATCAATGGTTGTCCGAACTGTTCAACGACAGCTGCTTTCATGGTGCTTGTCATGGTTTGCTTTCCGTTTTTGGTGGCACGGGATGACTGACGTTCAGTCTGCGTACAAGGCCATTTTTCGGTCTGCGCGGCATTGCGTGGACGGCGACGACGCCGACAGCACCGTTTGCAATCGCTTCTTCCCGTAGGGATGTTGATCATATGCCAGTAGCGGGCAAATTCGTGTGCGCACGTGCTAGGCGCGCGATGCATAGGCCGTTTCCATGATGTACATCAAAAAGAACCGGGAAAATGAGTCCCAGACGGGGCGCGCTTGAAAAATATAAGGGTTCGATTCCTGTTGGGCAGGCCAACAAAATCAAGCACTTATGGAGAAGTGGTCGATCTTCAATCAGGCGTTTTTCCTTGGTCTTTCAAGCGTGTACCCGCTATGTACTCGCGGGGCGCTGTAACGCGGCGCCGTGTTTGGCACCGCTTTGCACGACATTTGGCATTGCACCGATACCGCCACGTTTGCGCAGCATCTGGCATTTGTGCCTTTCGCCGGGTTGTGCACCTTCGCTGCAGTGATTGCCTCAAATAGGAAGTTCCGCGCCGTACTACTCTCATGAGTCTCGCTCTGAAGCTGACTAGGGCCCAGTGCCAACCCGGCACCGCGCACCGCTTGAAACAATGTCCAAATTCGGTTAGAATCTCGGGTTGCTTGAATTCGGTTTTAAGCAATGTTGTCAAAGCAATCTATTTATTTAAATCGCGAGTCCGGTCGCAAAGGGTGCCTCCATGGTGACTGACCGGATTCCAGACCCAACCCTGGAGAACTACATGTCCGTAACAATGCGTGAAATGCTGGAAGCCGGTGTCCACTTCGGTCACCAAACCCGTTTTTGGAACCCAAAAATGGCGCCGTTCATCTTCGGTCACCGCAACAAGATTCATATCATCAACTTGGAAAAGACGATGGGCATGTATCAGGAAGCGATGAAGACCGTCAAGCAACTGGCGTCGAACCGCGGCACCATCCTGATGGTCGGCACCAAGCGCCAGGCGCGCGAAATCATCGCCGCCGAAGCGCAGCGCGCTGGCGTTCCTTACGTCGACCAGCGCTGGCTGGGCGGCATGCTGACCAACTTCAAGACCATCAAGACCTCGATCAAGCGCCTGAAGGACATGGAAGCATCGATCGAAGACGGTTCGGTCGAGAAGCTGTCGAAAAAAGAAGGCCTGATGTTCGAGCGCGAAATGATCAAGCTGCAAAAGGCCATCGGCGGCATCAAGGACATGGGCGGCGTTCCTGACGCCATCTTCGTCGTCGACGTCGGCTACCACAAAGGCGCGATCACCGAAGCCGGCAAGCTGGGCATCCCGGTCATCGGCGTGGTCGATACCAACCACTCCCCGGAAGGCGTGACCTACGTCATCCCAGGCAACGACGACTCGTCCAAAGCGATCACCCTGTACGCCCGCGGCGTCGCAGATGCGATCCTGGAAGGGCGCGCCAGCGCCGGCAACGAGGTCGTTGAAATGGTCAAGGCTTCGGGCGACGAGTTCGTGGAAGTTTCCGAGCAAGCATAAGTCGCCGGCAGGGCAACCTGCTGTGACAATCGAAAAAAAGGGGTGGCAGCAGCTCCCCCTTTTTTTTAAACCAGACACGATTGTGCGGCGCCACCGGCTGGCGCCCCTTACCCCCGGATAAATAAAGGAGAAATACATGGCAGCGATTACAGCAGCGATGGTAGGCGAATTGCGCGGCAAGACCGACGCACCGATGATGGAATGCAAGAAGGCACTGACCGAGGCTGACGGCGACATGGCGCGCGCGGAAGAGATCCTGCGCGTCAAGCTGGGCGGCAAGGCATCGAAGGCGTCCTCCCGCATCACCGCTGAAGGCGTGGTGACCGCTTACATCAACGGTAATGTCGGTGCATTGCTCGAAATTAACAGCGAAACCGACTTCGTTGCCAAGAATGACGATTTCCTGGCGCTGGCGAACAATGCAGCGCGCCTGGTCGCCGAGCACAACCCGGCCGACGTGGCCGCCCTGCTGGCCCTGCCGCTCGACGGCAAGACCCTGGACGAAGTGCGCGCCGCCCTGATCGGCAAGATCGGCGAAAACATGTCGATCCGCCGCTTCCAGCGTTTCGAAACCACCGCTAAACTGGCATCCTACCTGCACGGCACCCGTATCGGCGTCATGGTCGAGTATGATGGCGCTGACGAGCAAGTGGGCAAGGACATCGCGATGCACATCGCTGCGATGAAGCCGGTGGCGCTGTCGGCCGAGCAGGTGCCTGCCGAGCTGATCGCGAAAGAGCGTTCGGTCGCAGCCCTGAAGGCACAGGAAGACGCGGACAAGGCAGCTGCCGAAGGCAAGCCTGCGCAGTCGCCGGAAATCCTGGCCAAGCGCCTCGAAGGTTCGGTACAGAAGTACCTGAAAGAAGTATCCTTGCTGAACCAGACGTTCGTCAAGAACGACAAGCAGTCGGTCGAGCAGATGCTCAAGGCGGCCAGCACCACCGTGAAAGCATTCACGATGTATGTGGTCGGCGAAGGGATTGAAAAGAAGCAAGACGATTTTGCCGCGGAAGTGGCCGCGCAAATGGCTGCCTCCAAGCAGTAAGAAAAAGCGGGCCGCAAGGCCCGTTTTTTTGAGTACGCCATCTGTCCGCCTGCGAACAGATGAGATTGCGGGAGGGCCCCAGGTCCTCCGGCGGGCGGCGCTGCACCGCCCGTGTCGATCAGACCCGAATACAACCGTCATTTTTGGAGCCCTCTACATGTCAAAACCCGCCTATAAACGCGTCCTCCTCAAACTGTCCGGTGAAGCTCTGATGGGGGACGACCCGTACGGCATCAACCGCGGCACGATCGAGCGCATGGTCGCCGACATCGCCGAGGTGGCGCAGCTGGGGGTGGAAGTGGCGGTAGTGATTGGCGGCGGCAATATTTTCCGCGGCGTGGCTCCCGGCGCCCAGGGCATGGACCGCGCGACGGCCGACTATATGGGCATGCTGGCAACCGTGATGAACGCGCTGGCGCTGGCCGACGCGATGCGCCATGTGGGCATCGTGGCGCGCGTGATGTCGGCCATCGGCATCGAGCAGGTGGTCGAACCGTATGTGCGCCCGAAGGCGCTGCAATACCTGGAAGAGGGCAAGGTCGTGGTGTTCGCGGCCGGCACCGGCAATCCGTTTTTCACCACCGACACGGCCGCTGCCCTGCGCGGCGCCGAAATGTCGGCTGAGATCGTACTCAAGGCAACCAAGGTCGATGGCGTATATACTGCCGATCCAAAGAAGGACCAGAATGCGACGCGTTACGAATCGATCACCTTCGACGAGGCCATTTCCAAGCACTTGCAGGTGATGGATGCGACCGCGTTCGCGCTGTGCCGCGACCAGAAGCTGCCGATCAAGGTGTTCTCGATCGTCAAGCCCGGCGCGCTCAGGCGCGTGATCATGGGCGAGGACGAGGGTACACTGGTACACGTTTAACATTTACGCAAGACATTACACCAAGTACAGGAGAGCAGCATGACCATCGCTGACGTGAAGAAAAATGCGCAGGAACGCATGAACAAGTCGATCGACACCCTCAGGGCCGACCTGGCCAAGGTGCGCACCGGACGCGCCCACACCGGCATCCTCGATCATATCCAGGTCGATTACTACGGCAGCCCGACCGCGCTGACCCAGATCGCCAACGTGACGCTGATCGACGCGCGCACCATCGGCGTGCAGCCGTGGGAAAAGAAAATGCTGAACGCGGTGGAAAAAGCGATCCGCGATTCCGACCTCGGCCTCAATCCCTCCTCCCAGGGCGACATGATCCGGGTGCCGACCCCGGCCCTGACCGAAGAGCGGCGCCGCGAAATGGTCAAGCTGGTCAAGAGCGAGGCGGAAGACGCCAAGATCGCGATCCGCAACATCCGGCGCGACGCCAACGAATCGCTCAAGAAGCTGGTCAAGGACAAGGCCTGCTCGGAAGACGACGAGCGCCGTTCCTCCGAAGAGATCCAGAAGCTGACCGACAAGTTCGTCACCGACGTCGACAAGCTGGTCGCGGAGAAGGAAAAGGAAGTCCTGACGGTGTAGGCGCGTCGCCGCCATGCGCAGATTTCGCGTGGGCCCGTGTCCACCCTACGTCATGCAACACTCTAGTCTGGATCTATGATCTATAAAAGTTCGACGACAGCAGTACCGGAAGTGGAAAAGGTGCCGCGCCACGTTGCCATCATCATGGACGGCAACGGGCGCTGGGCCACCAAGCGCCTGCTGCCACGCGTGGCGGGCCATGTCAGGGGCGTCGAGGCGGTGCGCGGCTGCGTCGAGGCGTGCGTGCAGCGCGGCGTCGAGTACCTGACCCTGTTCGCCTTTTCATCGGAAAACTGGCGCCGCCCCGAAGAGGAGGTGTCGCTGCTGATGCGCCTGTTCATGACCGCGCTCGAGCGCGAGGTCTCGAAGATGCACGCCAACAATATCCGCCTGAAGGTGGTGGGCGAGCTGACCCGCTTCGACAGCAAGCTGCAGGAAATGATCGCCAGCGCCGAGCGCAAGACGGCCAACAATACGCGCCTGACGGTGACGGTGTGCGCCAACTACGGCGGGCGCTGGGACGTGATGCAGGCGGCCGCCAAGATGGCCGCGGCCAACCCCGGCGTGACCGAATTTAAGGAAGAGCAACTGGCCGAGCACCTGTCGATGGCGTACGCGCCGGAACCGGACCTGTTCATCCGCACCGGGGGCGAACAGCGCATCTCCAACTTCCTGCTGTGGCAGCTTGCCTACGCGGAGCTGTACTTCACCGACACCTTCTGGCCCGATTTTTCGATCGAGTCGCTCGATGCGGCAATCGCATCCTATCAAAGCCGCGAACGCCGCTTCGGCCGCACCGGCGACCAACTGGCCAAGAAGACCTAAATGCTCAAGACCCGGATCATGACGGCGCTCGCGCTGCTCGCGGTGCTGCTGCCCGTGCTGTTTTTTAACAATTTCGCGGCCTTTGCAGTGGTCGTGACGCTGTTCTTCTGCGCCGCGATCTGGGAAGGTTTTCGTCTGTTCAACCCGAATTCGAGGCGCGCGCTGCTCATCGCGCTGTTCTGGAGCGCCGCCTTCGCCTACAGCTTTTTCCTGGCCGATCGCTCCAATCCCCTGTTCTGGTTCGCCATCAGCGTGCTGATCTGGCTGGTGCGCTTCCTGCCCTCGCTGAAACTGGGCTTGCCGGCCCAGGATTCCGGCGGCAACACCATGCTCAGCATGGTCTACGCGGTGGCCATCGTCGGCTGTTTCGCCGCCATCGTCACCCTGTTCAGGCATTCCCCGCTGTACCTGCTGTCGGTCATGGCGCTGGTATGGATTGCCGACATCGGCGCCTATTTCTCGGGCAAGGCCTTCGGCAAGCACAAGCTGGCCCCGTCCATCTCGCCCGGCAAGTCGTGGGAGGGCGCCATCGGCGGCGCCATCGCGGTGCTGGTGCTGGCCTCGCTCACGATCGTCGCCGGCGCTCCCGCGCTGGCCGATACCTTCGCCGTCAGGCTGCAGGCCTCGCTCGGCTGGGCCGGCGCGCTCGCACTCTTGCTGCTGGTCGCTGCCGCCAGCGTGGTGGGCGACCTGTTCGAATCGCAGCTCAAGCGGCGCGCCGGCGTCAAGGACAGCAGTCGCCTGCTGCCCGGCCACGGCGGGGTGCTGGACCGGATCGACGCCCTGATCCCGGTATTGCCATTGGCGGCGCTGATCGACGCCTGGCTCTAAAAGGAGCTTCTTAATCTATGCAACGCATTACGATACTCGGCGCTACCGGCTCGATCGGGGTCTCCACCCTGGACGTGCTGGCGCGCCACCCCGATAAATACCAGGTCTTCGCGCTCACCGCGCACGGGCGCGTCGAGGAGCTGGCGGCCCAGTGCGAGCGGTTCCGGCCGGCGCGCGCGGTGGTCGGCGGCGCCGACGCGGCCGCCCGCCTGGCCGCTCTTTTGCGCGAGAAGGGCGTGCGCACCGAAGTCGAGTATGGCGAAGCGGCGCTGTGCGCGGTTGCCGCCAGTGACGACACCGACACCGTGATGGCCGCCATCGTGGGCGCGGCCGGCCTGGCGCCGGCATTGGCGGCGGCGCGCGCCGGCAAGAAGATCTTGCTTGCCAACAAGGAGGCGCTGGTCATGTCCGGCCAGCTGTTCATGGACGCGGTGCACGACAGCGGCGCCACCTTGCTGCCGATCGACAGCGAGCACAATGCGATTTTCCAATGCCTGCCCCCCGCCTACGCGCGCTCGCCGCAGGCGGCCGGCGTGGTCAAGGTGCTGCTGACCGCGTCAGGCGGCCCGTTCCTGACGCGTGCGGTCGACACGCTCGACGCGGTCACCCCGGACCAGGCCTGCAAGCACCCGAACTGGGTCATGGGGCGCAAGATATCGGTCGATTCCGCGACCATGATGAACAAGGGCCTCGAAGTGATCGAGGCGCACTGGCTGTTCGGCGCGGCGGCGGGCCAGATCGAGGTCGTGATCCACCCGCAAAGCGTGATCCACTCGATGGTGTCGTATGTCGACGGCTCCGTGATCGCCCAGCTGGGCAACCCCGACATGCGCACCCCGATCGCGAACGCGCTCGCGTTCCCGCAACGGATCGCATCCGGAGTAGCGCAGCTCGACCTGACCCAGGTCGGCACGCTGCAGTTCGAAAAACCGGACCTGGTGCGCTTTCCCTGCCTGGCGCTGGCGTTCGAGGCGCTCGCCGCGGGCGGCACTGCGCCGGCCCTGCTCAACGCGGCCAATGAGGTGGCGGTGCAAGCCTTCCTCGACGCCCGCATCGGGTTTCGCGCCATCGACCGCGTGATCGCGCGCGTCATGCACGAGAACGAGCACGGCGTGGCCGGCAGCATCGCGGCCGTGATGGCGCAGGACGCACTGGCGCGGCGCGCCGCCGAACGGATCGTGGCGGACCTGGCGCGATGAGCTTCGTGCAGACCGTGCTGGCGTTCCTGCTCGCGCTCGGGCCCTTGATCGTGTTCCATGAGCTGGGCCACTACGCGCTGGCGCGCCTGTGCGGCGTGAAAGTGCTGCGCTTTTCGGTCGGCATGGGCACGGTGCTGTGGTCGCGCCGCTTCGGCAAGGACCAGACCGAGTGGGCCGTGTCGGCGCTGCCGCTGGGCGGCTACGTCAAGATGCTCGACCGCCGCGAGGAGCCGCAACTGGCGCTCGCGCCCGGGGAACTGGCGCGCGAGTTCACGCACCAGAGCGTGTGGCGCCGGATCGCCATCGTCGCGGCCGGCCCGCTCGCCAATTTCCTGCTCGCCATCGTACTGTTCGCCGGGCTGTTCATGCACGGCGTGGAGGAACCGTCCACCCGCATCCGCTTCATGCCCGACAGCACGCCTGCCTGGCAGGCCGGCCTGCGCGGGGGCGACGCGATCGTCGCGGTCAACGGCAAGCCGGTGGCGGCCTGGTCCGAGCTGCGCTGGGAGATCATGCAGGCCGCGCTCGACAAGGGCGCGGTGCGCCTGACCGCCCTGCGCCCGGGCGCCGGGCGCCTGGAGCTGGCGCTGGGCGCGCGCGCGCTGGCCAGGGTGGACCTGGAAGGCGACGTGCTGGGCGAACTGGGCATCTCGGTGGCGCGTCCCAAGCCGGTGCTGGGCAAAGTCATGGAGGGCGGCGCGGCGCAGCGCGCCGGCCTGCAGGCCGGCGACCTGATCACGTCCATCGAGGGCCAGCCGGTACCGGACGGCATCGCGTTCATCGAGGCGATCCGCAGCGCCGGCGCGCATCCGCTGGCGGTGGGGGTAATGCGCGACGGACGCGCCCTGACGCTGAGCGTCACGCCCGAACTCGAGCCGGGCGCGCAGCACGCCCGCATCAAGGCCGAAGTGGCGCTCATGCCCGAGATGGTGAAGGTGCAATCGGGCCCGTTCGAGGCGCTGGGCAAGGGCGCCACCAAGACCTGGGACATCGGCGCGACCTCGCTGCGCATGGTCGGCAAGATGATCGTGGGCGAAGTCTCGTGGAAGAATGTGACCGGTCCGATCACGATTGCCGACTACGCCGGCCAGAGCGCGCGCAGCGGCGTGGCCAGCTTCCTGGCCTTCATCGCCTTCATCAGCATCAGTCTTGGCGTGATGAATCTGTTACCAATTCCGGTTCTGGACGGGGGGCTTTTGCTGTATTATTCGCTGGAAGTTTTGACAGGACGTCCATTGCCCGAGCGCGTGGGCGCACTTGCGCAGCGCTTCGGTGTGGGCCTGCTGCTCATGCTGATGGCGCTGGCCGTCTTCAATGACGTCGCGCGCCTGCTTTGAGGGGCGGGCGCCGCATCCTTCAAGTATGTACGTTGTCCAATGATTGATCCATTGATTTAGCCGATGAAATTACACTCTGATCGTTTTGCCCTGCCTTTCTTTCGCCGCAGCTTGATCGGCGCCGCCGCCCTCGCTTTATGCGCCGGCCAGGCGTTTGCAGTCGCCCCGTTCGTCGTCAAGGACATCCGCGTCGAAGGCATCCAGCGCACCGAAGCCGGAACCGTGTTTAGCTATCTGCCGGTACGGGTGGGCGAAACGTTCGACGACGCAAAGAGTATCGCGGCCATCAAGGCCTTGTATGCAACCGGCTTCTTCAAGGACGTGCGGCTGGAACAGGAGGACGGGGTGCTGGTCGTGCTGGTCGAGGAGCGCCCGGCGATCGCCTCGGTCGACTTCACCGGCACCAAGGAATTCGAAAAGGACGTGCTGGTCAAGGCGCTCAAGGAGATCGGAGTCGGCGAGGCCAAGATTTTCGACAAGGCCTCGGTCGACCGCGCCGAGCAGGAACTCAAGCGCCAGTACCTGTCGCACGGCCTGTATGGCGTGAAGGTCACCACCACCGTGACCCCGATCGAACGCAATCGCGTGACCGTCATGTTCAACGTGGACGAGGGCGAGGTGGCGCGCATCAAGCAGATCAATATCGTCGGCAACAAGGCGTTCAAGGACAAGGAACTGCGCGAACTGCTGCAACTGAACACCAGCGGCTGGTTCACCTGGTACAGCAAGGCCGACCAGTATTCCAAGACCAAGCTGACCGGCGACATCGAGGCAATCAAGTCGTTCTACCTGAACCACGGCTACCTCGAGGCGAACGTCGAATCGACCCAGGTATCGATCACGCCGGACAAGAAGGACATCTACCTGACCATCAACATCACCGAAGGCGAGAAGTACACCGTCTCGGACATCAAGCTCGAAGGCGAGATGTTCGGCCGTGAAGATGAGCTCAAGTCGCTGATCCTGCTGCGCCCGGGCGCGACCTATTCGGGCGATCTGCTCACCAACAGCAACAAGCGCATTGCGGACCGCATGGGCACCTTCGGCTATGCCTTCGCCAACGTCAACGCCAACCCCGAGATCGACCGCGAGAAGCGCCAGGTGGCGTTCACCTTCTTCATCGATCCGGGCAAGCGCGCCTACGTGCGCCACATTAATATCTCGGGCAACACCACCACGCGCGACGAAGTGATCCGGCGCGAGTTCCGCCAGTTCGAAAGCTCCTGGTACGACAGCAACAAGATCAAGCTCTCGCGCGACCGCGTGGACCGCCTCGGCTACTTCAAGGACGTGACGATCGACACCCCGGAAGCGCAGGGCACGTCCGACCAGGTCGACGTGAACATGACCGTGACCGAAAAACCGACCGGTAACTTCCTGATCGGCGGCGCCTTCTCGCAGGCCGAGAAATTCACCTTTACCGCGTCGATCCAGCAGGCCAACTTCGCCGGCAGCGGCAACACGGTCGGAATCGAGCTCAATACCAGCCGCTACAGCCGCACCATCGCGTTCTCGCAGACCAACCCGTACTTCACCGACGACGGCGTGTCGCGCTCGTACGAACTGTACCTGCGCACCACGCGTCCGCCGGCGCTCAATGTCGGCACCTACAGCGTCAAGCAGACCGGCGGGCGGGTCAGCTTCGGCGTGCCGTTCTCGGAAGTGGACACCGTGTTCTTCGGGGTGGGCCTGGAACGCACCCAGATCGTCACCGACGACAACAGCCCGAGCCGTTTCAAGAACTACGTGACCGACATCACCGGCAACCCGAGCGGCATCGGCACCGCCACCACCGATGCGCTGCCGTTTACGGCCGCATGGCAGCGCGACAGCCGCGACAGCGCGATCACCCCGTCGATCGGCCGCTACCAGCGCGCCAACCTTGAACTGGACGTGGTGGGCGACTCCAAATACTTGCGCGCCGTCTACGAGCAGCAGTGGTACCGCCCGCTCACGCGCATGATCACGCTCGCGCTCAAGGGCGAATTCGACTACGGCCATGGCGTGGCCGGCAAGAAGTACCCGATCTTCAAGAATTTCTATGGCGGCGGCATCGGTTCTGTGCGCGGCTACCTGAGCTCGTCGCTGGGCATCGTCGATCCGCGCAACGGCGACGCGCTGGGCGGCGCGGCGCGCGTGATCGGCAATGCCGAGCTGCAGATGCCATTCCCGGGCGGCGGTCCCGACCGCAGCCTGCGCTGGTTCGGTTTCCTCGACGCCGGCCAGGTCTACCAGGAAGGCCAGAGGATCCGTGCCAACGAGCTGCGCTTCTCGACCGGCGTCGGTATCAGCTGGATTTCGCCGGTCGGTCCGCTCAAGTTGAGTTATGCTAAGCCTTTGAATGCCAAGCCGGGCGACCGCCTGGAGCGCTTCCAGTTCCAGATGGGAACAGGATTCTAAGTGCCGGTTGACGTTTCAATCCTAGATTGCGGAGAACTATGTTGAAAACTGTGACTGCCTCGCTACCGAAGCGTTTCGCCCTGCTGGCCCTGTGCGCAGGCTCGCTGGCGCTGGCGCCGGCGCACGCCCAGGCCCAGGGCGCCAAGATCGGCTGGGTCAGTACCGAGCGCCTGTTCAGCGAATCGAAGCTGGCACTGGCCGCCGATGCCAAGATCGAAGCCGAGTTTTCCAGGCGCCAGAAGGCGATGCAGGAACAGATCGCCCATTTCAAGACGCTGTCGGACAAGTTCGACGCCGATGCGGGCAGCCTGGGCGAGCCGGAACGCACGCGCCGCACGCGCGAGCTGATCGACCTCGACAAGGACCTGCAGCGCAAGCAGCGCGAGTTCCGCGAGGACCTCATGCAGCGCAAGAACGAGGAGCGCGCCAACATCTCGCAAAAGGCCTACAAGCTGATCCAGCAGATCGCCGAACAGGAACAGCTCGACATCGTGTTGCAGGAAGCGGCCTGGTTCAACCCGCGCATCGACATCACCGACAAGCTGCTCAAGCAACTCGATAAATAACACAGATATCAGGAAGATCAGGATGGGCACTCGACTAGGTGAATTGGTCGAACGCTTGGGAGGACAGCTGCTGGGGGACCCGAACCTTGAAGTGACCGGGATTGCCCCGCTGGCCGACGCAGGCGTTTCGCACATCAGCTTTCTCAGCAATAGCAAGTTTCGCGCACAGGCGGCGCAAAGCGGCGCCGCCGCCATGATATTGTCGGGGGCCGACGAGCAGATCGTCGCCGCCAGCTACCGGGGCGCGCGCATCGTGACCCCCAACCCGTATGCCTGGTTCGCACGCGCGGCCCAGTATTTCGCGGCGCAGGGCGAGATCGTGCCGGCGCCGGGAATCGACATCTCGGCCAGCGTGGCGCGCACGGCGCAGGTCGATCCGGGCGCGCATGTGGGAGCGCACGTGAGCATCGGCGAGGGCGCGCGCATCGGCGCAAACGTGGTGATCGACGCCGGCTGCGTGATCGGGCGCGAGGCCGTCATTGGCGAGGGCACCCACCTGTTCGCCAACGTGACGTTCCATGCGCGCTGCCAGATCGGGCGGCGCGGCATCATCCATTCGGGCGCCGTGATCGGCACCGATGGCTTCGGCTTTGCCAACGAGGGCGGCGTCTACATCAAGATCCCGCAGACCGGACGCGTGATCATCGGGGACGACGTCGATATCGGCGCCAATACCACGATCGACCGCGGCGCGCTGGCCGACACGGTGATCGAGGACGGCGTCAAGCTCGACAACCAGATCCAGATCGGGCACAACTGCCATATCGGGGCGCATACGGCGATGGCAGGCTGCGTGGGCGTGGCCGGCAGCGCGAAAATCGGCAGGCACTGCACCTTCGGCGGCGCGGCCATGGTGCTCGGGCACCTGACGATCGCCGACCACGTTCACATTTCATCGGGCAGCATGGTATCGCGCTCGATCCTGGAAGCAGGGCAGTACACAGGTTTTTACCCGCTCGCCAAGAACGCCGAGTGGGAAAAAAGTGCGGCAATCGTTCGCAATCTGGCGGCCATGCGGGATAAAATCCGCGCGCTGGAAAAAACAATTAAAACGTTACAGAACAAAAATGACTAATACCGAAAACAAGATGCTCGACATTCAGCAGATCAAGCAGTTCCTGCCGCACCGCTATCCCATGTTGCTGGTCGACCGGGTACTGACCTGGGAGTCGGGCAAGACCATCACCGCCATCAAGAACGTCACCGTCAACGAGGAATTTTTCAACGGCCACTTCCCGCACAAGCCAGTCATGCCTGGCGTGCTCATGATCGAAGCGATGGCGCAGACCGCGGCCCTGCTGTCGTTCCTGACCATGGACGTGAAGCCGGACGAGAGTTCGGTGGTGTACTTCGTCGGCATCGACAAGGCCCGCTTCAAGCGTCCGGTCGAGCCGGGCGACCAGCTGCGCATGGATGTGGAAATCCTGCGCGTGTCGCGCGGCATCTGGAAGTACAAGGCAGTCGGCAGCGTGGACGGCAAGGTCGCCGTCGAAGCCGAGCTGATGTGCACCATCCGCAGCGCCAACGACGCGAGCCAGCCAGTGGGGCAGTAATGGCAACCATCCATCCAAGCGCGATCGTCGATCCCAAGGCCGAGCTCGACAGCACCGTTGAGATCGGCGCCTATTCGATCATTGGCGCGCACGTGTCGATCGGCGCCGGCACAGTGGTCGGCCCGCACGTGGTCATTGAAGGGCATACGACGATCGGGCGCGACAACAAGTTCTTCCAGTTTTCCTCGATCGGCGCCGCGCCGCAGGACAAGAAGTGGGCCGGCGAGCCGACCCGCCTCGAAGTGGGCGACCGCAACACGGTGCGCGAGTTTTGCACCTTCAACCTGGGCACCGCCCAGGACGCCGGCGTGACGCGCCTTGGCAGCGACAACTGGATCTCGGCCTACGTGCACCTGGCGCACGACTGCCAGGTCGGCAGCAACACCATCTTTTCGAACAACGCGCAGCTGGCCGGACACGTGCATGTGGGCGACTGGGCGATCCTGTCCGGCTACGCCGGCGTGCACCAGTTCTGCAAGATCGGCGCGCACGCGTTCGTCGGCATGTACACCAGCCTGACGCAGGACGTGCCGCCGTTCGTGCTGGTGTCGGGCAATCCGGCCGGCGCGCGCGGCGTCAACATCGAGGGCCTGAAGCGGCGCGGCTTCACGCGCGAACAGATCGACGGCGTGCGCAGCGCCTACAAGCTGCTGTACCGCTCCGGCCTGACCCTGGAGCAAGCCAAGGGCGCGCTGCTGCAGGCGCAAACCGACACGCCGGAGGCGGCCGGACAGATTTGCGCCATGCGCGAATTCCTGGACGGCGCGACCCGTGGCATCGTCCGCTGAGCTGTCGCTTGCGCTGGTAGCCGGCGAGGTGTCCGGCGACATGCTTGCCGCGCGCCTGCTGGCGGGCCTGCGTCCGCACCTGCCGCACGCGCGTTTCCACGGCATCGGCGGGCCGCGCATGGCCGAGCAGGGCTTCGTGTCGGATATTCCGATGGACACCCTGACGGTGCGCGGGCTGTTCGAGGTCATCCCGCGCTACCGCGAAATCAAGGGCATCCAGAACCGCCTGCGCGATCGTCTGCTGGCCGAGCGCCCGGCCGCCTTCATCGGCGCCGACTATCCCGGCTTTAACCTCGGCCTCGAGCTGCAGCTCAAGCAGGCCGGGATCCCCACCGTGCATTTCGTGAGCCCGCAGATCTGGGCCTGGCGCGGCGGGCGCATCAAGAAAATCCAGCAGGCGGTATCGCACATGCTGGTGATCTTTCCGTTCGAGGAGGCGATCTACCGCGACGCCGGCGTGCCGGTCACCTACATCGGTCACCCGCTGGCCGAAATGATCCCCCTGCAGCCCGATCAGGGTGCCGCAAGGCGCGCGCTCGGCCTCGACGAACGCGCCAGGGTCGTCACCGTCATGCCGGGCAGCCGCATGGGGGAACTGAAGTACCTGGCCGCGCCGTTTGCCGGCGCCGTCAAGCTGCTGGCCCGGCGCGACCCGGCGCTGCGTTTCATCGCGCCGATGGCGGGCCAGCGCCAGCGCCAGTATTTCCGGCAGCTGCTGGCCGAGGCCGGGCTGGGCGAGGTGCCGATCGAGCTGCTGGACGGGCAGTCGCATGCGGCCATCGCCGCGGCCGACGCGGTGCTGGTCGCGTCCGGCACCGCCGCGCTGGAAGTGGCGCTGTTCAAGAAACCGATGGTGATCGCCTACAAGGTGATGCGCGCCTCGTGGGAAATCATGCGCCACATGGGCTACCAGCCGTGGATCGGGCTGCCGAACATCCTGGCACGCGAATTCCTGGTGCCCGAACTGCTGCAGCACGCGGTCACGCCGCAGGCGCTGGCCGATGGCCTCTGGCAGCAGCTGGGCGACACGGCCGGCGCCGCGCTGCTGGCGCAGCGCTTTACCGAGATGCACCACAGCCTGCTGCGCAACAGCTCCCAGGAAAGCGCGGCCGCCGTCATGCGCATCATCACCTCGCCGAACCGACCATGAGAACAAAGAAAGTGAACTTTTACCCCGGGCTCAAAGGCGTGCTGCCTTTCGGCCTGGACGACATCGTGTGCGGGGTCGACGAGGCCGGGCGCGGGCCGCTGGCCGGCCCGGTGTTCGCGGCCGCCGTGATCCTCGACCCCGCGTTTCCGATCGACGGGCTGCGCGATTCGAAAAAACTGAGCGAGGCGCGGCGCGACGAGCTCGCGCCGCTGATCAAGACGCATGCGCTGGCATGGGCGATCGCCGAATGCTCGCACGCGGAAATCGACAGCATCAATATCTTGCAGGCGACCATGCTGGCCATGCGGCGCGCGGTCGAGGCGCTGGCCACCATGCCGACGGTGGCCCTGATCGACGGCAACCGCTGTCCGGTCATGGCGGTTCGCAGCGTGGCCATCATCGAGGGCGACGACAAGGTGCACGCGATTTCGGCCGCCTCGATCCTGGCCAAGACTGCGCGCGATGCCGCGCTGGTGGCGCTGCACCATGTTTATCCCCAGTACGGGTTCGACCAGCACAAGGGCTACGCGACCGCGCTGCATCTGGAACGCCTGCGCGAGCACGGGCCGTGCCCGGTGCACCGCCGCTCGTACGCGCCGGTGCGCGAGCTGATGCAGGGAGACCTGCTGTGAAGAGCATCACCTCGCGCGAGAATGCGCTCTACAAGGAGCTCAAGCACCTGGCCGGCAGCTCGCAGGCGCGCCGCAAGGTGGGCCGCACCCTGCTCGACGGCGTGCATCTGTGCCAGTCCTACCTGCAGCTGCGCGGCGTGCCGCTGCAGTGCATCGTGAGCGAGGGCGCGCTGGCAAACCCTGAAGTGGTCGACCTTGTCATGCGCTGCGAGAACGCGCATGCGCACTGCACCGCGCTGCCCGACGCCCTGTACAACGCGCTCAGCCAGGTCGAGCACGGCGTGGGCATCATGTTCCTGATCGATACGCCGGCGCGCGAGGCGCCGGCGCGCTTGAGCGTATCGGCGGTGCTGCTCGATAACCTGCAAGACCCCGGCAATGTCGGCTCGATCCTGCGCAGCGCGGCGGCGGCCGGCATCACCCAGGTCTACTGCAGCAGCGGCACTGCGTTCTGCTGGTCGCCCAAGGTGTTGCGCGCTGCGATGGGGGCGCACTTCGTGATCGAGATTTTCGAGAATGTCGACCTGGCCGCGCTGGTCAGGGAGGCGCCGATCGCGGTGCTCGCCACCAGCGGCTACGCCACCGTTCGCCTGTATGACGTCGACCTGCGCGGCCCGGTGGCGTGGCTGCTGGGGCACGAAGGGCAGGGCGTGGCCGAGGACCTGCTGGCGCTGGCCAGCCACCAGGTGGTGATACCGCACCTGGGGCAAATCGAGTCGCTCAACGTTGCCGCGTGCGCCGCAGTGTGTTTTTTTGAGCAGTTGAGACAAAATCAGGCCTGAAAAAAGGTTGTTTTGGGTTAATCTTTGATCTGTGGCCAAGTGGAGTAAAGATGGATATCGCGCATTTACATTTTCTGGTGGCGGAAGCCGATTCGGCCCAGCGCGTGGCGCTGGTCGAGATGCTGGGGCAGCTCGGCGCCAGCCAGGTTACCGAAATACCTGACGGCCATACCGCGCTGCGCTGTTTCCAGGATTCGTTCACGCCGACCGTCAACGTCGCCATCATCGACCTGGTGCTGCCGGGCATGGACGGGCTGGAACTGATCCGCAAGATGGCCGAGCTCAATTGCCGCGCGCACGTGATCATCATCGGCGCGCAGCCGAGCAACCTGCTGTTTTCTGTCGAGACCATGGCGCAGGCCTACGGCGTCGAGCTGCTCGGCACCATCGCCAAGCCGGTCAGCGCGCAAAAGATCGCAGCGCTGCTGGCCAATTACGCGCCGCCGGCGCTGCCGAGCGAGGCGGCGCCGCTTCCCACCTTCAGCTTCGACCAGGTCGGCATCGGATTGCAGGCGCGCCAGTTCGAGCCGTTCTTCCAGCCGAAGATCGAGCTCGAGACCGGCCAGGTCAAGGGGCTGGAGGCGTTTGCGCGCTGGCGCCATCCCGAGCACGGCGTGCTGGGGCCGTCCTCGTTCATCGACGCGCTCGAACACAACAACCGCATCGATTTCCTCGACTGGAGCATGATCGAAAAGTCGGTCGAAAGCTGCCGCCGCTTCCACGACCAGGGCATTCCGATCTCGATCTCGATCAACCTGGCGCCCCAGACGCTGGCCCATCCTGCGTTCATGCAGCAGATCGGCGCCTGCGTTGAGCGGCATCGGGTGCTGCCCGACTACATCACGTTCGAGATGCCGGAATCGACCGTGCTCACCAGCGACCCGAGCTTCCTGGAGCGCCTGGTGCGCCTGCGCATGCTCGGCTACGGACTGGCGATCGACGATTACGGGACCGGCCGCTCGAACCTGCAGCTGCTTGCGCGCGTGCCGTTTTCGGAACTGAAGATCGACCGCAGCTTCGTCGACGGCGCCTTCAGGAAGCGCGCGCTGGGGACCGTGCTCAGTTCCTGCCTCGGGCTGGCGCGCAGCCTGGAGCGCAAGTCGGTCGCGGTCGGGGTCGAGACCAAGCAGGACTGGGATTTCCTGCAGGGGCTGGGCTGCACCTATGCCCAGGGCTACCACATCGCCATGCCGATGGCCGCCGACGCCTTTCCGGGCTGGCTCGAGGACTGGCGCCAATTCTTCTGACGGCGACGGCGCCTGGCGCCGCGGCTGTGCTTAATATTCGCGCCGGTCCGGCTTGATCTCCTGCAGGATCGTGGTCGCGATTTCCTCGATCGACTTGGTGGTCGAGGACAGCCAGCGGATGCCTTCGCGCTTCATCATCAATTCGGCTTCGTTGACCTCGTAACGGCAGTTTTCGATCGAGGCGTACTTGCTGCCCGCGCGCCGCTCGTGCCGGATCTCGGAGAGGCGCTCGGGCGTGATCGACAGCCCGAATATCTTGCTTCTGAACGGCGGCAGCGACGAGGGCAGCTTGCCGCGTTCGAAATCGTCCGGAATGAGCGGGTAGTTGGCCGCCTTGATGCCATACTGCATCGCCAGGTACAGGCTGGTCGGGGTCTTGCCCGAGCGCGACACACCGACCAGGATCACGTCGGCCGCCGCCAGGTTCTTGTGCGATTGCCCGTCGTCGTGCGCCAGCGAGAAATTGATCGCCTCGATCCGGTTCTTGTACTCTTCGCTGTCGACGATGTTGTGCGAGCGCCCGATGGTATGGGTCGATTTCACGCCCAGCTCTTGTTCCAGTGGAGCAACAAAAGTCTGGATCAGGTCCATGTGCATGCCATTGGCCTGCCGGATCACGGCCGACAGGTCGGGCTTGACCAGGGTCGAGAACACGATCGGGCGCTGGCCGTCGCTGGCCGCTTCATTGATCTTGCGGTTCGCCTCGTGCGCCTTGTCGAGCGTGTCGATAAAAGGCAGGCGCACCTGGCGAAAACGCAGGTCGAACTGGGTCAGGACCGCGTGTCCGAAGGTTTCGGCGGTGATGCCGGTGCCGTCCGAGACGAAGAAAACGGTGCGGGCCGAGGTGGGCAGCGAAGGGCGGGTTTCAGTAGTCATGTGGGCTGTGCGGTGTCCTGTGCTGCTAATGATTCAAGATTGAACGACGTAAATTGCGGGCCGAGGCTGTAAAATACTCAGCAACGGACGAATTGTGCTGCACGACGCCCAGAATAACAAGAAAACGGTCGGCCAGCCTCACGCAAAGATTTCTATCATTAGTAAGGGTGTTTATCATGACCAACTTGTCAAACGCAGCATTGAAGGAGCCCGCGCGCGCAACGCCGGGTGGCGACGCGGTGTATGTCGCCTCGTTCGAGCACTTGCGCATGACGGATGTGGAATCCGTCGGCGGCAAGAACGCCTCGCTCGGGGAGATGATCAGCCAGCTCGCCAGCGCCGGGGTGCGGGTGCCGGGCGGCTTCGCCACCACGGCCGATGCCTTCCGCGACTTCCTCGGGCACAGCATCGGCGGCGGCGCCTCGCTCGGCGAGCGTATCGCGACCCGCCTCGAGGGCCTCAACATCGACGACGTGCGCGCGCTGGCCCAGGCCGGCGCCGAGATCCGCCAGTGGATCGTCGAGACCCCGTTCCAGCCGCGCCTGGAGCAGGAAATCCACCAATTCTACGAGCGCCTGGTGGCCGATTCGGCCACCGAGATGTCGTTCGCCGTGCGTTCCTCGGCCACCGCCGAAGATTTGCCCGACGCCTCCTTCGCAGGCCAGCAGGAGACCTTCCTGAACGTGGTCGGCATCGACAATGTGCTCGAAGCGATGAAGCACGTGTTCGCCTCGCTCTATAACGACCGCGCCATTTCGTACCGCGTGCACAAGGGCTTCACGCACGCCGAAGTGGCGCTCTCGGCCGGTGTGCAGCGCATGGTGCGCTCCGACCTGGGCGCGGCCGGCGTGATGTTTACGATCGATACGGAATCGGGCTTCAAGGACGTGGTGTTCGTCACCTCGAGCTACGGGCTGGGGGAGACGGTGGTGCAGGGCGCCGTCAATCCGGACGAATTCTACGTGCACAAGCCGATGCTCGAGCAGGGCAAGCTGCCCGTCATTCGCCGCAATATCGGCTCCAAGCTGCTCAAGATGGAGTTCACCGACGAGGCCAAGGCCGGCCGTTCGGTCAAGACCGTCGACGTGCCGATCGAGATGCGCAACCGCTATTCGCTCAACGACGCCGAAGTGGTCGAGCTGGCCAAGTACGCGGTCATCATCGAGAACCATTATGGCCGCCCGATGGACATCGAGTGGGGCAAGGACGGGCGCGACGGCAAGCTGTACATCCTGCAGGCGCGTCCCGAAACGGTCAAGTCGCAGCAGAAGGCAAGCGACGTGCAGCAGCGCTTCAAGCTCAAGGGTTCCGGCACCGTGCTCACTTCGGGCCGCGCAATCGGCCAAAAGATCGGGGCCGGTCCGGTGCGCGTGATCAGCGACCCATCCGAGATGGAACGGGTGCAGCCGGGCGACGTGCTGGTTGCCGACATGACCGATCCTAACTGGGAGCCGGTGATGAAACGCGCATCGGCCATCGTGACCAACCGCGGCGGGCGCACCTGCCACGCCGCCATCATTGCGCGCGAACTGGGCGTGCCCGCAGTGGTCGGATGCGGCGACGCGACCGAACTGCTCAAGGACGGCACCTTCGTGACGGTGTCGTGCGCGGAAGGCGACGAGGGCAAGATCTACGACGGACTGCTGGAAACCGAAGTGTCGGACGTGGCGCGCGGGGAACTGCCGCCAATCCCGACCAAGATCATGCTCAACGTGGGTAATCCGCAGCTGGCCTTCGACTTCCAGTCGATCCCGAACGGCGGTGTTGGCCTGGCGCGCCTCGAGTTCATCATCAACAACAACATCGGCGTTCACCCGAAGGCGATTCTCGAGTACCCGAACATCGATGCCGACCTCAAAAAGGCGGTCGAATCGGTCGCGCGCGGTCACGCTTCGCCCAAGGCGTTCTACGTCGACAAGCTGGCCGAAGGCATCGCCACCATTGGCGCTGCTTTCTGGCCCAAGCCGGTGATCGTGCGCCTGTCCGACTTCAAGTCGAACGAGTACAAAAAGCTGATCGGCGGTTCGCGCTACGAGCCGGACGAGGAAAACCCGATGCTGGGCTTTCGCGGCGCGGCGCGTTACCTGTCGCCGGACTTCGCCGAATCGTTCGAGATGGAATGCGCGGCCATGAAGCGCGTGCGCAACGACATGGGCCTGACCAACGTCGAGATCATGGTGCCGTTCGTGCGTACCCTGGGACAGGCCGAGAAAGTGGTCAACCTGCTGGCGAAAAACGGCCTCAAGCGCGGCGAGAACGGCCTGCGCCTGATCATGATGTGCGAAGTGCCATCGAACGCGATCCTGGCCGACGAGTTCCTCCAGTACTTCGACGGCTTCTCGATCGGTTCGAACGACCTGACCCAGCTCACGCTGGGACTGGACCGCGATTCCGGCATGGCGCTGCTGGCGGCCGACTTCGACGAGCGCGATCCGGCCGTCAAGGCCTTGCTGTCGATGGCGATCAAGGCCTGCCGCGCGCAGGGCAAGTACATCGGCATCTGCGGGCAAGGCCCATCGGACCATCCGGACTTTGCGGCATGGCTGATGAGCGAAGGGATCGAGTCGATGTCGCTCAATCCGGACTCGGTGATCGACACCTGGCAGAAACTGGCCGCGCTGTAAGCGTCGTCCCGGCGCCGCAACAAATCGGGGTCTGTCCCCGATTTCCCGTATCTGGGAAATCGGGGACAGACCCCGAATTATTCTGGCGCCGGGAGCGCCCCGGGCATGCCGCTGGCGACGCAATGAAATGTTGACTCTGCGCAAAAACGCGCTAGACTAGCAATATTGCATTGTTTGACAAAATATCATCAAAAATTCCGATGCCATCATATCGAAACCCTCGTTGCCCTTGCCGGCTTCGGGGGTTTTTGTATTCTGATTTAGGGCGATTGTGGGAGGAACTGTTATGGATGACTGGATGACCTGGTTTGTCTTGGCTGGCGTGCTCGTTGTACTGGAACTGTTTACGGGCACCTTTTACTTGCTGATGATCGCCATCGGACTCGGGTTCGGCGGCCTGGCCGCGCTGGCCGGCATGGGCGTGCCGGCGCAGATCATCGCGGCGGCCATCGTCGGCGTCATCGCCACCGAACTGCTGCGCCGCAAGCGGCCCGGGATGCCATCCCGGGGCGACCCGGCGCGCGACCCGAACGTGAACATCGATATCGGCCAGGACGTCAGCGTGGACCAGTGGCAGGGCGGCAAAGCGCGTGTGATGTACCGCGGCGCGCTGTGGGACGTGGAGCTCGCTCCCGGCGCGGCTGCGCAGGCGGGCAGCTTCAGGATCGTGGAAGTGCAGGGCAGCCGCCTGATCGTGGCCAATTCGTAGCGTCGGCTTACTACTTACAAAAGGAAGAATATGGTACTCAATTTCGGCAGTGTGGCGCTGGTGCTGTTCATCGTGGCGCTGGTGTTCGTGTTCAAGACCATCAACGTGGTGCCGCAGCAGCATGCGTGGGTGGTCGAGCGGCTCGGCAAATACCATGCGACGCTCGCGCCTGGCCTCAATATCGTGGTGCCGTTCATCGACCGCGTGGCCTACAAGCATATCCTCAAGGAGATTCCGCTCGACGTGCCGCCGCAGGTGTGCATCACGCGCGACAACACGCAGTTGCAGGTGGACGGCATCCTGTACTTCCAGATCACCGATGCGATGCGCGCCTCGTACGGTACGTCCAACTACATCGCCGCCATTACCCAGCTGGCGCAGACCACGCTGCGCTCGGTGATCGGCAAGATGGAGCTGGACAAGACGTTCGAAGAGCGCGATCACATCAACACCACGATCGTCAATGCGATCGACGAGTCGGCCGCGAACTGGGGAGTGAAGGTGCTGCGTTATGAGATCAAGGATCTGACGCCGCCCAAGGAAATCCTGCATGCGATGCAGGCGCAGATCACGGCCGAACGCGAGAAGCGCGCGCTGATCGCCGCCTCGGAAGGGCGCAAGCAGGAGCAGATCAACATCGCAACCGGCGAGCGCGAAGCGGCCATTGCGCGCTCGGAGGGCGAAAAGCAGGCATCGATCAACCGCGCAGAGGGCCAGGCCAAGGCCATCGTGGCGCTGGCGGCGGCGAACGCGGACGCATTGCGCCAGATCGGTTCGGCAATTCGCGAGCCGGGCGGCCAGGATGCGGTCAACCTGAAAGTGGCGGAGAGATACGTTGAAGCGTTTTCCAACCTGGCCAAGACCAATAACTCGATCATCGTGCCGGCCAACCTGGGCGAAATGAGCGGCTTGATCGCGAGCGCCATGCAGATCGTGAAAGCGCACTGACATAGGCGATCGGAACCCGGGGAGCTTGGTATGACAGAACGCCAGTCACTGCTTTCATTGCTGCTGCTTTCGGCCTTGCTTGGCGCAATCAGCGGGCGCTACGTCACCCTGAACAGGTCCGAGCCTGCATTGCTGGCGGCGGCCTTCGAGCTGGCCTCGAGTTTCATCCTGTTCAACTGGTATTACAGCGACAGCAATGCGCGCGACTACGTACGTTCGCGCTGGCTCAACGTCGCGGTGATCCTGCTGGGATGGCTGGCGATCCCCTATTACCTGGTGCGCAGCCGCCCGCGCGGCAAGAAGCTGCGCGCACTCCTCAAATGCCTGGGGTTTGCCGTCCTGAGCGCGGTTGTCGCCATGCTCGGGATCGGCGTCGGCGCCGCGCTTTAAGCGTTATTAAAGAATACTCGCTTATAAAGTCGATCATGACAACGATTGGAGCGGGACGATGACGACCTGGATGCGGGCGAACAAGGGCTTCGTGCTGTTCCTTTTCCTGTTCGGGATCTTCCGGACCGCGGTGGCCGACTGGAACCCGATTCCGACCGGCTCGATGCGCCCCAATTTGCTGGAGGGCGACGTGGTGTTCGTCAACCGGCTTGCGTTCGATCTCAAGCTTCCCCTTACCGATATCGTCATTTCCCACCTGGGCGAGCCGCAACGCGGCGACGTTGTCACCTTCCATTCGCCTGAGGACGACACCCGCCTCATCAAGCGCATCGTTGCGCTGCCGGGGGACTCGGTGAGCATGCGCGACGGCAAGCTTGTCATCAACGGCCAGGCGGCATCCTACGCGCCGCTAGGCGCCGGCCCGGAGCCGCTCGGCGTGGGCGTCTATACGCGCGCGGTGCGCCTGAGCGAGAAAATGGGCGGGCACGAGCATGCCATCCAGCTGTTGCCGCAGCTCGAAGCGGTGCGCGGTTTTGGCCCGATCGTAATTCCGAAGGACAAGTTCCTGATGCTGGGAGATAACCGGGACAATAGCCGCGATTCGCGCTTCATCGGCCTGGTCGCGCGCAGCTTGCTGATCGGGCGCGCCGAGCGGGTGCTGGTATCGGCCGACATCAAGGGGAACTGGATGCCGCGCACTAACAGGTTCGGGATGCGCCTCGACTGACGGACGCTTGCGTGATGGACGCTTCAGGTGCCCTTGGGGGGGCGGGATGGGCGCAGCAGGCCGCCTGGGCGTCCAGCAGCGGCAATTCGAGCAAGATGGTGGTGTACTGGCCTTCGCGCGAGCGGCAGCGGATGGTGCCGCCGAAGGCAGAGATGACGCGCCGGCAGAACGCCAGTCCCATGCCGGTGCCGCCGCCCCCACGGCGCGTGGTATAGAATGGATCGAACACGTGCGGCAGCACATGCTTCGGTATCCCCAGGCCGGTGTCGGTCACCATCAGGCGATTCCCGGCGGCGTCCGGGTAGAACGAAATCTCGATATGGCCGCGGCTTGCGGCCGTCACCGACGACAGCGCATTTTTCATCAGGTTGTACAACACATAGATGAGCAGGGTGTCCGAGCCGCGGAAGCAGAAGTCCTCGGCCGTGCGCACGATCACGCGCTCGCGCATGTTCCCTTCGAACGGATAGCGCGCCAGCGCCTCGTCGACGCATTTCTTCATCGAGTGCGCGCTGAAGTCGCTGCTGCTGACGGTGTCGGCCTTGGCCGACGCGAGCACCATGTCGACGATGAAATTGGAGCGGTAGACCTCCGCCTCGATGTTCGCGGCCAGCTCGCGCAGGTAGTCGAGGTGGCTGCTCGGCATGCTGCTCTTGTGGCCGCCATGATTGACTGCATGCTCGTAGCCGGCGATCAGGTCCGGCAATCCCTTTGACAGCACGCGCGCCTGGTTGCGGATGGTCGCGAGCGGGGTGCGCATCTCGTGCGCGATGGTGGCGGCGAGCATCATGGGATTGGCCAGCAGGTCGTGACGCGCCATGGCCTGCGCGATGATGCCGAGGCTGACGGCAATGAACAGCACCCCCGGCGGGTAGAGCGTGACGCCGTAGTTGGCCAAATAGTCGACCGCCGCCAGGAAGTAGATCAGCAGGCTGGCCAGGCAGTAGCGCAGCCGCAGGCGCTCGGTGGACACGGCCACCTTCTGCTGGCGGTACAGCAGGTACAGCGCGCGCGTGACCACCACTGTGGTCTGCAGCACGTGCAGCGGGTGGAGCATGCCGGCCTTCGGATAAAAACCGAAGAAGTAGTGATAAACCCCGGCGACGACGCTGTCACTCAGGACCAAGATTACCCCAAGTAGCGTGGCACAGGCATACGAGAACCTGACCCAGTTGCCTTCCGCGCCGCGGCGCGTGAGCTCGACCACAAAATGATAGAGCGAGGTCGGCAGGAACAGGATCAGCAGGTAGCCCACCTTGGCCAATGTCACAGCCAGCTCCTCGTCGCGCACCTGAAACAGGATCGACCAGGTGAATTGCCAGAAGAACGTGGTGACGCAGACCAGGAAGAACGTCAGCGTTGTGCGGTTCGACCCGCGCGAACCCAGCACGTAGACCCCATACCCCAGGAAGACCAGGGAGACTATCGCGGGCAGCAGCGAATACATGTTTTTCCTTGCAGTGAAAGAAGAAAAGGCCTATTTCAATATTGCTAATTTGAACAGCCTAACAAGGCAAATTGAGCGAGTCCATACCACAAACGTATGTATTAGCAGAAACTTTGCGCTAGATCATAGAAGGGCCACAAGAGGCCATCTATTGGTTTTTTGCCTGCTTCTGTTTTTTTTAGGCATCGCATTGGAATCCATGCGATTCATTTCACTTTGATTGGAGATCATCATGTTAGTCCAAACCGCTGCTCCTGAAGTATCGACCGTTATCGCTTTGGCTCCATCGACACGCCTCGACATTGCGCCGGTCCCGCACACCTTCACTCATGCGTTGACGATTTATCTGAAAGATTCCAACGCCTATGGAAACACGTATTTCGCGCGTTATTTCGAATGGCAGGGCGTTTGCCGCGAACGCTGGTTCTACGAGTGCATCGCGCCCGACATGCTGCAGGCCGAGGGGGTGTTCATCACCAAGCATGCGCAGCAGGACTATGTGCATGAAACCTTCCCCTTCCAGGAAGTGTCCTGTGAACTGAACGCCTATGCGGTGCGCAAGTGCTCGTTCTGGCTCGAGTTCCGCTTCTATTCGGGCGAAATCCTGGTGTCGGTCGGGCGCCAGCAGATCGTGTTCGCCAACCACGCCAAGCACATCACCGCCTTGCCGGAACGGGTGATCAGCAAGATCAAGCGCTTTGAAATCGAGGTGAAGGCGGCCCACTAGGCACGCGGACGGCCCCTGCCGGGCCCGCCTTTGGCGGTCCCGGCAGGGGCAAACCAAAAAAGAATGTAGAATCCGGCGGCAGCTGTCCGGTTCGGGCCGGCTTGCGCCACTTCATCGGTAAAGGCAGGGTTCGAATGCACAGAATGTTGACGCTGATTCTCGCGTGCCTCGGCATGGTCGGTGCGCTCGCCATCGACACCTACCTGCCGTCGATACCGGCGATCGGGCGCAGCTTCGCCGTTGGCCCGCTGGCGGTGCAGCAGACGCTCAGTGTGTTCCTGTTCACCTTTGCCTTCATGATGCTGTTCTACGGGACCTTGTCCGATTCCTTCGGACGGCGCCCGGTGATCCTGGCCGCACTGGGGGTCTATACCCTGGCCTCGCTCGGCGCCATGCTGGCCCCGACCTTCGGCGTGCTGCTGGCCTGCCGCGCCCTGCAGGGCCTGTCGGCCGGCGCCGGCTCGGTCATCGGCCAGGCCATCGTGCAGGACCGTTTTTCGGGCGCCGAGGCGCAAAAAATCACCTCGCACATCATGATGGTGTTCGGCCTCGCCCCGGCGATTGCGCCGGTGCTGGGCGGCTGGCTGCACGTGCACTTCGGCTGGCGCTCGACCTTCCTGTTCCTGGCGCTGTTCGGCGCGCTGATGATCGCACTGTGCTACCGCGCGCTGCCCGAGAGCCTGCCGCCCCGGAAAAGGCATGCCTTCCATGCCGGCGCCATTGCAGCGAACTACCTCAAGGTGCTGCGCGAGCCGCAGTTCGTGCTGCTGTCGCTGGCCGTGGGACTGGCGTTCGGCGGGCTCTCGCTGTACATCGGCTCGGCCGCCAATTTCGTGATGGAGATCCTGCACCTGCCTGAAACGGCGTTCGGGTGGATGTTCATTCCGCTCATCAGCGGCATGGTGGTCGGTTCGGCGTGGGGCGCGAAGCTTGCGTCCAGGATGGCGCCGGCAAGCATCATGTGGACCGGCTTTGCGGTGATGGCGGGCGCGGGCCTGCTGAACGTGGGCTACAACCATGTGTTCGCCGCGCAGGTGCCGTGGGCCGTGCTGCCCTTGTCGGTCTATACCTTCGGGCTGGCCGTTGCAATGCCGGCGATCCAGGTCAGGGCGCTGGCCCTGTTCCCCGACAACCGCGGGCTGGCCTCGTCGATGCTGTCGTTCGTCCAGATGATGGTGTTTGCGCTGGTGTCGGGCCTGCTCGCGCCGATGCTGTTCGACAGCGCCTTCAAGCTCGCATGCGGCGTGCTCGCCACTTTGGTGCTCAGTTTCGCCTGCTGGCGGCTCGGCCTGCGCAGCGCGGGCGCTGCGGCAAGCGCGCCGGACCCGTCCTAGCGGGTGTTCTGCTTCATGGCGCTGGCAACCTCGCGCTTGCCGTCGCGTTCTTTCTCGGTGGCGCGCTTGTCGTGCTGCTTCTTGCCCTTGGCCAGCCCGATCTCGCATTTGACGCGCCCACCCTTGTAGTGCAAGTTGAGCGGCACCAGGGTGTAGCCGGAGCGTTCCACCTTGCCGATCAATTTGTCCACCTCGGCCCGGTGCAGCAGCAGCTTGCGGGTGCGCACCGCTTCCGGATGGGTAAACGAGGAGGCGGTGGCCAGCGCGCTGATGTGCGCGCCGAACAGGAACAGCTCGTCGCCGCGCACGACCACGTAGGCTTCCTTGATCTGGACGCGCGACTCGCGGATCGCCTTCACTTCCCATCCCTCGAGCACGACGCCCGCTTCGTAGCGGTCCTCGATGAAATAGTCGTGAAAGGCTTTTTTATTATCAACAATGCTCATGAAATAGCTAAAATACGCGGGTCGGTTAAACTACTGTAGGGCACTGACGAATGCAGTGCCGATGCAACACATCCAACATCATAGCAAACGGTTGATCAATGGCAGTCGTACACAAAACAGTTTTTCTTGGCTACAGCGCCGCACAGATGTTCGAGCTGGTGGCAAAAGTGGAAGATTATCCCAAATTCCTGCCATGGTGTGGCGGGGTCGAGGTGCAGGAGCAGGGCGGCGGCAAGGTGCTCGCCACGCTGGCGATCCATTTTCGCGGTATCAAGCAACGTTTCACCACCGCAAACATTAACACGCCCCCGACCCACATCACGATGAAACTGGTCGACGGGCCGTTCAAGTCGATGGACGGCACCTGGAGCTTCAAGGAGCTGCGTCCCGACGCCTGCAAGGTCGAATTCGACCTGCATTACGAATTTTCCAGCGTGATTCTCGAACAACTGATCGGCCCGGTGTTCGGCGTGATTGCCAACAGCATGGTCGAGTCCTTCTGCAAACGCGCGGAGACGGTATATGGCTGAGCAAATCCATGTGCAGCTGTGCTACGCGACGGCCACGCGCGAATACCTGCGCGAGCTGAGCGTGGACATCGGCACCACCATCGGCCAGGCGCTCGCGCAGTGCGGCGGGCTGGCCGGCATTCCCGGCAGCGAACTGGCGCTGATGCCGCTTGGCCTGCACGGCAAGAAGAAACTGCCCGACACGGTATTGCGCGAGCACGACCGCATCGAGATCTACCGGCCGCTCGTGGCTGATCCGAAAGACTCGCGCCGCAGGCGCGCCGAGAAGAAACAGTCCGGTAGCTGACGGCGCCAGCGCTTAGCGGCAGCCGGCAAGCACCTTGTCGACCTTGCCGGCCTCCTGGCCGCGCTGGGCGTCGCTCATGAAGCCGCGCTCGCCGTTCTTCTCGGTGATGCCGATGCGCGCCCCCGAGTCGAGCGTCTGCTTCATGGCGCGCGCGCTTTCGCAGTTGGCCGCGGTGGCTGCCTTGTTGGCGGCCTCGTCTTGCGCTTTCTGTTCGCGCTCGGCCTGCTCCATGGCGCGCTTGCGGAAGTCCGCGTTGCGTTCGGCCAGCGTCGGCGGGCCTTTCGGCGCCTTGGCAGGCGTGGCGGGGACTGCGGCCGGGCTGGGCGGGGCGTCAGGGGCGATCGGCACCAGCACCGGCAGGTTGGTCCCGCCTGGCATTTTCAGAATGTTCTTCAACGGAACCGAAGACGGCGGCGCGCGGTCGGAGAACTGCTTGATGCCCTTTTCGTCGATCCACAAGTATTGCGAATACGCCAAGCCGGCATAAGCCATCAGCGCGCAAGCGGCCAGCAGGCGTAAGGGAAGTGCGCGGTTAAAGTTGTTCATGCAAATCTTTCGATCGTTTCTTCAGTGGGTCGATTTCGCCATGATTCTGTCCGCATGTCAACGCGGATCGCTCAGCGCGGTGCTTTTTGGGGTGTTGCCGAGACGACAGAGCGGAACTTCTGTATAATTCGCTTTTGCGCCAATAGGAAAATGCTATGCGTCTACTTCAAAAAGCACTCACGTTCGATGACGTGCTCCTCGTCCCTGCTTATTCGAACGTCCTTCCGGTCGACACCTCCCTCAAAACGCGCCTGACCCGCAATATTGCCCTGAATATTCCATTGCTGTCCGCGGCGATGGATACGGTCACAGAAGCGCGTTTGGCCATTGCGATGGCGCAGGAAGGCGGGATCGGGATCATCCACAAGAATTTGAGTCCCAAGGACCAGGCCCGTGAAGTTGCGCGCGTGAAGCGTTTTGAGGCTGGCGTGCTGCGCGATCCGATCACGATTCCGCCGACCATGAAGATCCGCGACGTGATCGCGTTGACCGAACAGTACGGCATCAGCGGCTTCCCTGTGGTGGAAGGCAAGACCGTGGTGGGCATCATCACCAACCGCGACTTGCGCTTCGAAGAAGAACTCGACGCCGAAGCGCGCGCCAAGATGACGCCGCGCGAAAAGCTGGTGTATGTGCGGGAAGACGCCGACACCGCCGAGGCCAAGCGCCTGATGAACAAGTACCGCCTCGAGCGCGTGCTGGTCGTCAACGACGCGTTCGAGCTGCGCGGCCTGATCACCGTCAAGGATATCCAGAAATCGCACGAGCACCCGCTGGCGTCGAAAGATGCGCAGGGCAAACTGCTGGTCGGCGCCGCGGTCGGCGTGAGCCAGCGCGACGAAGAGCGCATCGAGCTGCTGGTGGCGGCCGGCGTGGACGTGCTGGTGGTCGACACCGCGCACGGCCACTCGCAAGGCATCCTCGACCGCGTGAAGTGGATCAAGACCAAGTACCCGCAAGTGGACGTTATCGGCGGCAATATCGCTACCGCCGCCGCCGCGCTGGCGCTGGTGGAATACGGCGCGGATGCGGTCAAGGTCGGCATCGGCCCCGGCTCGATCTGCACCACCCGTATCGTGGCCGGGGTGGGCGTGCCGCAAATCACCGCGATCTCGAACGTGGCCGATGCACTGCGCGGTACCGGCGTGCCGTGCATCGCCGACGGCGGCATCCGCTTCTCGGGCGACATTTCCAAGGCGCTCGCGGCTGGCGCCTCGACCGTCATGATGGGCAGCATGTTCGCCGGCACCGAAGAAGCGCCGGGTGAAGTGATCCTGTACCAGGGCCGCAGCTACAAGTCGTACCGCGGCATGGGTTCGCTGGGCGCGATGGCGGAGGGCTCGGCCGACCGCTACTTCCAGGATGCGTCGTCCAAGGCCGACAAGTTCGTGCCGGAAGGCATCGAGGGACGCGTGGCCTACAAGGGCAGCGTGCTGGCGATCATCTACCAGATGATCGGCGGCGTGCGCCAGTCGATGGGCTACTGCGGCTGCGCCTCGATCGACGAACTGCGCGAGAAGGCGGAATTCGTCGAGATCACCTCGGCCGGCATGCGCGAATCGCATGTGCACGATGTCCAGATCACCAAGGAAGCACCGAACTACCGCTCCGAATAAGCGCACCTTGGGCGGCGCGCGGCGCGTGTGCGACACGCGCCGCGGCACCTCCTACCGGCGCGACGCCGCGGCAGTCCTCAAAGTCACCCTTAAAAGTTCTCCATGCACTCTAAAATCCTCATTCTCGATTTCGGTTCCCAGGTTACCCAGCTGATCGCGCGGCGCGTGCGCGACGCCGGCGTGTTTTCGGAAGTGTTCCCGTACGACGTCAGCGACGAATTCGTGCGCAACTACGGCGCCGCCGGCGTGATCCTGTCGGGCAGCCACAGCTCCACCCTGGAAGGCGACGCGCCGCGCGCGCCGCAAGCCGTATTCGAACTGGGCGTGCCGGTGCTGGGCATCTGCTACGGCATGCAGACCATGGCCGCGCAACTGGGCGGCAAGGTTGAAAACGGCCTGCTGCGCGAATTCGGCTACGCCGAAGTGCGTGCGCGCGGCCATACCGCGCTGCTGAACGGCATCAACGACTTCGTGACCGACGAAGGGCACGGCATGCTCAAGGTGTGGATGAGCCACGGCGACAAGGTGCTTGACATGCCGCCCGGCTTCAAGCTGATGGGCAACACCGAAAGCTGTCCGATCGCCGCCATGGCCGACGAAGAGCGCCGTTTCTACGGCTTGCAGTTCCATCCGGAAGTGACGCACACCACGCAAGGCAAGGCCATCCTCGGGCGCTTCGTGCACGAGATCTGCGGCTGCAAGTCGGAGTGGAACATGCCCGACTATATCTCGGAAGCGGTCGCCAGGATCCGCGCACAGGTCGGCACCGACGACGTGATCCTCGGCCTGTCGGGCGGGGTCGATTCGAGCGTGGCTGCGGCGCTGATCCACCGCGCCATCGGCGACCAGCTCACCTGCGTGTTCGTCGACCATGGCCTGCTGCGCCTGGACGAAGGCAAGATGGTGATGGACATGTTCGCCAAGAACCTGGGCGTGAAAGTGCTGCGCATCGACGCCGAAGAACAGTTCCTCGGCCACCTGGCCGGCGTGAGCGATCCGGAAGCCAAGCGCAAGATCATCGGGCGCGAGTTCGTCGAAGTGTTCCAGGTCGAGGCGGGCAAGCTGTCCAACGCCAAGTGGCTGGCGCAGGGCACCATCTATCCGGACGTGATCGAAAGCGCGGGCAAGGGCAAGAAGGGCCAGACCATCAAGAGCCACCACAACGTGGGCGGGCTGCCGGAAACGCTGAACCTGAAATTGCTCGAGCCGCTGCGCGAACTGTTCAAGGACGAAGTGCGCAAGCTGGGCGTCGCGCTCGGCCTGCCGCACGACATGGTGTACCGCCACCCGTTCCCTGGACCGGGGCTGGGCGTGCGCATCCTGGGCGAAGTGAAGAAGGATTTTGCCGACCTGCTGCGGCGCGCCGACGCGATCTTCATCGAAGAGCTGCGCAACACCGCGTTCGAATTGCCGCCGCTGGAAGGAATCGACTCGGGCGAGGCGCCCAAGAACTGGTACGAGGCGACCAGCCAGGCCTTTGCCGTGTTCCTTCCGGTGAAATCGGTGGGCGTGATGGGGGACGGGCGCACCTACGAATACGTGGTGGCGCTGCGCGCGGTGCAAACGCTCGACTTCATGACGGCGCAATGGGCGCACCTGCCGCACAGCCTGCTGGGCAAGGTGTCGAACCGCATCATCAACGAAGTGCGGGGCATTAACCGCGTGGTCTACGATATCTCGGGTAAGCCACCGGCAACGATCGAGTGGGAGTGATGAATCGGCTTTAAATCTTTGATTTAAAGTGGAATATCGATGGCTATTGATGATCGCAGACGAATCATCAATAGCCTTTTCTTTGCCGTCGGTTAAGAGAGCCGGTTTATACTGTGCTGTTCGAGCACTGTCTGCCTCGATTTCTCCTATGAACCAATGCCTATGCGGTGTCGTCGATCGGTGTGCGTGCTTTTCCTGGTCCTGGCGGCGTATTGCGCCGCCGCGCCGGGCGAAACGGCGGCGGCCGCCTCGAACCAGCTTGAAGAGCTGACCTGGACCGAGGTGCGCGACCGGGTCGCAGCCGGCTCGACCACGATCCTGGTGCCGATCGGCGGCACCGAGCAGAATGGCCCCTATATGGCGATCGGCAAGCACAATGTGCGGGCCAGGTTCCTGGCAACGGCCATCGCCGCGCGCCTTGGCAACGCGCTGGTCGCGCCCGTGATCGCCTACGTGCCCGAAGGCGCGATCCATCCGCCGGCGGCGCACATGCGCTTTGCCGGCACCATCTCCATTTCCGATGCCGCCTTCGAAGCATTGCTTGAATCGACCGCGCGCAGCTTCAAGCAGCACGGTTTTCGCGACGTGGTTTTCCTGGGCGACCATGGCGGTTACCAGAAGAACATGCAGCACGTTGCCGAGCGCCTGGGCCGGGAATGGGCGCGCGACCCGTCCTGCCGCGTGCATGCCTTTACCGAGTTCTATCGGGCCAGCCAGGCGCCGTTCATCGCCGCGCTCAAGGCGCGCGGCTTCAGCGATGCCGAAATCGGCACTCATGCCGGCTTGGCCGATACCTCGCTTGCGCTGGCGAGCGATCCGGCGCTGGTGCATGCCGCGCAGCTGGCCAAGGCGCCCAAGCCGGGACCAGCCGACGGCGTGACGGGCGACCCGCGCCGCGCCACCAGGGCGCTGGGCGAATTGGGCACAGCGCAGATCATCCAGACTTCCGTGGCCGGCATTGCGCAACTGACGCGCAGGCCGCGCTAAAACACCGTATCCATTTCCGATCGATTCATGTCCAAGCAAGCCAAAATCCTGATCCCGGCGCTGTTGATCGCCGTCGCCTCCACCGGCGCGTTGGTGTACAAGCTTACGCGCGACGAAAGCCAGATTCTGGCGCGCGCCAAGGCGAGCGCGGTGCAGTCGGTGCCCGGCATGCCGCGCGTGGTCGATCCGCACAACCTGTACAGCGAAACCGGGCCGCGCGCGCTGAGCGAGGCGGTGCGCGGCCAGCTCGCGCGTATTTATGTGCCCAACTTGCGCAGCCACGACGTGTACGTGATCGATCCGGCCAGCATGAAGGTGGTGGACCGCTTCAAGGTCGGCACCGCGCCGCAGCACGTGGTGCCGTCGTACGACCTGAAGACCCTGTGGGTTGCCAACAACTCGGAGCGCCACGAAGACGGCAGCCTGACCCCGATCGACCCCTTCACCGCCAAGCCGGGCAAGGCGGTACCGGTCGACGATCCCTACAATATGTACTTCACGCCGGACGGGCGCTCGGCCATCGTGGTGGCCGAGGCGCGCAAGCGGCTCGACTTCCGCGATCCGCACACGATGGCGATGCAGTACTCGATCCAGACTGAATGCGGCGGCATCAACCACGCCGATTTTTCGATCGATGGCCGCTACGTGCTGTTCACCTGCGAATTTAACGGCAGCCTGGTCAAGATCGACCTGGCCAACAAGAAGGTCGAGGGCTACCTGAAGCTGACGATGCCGCGCACCCGCTTCAAGGAGTCGCGCGCGGCCTTCGATCCCTCCAATACCGAGGTCTGCACCGCGCGCAAGGGCATGCCCCAGGACATCCGCATTTCGCCGGACGGCAAATTGTTCTATGTGGCCGACATGGAAGCGGACGGCGTGCACGTGGTCGACGGCGCCAGTTTCAAGCAGGTCGATTTCATCGCCAGCGGTCCCGGCACGCACGGCCTGTACCCGAGCCGCGACGGCAAGAGCCTGTATATCACCTTCCGCGGAACGCACCGCATCCATGGCCTGAAGAAGGGACCGGGCGGGGTGTCGGTGATGGATTTTGCGACCCGCAAGATCACGCACCAATGGCCGGTGCCGGGCGGCGGCAGCCCTGACATGGGCAACGTCAGCGCGGACGGCAAGTCGCTGTGGCTGTCGGGACGCTTCGACGACGTGGTGTACCGGATCGACACCACCAGCGGCGAGTACGCGAAGATCAAGGTCGGCGGCGAGCCGCATGGCCTGACCGTGTGGCCGCAGCCGGGGCGCTATTCGGCGGGCCATACTGGCAACATGCGCTAAGCGCGGGCCGCATGGCGCGCCGGTGTTCGCTCATCGACTTGCCCGTCAGCGACGCCAGGGGCTGGCTGAAGCGTGCACGGCGTCGTAGTGCAGACAGGGCTTTTTTTCATGGATTTCCTGCTCCGGCAGAGTGCAACTAAATTGCACTTGCGGGTTCATACCCCTATCAAAAGGGAGGGAGCATGGCCAGCCAACCTCATTTGCACGCGCGCCCAGCCCCGGTGGCCTCGCCCGCGCCTGCCGGCTTGCTAACACTGCCCGTCGGTGGCACGCGCGACAGTTACCTGTATGTTCCGCCGCAATACGATCCGTCCGTTCCCATGCCCATGGCGCTGCTGCTGCACGGTGCAGGCGGGCATGCCCATGACGGCCTGCGCATCTTCCTGCACCTGGCCGACAAGGACGGATTAATCCTGCTTGCCCCCGCGTCGCACCAGGGCAGCTGGGACATCATCACCAGGCGCAGATACGGACCGGATGTCACCCTGGCCGACCGGGCGCTTGCCCATGTATTCGGCAACTACGCGATCGATCCCGCGCACCTGGCCATCGGCGGCTTCTCGGACGGGGCCTCGTACGCGCTCACGCTCGGCCTGGCCAACGGCGACCTGTTCACGCATGTGATAGCGTTTTCCCCTGGGTTCATCGGCCCCATCACCTCGCGCGGCGAGCCCAAGGTCTTCATTTCGCATGGCACCGCCGACAGCGTGCTGCCGATCCAGGCCTGCAGCCGCAGCATCGTTCCGACACTGCGCAGCGCTGGGTACGCCGTGATGTACCACGAATTCGAGGGTGGCCACACGATCCCGCCCGACATGGCGCGCGATGCCATCGACTGGTTCACCGGCCGGATCTGAAAACGTTTGAAGCTCCTGGCCTCCGCTATACGCCGTAATGGGCTTTCATCAAACAGCCAGCCCGGGTCGGCGTTCTCGAAAATCTTGCTGCGTTCGAGCGCTGCCTTGACCTTTTCGCGCTGGACCTTCACGTACTCCGGATAGGTCTGCTTGTAGGGTTCGTCATACGATTCCCATTTTTCCATCGGGATGCCGAAATCGCCACTCATCTCCGGCGGAACAGCTCGCTTTCCGTCACATAGATCGGTGACCAGTTGGTTGTCCTGGCGATGTCGTACCAGTCCATCCGATTTAGTAATGCCATCTTCTGTCTCCTCATTTTCGTGGGCCGGCTGGCCCAGTTGACATGCCCGCGCGCGCGTCGCGCGCGAACCTGATCTTGTGCAATAAGGATAGAGACAAGCCGCACCAGGGTCTATTGCACTTTGGTTTAGTGCGCTGGCGCCGCATGGCGCTCGCGCAAGCGCGGCAGGCGCGGCCTTCGGCGCGCCAGGATGTGGGTTGGGGTAAGTGGGGGAATTCGAAACCGATTTTGCGCGCCGTCGGTTTCGCCAATGGCGAAACCGACGGGGTCATACAGATTGCTGCCTATCGGTGAGCAGCGGCTTCCGCGAAGAAGTCGCCGGCCAGCCGGTTGAACCGCTCGGCATGCTCGATTTGCGTCCAGTGTCCGCACTCACCGAACACGTGCAGTTGCGCGCGCGAAATGAGTTCGAATAGTTTGTACGAACTCGACAGAGGGATCACCTTATCTTCGCGCCCGTGGACGATCATGGTGTCGTGCTGCAGCGCGCGAATGGCCGTCTCGGAACTGGCCAGTGCGTCGACCCCGCGCTGTCGCGGCGCGGGAAACATACGCGAAAACGCTTCCTGGAAACCGGGCCGGATGCTGGCCTCGTAGCGCATGCGCGCCAGGTCGGTGCTGAGCAGGCTGCGGTTAAATGAAAACACGTCCAGCAGCGCGCGCATGTTCTCCAGCGAGGGCGTGTAACCCCATACCCGGTCGAGTCCTTCGGTGATCGGAAACGACACGCCTGCGCTGCCCATCAGCACCAGCCGGCCGACGCGCTGCGGCGCGCGGATCGCCAGCGCGAGCGCCAGCGCGCCGCCGAAGGAGTTGCCAACGACGTGGGCTTGTCTGATGCCGAGCGCATCCATGAAGCCGATGATGTGGCTGACCCAGTTCTCCATGTTGTACTGCACATCGGCTGGCCGCTCGGTGTAGCCGAAACCGACCATGTCGGGCGCGAGCACGCGGAAGCGGGTGGCCAATGCGGGGATCGTCAGGCGCCAGTTGGCCCAGCCGGTCACGCCCGGCCCGGAGCCGTGGATCAATAGCACCGGCGCGCCTTCGCCGACGTCGTGATAGTTGGTCCGGATGCCGTTGGCAAGGACCGACTTGCCGATTTCAGGATTGGCGCTCATGTCAGCCCCTCAGGTCCTTGGCGGTGACGCCGGCAATGCCCCAGTTCGTGCTGGGCACGTCGTGGATCCAGACGCGCACGTTTTCCTTCGGTGCGCCAACCGCTTCGGACAGCGCCGCCGTGACCTTTTCGATCACCGCGCGCTTCTGTTCTTCGGTACGGCCTTCGATCATGTAGATTTGAGCAAATGGCATGATTAATTCCCTTCAGTGTAAGTGTCAAACGAAGCGCATGCCGACGCTGCCCATGCCCTGGACGCGCAGGCACACCGAGTCGCCGGCCTTGACGGCAACCGCTTCGGTCATTCCGCCCGACAGGATCAGGCTGCCGGCCGGGATCTCCTCGCCGCGCTTGGCGAGGTGGTTGGCCAGCATCGCGATGGCGGCGGCGGGGTGGCCGAGCACGGCGGCGCCGGCGCCGAACGCCACCGGTTCGCCATTTTTTTCCAGCACGATGCCGACCGTGCGCAAGTCGATGCCGGAGGCGGCGACCGGCATGCCGCCGACCACGAAGCGCGCCGCCGAGGTGTTATCGGCAATCACGCTCTTCAGGTCGAACTTGAAATCGCGGTAGCGCGAGTCGATCACTTCGATCCCCGGCATCACGAAGTCGGTGGCCGCCAGCACCGCGCCGATATGGCAGCCCGGCCCGCGCAACGCATGCCTGGTGACGAAGGCGATCTCCGGCTCGACCTTCGGGTGGATCAGTTCCGATACCTTGCATTCGGCGCCTTCTGGCAGCGCGAAATAGTCCGCCATGAAGCCGAAGCAGGGCGTCGCGACGCCCATCTGCTTCATCTTGGCGTGCGAGGTCAGGCCGGCCTTCATGCCGACGATCCGGCAGCCGCGCGCGATCTTGCGGCGCCGGATCTCGTCCTGGATCGCGTAGGCGTCGTCCCAGTCCATGTCCGGATAGTCATCGGTGATCTTGGTGGTGTCGCGCGCCTCGAGCTCGCAGTTTTCGAGGTGCTCGGCGAGGCGGGCGATGGTTGCCTGGTCCAGGTTCATGCTGCGATCCCCCGTTCGCGCGCCAGCGTCAGCGCGGTGTCCTCGATCATGTCTTCCTGCCCGGCCACCATGCCGCGCCGGCCCAGTTCGACCAGGATGTCGCGCGCCGGCACCTTGTACTTGGCCGAGGCGCGCTTGGCGAACAGCAGGAAGGTCGAATACACGCCGGCGTAACCGAGGGTGAGCGCGTCCCGGTCGATGCGCACCATGTGGTCCATCATCGGCAGCACCACGTCTTCGGCCACGTCCATGATCTTGTACAGGTCGACGCCGGTCTCTATGCCCATGCGCTGGCATACGGCGACCAGCACTTCGAGCGGGGTATTGCCGGCGCCGGCGCCAAGACCGTTGGTCGAGCCGTCGATGCGGATCGCGCCCGCTTCGATCGCGGCCAGCGAATTGGCCACGCCCATCGCCAGGTTGTGGTGGCCGTGGAAACCGATCTGGGTCTCGGGCCTGAGCACCGCACGCAGCGCGGCGACGCGTTCGCTGACTCCGTCCGGCAGCAGGTAGCCGGCCGAGTCGGTGACGTACACGCATTGCGCGCCGTACGATTCCATCAGGAGCGCCTGCTGCGCCAGCTTCTCGGCGCTGGTCATGTGGGCCATCATCAGGAAGCCGACCGTGTCGAGCCCGAGCTTGCGCGCTGCGGTGATGTGCTGTTCGGCCACATCCGCTTCAGTGCAGTGGGTGGCCACGCGCACCGTGTGCAGGCCGCAATCGTAGGCTTCGCGCAGGTGATCGACCGTGCCGATGCCGGGCACCAGCAGCGCCGACACTTTTGTGTGCCTGAGGTGGGGAATGACCGCGTTGAGGTACTCGACATCGCTGTGCGCCGAGAAGCCGTAATTGACCGAATTGCCGCCCAGCCCGTCGCCGTGGGTGATTTCGAGCAGCGGCATGCCGGCCGCGTCCAGGCCCTTGGCCACGGCCAGCATCTGCTCGATGCTGATCTGGTGGCGTTTCGGGTGCATGCCGTCACGCAGCGTGTTGTCATGCAAAATGATCTGCTTGCCTTTGAGGTTCATCTGTTTCTCCTTGTTTTCAGGCTGCCACGGCGTCGAGCGTGAGCGTGCCGTTCAGCAGTTCTTCGGCGAACATCTCGGCGGTCCGGGCCGCGGCCGCCGTCATGATGTCCAGGTTGCCGGCGTATTTCGGCAGGTAGTCGCCCAGCCCTTCGACTTCGAGGAATACCGAGACCCGGTTGCCGTCGAAGACGGGGCCGTTCACCAGCTTGTAGCCGGGAACGTATTTCTGCACTTCCTTGATCATGGCGTGGATCGACTCGGTGATTTTTTGCTGGTCCGGAGCGGTCTCGGTCAGGCAATGCACGGTGTCGCGCATGATGATGGGCGGCTCGGCCGGATTGAGGATGATGATCGCCTTGCTGTTCTTGGCGCCGCCCACCGCGCGGATCGCGCCGGCGGTGGTGCGGGTGAACTCGTCGATGTTCTTGCGCGTGCCGGGACCGGCTGAGCGCGACGAGGCGGTGGCGATGATCTCGCCGTACGCCACCGGCTGCACGCGTGAGATCGCCGCCACCATCGGGATCGTGGCCTGGCCGCCGCAGGTGACCATGTTCACGTTCATCACGCTCTTGCCTACCAGTTCCTTGAGGTTGACGGGCGGCACGCAGTAGGGCCCGATCGCCGCCGGCGTCAGGTCGATCATCAGCACGCCGAGTTCGTTGAGCTTGCGCGAGTTTTCCGCGTGGACGTAGGCGCTGGTGGCGTCGAATGCGATCTGCACGCCGTCGGCCAGCACGTGCGGCAGCAGGCCGTCGACGCCGTCCGACGTGGTCTTGATGCCCATCGCGCGGGCGCGCGTCAGGCCGTCCGAATCGGGGTCGATGCCGACCATCCAGACCGGTTCGAGCAGCTCGCTGCGCTGCAGCTTGGCCAGCAGGTCGGTGCCGATGTTGCCCGGTCCGATCAGTGCGCACTTAATTTTTTTCATGACAGAACTCTCCAGATAGGTCGTTTGGGAATGGGGGTGTTCAATTGAATCGGACCGAGCAACTGCCCATGCCGCCGATGCTGACGCGGAAACTGTCGCCGGCCTTGGCCGGGAACATCGCCGCCAGCGCGCCCGACAGGATCACTTCGCCGGCCTTGAGCGGAATGCCGAGCGCGCCCATGGTATTGGCCAGCCAGGCGACCGCGTTCACGGGTGAGCCGAGCGCCGCCGCACCGGCACCGGTGGCGACGATTTCACCATTGCGCTCGAGCACCATGCCGCACAGCGCCAGGTCGATCTTGCGTGGGTCGACCGCCTGGTCGCCCAGCACGAACACGCCGCACGATGCGTTGTCCGCCACGGTGTCTGCGATCTTGATTTTCCAGTCGCGGATGCGCGAATCGACGATCTCGAAGCATGGCATCACGCATTCGGTGGCCGCCAGCACGTCGGCGTTGGTCACGCCCGGACCCATGAGGTCTTTCTTCAGGATGAAAGCGATCTCGCCCTCGGCCTTGGGCTGGATCAGGGTCGCCATGTCGATCGATTCGCCCTCGTTGTAGATCATGCCGTCGAGCATGTAGCCGAAGTCGGGCCGGTACACGCCCAGCATGTTCATGACGGCGCGCGAGGTGACGCCGATCTTCTTGCCGATGATGCGTTCGCCGGCCTGGAGCCGGCGTTCGATCATGCGCTGCTGGATCCGGTAGGCGTGCTCGACGGAGAGATCCGGATGGCGGTTGGTCAGCGGCTCGACTACCGAGCGCGAGATCAGCGCCTGGTACAGTTCGTCGCCGAGTTGGGTAATGAGATTTTTTTCCATGGTCACAGTTTGATGCAAACGTTTTTAAGTTCGGTATAGAACTCGAGCGAGTGAACGCCGCCTTCGCGCCCGATACCGGATTGCTTGGAGCCGCCGAACGGCGTGCGCAAGTCGCGCAGGAACCACGAGTTGACCCACACGATGCCGGCCTGCAGCACCCCGGCCATGCGGTGCGCGCGCGGCAAGCTGGTGGTCCAGACGGCCGACGCCAGGCCGTAGGGATTGTCGTTGGCGCGCGCGATCACCTCGTCTTCGCTGTCGAACGGCGCGATATGGCAGCATGGGCCGAAGATCTCGTCGCGCAGCACCGTTGCGCTGTCGGGCAAGCCGGTCCAGATGGTCGGCTCCACCCACCAGCCGCCGGACAGCGCGCCATCCATCGCCGGCACGCCGCCGCCGGTGACGACGCTGGCGCCTTCCTGCACCGCGTTGCGGTAGTACGACAGCACCTTGTTGCGATGTTCTTCCGAAATGAGCGGGCCCATGCCGCTGTCCGGATCGTCCGGCAAGCCCGGTTTCATCGCCTCGGCGCCGCGCTTGAGGCGGTCGACGAATTCGGCGAATACCGACCGCTCGACGTACACCCTTTCCGTGCCGAGGCAGACCTGGCCGCAGTTGGCGAACGCCGAGCGCAACGTGCCTTCGACCGCGGCGTCCATGTCGCAATCGGCAAACACGATCGCGGCGTTCTTGCCGCCCATCTCCAGCGAGACCGGGCGGGCACCGTCGGCGGCCGCTTTCATGATGGCCGCGCCGGTGCGCGTCTCGCCGGTGAAGGTGATCGCGCCCACCAGCGGATGCGTGGTCAGGAATTCGCCCGCGGCGCCCGGCCCGAACCCGTGCACCACATTGAACACGCCAGGCGGGACCCCGACCGCATTCATCACTTCAGCGAGCAGCGCCGCCGTTTGCGGGGTTTCCTCGGATGGCTTGACGACCACGGTGTTGCCGCAGGCAAGGGCCGGACCGAGCTTCCAGGTCATCAACAGGAACGGCAGGTTCCACGGGCAGATCACGGCGACCACGCCGACCGGACGGCGCAGCGAGTAGTTGAAGGCGCCGCGCCCGTCCGGCGTCGCCATTTCGAAGAACTCGGTCGGCACGTTCTTGACCACGTCGGCGAAGATCTTGAAGTTGGCGGCCCCGCGCGGCACGTCCACGTGGCGAATGAAATGCGCGGGCTGGCCGATGTCGCTCATCTCGGCGGCGACGAAGTCCTCGAAGCGCCGTTCGATTTCGTTGGCCACGGCGTACAGCATGTCGACGCGTTCTGCCACGCTCATTTTCCCCCACGGTCCCTGCAGGGCGGCGTGGGCGGCGCGCACCGCGTCGTCGACCTCGGCCTTGCCGGCTTCGGCCACGGCGGCAATGACCTTACCATCGTATGGCGCGCGCTTGTCGAACCAGCGATCGGTCCCGACAAATTCGCCATTGATGAAATTACGTATCTGTTTCATTGCATGTCCTCGAAATGTTGCTTTATTGCGCCAGGCGCGCGATGACGCATTCCTCGGCCTGCAGCCAGCCGGCGCTGCAAGCGCTTGCCTCGGCTGCTTCCTTGACGATCATCGTAGGCCGGGCCATTGATTCTGTAAAATACCGAATTTGTCCTGATTAATACCGATAAGGTATCGCCGGCCGTCGCGGTGCTTGCGCCGGCCGGCCTGCGGGGCCTGCTTAATCCCCGCCGCGCATGTACTGCACCTGGAACATGGTCGCCGGCACCTGCTTCGGATCGACCTGGCCCTTGAACTGGCCGGTGGTGCAATGCTTGGTCTGCACGTCGACCATCGAGAACGCATCGTCGAGCGCAATGCCGGTGCCCTTGTTGAGCGGCAGGTGTGCGTCGGGGTGCGATTTGCCGATGGTCCAGCTCTTCCACAGTTCGCCCTTGCGGTCATACACGAGGGTGCGGTTGATGCTCGAGACCTGGGCGTCGATGTGCAGGACGCGCTTGCTGATCGGGCTGGCCCCGACCGGGGCCGCTTCCACCACATACACCTTGCGCAACTGCCAGGTCACGTCCGGGAAGCACTCTCCCTGGCCGCTGAAGTTGACATACTTGTAGCCGTCCGCATCCTTGAATTCGTCGGTCAGCTTCATCTCGTTGTGCTGATAGAACGGCATCAGGATGTTGCGGGTTCCCTTGTACGTCCACTTCATGTCGGCGACCCGGCCGTTATAGCCTTCGAAGTCCTCGATCATCAGGTCCGAGCCCAGGAAGGCGTCGGTGGCCTGGCCGGTGGCCAGGCGCCGCACCCGTCGCTGGAAGCCCAGATACAGGTAGGCGTCGTCCAGTTTCTGGTCGTCCTCGTAGCGCTGGATCAGCAGCTGCGTGTTTTTCAAGTCCTGCGGCTCCAGCACTTTCATGTAGATTCCGCGGAACAGGTTCGAGGGATTCGGCGTCACCTCGGGCACCGGCGCGTGCTGCACCCGGTGCTTCAGGTTCAGGAAGTTGAAGCTGAGCTTGAGGGTCTTTTCCAGTTTTCCCGATTGCAGGTCGCGGTACTTCCAGTAGAACGGCGTGATGGTGGCATTGTCGCCCCAGTTGATGCCGTACTTGAAGTTCCATGCGAGTTTCTCGCCGGCCCGCGGATCGCTCAGGGAAGGCTCTTCGACGAACGGGCGGCCGGCCACGAAACCGTCGATGTCGCCGGTCTTCGGCCCCAGCTTGGTCTTGCCCAGGTTCTTGCGGGTGGCCTCGACATAGAACTTGTCCGAATCGAAGGAGGTCGTCTTGCCGACCTTCAGTTCATACCAGCCGTTCTTGATGACCTGGTACATGCCGACGTCGAGCGCGTCCTTGAACTGCTCGACATTGGCCTTGTTGATGAGGGTGCCGACGGCCAGGCCGGGAAAGGCCGGTGCGCCGTTTTTATAGGGAAAGAACGACCTTTCCAGGTCGGCTTCGGTGGCGCCGTGGGCCGGCGCCAGCAAACCGGCCAGCAGGGGCAGGGCGGCCAGGGAGAATGATTTACGCATGATGGATGTCCTTGATCAGAATTTGTAACGCAGGGTGGCGAACAGATCGTTTTCCTTGATGGCGGCGCCGATCGGCCCGGCCCGGAAGCGGCCCAGCGGCTCGAAGCCGGACAAGCCGCGCGAACCGGCGCTCATGGCTTGCGGATCGCCGAACGGGGCGGTGAACGGCGGCCATGGATTGCAGCTGCGGCAGTCGTCGACGGCGTAGTTGGCGCTGTTGCCGCCGCCCTTGACGTTGGCGCCGAAGGTGAACTTGAGGTCGTTCGTCACGCTCCATTCGAGCGACGGCGAGACCACGTAGGACCTGGCCTTGAAATCGCGCGCGAAGATCACCTGCGGGCTGACCCGGTCGTTCATCAGGAAGGCCTTGACCAGCAGCGTGCCGGTCACGTTGTCCTTCCAGTCGGCCATGCCGTATTGGCCAAGCGGGCCCTGGTAGAGCTCGTGCCCGAAGATGTGCTGCCAGAACAACTGGCCCGAGAACAGCACGGTTCGGCTGTCGCTGATGAAGGGCACGAAGGTTGGCCGGTCCATCCCAATTACGCCGCGAAACACCTTGTTCTTCGAGAACAGCTCGGGACGACTGGTATTGGGGAACTCTTCGCCCTCGGTGAAGGCCGCTTCCATCCGCATTGCCGCATCGGCCTTGTTCCATTGGAAGTCGAGCGAGCCACCCAGCAGGTGCACGCGCGGGAATGCCACGTCGAACGAGATCAGGTAGGGCCAGGCGTCGCGCGATTCGCCGGTGAAGGCATTGACGGCACGCTTACCGCCGTGCAGCGACGGCAACTGGGAGCGATAGGTCAGCGCGTTCAGGGAGAAGTTCAGGCCGTCCTTGGTGATGCCCTCGAATTTCAGGCCCAGCTGGGTGTTGTCGAGCCGCCAGGCCGGCAGGTCGACGTTGGCGATGCCGATCTGGTGCGGGCCGAAGTTGGTCGCGAGCAGGGTGTCCGGGCCGACGTTGGCGAAGTTCGCCACCGTGCCGCCGTTGTCCCACAGGCTCTTCATGCCGCGAAAGAAGCAGCCGGCATCGAGGATCACGTTGGGCGTTCCGCACTGGCCCAGCGTATTCGGGCGGAACTTGTCGAAGTTCCAGATCACTTGAAGATTGCGATCCTGCATCGTTTCGCTTGCCCCCATGCGGTACTCGGCCTGGGCTATCCACATCGGGATCCGGATGTCCTGCAGTTCGTCGTAAATGTTGTTGCGCGAATAATCGACCGGATTGATGACGTCGAGCACGCGGAACAGGTCGGTGCGCCCCCACACCACTTGCTGGCGGCCGAGCTTGACGAACAATTGCTTGCCGTCGGCCAGCGCGAAGGTCTTCTTGACGTAGGCTTCGCGCAGGAAGTCGAGGCGTTCGTTGAACTCGGGCGAGGCCAGCTCGTTCAGGCTGCGCTCGCCATAGCCGCCAAAGTCGGCGCAGCCGCGCGCATCGACATTGCAGGGCCGCACCGGCACCCCGAACGCCACCCCGCCGTTGATGCCGTGCCAGCGATCGCCCAGCACCCGCAAGCCGTCGTTCGGGTTGTTCGGGTAATTGTCGACGAACGCATTGTTGGTCAGGCCGAGCGAATTGACCAGGGTGTTGCCGACCGGTCCCTGGCCGTTCGGCAGCGGCACCAGCTGGCCGCCGAGCGTCTGCTGCAGGGTGGCCGGGCCGCCCGCGCCCGCGCCGAACTGATCCTTGTTGAGGCGGTACACGCCGTCGTAGCTGGCGCGCAGCACGCCGTGGAAGGTCCAGCCGTCGGACAGCTTGCGCTGCGCATCGAGCTGCAGGGTATTGCGAAACTTCGACAGGCCGACGTTGCGGCCGGTGTCGTCCCGGCCGCGCGCGGCCGTATGGTTTTCGAAGTAGACATCGGTCAGCCACCCCGCGCCCGAGCCCTTGGTTTCGCCGTATCCGGCCGGATCGTCAGGCGCCGCCGCCGCCGCACCGGCCGCCAGTGTCAGCATCAGTCCTATCCCCCCTGTGGCCCTGGTCAGACCGCGTCTGTTGCGCAGTTGTTTTTCTTGCTTCATGTTCCCGTCTCCTGAGTTGTCGTTATCGACTTGAAATCGACGGAGGCCGCGCCCCCGCCCCGGTTGCAGACCGGCCGTTCGTCGGTCTGCAAGACACCGTCTTCGTCGCGCGCTGCACCGGTGATGAAGCGCGGCTTGAACACCAATACCCAGGCCGGCACCAGCACCATCGCGGCCAGCGCATTGAGTACCAGCATCACCGACAGCAAGGTCGCCGCGTCGGACTGGAAGCGCAGGTCGGACATGCCGACCCACATGATCACGCCGGCCACGAGCGTAGCGGCGGTGAACGCGACCGCCAGCCCGGTGGTGCTCAGGGCGCGCATCACCGCATCGGTCAGATCGCCGCTGTCGACGTATTCTTCGCGGATGCGATCCATGATGTAGATCGCGTAGTCGATGCCGACCCCGATGCCGACCGCGATCACCGGAATCGTGTTGACGTTGATGCCGATATGGTTGAAGCCCATGTAACCGTAAGTGAGGACCGTGGCGAAGATCATCGGCAGCACCATCAGCCAGCCGGCATGCGAGGAGTTGTAGTAGAAGCGCACGAAGATGAAGGCCAGCGCCATTACCAGCGGCGTAATGAGCAGGGTGTCGTGGTAATTGGCCTCGTCGATCGCCGCGTTCACTCCGACGATGCCACCGGCCAGGTGGATCGACAGGCCCTTGACGCCGTCCGCGCCCCGCGATGCGGCCCGCTCGGCCATGCCGATGGCGCGCTCGATGGTGCTCGCCTTGTGGTCCTTGTAGTAGAACACCATCGCCGCCTCGTTTTCGTCGGGATTGACGAATTCCTTGAGCGCGCCCGGAATCGGACTGGCGGCCATGTACGCAAACAGCAGGCCGCCCACTTCGTCCGCGCTGTCGGGCAACTGGGCCCAGCGCGGGTCGCCGTTGTGGGTCAGGCTGTTGACCTGGCGTACCAGGCCGGGGAGGGCCTTGGCGCCGCCGAGTTCAGGGTCGGCCATCATCGAGCCGATCACGTCTTCCATCGCGTGCAGTACCTGCGGGTTGCGAATGCCGGCCTTGTCGGCGGTGCGCGCCACCAGGTACAGCTCCTCCGAGCCGGGGAAGCGTGCGTTGATCGCCTTGGCCGACAGGTTGTAGTCGTGGTGGCGGTCGAGGATGGGCGATCCCGGTTCCGATTCGCCGAACTGCACGCCTGCCATCTGCCATGCGCCCAGCACCACCAGCGCCAGTGCGGCGCTCATCATGACGATGCTTGCGCGCCGGTTGCACACCGGCTTGAACAGGCGGTGCAAGAGCGCGGTGGTAGCCGAGCGGGTGTTCTTCTTCTGCTTCGGTTCCGGCAGCACCGACAGGAACAGCGGCACCATGAAGTGCACCGTGAAGATCACCGAGAAGGCCCAGAAGCCGGCGTAGTATCCAAGCTTGATGTTGATCGGCGCCGCGCCCAGCGCGATGACCAGGATGCCGAGCGCATCGACCGTGATCGCCAGCGAGCCCGGACGGAACAGTGCGTCGAGCGCGTTGCGCGCGGCCATCTTGCCGCTGCCGGTCGCCTCGAGTTCATAGTAGTAGCGTTCGACCAGCTGCACGCCGTGCGAGGTGGCGCGCGCGGCGATGAGGAAGGGGATCGGCATCGACAGCGGATCGAGGTTGTAGCCGAGCAGCGACATGAAGCCCAGGCCCCAGCACGACGACAGCGCGATGCCGAGCAGGGGCAGGGCGATGCCGTACAGGCGGCGGAAATACACCACCAGCAGGACGATGATCAGGAATGCGGTGTACAACAGGATTTGCAGGATCTGCGGCAGGTAGGTGTAGACCCAGCCGGTGAGGACAGGCAGGCCGGTGGCGCGGATCGTCACGCCCGCGCTTGCCGCCTGCTGGCGTATTTTCTGCAGCGCGGCGAAGGTTTCTTCGTAATCCACGCCGCCCTGGTTCATCTGTGCCTTGATCAGCGCCGCCTTCAGGTCGGGCGACACGCTCAGGCCGAACACGCGCGGATCGGCGGCAACATCGGTGCGCAGCTGCGCCAGCGCGGCGTCCGACAGCGGCGGCGCGGCCGCATCGAAGTACGGTTTCGAGCGCACGTTGCCGCTTGCGTCGAGCGAAATCTGGCGCGCGGTGCGGTGCGTCAGGCTGCTGACCAGGTTGTGGTTGACGCCTGGCAGGCTGTCGACTTCCTGGGTCAGGCGGTTGACCAGGGCCAGCGTCCGATTGGTGAAGATGGTTCCTTGTTCAACCTCGACTTCGAGCACGACCACGCTGACGCCGCCGAAGCCGTCGCGAATCTGCTTATGCAGCTCGATGAAAGGGTGATTCTGCGGAAGCAGGTCGTCGAAGTCGCTCTGCATCTTGAGCCCTGGAATGCGGCTGGCGAACAGCAGGCTGATCAGGAAAATGGCCGACAGCACATATTTCGGATTGGCGAAAATCCAGGCTTCGGCCTGGTGCAGGGCATGGGTGACACGATGTTTCACGGCGAATTCCTTAATCTGCAGTGGAAGTGGTGGCGACAGCGCTGGCCGGCACCAGCTTGAATGCGCCCAGCGCGCCGGCGATCAGCAGCCGGCCGGCGCCGGCCGGCGCGATGGCGCGCAGGAAGGCCGGCGTTTGTGGGCCATGCTCGAGCGCGGTCCAACGATTGTTGTCGAGGCGCTGCAGGGAGCCGCCCATGCCGACCGAGTAGATCGCGCCGCCCTGGCGCGCCAGGCCGAACTGCGCCAGCGCGCCCGGGTTGTCCAGGGTTGTCCAGCTGGCGCCGCCATCGACGGTGCGCAGCATGGCGCCGGCCAGCCCCGATACATAACCTTCGCGCGGGCTGACGAACAACGCCGCATACGGATAGAACTCGTTCGGGATCCTGGGAGCGGCGTTCCAATGGGCGCCGCCATCGGTGGTGCGATACAGCGCGCCGAACTCGCCGGTGATGAAGCCGTTGTCGCCATCGACGAACTGGATTGAATTGAACATCGCGTCTTCCTTGAAGTCGTGCTGCTCCCAACTGGCGCCCTGGTTGACGCTGGAGGCGATGGTGGTGCCGCTGCCGACCACCCAGATCTTGTTGCGCGTGTCGCAGGTGAGCGCCAACGGGCGCCAGCTGCCGTCGATCGAATGGGACCTCCAGTGTGCTGCGCTGTCGTCGGAAACCCACACCTTGCGGTAAAAGTCGAGTGCGGCGAAGCTGCCGTCGGCGCAACTGGCCACGTCGATCAATGCCGGCGTGCCGGGCAGCGTGACGCGCATGCTGGCTGCGCCATCCAGTTCGGTGACCAGCGCCACGCGCCCGCCGACGGCCACCGCCAGCTTGCCGTTGCTGGCAGCGGCCTGGAACTGATCGGTGCGCAGCACGGCCTGCTGCTGCGCCGGCGCCGCATCGCTGCCCGTGCGGCCGCAGCCTGCCAGCATGGCCAGCACGGCGCATACGGACAGCGACCGGGCAGCGCGCAAGGCGCGCTCAAGCCTGTCGTCGTTGAAATGAAATCCATGCATTACTGTCTCCTGAAGATTGTCCGCAAATCCGGGTGCGGGCTTGTATTTGTAAGTTGATAATAGGAAGGTGTGGTTCATACCGTCCAATACCTTTCTTTGCACGATTAATGCGTTTAGGGTATAAATAAAACTGACCGCCGGCGCCAGCCTGGCGCTTCCTTCGCACTTCGCAACCAGGAAACACCACCATGGATTTACGCCAGATACGCTACTTCCTCGCATTGGCCGACGAACTCAATTTCACGCGCGCCGCAGGGCGGCTTCACATATCGCAGCCGCCCCTGACGCGCCAGATCAAGCAGCTCGAGGAGAGCATGGACGTGGTGCTGTTCGAACGCACCACCCGCGGCGTCGCCCTGACACAGGCTGGCCTGGTCTTCCTGGAGGAGGCGCGCAAGATCATTGCGCTGACCGACCAGGCGGCCAACAAGACCAAGCTGGTGCACGACGGGCAACTTGGCCGGCTCGATATCGGCATATTCGGTTCGGCGATCCTGAACGTCATCCCGACCTTGTTGATCGAATTGCGCAAGACCCACCCCGACATCGCCATCTCGCTCCAGAACACGACCAAGATCGAGCAGATCGAAGCGGTGCGCGGCAAGCGGCTCGACATCGGCTTCAACCGGGTCTTTCCCGAGGTGCCGGACCTGACCGTCGAGACGGTGTTCTTCGAGCGCCTGTTCGTCGCCATGCCCAAGGACCACCGACTGGCGCGGCGCCGGGTGCTCGAGGTGAAGGATCTGGTCAACGCGCCGCTGATCCTGTTCCCCAACAACGTGCGTCCTACGTTCGCCGACAACGTCGTCGCGCTGTGCCGTGACGAAGGGTTCTCGCCGAACGTGGCGCACGAAGTGCAGGACGTGATGACCTGCGTCGCGCTGGTCTCGGCCGGGCTAGGCCTGGCGGTGGTTCCGGAGTCGGCGGTGAACCTCCAGCTGCCGGGCGTGCGCTATCACCTGCTGCGCTCGTCGGCGGCCAAGGTCGACCTGAGCTGCGTGTACCGCGCCGACAATACTTCGCCGGCGCTGGCAGTGTTCCTCGATATCGTGCGCAAGCTGCGCAGCCGCAAGATCAAGCTTGTGACCGATTAGGCGTCAGGTGTAGACAGTCGTGAAGCTTTCGGCCAGCACGCCGGTATGGTAGAAGATGCCGCGCCCGGCCTGGTCTTCGGTCCAGGTCACCACCGGCTTGTCGCGCTGCGCCTGGTAGCCGAGACCTGCGAAAGTCTCGTTGCGATTGCCCGAAGGGTCGAAGAAGTAGATCGTCTCGCCGCGCGTGATGCCGTGGCGGGTTGGCGCGACATCGATGCGCACCCGATTTTTCGCCATCACGTCGCCCGCCTTCAGGATGTCGTGCCAGGAGTCGAGGAAGAACGACAGGTGATGCAGGCCAGGGCGCTCTCCGCCGACGAAGGCGATGTCGTGCGGCTTGCTCGAACGGGACAGGAAAGAGGCAAGCTGGAAGGCGCCGCCAGGGCCGACCGTGAGCTGCTCGGTCTGGAAGAAATCGAGCGCCTCGATGAAGAAACGGGTGTTTTCGGCGACCTTGTTCACGCCCTTTGCCGGATCGAACTCGCACATCAGCAGGCAGTGGTCCAGCCAGTGCGCGCCGGCGCCGCGGATGCTGTCCGGCCAGGGATCCGGATTGGTCGAGCCGACATCGGTGCCGACGCATTGCTTGTCGGCGTACAAGCGCATTTCATGGCTGCTCGGCAGCGTGAAACGAAGCATCCGGCCACAGTCTGGCAGGGCGCCGGCCGGCAGCATCTCGAGCGCGATGCCGTAGTCGCGAACCGACTGGGCCAGCGCGTCAAGGTCTTCATCCCTGGCGACCTTGTAGGCGACGTGGTTGAATCCGGCCCGGTCCGAGGGCGTCAGGATGACCGAGTACTTGTCCCACTCATCCCAGCATTTGAGGTAGACATTGCCTTGCTCGTCGGTGTGCGTGATGCGCATCCCGATCACGTCTTCGTAGTGTTTTACCGCCGCCTGCATGTCCATCACCTTGATGCTGATGTGGCCAATTCGCATGATGCCCATACTTGTCTCCTTTGGTTTAATAGATTTGATTACCTGCGTTCAGGCGCCGACGAATGCCTTGCGCATCTTGCCGATCACTTCGATTTCGAGCGGGCCGCAGGGCGACACGCGGCATGCCAGTACCACCCCTTGCGCTTCGTCCTGCTCCGAAACATGGTCGCGGCTCATCGCCCCGCACTTGCGCACCGCACCGGCGCGGATCGCCACCTTGCATACGCCGCATCCGCCGTTGAGGCAACCGGCGGGAATGCATTTCCTGCCGATCCGCGCCATCGCCTGCAACAGGCTTTCGCTTTCCCCGCACTGGTAGCTTTCCCCGCTTTGCTGCACGCGGATTGTGTGTGTGGCGCCCATCTCAGATCGCCTTGAACAGAGGGCTGCGGCGCGCCGTCGAGGCCGTGTCCGCCGCCGAGATGAACTTCTCCATGAACATGTCGCGCTCGAACAGGCGCCCGCGCATCAGCGTGGTGATGCAGGCGTCGATCATCACGGGCGGGCCGCACATGTAGGCCTTGTGCTGGCGGAAGTCGCCATTGAAATGGCGGCTCGCCACGTCGTGCACGAAGCCGGTCTCGCCCTCCCATGCATCGTCCTGCTGCGGTGCCGACAGTGCCGGCACGTAGCTGAAGTTCGCATGGCTGGCGGCCAGCCGGCGAAACAGCGCGTCGTCATACAGCTCGGCGCGGTTGCGGGCCCCGTACACCAGGGTGATGCGGCGCGATTCGCCGGACTCGAGCAGGTCGAGGATCATCGATTTGGGGCTCGACAGGCCGGTGCCGCCGGCCATGAACAGCAGGTTCTCGGGCGCCGAGCGGCGCACGAAGAAGCGGCCATACGGTCCGTTGAGCCTGACCCGGTCGCCCACCTTGAGCTGGTGGTGAATGTAGTCGGTGGCCTGGCCGCCCGGCACATGCCGGATGTCGAGTTCGATCACGCGCTTCTCGGATGGCGGATTGGCCAGCGAAAAGGCGCGTGGCTGCTCGACGCCCGGTACGTGCAGGTTGACGTATTGGCCGGCCTGGAAATCGATACCATCGCCATCGAGTTCGATGAATACGCCTTTCGCGGTCGGCGTCAGGTCGCTCACCTTGACGACGGTGCCGACGAAGTCCTGCATCGCATGGTTCTGCGCATCGGGCTCGTCGTCGATCTGCGCTTCGATCACCAGGTCGTCGCTGACGGCGCTGGCCACGCATGCCAGGCACTTGCCTTCATCGCGCTCGAAATCCATCAGGGCGAACGGCGACGCTTCACCCAGGTCGACTTCGCCTTCGACCACCTGGACCTTGCAGGTGCCGCACAGTCCGTGCAGGCAGGCGTGCGGAATGTACACGCCGGCGCGCAAGGCTGCGTCGAGCAAAGTCTGTCCTGCGGCCACTTCCACGCACTGGCGCAATGGTTCGATCAACATGTTGGTGCTCATGGCGATTCCTTAAAAGCCGATGTCGCCAATCCCGTTCAAGCCGGGAGTGACAAGGCGCAGCAGCGATTTGTGGCCGATGCCGTTCGCGCCGATGCTCTTGCCCGGGTCCGGCGCAAATGGTTCGCCGTCGAGCAACCAGCTCGCCCGGCTCCAGTCGATGCTGGCGAAGTCGGGATGGACCGCGTACACCGACGGCAGCAGATCCTTGACCAGCGCTGCGAACGGCATGTCGGGCGGCAGCGGGAATGCCGCCGCGAACGGGAACATCATGTGCTGGTCCCAGCCGATGTAGACCACCTGGTTACCGTGGAACTTGTCCACCGCGTCCGCAACCTGACCGGTGTAATCTTCGTATGCTGCTTGCACTGCCATGTGAGTCTCCTAGTTGATTTGTGCGTTGCGGTCTCAGGCCGCCTCGTCGTCCTTGGCCAGTCCCTTCCACAGGTTCCAGTTGCTGGCATCGCGCGAATGCAGGAACTCGCCGCCGTCGTGTTCGCCGAAGTGGTAGTACTTGAGCACATCGGGAATAGTCGGGCCGCCGCAGTTGCCCTGGAAAATCTGGTGCGGCGGCATCCATGCCTGCACATACTTTTCCGGCTCGTGGTCGAACACCGACTTGCAGCCGTCCGAGCAGAAGTGGTATTTATCGGCCCCGTGGATGCTGTGGCGGTACACCCGTTCGGTCGGTTTTTCCGGGTCTGTGTAGACCATCGGGATCTGGCAGACCTGGCACAGCTGCGGCAGCATGCCGGCATAGAAGCGTTTGCCGGCCTGCTCCTGTTCGCGCAGGTACTCAAAGCGTGGGCGGTAGTATTTGTCGAAGGTATTCGGGTATTTCTCCGACAGCCAGTCGAGCTCAGCGTCTTCGGGAATCCAGGTGTGAAAGCCGGCCGCATTGCCGACGCTGTAGAAGGTGAGCCACAACTGGTGGGTGATGTGTTCCTTTTCCTCGACCGAGTGTTCCCAGAACTTCGGCATGGTAATGCCATAGCGCGCCAGGTCGTCGAACAGGGCCTTGCCGTTCTGTTCGAAGTACATCTCCCAGCCTTCCTTCCACGACATCACGCGCTTCGGATGCATGTAGTCCATCATCATGCCGACGATGCCGAGCAGGCGGTAGCCGCGCCAGAAGTACTTGTCGATCCAGCGCTGCACGATCGGCAGGTTGTCCGGGTGCTGCTCGAGGATGAACTTGATCACCTCCAGCCCCAGCGTCATGTGGCGCGACTCGTCCGACTGGGCGGAAAAGCCGAAGTTGACGGTCGCCATGTCGCCGTTGTAGGCGGCGCCGGACATGAACGGCATGAACAGCAGGTTGGTCAGCACGTACTCGAACGAGAACGAGATGGCGGTGACGAATTCGAACGGACCGGCAGACAGCGCATCCTCGAAATACGATTTGGGCACCGACAGGTACCAGGCGCGGTCGAACATGTGGAAGGGATCGTGCAAGCCGTCAAAGTACTTGTTGTACTGGCTAATGGTGTGCAACTGGGTCTGGGCGTGGCGCAATTCGTCGATCGACTGCATCTGCGAGGCGACCTGGGCGCCGACGCCCGGAAAGGCGCGCCCGGCCATGGCGAAGCCGCGGTGGGCGCCGTATTCGAGCGGAGTGACCGCGGTCAGGAAGATCTTCAGGCTGTTGATGTAGCGTGCGTCCGACACGCCGAGGTGGGCGTTGTTCTGGGCAAAGGCGTCGATCACCGCATACAGCTTGCGTTCCTTCTCGCCCTGGTATTTCCAGTACGCGTCCATGGTCAGGCGGAACGGGTCCTCCCATTTGCTCCAGTCCTCGATCTTGATGCCTTCGAAATCGGACAGCGGGAACACCTCCTTCTCGGACTGGTACGACATGTCCCATGCGAGGTCGCCGGTCATGACGGTGTATTTTTCCTTCAGACTCATCTTTTTGGCTTGTGCCACGTTCATCTCCTTGATTTTGTCATTCACACTTGCTCGGGCTGAAGACTTATTTGCGTTCCAGCGCGAAGTAATCGTCGGTTTCATCGATATTGCCGGACAGCGACACCAGCGTCAGGTGGATGTCCTGCGGATTCCAGGCCCGTCCGATGCGCGCCTCCACGCTCGCGCGGTTCACCACCAGGCGCCCCGGCGCGTCGATCTTGTAGACCCCGGGATACTGGGTGATCACCGCGAGCGGATTGTCGGCCTCGATCGATTCACGGATCGGGCGCGCGTCTTCGTTGTCCTGCAACGCCAGGAAAACCATCTTTTCGTTCATGTCTTTTCTCCAGATCCAGTTAGTGAACGGCGCTCTTGGCCAGGCGCTCTGCCAGTTGTGCGACGCAGGCCTCGAGCGCGGCAGCGCCGTTGTCGCCGAGCGCGCGCCGGGCCAGCGGCTGCAGGGCCGCCACCGCTTGCGGATGCCACTTCCGCACCCATTGCGCCAGTTGCGCACGGTTCTCGGGCGACTCGGCCGCTGCGATCTTGAGCACCTGGTTGCACCAGCGCACGTGCTCGTCGAACCATTCGTTCATGAATTCGGTGAGCATCGCGAAGCTGGTCTGGCCGGCCGCGTTCAGTTCTGCGCTGAACGACTGGTACACGAGCGGATACAGCAGGCCGTCGAGCACGACGTTCTGCGCGACGAACAGCTCGAACCAGTCCTTGGTAACGAGCATGTTCTCGGCCAGTTCACGCAGGCCTTGCCATTCCGGATCGCTCTGCCATGCTGACTTGGCCGCCTTCAGGGCACGGTCTGCGCCGTCGTCGAGCATCAGGCCGATGCGGGTGATGTACTGCGCGATGCCGAGCCGGTCCATCGCACACATCATCGTTGCCTGCGTGACGGATACGCCGTAGCCGTAGGCTCCCATGTAGCAGTTGTTCAGGTTGGCGGCGTATTCGACGTGGCGCAGCGGCAGCAGCACGTGTGCGATCCTGGCCTTCAGGTCGGGCGGGATGGCCGCCAGCATGGCGCGCTTCTCGACGAACGAGAAATTGCGCTCCGCCCCGTCCTGCTGCCTGCTGCGGGCGATGGTCCAGGCGCCGTAGTAGTACTGGCGCGGATCGAGCAGGCGGTACCAGTCGGCCATCACGATCGCGGTGTTGCGCTTGTCGTAGATCGCGCGATCCTTCGACCATAGCGGCTGGTAATGGAAATTTGTCTCTGGCTGGACACCGATGGTGGCCTCGAGGTAGCGCGAGGCGGACTTGTCGGTGCCGGTAAAACGCGCCACCTGGTCAAAGGTGTTGCGCAATGGCTTGATGCTGAGGCTCTTGATATCGACTTGCATGCAACGTCTCCTAGTGTAATTATTTGATGCGTTGGAGCAGGCCGCCGGCGGAGGAGATGGCGCCGGCGTCGCCTTCAAGGAAACGCACGCGATTGATCGCGCAGAACTCCCGGAAAGCCGCCTCAGGCAGGATGAGTTCGACGTACAGATCCTTGTCGGAAACGAAAAATTCGAATTCGACAAAGCCATGTGCGCTCGTTCGCAGAACCCGCACCCATCGATTATTTGCATTGACTTCCGCCACGGAACCGCTCCATTATAAAAATGAGAAATGCATATGAGGTCATGCACGGTGGCTATAGCAAGCGGTATGCCAGAAGCTGGCGGCCAATTTTTTGCTGCACTGCAGAAAACGGATGTTTCGCTGGCATGATTGGTGCTCATCTGGAGCACATTGCTGCGAGAGCACAATATTGTTGCAAAAGGATTTTTCAGCATTTCGCGAACTGTGCGCACTTGCCGATTTCATGAAATGATGAAATAGTTCACGCAAAGACCGGACCAAACCGGCGCGGAACCTGAAACAGGGATGAGGGGACACACATGCAATTGAAATCGAAGAGCCTGCGGCCGAAAGGCGGGGCACGCGCGGACCTGCGCATCACGCTTCCCCAAAACCAGCTGGGCCGGGTCTTCCCGGACATCAGCGACCTGGCTGAACGCTTGCACTTCAGTCCGGGCGATGGGCGCATCTGGCTCGACGACAGCCGGATGATCCTGTTGCGCACGGAAGCGTTCGGCGCGCTGCGCCAGGAGCTGATCGAATCGCTGGGCGTCGAGTCCGCGCGCGGCCTGCTCACGCGGATGGGCTACCTGGCCGGATCGAAGGACGCGGCGCTGGCGCGCAAGGTGCGTCCCGGCGGGTGCGAGAAAAGCGCGTTCATGGTGGGGCCACAGATGCATGGCCTGGAAGGCATTGTGCGCGCCGAGCTTACGCAGCTGGAAATGGACAGCGCGACCGGCCATTTTTTCTGCGAGGTGGTGTGGATGGATTCATCGGAGGATGAATCGCACATGGCGATCTATGGGGTCGGTTCGGAGCCGGCTTGCTGGATGCAGACCGGCTATGCGAGCGGCTATACCAGCGAGTTCATGGGAAAGCAGATCCTGTTCCGCGAAACCGAGTGCACCTCTTCCGGCGCCAAGAATTGCCGCGTGATCGGCAAGCCGGTGGAGGAGTGGGATGATGCGCAGGAGGACCTGAAATACATGCTGGTACAACCCTTGGCGGCGCGCCAGAGCGCGCGTGCCGGCAGCCTGGGCGCCGCCGTTCATGCCCCTGTCGTACCGGAGGCCGCCGTCGCGGCCGTAAGTTGTGCGACCCGCTCAGGCCCGGTGGCGATTGGCGCCTCGTCCGGATTCTTCGGCGTCATCCATCGCATCAACCGGGTCGCCCCGACCCGCGCCACCGTGCTGCTGCTGGGCGAAAGCGGCGTCGGGAAAAGCATGTTCGCTTGTGAAGTGCACAGCAAGAGCGGTCGCGCCGACCAGCCATTCGTGCAACTGAACTGTGCAGCGATACCCGAGCAGTTGATGGAGTCGGAATTATTCGGTGTCGACAAAGGCGCCTATACGGGGGTTGCCGAATCGCGCACCGGCAGGTTCGAAGCAGCGGACGGCGGAACGCTGTTTCTCGATGAAGTTGCGCTGCTGACCTTGACGGCGCAAGCGAAATTGTTGCGCGTGCTGCAGAGCGGGGAACTGGAACATCTCGGCAGCACAAAAACCCGCAAGGTCGATGTGCGCGTGGTTGCGGCCACCAATGAAAACCTTGGCGTGGCAGTCGAAGAGGGACGTTTTCGCAAGGACTTGTACTACCGCCTGAATGTTTTCCCCATCCTGATTCCACCGCTGCGCGAGCGGCGCGCAGATATTCCGCTGCTGTTGGAACGCTTGTTGCGCGAACTGTGCGCGCGTCACTGCCGGCAAGTGTCCGGCGTGACCAGTCGGGCCATGCAGGCTTTGCTGACACATCAGTGGCCGGGGAATATTCGCGAACTCGAAAATGTGCTCGAGCGCGGCATCATCCTGGCCGAAGAAGGCGGTGCGATCGATATTTCCCATCTGTTCAGCGTGGATGAGAATCCGGCCAATTCGACGCTGCTCGGGTTGAGCGAACTTGGGGCCCTGACACCCGGCCCGGCGCGTACGATCGAGCCTTCGAAAGGGACTGCAGCGTCAATCGACGATTGGGCCGCGACGATCATTCGCAGCCAGGACGCCACCTTGGGCCAGATCGAAGCGGCATTGCTGCACGCTGCGCTGGAATCGGCCCATGGCAACGTCAGCAAGGCGGCGACGCTCCTCGGTCTGAGCCGTGCGCAAATGGATTACCGTACGAAGAAATCGCCCTAGCAGTTTGTCGGACTCAAATTCGAGCCGGCCGTACCACGAAATTCAAGGGTGGCCACATGAGGGCCAACGCCGGCGCGTCAGAGCCGCGCCAGGGCTTTGGCCCGCGCATCGCGTTTCTCCACAGCCTTGAGCAGAAGCAGCAGCAAGGTGCCGACGACCATCACGCCAGCGGCAAAGTACAGGCCGGCGTTATAGTTGCCAAGGACGGTGGCCAGCCACGCGGTAACGGCCGGGCCGGCGATCTGCGCGATGCCGTAGAAGAGCGATATCTTGCCCATCATCTTGGCCGGGCGGGTAGGGTAGTAACGTCCGACCATGGTCAGCACCAGGCTGACCATGCCGATGAAGGTTGCACCGAAGAGCAGGGCGCCGAACAGAGCGGTCAACAAGCCTGTTGCCATGACCGGCAGCACGATCCCCACGATTTGAAACAGCGCCGCCAAAATGAGGGCGTTCAAGTCGCCCGTGCGGCGCGCGATCAGATCCCAGACGATGCAGGCCGGCGCGGCACCGATTCCGATGGCCATGAACACCAGGTTGCCCTGTCCGGCCAGTCCCGGCAACTTGTTTACGATCGCGACGATGAAGGTGGCGCTCACCACATAGCCAATTCCGGCGCAGAAATAGGAGGCCATGAAGATGCGCAGGTAGAGCGCACTGGGCGGATCCTCTTCCATCGTCTGGCCGCTGGCGGTCAAGCCGCTTCGGTCCGGCGCCGGCAGCCAGCGCAGAGCGGGCACCAGCAGCAGGCAGCCGAGGGCGGTGAAGGCGAACCACTGCTGGCGCCAGTCCAGCCACGGAGTAAACAGGACCACCGCTGCGGCACAGCCAGCGATGCCCAGCCCGATCCCGGCGAAGTGGATGCCCAATTCGCTCTTGTGGTTGTGGCGGATCAACCAGTTCAGGATCAGGCCGGTCCCCAGCAGCATTCCGGCAGCACTGCTAAGGCCGGCTACATAGCGCGAGATGGCCCAGATGGTCATATCGGTGGTGAGCCCCATCACGACCGTACTGGCGACAGCGAGCAGCATGCCGATACGATACAGGCGGTCCTTCAGCACCAGGTCACTGATGAGCGAGGCGATCAGCGCACCGGTCATGTAGCCGGCGTAGTTGATCGACGCCAGCCAGCCAGCTTGCGCAATGCCAAGCCCTGCTTGCTGCTGCATCAGCGGCAGCAGGGGCGTGTAGGCGAACCGGGCAACGCCCAATACCAGGATCAAACTGAAAATGCCAGCGCTGAGAACCTTGATACGCGCTCGTTGTTCACTCATCTAGATACTTTTGCCTGTATTGAAAGCCGTCTCGCGATTGATCGTGCCAATCCACTCGAGGCGCGTGATTTCATAGACAGAGGCGTGCATGTCATACCACTCCTCTTGCCCTTTGTAGCGCATCCCAAGGCGCTCCATCACTCGCGCCGAGCGGAGGTTTTCCGGGTTGCACACAGCATACAATATCTCGGCGTCGAGGGTGTCGAAGGCAAATTTCGCCATGCAGCGCGCTGCCTCGGACGCAAAACCCTGACCCCACTTATCCTGGCGCAAGCGCCAGCCAATTTCCAAGGGATTGTCCTCGACACGCCCGAGGTTCTGGATGCAGCCCGCGCCTATGATCTCGTTGCTCGCCTGCTCGATCAGGCACCACCAGGAAAAACCCAAGGCGCTCCAGCGGCCTTTCACGCGCTCGATATTGGCCAGCGTATCCTCGCGCGTATCGGGTTTGCCGGTGACATAGCGCATCACCACCGGATCGCTGTTCAAGGCATGCAGCCCATCGAAATGGGCATCGCTGACCGGTTCAAGCCTGAGTCGTGCCGTCGTCAGAATGGTCATGGCCGTCCTGAACTAGCCACGCGAATGATGGGTGGCAGTCAGACGCCGCATCAGCGGCAATGCCGACAAAGCGATCAGGGTACAAACGATGGCGGCAACACCCAACTGGTTAAACAAGCTGGTATAGATCGGCAAGGTCTGCAGGGGATCGACGATATCTTTTGGCACGCTGGCGAAATTGGCGACCACGCCGCCCAGGTATTGTGAAATGCCGACTGCGACGAAGTAGGCGCCCATCATGAAACCGCCCATGCGGGCAGGTACATAACGCGCGATCATGGCAAGGCCCAGGCCGCTAACGAGCAACTCGCCCAGCGAATAGAATCCGTATCCGATGATCATGACCCAGGACGAGGTCTTGCCGGCCACTGCGAATTGCCCGGCGATCCCATAGACAAAAAAGCCCACCGCGACGATGGAAAAGCCGAGCGCGAATTTTCCTGCAATCGACAAGTCCTTGTTGGCGCGGCCGGCCCTGGTGTACAGCCACGCAAGAACCGGGCTCATGAACATGATCCAGATCGGATTCAAGGCCTGGAACTGGCCGGGCGACCAGGTCCACAAATGCGTGCCCATCACTTGGAAATCCAGATCGACGTTGCGCAGCGCGAACAGGGCCAGCGAGGTCGACATCTGCTGATAGAAAATGAAGAAAAAGACGGTTTGAAGGGTCAGCACCAACGCCGCGATCAGTCCGGCCCGTTCGCTCGCTTCGCTCTTGCGGATCAGGTGAATGAAGATACTCAGCACGACGATTGCCGCCAGATAGACGAAGGCGCGTGCCACGGCCTGGTATTGCAGGATCACTGCCGAACAGCCGATCGCCACCACGCCGCCGGCGAGCACCATCATCAATTTCTTCACTTGCAAAGGCTGTGCGTCAGGCTGCGAGCCAATGTGGCTCAGCGTATGGCGCATCAGCAAGACGTTACACAAGCCCACGATCAGGCCGGCGCTGCAAACGGCGAACGCCGCATGCCAGCCGAGTCCATTGCCGTACACTTCGTTGACATAATCCTTGATCCACGGCGTGGCCAGCATCGACACGGTCGAGCCGACATTGACCGACATGTAATAGATGGTAAAGGCGCTGTCGATTTTCGAATCGTCGCCTTCGTAGATCTTGCGTACCAGATTGGCCGTGTTCGGTTTGAACAAGCCATTTCCCACGACCACAACGCCCAAGGCGGAAAAAATGAACCAGGTATTTTCAGTCGGTACTGCCATTAGCCCGTAACCGATGGTCAGGATAATCGCGCCCAGGAACATGCAGCGCTTGGTTCCCAACACCTTGTCGCCAATCCAGCCGCCAATGGCGGGCGATACATAGATCAGGGCGGCACATGCGCTCCACACCAGGTTTGCCCGGCTGTCGTCGAATCCAAGGCGCTGCACCATGAAATACACGATGAGCGCTTGCATGCCGTAGTAGCCGAAACGTTCCCAAAGTTCTATCAGCGCGATCGTGGTAAACGAGCGCGTTTGTGTGTAAGGCGGCATTTGCGTATTCATTTGTCTCCCTTAATTGTGTCGCAATATCACATGTTATTGCCGGGGTACGGCAACGCATGGATGCTACTCGACAAGATGTGAAGATGCAATGTTTGAAAGCGCAGTACCGATGAGTGGATACGCCCATTGATGGCGCGCGATCGCGCGCAGGCGTGATTGTGCGCCCGTCACATTGCACTGCAGCATTAAGGAGGGGCGAATGGCGGTGTCGACAATGGCGCGCCAGCAGCGCCGGCAATCAAGGCAGCAATCCAAGCTTTTTCTTCACTTCGGGAACGCCCGGACCGACCTCCTCGATGACTTTTGCAAGGCGCTCGCGCGAAACGCCGAGTTCTTTTGACCAGTAGGCAAGCTCCGATTCAACGTTAACGTTGATGCGGTCGTAGTCCTGCGGGCCAGGCTCAAGTGGATTTTCGGACACGATCTTCTCCCGTTTGACGCCCAGCGCGTCGCAGCTAGGAGAGTGGCACGCGGGCGGCCAGGTCTCGGTTAGGTGACACACCAAGTGGCTAAGCGGGCCCGCATGGATGAGCCACGACGACAAGGTCCGCGCGATGCGGCACGGCTTCATCAAAGCCTGCCCAGAACTCGCTTGGCGCTTTACGGTCTGACCATGCACTAGCGACGCATTGCCATCCAGTGGTCAACCTGACGACCAGCAATGTTGCGCGCGCGAAGGAGCGCCATGAACGGCGAGATCGTGGTTGTCACTGGCGCTAGCGCCGGGGTGGGACGGGCGGCCGCCCGTGCGTTCGCCGAGGCCGGTGCCGGCTGGGTAGTGCTGCTCGCGCGCGATGCCAAGCGCCTGGCCGACACCTGCGCCGAGATCGAACAGCGCGGCGCGCGCGCACTGGCAATCGAGGCCGACGTGGCCGATGCCGCCGCCGTCGAACAGGCGGCCGAGCGGGTCGAGCGCGAGCTGGGGCCGATTGCAGTCTGGGTCAACAACGCGATGGCGACCATCTTTTCGCCAATCGAGCGCATCACCGTGGAGGAATTCGTGCGCGTGACCAACGTGACCTACCTCGGCACTGTGTACGGCACCATGAGCGCGCTCAAGCGTATGCGTGCGCGCAACGCGGGCTGCATCATCCAGGTCGGCTCGGCGCTTGCCTATCGCGCCATCCCGCTGCAATCGGCCTATTGCGGCGCCAAGCATGCGATCCGCGGTTTCACCAATTCGATTCGCACCGAACTGATCCACGACAACAGCGCGGTCCGGATTTCGATGGTGCAGCTGCCCGGCGTAAACACCCCGCAGTTCGAATGGTGCCGCACCGCGGTGCCACGCCATCCGCAGCCGGTGGGCACGGTCTACCAGCCCGAAGTGGCCGCGCGCGCGATCGTGTTCGCCGCCACTCACTACCGGCGCGAGATCTATGTCGGCATGCCGTCGTTGCTGACGATCTTGTTCAACAAGGTGGCGCCCGGACTGCTCGACCGCCTGCTGGCGCGCCGCGCCTACGACCAGCAGTTCACCGCGCAGCCGATCCCGGCGGACCGGCCCGACAACCTGTTCCGGCCGGTCGCAAGCCGCTATCGCGCGCACGGCAGCTTCGGGCAACGCGCGCACAGCGGCAGCGCGCAGCTGTGGACTTCGCTGCACCGCGACGTGGTCGGCTCGGTGCTGGCGATCGCCGCGGTATCGACGCTGGCGTGGGCGCTCGGTCGCGCGCGCCGGCCGCAGCGGCAGGTTGGCGCGCGCGGCCCATGACGGGCGGCTCGGCCGGGAGCCGGCAGGATGCATCACGCGGCTGCGCTTAATTCGAACGTGCGAGGCAGGGAGGTAACATGGATTTACTCTTGGCGCGGCCAGCGCAGGCAGAAGTGACAGCGACAGGATGGCCATGACGCCGGCGTTCACCCGTCCCGCCGTGCTCGCCATCAAGCTTGCCCTGCTGGCGCTGCTCCTGCTGGCCGGCGCTGCGATCGCACTGGCGCGCTGGCGCATGGGGTACGAGCACGGCGTGTTCGAAGCGGTCGGGCAGCCGATCCGCTTCAGCCACAAGCACCATGTCGGCGACGATGGCATCGATTGCCGCTATTGCCATAGCTCGGTAGAAAAGTCTTCCTTTGCGGGACTGCCCTCGACCACCGTCTGCCTGAACTGCCACTCGCAGTTGTTTCTCGACTCGCCGGCGCTCGCGCCGTTGCACGAGAGCCTGCGCCAGAACCGGCCGATCGCCTGGACCCGCGTGCACGACCTGCCGGACTTCGTCCATTTCGATCACGACATCCATGTCGGCAAGGGCGTCGCCTGCATCGAGTGCCACGGCCAGGTCGACCAGATGGCGCTCACCTGGCGCACCGCCTCGCTGGAAATGCAATGGTGCCTTCAGTGTCACCGCACGGCGCCGCAGCACGTGCGCCCACTCAACCAGGTCCTGAGCATGGCGCCGCAATCGCCGCTTTCCGCCGACGAGATCGGCCAGCTCAGCCGTCTGTACCGTCTGCGCAGCACCGCAGCGCTGACCAACTGCTCCACCTGCCACCGATGACCACCGCGCGCGCGCCCATTCCGATCATGCCGGCCGCCGACGGGCGGCGCCGCTTCCTCAAGCTGATGGCAGCCTCGGCGGCGCTGGCCGGCGCCGGCTGCAGCGGGCCGCCGGCCGAACAGATCCTGCCGTATGTACGCATGCCGGAGAGCCTGGTGCCGGGCCAGCCCCTGTTCTACGCCAGCAGCTTCGTGCGGCGCGGGCTGGCGCACGGCGTCCTGGTCGAGAGCAACATGGGCCGCCCGACCAAGGTCGAGGGCAATCCGGACCACCCCGCCAGCCGCGGCGCGACCGACGTGTTTGCGCAGGCGTCGGTACTGCAGCTGTGGGATCCCGATCGCTCGCAGGCGGTGCAGCGGGGCGATCAACCGGCGAGCTGGGCAGCGTTCGAGCTGGCCCTGAACGAAAGGCGGGCCGGCTTCGACAAGGACGGCGGGGCAGGCCTGCGCATCCTGACCGGCGATGTCAGCTCGCCCACTCTTGCGGCACAGCTCGCCGCGCTGCTGCGCAAGTATCCGGCGGCGCGCTGGCACAGCTACGATCCCTTGCACGACGACGGCGCCGCCAGCGCCGCCGAAATCGCGTTCGGGCAGCCGCTCGACACGCTCTACCGGATCGAGCGCGCCGCCGTCGTGCTCACGCTCGATGCCGACCTGTTTGGCGACTGGCCAGGCGCCATCGGCCACGCGCGCGACTTCACCGCCGGCCGCCGGCTCGGCGCCAACCCATCGGCCAAGCGTCTCTACGCCATGGAGGCGAGCGCCGCGCTCACCGGCGCCTTTGCCGATAACCGGCTGGCGCGCGCCCCGCGCGAGATCGAGCGCGCCTTGTGGCGCATCGCGGCGCGCCTGGGCGCGGCCCCGGAAGCGGGCGTCGCGCCCGACCTTGCCGGCGCACGCTGGGAGGCAGCCGTGGCGAAGGCGCTGGCGGCCAGCCGCGGCCACGCGGTGGTCGCGGCCGGACCGAGCCTGCATCCGGCCACGCGCGCGCTGGTCCACCGGCTCAATGCAACGCTCGGCAATATCGGCAGCACGGTGCTGCACATTGCGCCGGTGTCGGTGGCGCCGCCACAGCATGCGCAGTCGGTCGCGCAGCTGGCGCACGCCATGCATGCGGGCGCGGTCGACACCTTGCTCATCCTCGACGCCAATCCGGTCTACACCGCGCCGGCCGACCTGGAGTTTGCGCAGGCCATGCGGTGCGTCGCATTGAGCGCGCATCTGGGCCTGTACCGCGATGAAACGGCACGCAGTGCGGGGTGGCACCTGCCGCTGGCGCACTGCTACGAACAGTGGAGCGACGCGCGCGCGCATGACGGCACGGCCGGGATCGTGCAGCCGCTCATCGCACCGCTGTACGGCGCCCGCTCCGCGCACGAGGTGCTCGCCATCGTGCTGGGGGACGCGCAACGCAATGGACATGCACTGGTGCGCGGCACATGGCGCGAGGTGCGCGGCGCCGGCTTCGAGCAGTTCTGGCAGGATGCGCTGCGGCGCGGCGTGATCGACGGCAGCGCCAGCCAAGCGCTCGCCGTGCGCCCCGCGGCGCGGATCGATCCGCCCAGGCAGGACGAGCACGGCATCCGGGTCGTGTTTTGCGCCGATCCGGCGGTCGACGGCGGCGAGTTCGCCAACAACGCATGGCTGCAGGAGCTGCCGCGCCCGCTCTCGCAGCTGACCTGGGACAATGCGGCCCTGCTCGGCCCGGCCACGGCGGCCAGACTCGGGGTGGCCAGCGGGGACGTGGTGCAGGTCCGCCTGGCAGGGCGCGCGCTGGCGGCGCCGGTGTGCGTGCTCCCGGCGCAGGCCGAGGACACCCTCACGCTGCCGCTCGGCTACGGACGGAGCGCCGCCGGCAGCGTCGGCGACGGGGTCGGCTTTAACGCTTATCGATTGCGCACCCTCGCCGCGCTGGGCGGCGCAGCGATGGCCGAGATCAGCAAGACCGGCGCGGTCCATGCACTGGCGCTGCGCCAGCGCGAGGCGGACATGCACGGGCGCGCCATCGTGCGCGTGGCCGACGCCGGGCGCTTCCGGCGCCAGCCCGATTTCGCCCATGCGCTCGAGCGCGAGCGCGTTCCAGAGCAGTCGCTGTATCCGCCAGTGGCGTACCAGGAATACAAGTGGGGCATGGCGATCGACCTGAACGCCTGCATCGGCTGCGCCGCCTGCACCATCGCCTGCCAGGCGGAGAACAACATCCCCGTGGTCGGCAAGGATGAAGTGATGCGCGGGCGCGCGATGCACTGGATCCGGGTCGACCGCTACCACAGCGAGGGGCGCACCCTGTTCCAGCCGGTGCCGTGCATGCATTGCGAGAACGCGCCGTGCGAACAGGTGTGCCCGGTGGGCGCGACCGTCCACGACAGCGAGGGGCTCAACGTGCAGGTGTACAACCGCTGCATCGGCACGCGCTTCTGTTCGAACAACTGTCCGTACAAGGTGCGCCGTTTCAACTTCCTGCAGTATTCCAACACCACGCTCGCACAGCTGAAGGCGCTGCAAAATCCCGAGGTCACGGTGCGCCGGCGCGGCGTGATGGAAAAGTGCACCTACTGCCTGCAGCGCATCAGCCGCGCCCGGATCGAAGCCGAAAAGCTGGAGCGGCGCATCCTGGACGGCGAACTGGTCACGGCATGCCAGGCCGTGTGCCCGACCCAGGCAATCGTGTTCGGCGACCTCAACGACCCGAGCAGCGCCGTGCGGCGCGCGAAAGCGGCGGCGCTCGACTACACGCTGCTGCCCGAGCTCAACACGCATCCGCGCACCACCTACGCGGCGCGCGTCGTCAACCCCGACCCGGAGCTCGAATGAGCGTGGAGCTGCCATCGTCCGAGCCGCCGCTGTCGAAAGACGTGGGCGTGCTGCGCGCCGGCTGGGGCTATGCCAGCGTGTCGGACAAGATCGCCGGAATCGTGCTGGCCGGCGGCTTCGGCTGGCGCTGGTGGGCCGCATTCCTGTTCACCTTCGCCGGCGTACTGGTCTTCTTCGGCGCGATGGCGTGGCTGTTCGTGCGCGGGGTCGGTATCTGGGGGGTGAACGTGCCGGTCGCGTGGGGCTTCGCTATCGCTAACTTCGTCTGGTGGATCGGCATCGGGCACGCCGGCACCTTCATCTCGGCCGTCCTGCTGCTGCTGCGCCAGCGCTGGCGCACCTCGATCAACCGTTTCGCCGAGGCGATGACGCTGTTTGCCGCCGCCATCGCCGGGATTTTCCCGATCCTGCACCTGGGCCGGCCCTGGTTCTTCTACTGGCTGGTGCCGTATCCGAACGTGATGAACCTGTGGCCGCAGTGGCGCAGTCCGCTGGTGTGGGATTTCTTCGCCATCGCCACCTATTTGCTGGTGTCGCTGCTGTTCTGGTACGTCGGCCTGATCCCGGACCTGGCGACCTTGCGCGACCGCGCCGGGCACCAGCGCCGGCGCGCCAGGCAGGTGGTGTACGGCCTGCTGGCGCTGGGCTGGCGCGGCGAGGCGCGCCACTGGGCGCGCTACGAGACGGCTTATCTGCTGCTGGCCGGCCTGGCGACGCCGCTGGTGGTGTCGGTGCACACCATCGTCTCGCTCGACTTCGCCATCGGCAACACCCCAGGCTACCATTCAACGATTTTTCCGCCTTATTTCGTGGCCGGCGCGCTGTTCTCGGGCTTCGCGATGGTGCTGACGCTGGCGATCCCGCTGCGCCATTTCTTCGGCCTGCACGCCTTCATCACCGAACGCCACCTCGCCAATGCGGCCAAAGTGCTGCTCGCTACCTGCTGGCTGGTGGGCTACGGCTATGCGGCCGAGATCTTCACCGCCTTCTACAGCGGCGATCAGTTCGAACGCTACATGACGGTCAACCGCTGGATCGGACCGTACGCGCCTGTGTACTGGAGCATGATCGCCTGCAACTTGCTCGCGCCGCAACTGCTGTGGTGGCGGCGCGTGCGGCACAGCGTGCCGATGCTGTTCATGCTCAGCCTGGTGATCAATATCGGCATGTGGATGGAGCGCTTCCTGATCGTGGTGTCGTCGCTGCACCGCGATTTCCTGCCGTCGGCCTGGGGTATGTTCTACCCGAGCGTCTGGGACTGGGCCCAACTGCTCGGGTCGGTGGCGCTGTTCGTCTGGCTGTTCCTGCTGTTCGTGCGCTACCTGCCGGCCATTTCCATCGCCGAGATGCGCGAACTGGTGCGCGAGAGCGCGCAAGGCAAGCCATGAGCGGCCCCCTGTACGGCCTGCTGGCCGAATTCGCCACGGCCGACGCACTGCTCGCCGCCGCACGCGCCGCGCGCGCGCACGGGTATGCGCAGTTCGAAGCGTATAGCCCGTTCGCGCTCGAGGGACTGGGCGAGCTGGTCGGCCTCAAGCACAACCATGTGCCGCTGCTGACGCTGCTGGGAGGGATCGCCGGCGGGGCCGCGACCTATTTCCTGCAATGGTACTCGGCAGTGATCGATTATCCCATCAACGTGGGCGGGCGCCCGCTGAACAGCTGGCCGGCGTTCCTGCCGGCGACGTTCGAGATCACCATCCTGGGCGCGGCGCTGGCGGCGGCGATCGGCATGCTGGCCCTGAACGGCTTGCCCCAGCTCTACCATCCGCTGTTTGCCCTCGAGGAGTTCGAACTGGCCACGCGCAACCGCTTCTTCCTGTGCCTGCCGGCGCGCGACCCCGCCTTCGAGCTTGCGCGCAGCGCCGCGCTGCTGCACGGGCTCGATCCGCTCCTGGTGCGCGAGGTGCCCGCATGATGCGCTCCCTGAAAGGCGCCGCGCTATGCCTGCCGTTGCTGCTGGCCGCGTGTGAGCGTGCCCGGCAGGACATGTACGACCAGCCGCGCTACAAGGTCTTCGCGCCCAGCACGCTGTTCGCCGATGGCGCTTCCGCGCGCCCGCTGCCGCCAGGCACGGTGCCGCACGCGCGCGGCGGCTTTGCCGGCAGTTCCAGCGGGCGCGTCGGCAGCGCTGCGGTGCTGCGTGACCAGCAGGCCGAGGCGGCGCGCCAGAACCCCTATCCGATCGACCTGCAACTGCTGCGGCGCGGGCAGCAGCGCTACACGATTTACTGCACCCCATGTCACAGCCCGGCCGGCGACGGCGATGGGCTGGTGGTGCGGCGCGGCTTTCCGGCGCCGCCCACGTATCACAGCGAGCGCCTGCGCGCGGCGCCGGACCGCCACTTGTACGACGTCATCAGTCACGGTTACGGCATCATGTATCCGTATGCGGACCGGATCGAACCGGCCGAGCGCTGGGCGATCGTGGCCTACATCCGCGCGCTTCAACTGAGCCAGCACGCGCGCGCGGCCAGCCTGGCGCCGCAGCTGCGCGCGCAGCTCGAGCGGGCGCAGGTGGCGCCATGATGCGCATGTTGCTGCTCGCTGGCGCCGCCACCCTGTGCCTGCTCGGCTGGGTGGCCGACCGGCGCGCCTTCCTTGCCGGCTACCTGGCCGCCTGGTGGTTCTGGAGCGGGGCGCTGCTGGGCGGGCTGGCCAATGTCTGGCTGCATGACCTGAGCGGCGGCGCCTGGGGCGAGGCGATCCGCATTCCGCTGTTGCGCGCCGCGCGCATGATTCCGCTGGCCTGCCTGCTGTTCCTGCCGCTGCTGGCCGGGCTCGACACGCTCTATCCCTGGGCCGCGCAGGGCGGAACGGCGAGCTGGGGCGCGGATTTCTCCGCCCCGCAGTTCAAGGCCCTGTGGCTGGCGCGCCCATTTTTCATCGGACGCGCCATCGGCTACCTGTCACTGTGGAGCCTGCTGGCGTGGCTGGCGCTGCGCCCGGCCCTGCAGCGCTCGCGCGCGATGGCGGCGGCCGGACTGATCGCCTACGGCTTTAGCGTCAGCCTGGCCGCGCTCGACTGGATCATGTCGCTCCAGCCCGAATGGTATTCGAGCGTGTTCGGCTGGCTCGCCGCCAGCGGACAGATGCTGGCCGGCCTGGCGCTGGCGCTGGTGCTGATCGAGCGCGCTGCGGCGCGCGCGCTGCTGCCTGACCTGGCCAACCTGCTCATGATGTACGTGCTGATCTGGGCCTATCTCGCGTACGTGCAGTTCCTGATCATCTGGTCCGCCAACCTGCCGCACGAGATCGCCTGGTATGTGCGCCGCAGCACGCCGCTCTGGAAGGCGCTGGCGTGGCTGCTGGTGCTGTTCCACTTCGCGGCGCCCTTGCCGATCCTGCTGTCGCGGCGCGCCAAGCGGGCGCCGGCCCTGCTTGGCGCGCTGGCGTGGGCGCTGCTCGCTGCACACCTGCTCGACTGCTGGTGGCTCGTGATGCCCGGCTCCGGCGCGCTTTCCCGGCACTGGCTGTGGATAGCGCCGGCGTTGGCGGCGCTGTTCGGCCTGGCCCTGGCGCCGGCGCTGCGCGGCAGGGAGGCGGCGCATGCCTGAGCGCGGGCACCCGGGCGATCCGGGCGACATCGACCTGCGCCGTGTCGGCTGGGGTGCGGCCATGGTCGCGGGCGGCATCGCGTTCGCCTGCGCGGGGGCCTACGCCGGGTTCGTGCTGCTGCGGCCCGGGCAGGGCTTCGGCGGGCCGAATGCGCCGGCCCTGATGCGCATCGCCGCGCCCGTGCTGGAGTCGGCGCCGCAGCCCTCGCACGCGGCCTACATGGCGGAAAAGGAAAGGCTGCTCAACAGCTACGGCTGGGTCGACCGGCGCGCCGGCATCGCGCGCATCCCGGTCGAACAGGCAATGCGGATGATGGCAGGGCAGCCGGCGCCGTCCGGCGCGAGGGCGGCGCGATGAGAGCGTTCCTGCTGTGCTGCCTGGTGGCTGCGCGCTGCGCCTGGGGCGGGCCGCTGGCCTTGCCGGCGCCGCCCGCGGCCGCTTTCGAGCCGCGCCCGGGCGCACCCTTGCCGCTGGAGGCCGCCTTCGTCGACGATACCGGGCGCACGATCCGGTTGGGCGAGCTGTTCGGCCAGGTCCCGGTGGTGCTGGTGCCGGGCTACTACACCTGTCCCAACCTGTGCAGCAGCTTGTTCGAGGGCGTGCTGCAGGCGCTTGCCTTGAGCGGAGCCGATGGCGGCGCCTACCGCCTGGCGGGCGTGTCGATCAATCCGGCCGACACGCCGGCGCAGGCGAGCGCCAGGAAGCGCTCGTATGGCGCCATCCTGCCCGCAGACGGGGCCGACCTGCACCTGCTGACCGGTCGCCCCGAGGCCATCGCCGCGCTTGGCGCGGCCATCGGCTACCGCTACAGCCGCACGCCGGATGGCCAGCTGGCCCATGCCGCCGGCTTCGTGGTGGCAACAGCGGATGGGCGCATCGCGCGCTACTTTCCCGGCGTGCGCTTCGATCCGGCCGAGTTGCGGCGCGCGCTCGAGCAAGCGCGCGGCGGCGTGGTGGGCGGCGTTGCGCAGCGCTTGCTGCTGCTGTGCGCGCATTACGACCCGGCCACCGGCCGCTATTCGCTGGCGGCGATGTCGGCGGTGCGCATCGGCGCCGTGCTGGTATTGGTCGCGTTGCTGGGCTGGATGTGGCGGCGCCGGCGGCGCGGGGAGGGCGCATGATGCCTGCCTTCCATCTGCTGCCGCCAAGCGCATCGAGCGCCGCCAGCCGCCTGGACCTGCTCGCGCTCGGCGTGCTGCTGCTGACCGGCATCGTGGCGCTGGGCGTACTGGTGCTGGTCGTCCGGTTCTGCACGCGCTACCGCGCCGGTTCGGGCGCTGACCGCGCGCACCCGCCCCTGACCAGCCGGATGGCCGAAATCGCCTGGACCGCGATCCCGCTGCTGCTGTTTGTCGGCGTCTACGTGTGGGGCGCGGTCGATTATGCGCGCCTGTACAGCCCGCTGGCCGGCGCCATGCCCGTCTTCATCGTGGCCAAGCAATGGATGTGGAAGGCGGAACACCAGAACGGCCGGCGCGAGATCGGCGAGCTGCATCTGGCGCGCGGCAAACCGGTGCGGCTGGTGATGGCCTCGCAGGACGTGATCCACAGTTTTTTCGTGCCGGCATTTCGCATCAAGCAGGACCTGGTGCCGGGCCGCTACACGTCGATCTGGTTCACCCCCACCGTGGACGGCGAGTACCGCCTGTTCTGCGCCGAATTCTGCGGCACCGGCCACGCGGTGATGGGCGGGCGCGTCGTCGTGATGGCGCCTGCCGACTTCGGGCGCTGGCTGCAGGAAGGGCCGACCCAGCCCGGCATGGCCGCGCGCGGCTTCGAACTGTTCCGCCGCTACGGCTGCAGCGGCTGCCACGCGGCCGGATCGACCGTGCACGCGCCCGAGCTGAGCGGCCTGATCGGGCGCCGCGTGCACCTGCGCGACGGGCGCGAGCTGACCGCCGACGAAGCCTACGTGCGCGATTCGATCCTGTTGCCGGACAAGGACCTGGTGGCCGGCTACGCCGCCATCATGCCTTCGTTCGCCGGCCAGATCGGCGAGGAGGAGCTGCTGGCCATCATCGAATACATCAAGGAGAGCTCACATGACGAGCGCACCGGAAACCGCTGAGCGGGCGCAGGCGCCCAGCTATCTGGCCGAGGATTTCACGCTGTGGTCCTGGCTGGGCACGCACGACCACAAGCGCATCGCGGTGCTCTACATGCTCTCGATCACGCTGTTTTTCTTCATCGGCGGCCTGGCCGCGGCGCTGATCAGGCTCGAGCTGGCCACCCCGCAGGGCGACCTGGTCACGGCGGAAACCTACAACAAGCTGTTTACCGCGCACGGCGTGATCATGGTGTGGCTGTTCCTGATTCCGTCGATCCCTGCGGTGCTCGGCAATTTCCTGATGCCGATGATGATCGGCGCGCGCGATCTGGCCTTCCCGCGCCTGAACCTGGCCAGCTGGTACGTGTATCTGGCAGGCGGCGCGCTCACGCTCGGCGCACTGCTGGCCGGCGGGGTCGATACCGGCTGGACCTTCTACACCCCGTTCTCGTCGATGTTCTCGAATTCGAACGTGGTGCTGGCACTGCTCGGCATCCTGGTGCTCGGCTTCTCGTCCATCCTGACGGGCCTGAACTTCATCGTCACCGTGCACACGATGCGCGCGCCGGGCATGACCTGGTTCCGGCTGCCGCTGTTCGTCTGGGCCAACTACGCCACCGCCATCATCCTGGTGCTGGCCACGCCGGTGCTGGCCATGACGCTGGTGCTGGTCGGGATCGAACGGGTGTTTCAGGTCGGCATTTTCGATCCCGCGCTGGGCGGCGATCCGCTGCTGTTCCAGCACCTGTTCTGGTTCTATTCGCACCCGGCGGTGTACATCATGGTGCTGCCGGCGATGGGCGTGGTCAGCGAGATCATCCCCTGTTTCGCGCGCCGGCCGGTGTTCGGCTACCGCTTCATGGCCTATGCCATCCTCGGCATCGCGGTCATCGGTTTCCTGGTGTGGGGGCACCACATGTTCGTCAGCGGCCAGTCGGTGTATGCGGGCATGGTGTTTTCGCTGCTGTCGTTCCTGGTCGCCATTCCGTCCGCGGTCAAGGTGTTCAACTGGACTGCCACGCTGTACAAGGGCTCGATCACGTTCTCGGCGCCGATGCTGTACGCGCTCGGCTTCGTCGGCCTGTTTACGATCGGCGGCCTGACCGGGCTGTTCCTGGCCGCGCTGGCGCTCGACGTGCACCTGTCGGACACCTACTTCGTGGTCGCCCACTTCCACTACATCATGGTGGGCGGCTCGGTGATGGCCTATCTTGGCGCCATTCATTTCTGGTGGCCCAAAATGACCGGCCGGATGTACCCGGAAAGCTGGGGCAGGGCGGCGGCGGCGATCATCTTCTTTGGCTTCAATCTCACCTTCTTTCCGCAGTTCCTGCTCGGCTACCAGGGCATGCCGCGCCGCTACCACAGCTATCCGTCCGAATTCCAGGTGCTGCACCTGCTGTCGTCGGCCGGCGCTGTGGTGCTTGCGCTCGGCTACCTTCTGCCGCTCGCCTATTTCGGCTGGTCGCTGCTGTACGGGCGGCGCGGCGGCGACAATCCGTGGCGCGCCACCGGCCTCGAATGGCAAACGGCGTCGCCGCCGCCCACCGACAATTTTGCGCAGGCGCCGGTGGTAACGCAGGAACCGTACGCCTACAGGCAGTGACAAGGACGCGCCATGGAAGCACCGGTCGCAGCGCACTTCGCCAGCCGCGCGCAGCAGGCGCTGGCGGCCACCTTCGGCATGTGGGTTTTCCTCGCCACCGAAGCGTTGTTGTTCGGCCCCCTGTTCTTCGGCTATCTGTATGTGCGCACCCATTTTCCCGAGGCGGCGGGCGCCGCCAGCCGGCATACCGACCTGGTGCTCGGCACGCTCAACACCGCGACCCTCATCTCGGCCAGCCTGTGCATGGCACTGGCGGCGCAGCCGCAGCGTCGCGCGCGGAGCGCGGCGTGGCTGTTGTGGGCCAGCGCGGCGCTGGGCCTGGCCTTCCTGGCCATCAAGGGCCTGGAGTATCGCCACGAATTTGCGGCGCAGCTGTTCCCGGACCGCGGCTTTGCCCCGGCCGATGCCGGTGCGCCGGCCCATGCGCATGGAATGCAGCTGTTTTTCGTGCTGTACTTTGCGATGACGGCGCTGCACGCGCTGCACCTGGCTGTCGGGGTGGCGGCATGCCTGGTGGTGGCGCGGGCACTGCGCCGTGGCCGGGCGCGCGCCGAACAGGTCGAACTGGCAGGACTCTACTGGCATTTCGTGGACGTGCTCTGGATCTTCCTGTATCCGCTGCTTTACCTGGTCGAGCGGGCGTGAGGGCGGCATGAACAGGCAGGACAAGTCGCTCGTGCTGGTGTGGGTGGCGCTGCTGCTGTTGCTGGCCGCGAGTGCGGGGAGCGCCTTGCTGCGCCTCGGAGCGTGGAACAGCGTGCTCAATCTCGCGGTGGCGGCCGTCAAGGCAGCCCTGGTGCTGCTGTTTTTCATGCGTCTGCGCGCCAGCCATAAACTGCTGCGGCTGGCCGCGCTGAGCGCGTTCGCAACGCTGGCGGTGCTGTTCGGCCTGGCCTCGAGCGACTATGCGACACGCACGGTCTATCCGGCGCCGTTGCAGACGCCGCGCCAGCTTGCGCCGCATGCCCTGCCGCTACAGTGAGGGCGGCCGGGCATGCGCGCCCTGGTACTGGCGCGGCATCACGATCGGCATGCGCAGGCAGACGCTCTGCGTGGGCAGCACGCCGCGCCATTTGGCGATCAGCGTGCGGTAGGCCTCGCCGACCGGGCGGATCTGCCGGTCCAGGTCGAACAGGCCGAGCGGATTGACGTTGCCGTTCTGTTCGCGCAGCGCCGTATCCCAATCGATCTGGTCGGTCAGGGAATACCAGGTGAAGCCGAGCACCGGAATTCCACCGCTATGCAGGTTGAGCACGCTAAGCCACTGGCGCTGCAGCCAGGTCAGGGCGTCCCCGCCATCGGCCCCGCCCATGACATTGGTTTCGGTGTGCAACATGGGAAGGCGGTAGCGCTCGTAGTACTGGCGCGCGATCACGCAGTAGCCGAAAACGTCGCCCGACGGGCTGGTGCTGCCGTCCGCGTTCACATGGTGTTCGTTGGTCGCATAGTAGTCGGTGCCCATGACGCAGTGATGCTTGTAGGAGTGCAGCATGAAGAAATCGTATTCGCCGGCGCTCATGCCGTTGTCCATGAGGTAACTGAACATGGCTGCGTCGACCGACCTGCCATAGTTGAGGTCGAGCGACAGGAAGCGGCGCGCGTTCATCAGCTCGGACGCCTTGATCGCGTCCGGCTCCCAGGCGTGGAAGACCTCGGACGATTCGCTCTGGATGAACAGCGCGTCGGGCCGCACGCGCAAGATGCGATCCATGGCCAGCACGTTGGCCTTGACGATGTGCTTGAGCGCGGTGATGAAGGAACGGTCACTTGTCAGTTGCTCGTTCCACCATCCGTACAGGGCGGAGAACTTGGCGCACACGTACATCTCGTTGATCGGCGTATACAGCTGGACCCAGCCGAAGCGGCGTGCGAACGCTTCCGCATATTGGGCGAACAGCTCGGGAAAGTCGGGATTCTGGAAGTTGCCAAGCCAGTCAGGCAGGCCGAAGTGGCAAAGGTCGGCAATCGGCATGATGTCGAGGCGGCGCAGTTCGGCGAAGGTGGCATCGGCGAACTCCCAGTCGTAGCGTCCCGGGCCGGCGAAGCTGGTGTGCAGGGGCGGACCGTAGCGCAGGAAGCGGATTCCCAGCTGCGCGGTCAGCGCGAAGTCGGTGCGCCAGTGGCGGTAGTGCCCGCATTGGGCCATCTGGTCGATCCTGACGCTGCCGCCGCGGATGGTCGGTATGCTCGCTTCGATGCCGGTGGCAAAGATGAAGGCCGGCGCGTTCATGGCGCCGTCTCCGTGTGCGCCTGGTGCGCATCGAGCCAGGGCTGCAGCGTCACCACGCCCGGCTCGATGTGGCGCACGCTGCGCAGGCCGGCCAGCGCCATGCAGTCGTTGAGTTCTTCCTCGAGCAGCTCGAGGGCGCAGGCTACGCCTTCGCGGCCGTTGGCGGCCAGGCCATACAGGCAGGCGCGCCCGGACAGGCAGGACTGGGCGCCGCGCCCGAGCGCCCTGACGATGTCCGAGCCGGTGCGGATGCCGCCGTCGAACAGCACCTCGATGCGCCCGCCGACCGCCTCGGCGATACCGGGCAAAACCGAGATCGAGGACGGCGAGCCATCGAGCTGGCGCCCGCCGTGATTCGACACCACGATGGCGTCGGCGCCGATCTCGATTGCCTGGCGCGCGTCGTCCGGGTGCATGATGCCCTTGAGGATCAGCTTGCGGTCCCACAGCCGGCGTACCCACCTGACGCTGTCGAGGTCGAACGAGGGGTCGAACTGCGCCTCGATCCATTCGGACAGCGCGGCCACGTCCTTGGCCTGTGCAACCTCGCCTGCCAGGTTGCCGAAGGTGCGGCGGCGGCTCCTGGCCATGCCGAGCAGCCAGCGCGGGTGGCCCGCGATGTCGAACAGGTTCGAGCGCGTCAGCCGCGGCGGCACCGACAGGCCGTTCTTGGCATCGGCCCAGCGTTTGCCCTGCACGTGCAGGTCGAGCGTGAGCACCAGCACCGAGCAGTTGGCCTCGTGCGCGCGCCGGATCAGGCTCTCGTTGACCTTGCGCTCTTTCATCAGGTACAGCTGGAACCAGAACGGTTTGCCGGTCGCCTCGGCCACGTCTTCGATCGAGCAGATCGACATGGTCGACAGGCAGTAGGGAACCCCGAAGCCGGCCGCGGCAAGCGCTTCCTCGGCTTCGCCGTTGGGCCAGGTCAGCCCGGCCAGCCCGGTGGGGCCGATCGCGAGCGGGATGCGGGCCGGGTCGCCCGCCATCGTCACGCACGTCTCGCGCCTGGACACGTCGCGCAGCGTGTGCTGGCGCAGCGCCAGCGCGCGCATGTCGTCCAGGTTGCGCTGCACGGTCAGCTGCTGTTCCGAGCCGCCGTTCACGTAATCGAACAGCACGGCCGGCAGGCGCTGCCTGGCCATCGCTTCGAGGTCGAAAATGCTGGTGGTGATGCGCGCCATTGGCGGTGTCCTTTCATAATTCCCCGCGCCTGGCCAATCGCGCGATGCGCGCGCCGATGCGGCAGGCCAGGGCCTGGATCGTCAGTGAGGGGTTGACCCCGCCGCAGGTGGGAAACAGCGAGCCGTCGCACACCCACAGATTGGGGATGTCCCAGCTGCGCCCGTCGCGGTCGACCACGCTGGCGGCCGGGTCTGTGCCCATCCGGCAGGTTCCGAGGATATGGCTGGTGTCGTCGCTGGTCCATACGTCGCGCCCGCCGGCCGCGCCCAACAGCTCGCTCATGAAGCGGCTGGCATGGCGCTGCAGCAGGCGGTCCTGGTCAGAATACGAAAACACGACGCGCGGGATGGGCAGGCCGTATTGGTCGGTCTGGTCGGCCAGTTCGACGCGGTTGTGCGCGCGCGGCTCGGTTTCGGCCACCGCGACCAGCCCGGCCATGTGGTTATATTTGAGCATCTCGCGGCGCAGATCCTCGCCCCACAGCCGGCGCGAACTGGCCACCAGTTGCGCCCATGCGCGCGGCAGCGGGCCCTGGCTCATGAAGGCGTAGCCGCCGGGGGCGTCCTTGCCGATATCGGTGTAGTTCCAGTGCTCGGTGACGGCCATGTTGGGCGGTCCCTTGTACCAGCGGATTTGTTCGTCGAAGCTGGCCCAGGCGCCGGGTCCGGCATGCGTGGTCAGGTGGGTGCCGACCAGCCCGGAGCTGTTGGCCAGTCCCTGCGGCGCCTGGCGGCAGGCCGAGTTAAGCAACAGGCGCGGAGTCTCGATCGCGTAGCCGGCGAGCACCACGTTGCGTGCGCGCTGGAAGCGCCAGGCGGCGCCGCGCCGGTAGTGTACGCCGCGCGCCCGACCGTTCTCGCCGAGCTCGATGCGACCGGCCATGGCCAGGTCGCGCACCTCGGCGCCGGCCCCCAGCGCGCGCGGAATCCAGACCACCAGCGCGCTCTGCTTGGCGTTGGTCGAGCAGCCGAAATTGCAGAAGCCGCGGTAGACGCAGGGCGGCGACAGGCCGCGCGGCGCGGACACGGTGGCCAGCGGCAGCGCGGCCCAGCCGATGCCCATGCGTTCGGCGCCGCGCGCGAGCACCAGGCCGGCGGCATTCATCTCGTGCTCGCGATAGGGGTAGCGCCTGCGCCGCGGTCCCCATGGATAGCGTACCGGCCCGGACACGCACAGCGCGCGTTCGGCTTCATCGTAGTAGGGCGCAAGCTCGGCGTAGGTGAGCGGCCAGTCGATTCCGTAGCCCAGGCGCGAGCGCGACTTGAACCACTCGGGCCTGAAGCGCAGCGAGATCATGCTGAAGTGGACGGTGGAGCCGCCCACCCCGCGCCCGGAATTGTTGCCGCCAAGCGCGATCGGATCATCGCCGGCGGTGATGCGCGGATCGGTCCAGTACAGCGCTTGCTGTTCCAGTTCGTCAGAGGCGAAGTCGTCCAGGGGGCGCCAGAACGGCCCGGCTTCGAGCACCACCACCGAGAAGCCGGCTTCGGCTAGTTTGCAGGCCAGCGTGGCGCCGCCGGCGCCGGCGCCGACGATCAGGAAATCGACCGCCTCGTGCTCGCGGTATTGGCGCATCGGCACCCAGCCCCCGCTGCGGAACACGTCGGGCGCGCGGCCATCGCAGGCACGGATGGTGTCGGCATTCATCGCGCCTCGCGCGCTTCCCAGGCGTCGCGCTGGTTGAAGCCGAGGCGCACGTAGCCGCGCGGACTGGCCGGCCCGCCGAAGCCGATCTCGCTCCACGCGGCCGGATGCGAATAGTAGATGCCGGCGGCCGTCTTGAGCAGGATGTCGGTGAAGAAGCGCTGTGCCGGCAGCTGGCGCCAGCAGGCGTGGCGCACGGCGCCGCAGGCGACGGCCTGCAGCAGCGCGTCCTGTTCGGCTGGCGCCAGATCGGCGAAGCGGCGATCATGGCGCTCCTGCGCCTCGGCCTCGAGCGCGGCCAGTCCGGCGCGCCAGGCATCGCGCGGCGCCGGCATGTCCTCGTGCCGGAAGCCTTCGCCGCGGTCGTGGAACAGCATGTCGTCGATCCACGGCGCGATCGGGATCGGATCGGCCCGCTCAGGCTGGGGCAGCAGGCGCGCGCTGACAACCTCCAGCAGGCGCCACTCGCCGGGCGACAAGAAGCGCCGCGGCGGAACATGGTGGAGGCGCTCGGACAGCACTGCGCGCGTGGCGTCGTCGAACGACGCGCTGTCCCATTTGGCGAGCACCTGGTAGCCCGGATAGGGCGAGTTCATGGCGCAGGTGCGCGCTGCTCGAGCAGCGCGAGTGAAGACAGCCCGCCCAGTGCCAGCGCGGTGAAGCTGGGCGGGGCGCCCAGCGGCGGGCCGCTCAGGACATTCTGGCGCCAGTTGCGCCATCCGCCCATCTGGCGCGCAACCCCCCGCACGTGAAATCCGATACCGCCGATCCCGAGCAGGCCGGTGAGCGCAAGCCAGGCGCGCGCCGTGCGGCGCGGCGCGCGAGCGGGCGCAATCGCATTCGCAGCGAGCAGGGCCGCCGCCACGGGAGGAACGGTTACGGGCAGCCACATGAACGGGTTCTGGTAGGCGCCGCGGAAATGCAGCAGCGCCGCTTCTGCGCTGGTGCCGGCGAGCGCGAGGCACACCATGCCGCACAGCGCGCGGCCATCGGAGTGCGGGTCGCCGCGGCCGGCGGCAGTGCGCAGGGCGCCCAGGCCGAGCAGGCCGGCCAGCGACAAGGCGGCAGGTGCTCCCAGCGGGGCGCCATAAAACAGCTTGCCCAGCCTGAAACCGCCGGGGCGGGCCAGCAGGTTATATACGTGGAAGGCGGTGCCGGCGGCGCCGGCCGCCAGCGCGGTAAGGTACACGCCGCGCTGTGCGATGTCAACGGGCCGCACGGCGCCGCGTGTGCCGGCCACCAGCGCGGCAAGCGCGGCCACGAGCGGCGTGAACATGCCGGGATTGGCGTAACCGCCGCGCTCATGCTCGATCGCGCTGTCGGCCAGCACCGAGGCCGCCAGCAGTGCGGCGGCCGCATGCAGGCCGCGCGACGCCGGCCGCGCATGCGGGCCGGCATAAGGCGCCGGGTGCACCGGAGCCGGTGGCCGGCGCCGTGCCTGCATCAACAGCGCGCTTGCCGCAAGTCCCAGCGTGATGGCGCCAAGGCGGCGCGCCGCGGTAGCGGTCGCGGCGGCATCGGTCATGACGACTTGTCTCCGGGCAGAATCGCGCTCAGGACTTGGCGCGCAACGCCGGCCAGCATCGACGCTTCGTGCGGATCGCCCTCGGCAATCGTGGTGAGGAACTGCCTGGCCTGCTTAAGGTTGATGTGCGAGGGCAGGGGCGGCACTTCGGGATCGGTCTTGAACTCGAGCACGACAGGCCGCTCCGCGGCGAGCGCTTCGTCCCACGCCGGACCGACCTGGTCTGGAGCATCGCAGTAGATGCCGGTCAGCCCGATCAACTGCGCGAAGCGGTGGTAGGGCACATCGGGGATCTGCTGGCTGGCCTCGAATTTCGGATCGCCTTCCATGACGCGCTGCTCCCACGTCACCTGGTTCAGGTCGCCATTGTTGAAGACGCACAGGATCCATGACGGATTCGACCAGCGCCGCCAGTACTTGGCGACGGTGATCAGTTCGGCCATGTTATTCATCTGCATGGCGCCGTCGCCGACCAGGCCAATCACGCTGCGCCCCGGGTGGGCGAACTTGGCGGCCAGCGCATACGGCACGGCCGCCCCCATCGACGCCAGGCCGCCCGAGAGCGAACACATCATTCCTCGGCGGATCTTCAGGTCGCGGGCATACCAGTTGGCGCATGAGCCGGAGTCGCTGGTGATGATGGCGTTGTCGGGCAGGCGCGGCGACAGCTCCCACGCGACGCGCTGGGGATTGACCGGATTGGCAGGCTGCAGCGCACGGTTTTCCAGCGTCTTCCACCAGTCATCCATGTCGCCGGCGATGCGCTCGCGCCAGCTGGTATCGTCTTTCTGCTCGAGCAGTGGCAGCAAGGCGCGCAGGGTTTCCGCGCTGTCGCCGTGCAGGTTCACCTCGGTCGGGTAGCGCATGCCCAGCATGCCGGCGCTGATGTCGATTTGCACCGCGCGCGCCTGCCCCGGTTTCGGCAGGAACTCGGCGTACGGGAAGCCGGTGCCGATCATCAGGAGCGTGTCGCATCGGGTCATCAGCTCCCAGCTCGGCTTGGTGCCGAGCAGGCCGATCGCCCCGGTCACCCACCGCAGCGCGTCCGGCAGCACCGCCTTGCCGAGCAGGGCCTTGGCAGCGCCCGCCTGCAGCCTGTCCGCCACGGCAATCACTTCATCGGTCGCGTTCAACGCGCCGGCGCCCACCAGGATCGCCACTTGCTTGCCCGCGTTGAGCACCTGTGCCGCACGGCGCAGCTCCGGTTCGTAGGGCACGACCAGCGGGCGCGCGTAGCCGGTGCTTGACATGACGTTGCCGTGTTTGTGCTGCGGCTCTTCGTACGGCAGCTCCTGCAGGTCGTTCGGCAGCACCACCACCCCGACCCCGCGGTTGCCGAGCGCGATGCGGATGGCGCGGTCGACCATATGGCGCACCTGCGCCGGTACCGCGGCCTCCTGCACGTACTCGGCCACGTCCGCAAACATGCGGTCCAGGTTCAGTTCCTGCTGGTAGTGCGCGCCGCGTGCGCTGCGCGGGACCTGGCCGGCAATGGCGAGCACCGGCACGTGATCCATTTTCGCATCGTACAGGCCGGTGATCAGATGGGCCGCGCCCGGTCCGCCAGTGGCAAGACACACGCCGAGCTCGCCCGTAAACTTGGCGTGCGCGGCGGCCATGAAGGCGGCCATCTCCTCGTGCCGTACCTGGATGAAGTCGATCTTGCCACCGGCGCGGTTCAATGCGCCCAGCACCCCGTTGATGCCATCGCCCGGGTAGCCGAAGATGGTGCGCACGCCCCATTCGGCCAGGCGTTCCACGAAAAAGTCGCCCACAGTCTTGCCCATGATCGCTCCTCTGTTTCGTGAGCAACGGCCCGGACCGACAGGCGTGCCCATAACTTCGGATCACCCTAGCATTTGGGGGGCGTGCATGGCGCACGGTAGATGGCAAGAACGAGCCCTGTGGCAAGAATGGTCGGCGCGTCACCCGCAGCCGCATCTCCAACACAAACGGGTTACCACTCGGGTCAGATATGCAAGGCGTGTCCCAGCGCCCGCAGCGCCGCTTCCTGTACGGCTTCGCCCAAGGTCGGATGGGCATGGATGGTGCCGGCCACGTCTTCGAGCTGCGCGCCCAGTTCAATCGACTGCGAGAACGCCGTGCTCAGTTCCGACACGGCGCGCCCGACCGCCTGCCATCCGACAATCAGGTGATTGTCCCTGCGTGCCACCACCCGCACGAAGCCATCGGTGCCCTCGATCGTCATCGCCCGGCCATTGGCGACGAACGGAAAGCTGGCGCTGATGCAGTCCATGCCGGCGCGCTCGGCATCGTGCGGCGTCATGCCAACGACCACGATTTCCGGATCCGTAAAGCAAACGGCAGGCATGGCGGCCGGCGTAAAATGGCGCCGCTTGCCTGAAATGATCTCGGCCACCATTTCGCCTTGCGCCATGGCACGGTGCGCCAGCATCGGCTCGCCGGTAAGGTCGCCGATCGCCCACACCTGGCGCATCGAGGTCTGGCACTGGTTGTCGACCTTGACTGCGCGCCCGTTCATGTCCAGCAACAGGCTTTCCAGGCCCCAGCCTTCGATGCGTGGTTTGCGCCCGACGGCAACCAGGACGCGGTCGGAGGCAGCTTCCGATTCGTTGCCGGCCGCGTCGCGCAGACGCACCGCGTCGCCCGCCGTATTGAGGCCCAGCACGCTGCAACCGAGGTGCACGTGCACGCCCAGCCGCCTGAGCGATGCGGCAACCGGCTTGACCAGTTCATCGTCATAGGCCGGCAGCAAGCGTTCCATGGCCTCGACCACGGTCACCTCGGCTCCCAGCTTGCGGTATGCGATGCCGAGCTCAAGGCCGATATACCCGGCGCCAACGACCACCAGCTGGCGTGGCAGGCTTTCAGGGGAGAGCGCTTCGGTCGCTGAAATAACCGCGTCGCCGAAAGGCATGAAGGGCAGCTCGACCGCCTGCGAGCCGGTGGCAAGCAGCAAATGTTCGCAACTGATGCGCATCGCCCCTTCCAGGCCGGCCTTGCCGCTTTCCTGCACCTCGACGGTCTTGCCATCGAGGATGCGCGCCCAGCCGTTTACCACCTGCACCCCGCTTTTCTTGAGCAAAGCGGCAACCCCGCCGGTGAGGCGTTTGACGATGCCGTCCTTCCACAGCACGGTGCGGGCCAGGTCGATACGCGCCTCCCCGACCACGATGCCGAGCGGCGAATCGTGGACATGGTGGCGGATTTTTTCGAATTCCTCGGCGGCGTGGATCAGCGCCTTGGAAGGGATGCAGCCGATGTTCAGGCAGGTGCCGCCCACGTGCTCGGCTTCGACCAGGATGGTGGGAATGCCGAGTTGTCCGGCGCGGATCGCTGCCACGTAGCCGCCGGGACCGCCGCCGATCACGAGCAGGGTTGTCGTTGCTGTTTTCATCAACTGCTACTCCACGAACAGGGTGGCGGGGCACTCCAGGTAGCCGCGTATCATCTGCACGAATTCGGCCGCGACCATGCCGTCGATGACGCGATGGTCGAACGAGGAGGACAGGTTCATCATCTTGCGCGCCACCACTGCGCCGTCGCGTATCACGGGCCTTTGCACAATGCGGTTGACGCCGACGATGGCCACCTCGGGGTGGTTGATGACGGGCGTGGTGACGATGCCGCCCAGCGCACCCAGGCTGGTAATGGTTATGGTGGAGCCGGACAGTTCCTCGCGCAGCGCCTTGCCGTTGCGCGCGGCGGCGGCAAGGCGCGCCACTTCTGCCGCGCTGGACCAGAGGTCGCGCGCTTCGGCATTGCGCACCACGGGCACGACCAGTCCTGCTTCGGTCTGGGTGGCGATGCCGATGTGCACCGGGTTGTAACGCGTGACAATGCCTGCCTCGTCATCGAAGCGGGCATTGACCTGCGGGAAGCTGCGTACGCTCAGCACCACGGCGCGCATCAGCAGCGGCAGCAGCGTGAGGCGGCCGCGTTGCTCACCCCAGCGGGTATTGAGTTGGGTGCGCAGCGCTTCGATCTCGGTGACGTCGATCTCTTCCACATACGCGAAATGCGGAATGCGGCGTTTGGCGTCCTGCATCTTCTGCGCGATCTTGCGACGCAGGCCGATGAGCGGGACCGCCTGCTCGCCTTGCAGTTGGGCGTAGCGATTGCCCGCCGCGCCGGCGCTGCCGCCACCCTGGCTGCGCGCGATGTACGCGTCCAGATCGGCATGCGTGATGCGTCCGGCCGGGCCGCTGCCGAATACGTACTGCAACTCGATACCGAGGTCCCATGCACGCTTGCGCACGGCAGGCGCTGCCAGCGGCTTTTCACCGGGGGCGCGCGTGGCGTGGCTGAGCGGCGCGGGCTCGGAAGTCATGGCGACTGGCGCCGGCGGGCTGACTGCCTGTACCGCCACAGGTTTCGGTTGCGGCGCGGCTTTTGCCGGCGCCGCGGCAACTGCCGCAGGCGCCGCGGCCTTTACCTTACCGGGGGCCAAGTTGCCATCGCCTTCGACCTCGAGCCGAATCAGTTCGGCGCCGACCGGAAGCGCCTCGCCCAAGGCGCCGCCCAGTGCCAGCACGGTGCCGCCCACGGGCGAGGGGATTTCGACGGTGGCCTTGTCGGTCATGACGTCGGCCAGCACCTGGTCTTCGACCACCTCGTCGCCGGGCTGCACGCGCCAGGCCACGACTTCGACTTCGGCAATGCCTTCACCGAGGTCGGGCATCTTGATCACATGAACGCCCATGTCACGCCTCCATCGACCGTTTGAATGCCGCGCCAACGCGCGCAGGGCCGGGGAAGTAAGCCCATTCCTGCGCGTGCGGGTAAGGCGTGTCCCAGCCGGTAACGCGTTCGATCGGCGCTTCCAGGTGATGGAAGCAATGTTCCTGCACCAGCGCCACCAGTTCGGCGCCGAAGCCGCTGGTGCGCGTGGCTTCGTGCACCACCACGCAACGTCCGGTCTTCTTCACGGAATTGACGATGGTGTCGAGGTCGAGCGGCCATATGCTGCGCAGGTCGATGATCTCGGCGTCGATGCCGGTTTCGAGCGCGGCCGCTTCCGATACGAATACCATGGTGCCATAGGTGATCACGGTCAGGTCGGCGCCGTTGCGAAACACCGAGGCCGATTCGAGCGGCACCGTGTAATACCCTTCAGGCACGTCGCCGAGCGGGTGCTTGGACCACGGCACCACGGGCCGGTCGTGATGTCCGTCGAAAGGACCGTTGTACAGGCGCTTGGGCTCGAGAAAAATGACGGGGTCGTCGTTCTCAATCGAGGCGATCAGCAAGCCCTTGGCGTCGTAGGGATTGGATGGCATCACGGTGCGCAGCCCGCACACATGGGTGAACATGGCTTCCGGGCTCTGGCTGTGGGTCTGCCCTCCGTAGATGCCGCCGCCGCATGGCATGCGTATCGTCATCGCGGCGGTGAACTCGCCGGCCGATCGGTAGCGCAGGCGCGCCGCTTCCGACACGATCTGGTCCGACGCCGGGTAGAAGTAGTCGGCAAACTGGATTTCCACCACCGGGCGCAAGCCGTAGGCGGCCATGCCGACCGCGGTGCCGACGATGCCGCCCTCGGAGATCGGCGCATCGAATACGCGCGATTTTCCGTACTTTGCCTGCAAGCCTTCGGTGCAGCGGAACACTCCGCCGAAATATCCCACGTCCTGGCCGTAGATGACGACGTTGTTGTCGCGCTCGAGCATGACGTCCATGGCCGAACGCAGGGCCTGGATCATGGTCATCGGCACTGTCGCCGTATCGTTTTTTTTCAGCACGCTCAGACTCCCAATTGTTGACGTTGGCGACGCAGGTGCTCGGGCATGTCCTTGTAGACGTCCTCGAACATCGAAGCGGCGCTGGGAACACGGCCGTCGGCCAGCGTGCCGTAGCGCTCGGCCTCTTTCTGGGCTGCCAGCACCGCGGTTTCCAGTTCCTTTTGCGTCATGTCGTGCTCGGCGTCGGACCACAGGCCCCGCGCCGTCAGGTGCTGGCGCAAGCGCGCGATCGGATCGCCCAGCGGGAAGTGCGACCAGTCGTCGGCCGGGCGATACTTGGACGGGTCGTCCGAGGTTGAATGGGGGCCGGCGCGGTAGGTCACCCATTCGATCAGCGTGGGGCCAAGATTGCTGCGCGCACGCTCGGCGGCCCAGCGCGAGGCCGCGTACACCGCCAGGAAATCGTTGCCGTCGACCCGCAGCGCGGCAATGCCGCTGCCGACGCCGCGTGCCGCAAAGGTGATGCTTTCGCCGCCGGCCAGCGCCTGGCAGCTTGAGATCGCCCATTGATTGTTCACCACGTTGAGGATCACCGGGGCCTGGTACACATGGGCAAACGTGAGGGCGGTATTGAAGTCCGATTCCGCAGTGGCGCCGTCGCCGATCCAGCCCGAGGCGATCTTGGTGTCTCCCTTGATCGCGGACGCCATGCCCCAGCCGACCGCCTGCACGAATTGGGTGGCGAGGTTGCCCGATATCGAGAAGAAACCGGCGGCGCGCACCGAGTACATGACGGGCAGCTGGCGCCCCTTGAGCGGGTCGCGTTCGTTGGAAAGCAACTGGCAGATCATGTCGACCAGCGACACCTCGTGCGCCATGAGCAGGCTTTGCTGGCGGTAGGTGGGAAAGCACATGTCGCCTTCCGCCAGGGCCAGCGCGTGCGCGGTGCCGATGGCTTCCTCGCCGAGGCAGGTCATGTAGAACGACATCTTCTTTTGGCGCTGGGCGATGACCATGCGCGCGTCGAAGATGCGCGTCTTCATCATGGTGCGCAGGCCGAAGCGCAGCAGATCGCTGTCGACCTCGGGCGCCCACGGGCCGACCGCGTTGCCGTCGTCGTCGAGCACGCGCACCAGCGTCGCGGCGAGGTCGCCGGTGTCGGCCGCCAGGATATCGACCGGTGGCCGGCCTGCGTCGCCGGCACGGCTAAGGCGCAGGTAAGAAAAATCGGTAGTGCATCCGGGTCTGCCGGTGGGCTCCGGAACGTGCAGTGTCAGAGGCTTACTCTGGCTCATGATGCTTCCCCTTGGTAAGGTGATGCAACAGAAGGATAACAAAATTTTGCGCGTTGAAGCCTGAACTTTTTATAAATATTTTTTGAGCCGCAGGACAGCATGCCGGCGCATGTTGCGTCAACTTTTTCTAAGACGTGGCACGCACAACGCCAAACAGCACGCCTTGCGCGTGTTGGTGGACAATGTGCTGTTTGCGCTTGCTGGCCGCTGCCGGCGCAACGGATGATATTCAGAAGGTGGATAATTAAAAAAGGCGCCCTGATGAACTGATCCCGTAAAGCCGGACATCAACCTTTGGGATTTTTTCACGAAAGCGCTTTTTGTTACGTGCCGATTGCACCGCCCTTGCTTGACGCAGTTAATCGCGAATTGAGTTTGCCAGTGCCATGAAGCGATTGTACATTCCATTGCCTCGGACGTGGCCTGTCATGCTCAATGTATAATATTTCCGATCTGTCGCCCAAGTCAAGGTCGACGATGCATTTCCTTTTGCGCTTTTCTTAATGGCCAGAATCGCCTGGTGGCGGCCGTTTATTAATTCGTTCACCATTTCTTGCTGAAAATTTACCCCGCCGCCATCCGCGACGTAGTCCCACTCGAAGATACGAATGATTCCGCCATTTGGCATGGAATAAATTCTCGAGACAGAAGTCCACGGGCCGGTGGGCGTAGGCCCTTCGGGGACAATTCCTTCGAATTTCATATTGTCAAACAATTTTTCATTAAAACTGCTCAACTTTATTTTTAAATTGCTTTCTACGCTGGAAAGCGGCCGCACCAATTTCGGAAAATTCCTCAAAGAGGTTACTTCCGGGTCGGACGCATCAATATAACCTTTGCTCCGCATTTCTGCATGCTGTTTTTTTGCGTATTCTTTTAATCCTGGCGGAAGTTGTTCAACCGAATCGAATTTAATTCCGGCACCAATCTTCAGTGGATCCGTCGGCACGACTGCCGGTGCGTTATTCTTGGGTTGTGGACCGAAGGGGTCGTTCTGTGCAAAAGCTGTCCCAAAATGCAGACAGGCCAATGTCATGGCGAGATACTTCGCAACGATCGAACGCATATTCAAGCTGGTGATCTTTGTGACCATATAATCTTTCTTTTTAGTTCGTTATCGGTGTTTGTCAGAAATTTTCTTTATTATCCGCCCCAGTTGGCCAAATTACAGTCCCAGGCGTTGCTGTAGCCCATGAAAACGGTGCCGCTGGTTGGAGTCCAATTATAGTGATAACCGACGACATAGGGGCTGGCCCAATATTCAAAAAAATGTCCCGCGCGGGAGCGCCATCCATAAGTCCATCCATCCTGCAAGGTGTGCTGAAAAGTACCGTATGTATAGTGATCGGAAAAGGTGTACATCCAGTAATTGTTATACCACCAATCCACAGTAATGCTTTCATTGGCGCCCACCGGGAAACATGCACGGCTGACGCCGCCAAGCGCATGCGCGTTCGGTGACAGCGCAGGGTTAAAAGCAAAACCTAAAACGATGAGAGCGGAAAAAAAGAATGATCGAATTGATCGTGGAAGTAATAAGCGCATAAGGGCGTCCTTTTTTGTTTCGGTAAGGGGGGCTATGGGGCGCGTGATGCGCGCCAGAAACGCTGGATAAGAATTTAATCTTTATATGAGTTGACGTCCGCCAAGATTGAAAATGTTGACCAGAATAGGGCGCGGTGCTTCATTCGGATGCGCCGCCTATACGCGTTACAGCTACTTTTGCAATTTCATGGCGCATTGTAGAAGCTTTATTTGTGTTGTGGAATCTGTTTATATTGCACTATCATCCAGATATTATTGCTCGTTGATATGGCGCAATAGATTTGTGTGTTGTGCTTGTTTTAGTAGCCCAGTCAGTTCTTCGTTTTTCTACTCGTGATGCATAAAAATGCGGTGCCAAGCTATGGTGATCAACCTGGTCTTTTATTATTTTGTTTATATTATGAAAGAGCGGTTTCCGTCCTGCTTTTTTAAGTGCTTGTGAGCAATGGAGTTTTTGCAGGACGAGACGGATTTTTCAGGGAAACACGATGAACCCGTACCCAAGCTGTCTTTTTTCCGGGCGTGATCACTGGCGCAACGCAACTGGGGTCCGCAGCGCGCGGTACATAATCTCTGGGGGTTCCATCAAACTTACGCCGAGGCGGTCTGGGTATGACAATTGAAAAATCGTTCGCATGCCTGCTGCTGTCCCTGGTGGTTCTGCTGTCGGCGTGCTCCTCGCAGCCGGCGCGTGTCGCGCAATTCGACCGGCGGCTCGACCTTCCCCTCGTCCTGTCGATCGAGCAGGGCAAGCACGATGAAGCGCTGGCAATGCTGGAGCGGGGCGCGGACCCGAACGCCGCCGATCCTGTCGGGCGCACTGCCTTGATGTATGCCGGTATTAACGGGCAAACCGACACCATGGAGCTGCTGATCCAAAGGGGGGCGCGCATTAATGCGAAGGACCGCGAGGGAGTCACGCCCCTTCATTCGGCCGTCATGTTCGGCGATCCTGCGGCAGTGCGCCTGTTGATCGACAAGGGGGCCGAGCTGAATGCGAAGTTCGACATGGGCGGCGACATGACCGGACTGACTGCGCTCAAGCTGGCGCGGATCCGTCAGCGGACCGCCCCCGAATTGCGCAGCTCGGACGTGCTTGCGAGGGGGCGGCTGATCTATCACTCGATCAAGAGCGATTATGAGAAAATCATCGAGATGCTCGAGCGGGCCGGTGCGCCCGAGTGAGCGAGCGGCCAAGCTGCATGGCGGATGCGCGCCATGGCAGCTTTGCTACGCATTATCATGATGTATGTCAAGTCCCATGCAGAACGACATAGAGATGCATCATGGGTTCGGGCTTCGCCCGCGCGAGACTTCGCCAAAAGCGTCAGAACCTGCTAGCCTGATACATCCACGGCTTGCCTTCCAGACCATGAAACCATTGCTGCTGTACCTGTTCGTCGGGGCCGTCCTCGGCGCCGGCGCTACAACCGGCGCGCAAGCGGCGGCTCCTGCCGCCCCTGCCGCGCGCGAGTGCCTCAGTCCCGCGGCCTGGACCATGCTCGACGGCAGCCAGTTCCATAGCGCCAGTGCCGGCGACGTGCTCTCGTCGATCGTCAAACGCGATGTGGTCCTGCTTGGCGAATCGCATTTGGACGACGACCACCATCGTTGGCAACTGCAGGCGCTGGCCGCGCTCGCTGCGGCACGGCCGAACATCAGGATCGGTTTCGAGATGTTCCCGCGCCGCCTGCAGCCGGTGCTCGAGCGATGGGTGGCGGGCGAACTGACCACGAAGCAATTCCAGGAGCAATCCGAGTGGGATACGGTCTGGAACGTCCCGTTCGAGCTTTACCTGCCGCTGTTTCAGTTCGCGCGCATCAACCGCATCCCGATGCTCGCACTCAATGTCGAGCGCAAACTTAACAAGACCATTACCGAGGTCGGCTGGGACAAGGTGCCGCTGGCCGAGCGCGAAGGCGTCGGGCGCGCGGCGGCCCCATCGGCCGCGTATGAGGATTTCCTGTTCGAGGTGTATCGCCAGCACACGGCGATGCATGGCAAGGACGACGGCAAGGCGGGCAAGAGCGACAAAGCGTTTCGCTACTTTGTCGAGTCGCAGACCACCTGGGACCGGGCCATGGCCGAAGCGCTGGCCCGCCCGCTCAAGGCCGCCGCGCCTGGCGGCAAGCCGCTGATGGTTGGCATCATGGGCAGCGCCCATCTGCGTTTCGGCTACGGGGTGCCGCACCAGTTGCGTGACCTCGGGGTGGGCGATATCGCCAGTTTGCTGCCGCTTGGCGCAGGTTTCGATTGCAAGGAGTTGCGCCCCGGCCTGGCGGACGCCGTGTTCTCATTACCGCCAAAAGCGGCCGGCGCAGCCGAGCCGCCAAGGCTGGGCGTGCAACTGGACCAGAACGAGGATAGCGTCCAGATCGCCACCGTCACTGCTGGCAGCCTGGCCGAACGCAGCGGCCTGAAAAGCGGCGACCGCCTGATCGAGCTGGGCGGCGCTCCCGTAAACAAGGTGGCGGCGGTGATTGCGGCAATCCGTTCCCAGCCGGCTGGCTCCTGGCTGCCCTTGCGCCTCAAGCGCGGAAACGACACGCTCGACCTGGTGCTCAAGTTTCCGCCGAAACCATGAAAATCGGGCGCTGCCCGGCCATCGGGCCGGTTTTGCTGCACATTGTTGCCATGCTGTGCCCGGCATTTGCGTGGGCCGCCGTGCCGAAACTGGAACTGCAACTTGAGTTAGATCCTGGCACGCGCCGCCTCGAGGCGGTGGCGTTGCTGGCGCCGAGCGCGCGCGATTTCAGTTTCGATTTGCACGAGGCGCTGACGGTGCGCAGCGCATCGGTCGGCGGCAAGCGCCTGGAGCTGGCGGCCGACGCCAGCGACGGGCCGGTACGGCGCTGGCGCGTGGCATTGCCGCCGCAGGCGGGCACGCTGCGCCTTGAGTACGGCGGCACGCTGCCCGCGCTCAAGCGCAGCCTCGGCGAGCGCGGCGTGCTGGGCGCCTTGCCGCCCATGGCCGCCCCCGAAGGCAGCTTCCTGCCTTCGGGCGGCGCCTGGTATCCGCAGCCGGCGGCGCGCTTCACCTACAAGGTGAATTTGTCGGTCCCGGCCGGGCAGCGCGCGCTGGTGGCCGGGCGCCTGTTGTCCGAGCACGTGCCGGCCGACGATACCGAGCGCTACCGCGCCAGCTTCGAGTTCCTGCACAGCGCCGACGGAATCGACCTGATGGCCGGACCGTGGCTGGTGCGCGAGCAGAGCCTGGCGCGCGCAAACGGCAAGCCGGTGCGCTTGCGTACCTATTTCACGCGCGAGCTTGACGCGAGCGCCGGCCTGGCCGATGCCTACCTTGACGATATGCGCCGCTACATCGAGCTGTACAGCGCGCAGATCGGCGCCTATCCGTTCACCGAGTTCTCGGTCGTGGCCGGCCCGCTGCCGACCGGCTTTGGCATGCCGACCCTGACCTACCTCGGGGCCGGGGTGCTGAAGCTGCCTTTTATCCGCGCCACCTCGCTCGGTCACGAAGTGCTGCACAACTGGTGGGGCAATGGGGTGTATGTCGACTATGCCAGCGGAAACTGGTGCGAGGGCCTGACCACCTTCATGGCCGACTATGCCTACAAGGAGCGCGAGTCGGACGAGGCCGCGCGCCAGATGCGGCTGGGCTGGCTGCGCGACTTCGCCGCGCTGCCGCCCGCCGGCCAGCAGCCGCTGGCGGCGTTTCGTTCCCGCACTCACGGGGCGAGCGCGGCGCTCGGTTACGGCAAGTCGGCCATGGTGTTCGTGATGCTGCGCGATACGATCGGTAGCGCCGCGTTCGAGCGCGGCCTGCGCGCATTCTGGAGCCGGCACCGTTTCACGACAGCGTCCTGGGACGACCTGCGGCGCGCCTTCGAGCAGTCCTCCGGGCAGCCTTTGACAGCGTTTTTTGCGCAATGGCTGAACCGGACCGACGCACCGGCCGTGAAGATCGCCGCGGCCCGCGCCACGCAGCAAGGCGGCACGGCGGCCCTTGCACTGGACCTGGAGCAGGGCAGCGCGCCCTACGCGCTGCGCCTGCCGCTCGAGATTGTCCGTGACGGCCATAGCGAAACGCGCTGGATCGACAGCCGGCGCGCGCACGAGGTGGTGACACTGGCAGTGGAGGGCGCGCCGCAAGGAGTGCGGCTCGACCCCGGCCTGCGCGTATGGCGCTTGCTCGAGCGCAGTCAGTTACCACCCATCCTGCGCCAGTGGATCGTGGCGGCAGCGCCGCGCCTGATGATCGCGTCCTCGTCCGCCGAAGTGCGCGAGGCCGCTTCCGCGCTGGCGCTGCGCCTGTTCGAGACGGCGCCGCGGACGGTCGGGCCGGGCGAACTGGATCGGGAAGGCGGCCCCTTGTTGTTGGCCGGACTGCACGCCGATGTCGATGCCGTCCTGGCGACGGCCGGCCTGCCGCCCAGTCCGCCCAGTCTTGCGGCATTCGAAGGCAGCGCCAAGGTGTGGACCATCGCGCGCGCCGGCGCGGCACCGCTGGCGGTTGTGTCGGGGGCCGACGCGAACGCCCTGCGCGCATTGCTGCGTCCGCTGCCGCATTACGGCGCCAGGAGCTGGCTGGTTTTCGACGGCAGCCGCATGCTGGCGGGCGGGGTATGGCCGGGGTCGGTACCGCTGATCCCGGTACAGGACCGTTGACGTGCCGGCAGGGTTCGCATTCCGAGCTCGGCAATGGTATGCTCAGGCCCCATCAAAGCGGCTTGAGCGACCATGAAGCACCTTCTCGATAACATTTTCTGGCATACCCTTGCCGGGCCTCACGCCAGGTATGCAAGCGGCACGGGTGATGCCCGCCGCTACGCGCGCGGTTTCTCCCCGATTATCGGTTTCGCCGACCCGACCCACCCGAATTTCGCGGCCCTGGCTCCCTTCTGCGAGCTGGGCGAGCACTTTTATTGTGACGGCTGGGCGGGCAGCGCGCCGGCCGGCTGGCAGGTCGATATGGAGTCGACCATGTTCAGGATGGTCTGGGATGCGCCGATGCCTGCGACCGACGAGGCCGCCGACGCGGTTGCGCTTGGACCTGAGCATGCCGCGCAGGCGCTCGAACTGGCCACGCTGATGCGGCCCGGGCCGTTCGGCCTGAGGACGCTCGAACTGGGCGATTACTTCGGCTATTTCGACGGGCCGCGCCTGGTGGCCATGGCGGGCGAGCGGATGTGCGCCGCCGGACTAAGGGAAATCAGTGGCGTGTGCACGCATCCCAACTTCCAGGGCCGCGGGTTCGCACGCCGGCTGGTATCGAAGATTGTGCGGCGCCAGCTGCAGCGCGACGAGCGGCCATTCCTTCACGTCATGCGCGACAACGAAGCGACCCACCGCCGCTATCAGCGCATGGGATTTCGCGACCACCAGGAGTCGGTGGTGCGGGTGGTGTCGGCGCTGTAAAGCGGGTGCAAACGCTCGTCAGATGCATTCCCTGGCACCGTAAAAGCGCTGTTCGGATTGCCGGAAAATGGCTTTGACCTGCTCGACATCCCACGCCTGCTCAACCAGGGTTTCGTGGTCCCATTGGCTTCTCGGTTCGGCCGGTGCAAAAAAATCGCCGCCATACACGTGTATGGCGCACGTCATTTTGCCGATCGGATTAAGTACTGAGTGGATCACGTCGCGGTCAAGTTCGGCCACCTCGCCCACGCCCAGCGACCTGGCTCCGGTCGCCTCGATGCTCGTTGCCGTCCTGCGCCAGAAAATGTTGTCTTCCCTGCCTGAATAGATGCCGATCACCGCAGGCATGCGGTGATTGTGCGGCATGAGAATCATGCATGGCGCCCAGACGAAGTTGATGATGGTGAGATCGCGCGATCTGTAGAGTGGCATGACGCCTGCATGCTGCGGTTCGCCAAGCGCGGACATCAGGCCTGCGCCATTGGAAACCGCCTCTGCCACGAGCTCGCCAATTGCGCCTTGGCCCTCGGCGAGCGCGTTCATGCAGTCGTGGATAAACTGATCCTTATCGAACATGATTTTATCCTCGGATTAAATCTTGTTGAATCGAAGCGCCGCGATGGCGCTGAAAGGTCAGTGTAGGTCCGGGTGCGGGGCCAGTCAAACAAGGAAGGCGGCTAGCGTGCGCCGGCGCCCGGCATCGCCAGTCATTGAATAGCCGCCTGCCTCGTCAGTCCTCGAAATACCAGTAACCGCCATTGGTCCATCGGGTCAGCGCGTCCACGAACGCGCTCTCTTGCAGCCATGGCTTTAGCATGGCGTGGCTCAGGCGCTCGTTGTCGCATAGCGCCAGCACGGCGTCGCGGCAGGCGGCGCCGAACTCGAAACGCTCGCCTTCGATGTAGCAAACGCCCTGGCCTACCGTTTCGTCGACGTAGAAACAGCGCAAGCCCCCGGTCCGGATCAAGCTACGCGCTTCCAATTCATCGCTTAGTCCGGCCTCGCTGAAAGGGTATTCCAGCTCTTGCAGATCGAGGTTGCACTTGGTCTTTGAAAAGTAGCTGCCGGCAAAATCGGCGATCAGGGATGTATCGTCGAGAATGCCCTGAAGCTGCGCCCTGATGCGTGCAAGATCGCTGCCGTCGATGCGTCCCTGGTGATGGTGCACCGGGCGTTTCGGATCGCAGATGAGCGCGCTGCCCAGCTCATTGTCGATCAGGTGATCGGCCAGGCCGCTGAACAGGGCGCAGGCCGACTTGGCCCTGTAGCCGACCGAGAAACTCATGGAATGTTCGAGCGTGACGCCGTCGTGCGGAAAACCGGGCGGTATGTACAGGATGTCGCCGGGCTCGAGTTCGACATCGATGATTGCCTCGAAGGGATCGGTATGGAGCAGCGCCGGGTGCGCCGCGAACTGGCGGTGCTCGCCTGGCGCGCCGACGCGCCAGCGGCGCCGTCCCGAGCCCTGGCAAATGAACACGTCGTACAGATCGATATGCGGTCCGACCCCGCCGCCCGGCGTGGCATAGCTGATCATCACGTCGTCAAGGCGCCATTTCGGGAGGAAGGAAAACGGTTCGACCAGCGTGGCCACCGCCGGTGACCAGTGGTTGACCGCCTGCACGATGAGCGACCAGTCGCGCTCGCCAAAGCGCTCGTACGACTCGAATGGGCCGAGCTCGGCCTGCCAGTGGCCGTCCGTCCTGTACACAAGGCGCGATTCGACCTGCGCTTCGCACGCCAGCCCGGCCAGTTCGTTCGGGCTGATCAGATCGGAAAAGTGCGGGAATCCCTGGCGGATGACAACCGGTTTTTGTTGCCAATAATGTTGTAGAAAGTGTTCAATGGAAAAATCGGCAAGGTGAAGTTTTAACATGGTCTGTGCTGTGAGGAAACGAACCACTCTTTTACCAGCGACAGGCAGGCATGGATACCGTTTGGATTAAGAAAACCGAAAGTCGCATGGCCTCATTGCACCAGCGGGGTCGCGCTCGCGGTGAGCACCACGCCCTGTATGCGGGCCTGTCCGGCCAGCAGGGACAGGTACTGGCGCAGCGCCGCCACGTAGGTTTGCTGCTGCAGCGCCAGCGCGACTGCCGCGCGCACCGACTCGAATGGCTGCGCGGTGCCGGGATCGCGCGCCAGCACGTCCACGATGTGCAGGCCGAAGCGGCTGTGCACCAGGCGTGGCAATACGCCGACGTCGGCATGGTCGAACAATTCACGCGCAAATTCGGGGACGCAGTCGGCGCTGCTCAACCAGCCGAGGTCGCCGCCTTCGGCGCTGCTCGGGCAGTTCGACCATGCCTTGGCGGCGGCGGTGAAGGCGGCGTCGGCGTGGCCGCACCCGCCGTCATGACAGCGTAGCTCGAGCATGAGGTGCTCGGCGCGCTGGCGCAGCGCCGCCACGTCGACGCCGGGCGTCACCGCGAACAGGATGTGGCGCGCGTGTACCCGCGCGCCGGTGCTGTAGCGGGCGCGATGGGCCGCGTGATGGCGGCGGCAGGCCTCGTCAGAGGGTTCGGGCAACACCAGCTCGCGCTCGAGCAGCGCTTCGATGGCATTGGCCGCGGCCTCGCTTGGCACGCCGTCGATCGGAGGCGGGTCGTCGGGCGCCAGGAGGCCTGCCGCTTGCGCCTGCTGGCGCAGCAATTCGGTGCAGGCGCGCTGGCGCAGCGTGGCGTCGTCGACCTGTTCGCCTGCGCGCAGCAACGGCACGTCGTTGACGTGCGCGATGCCAGCTGCTTCCTGTGTCATCGGTCATCCCCTCTGCGTGGCGCATCCGGCGCTCATTTTTTCGGCGGCAAATTGTGCTCGGGCGGCACATTCAGGCGGCGCGAACGCACCACCTGGTAAGGCCGCGCAATATAGGCGAGGGCGCCGAAACCGCTCCACACGTGCACCAGCCTGGAAAATGGGAAAAGCAGAAAAATCGTCATGCCGAGGATCAGGTGGGCCTTGTAGGGCCAGTCGAGACCGATGAGCGTGGCGGCGCTGCTGGCGCGAAAGGTCAGTACCCGTTGCGACCAGTCGGCCAGCAACAGCATCACGCTGCCGTCGCTGTGCCTGAGCGAGTACGGCAGGGTGATCAGGCCGAGGAACAACTGCACCCAGAGGATCACCAGGATGGCGATGTCGGTGCGGTGGCTGGTGAGGCGGATGCGCGGGTCGAACAGGCGGCGAAACAGCAGCAGGCTGATTCCGACGAAGCACACCGCGCCGGCCGTGCCGCCGGTGTAGATCGCCAGCAGTTGCTTGGTCCCGGCGCTGAGGAAGCCTGAATAAAAAAAATGGGGCGTGAGCAGGCCGAACAGGTGGCCGAAGAACAGGAACAGTATGCCGACGTGAAATAAATTGCTGCCCCAGCGCAAGGTGTTCTTGCGCAGCATTTGCGAGGAGTCGGTCTTCCAGGTGTACTGGTCGCGGTCGAAACGGATCAGGCTGCCGAGCAGGAACACGCTCAGGCACAGATAGGGGTAGTAGGTGAAAAAGAAGGTGTGCAGGTAATCCTGGACGGCGTTCATGGGCGTACTCCGGTGGCGGCATGGTTGCGCACGATGTGGATCGGGGTGGTTGCGCCGGGCCTGGACTGTCCCTTGGATGAACAGCCGTCGAACACCTTCGGCTCTTCCCAGCTCTCCTCGGGCGGCAGGTCGGGTTCGATGCTGACCGGGCTCGGCTGTTCGCCGGCCAGCTCGAGCAGGGCGCCGAGTGCGCCCGCATAGGGGCTGTGGCGCTGCGCGAGCGCGCCGAACAGGGCGTTCAGGATGTGGGCTAGCTCGCCCAGGAAGTCGCGCGCCTGTTGCGGCGCCAGGGTCGAGGCGAACTGCAGCACCACCGGCAGGTAGTCGGGCAGTTCGCCCGGGGCGAGGATCAGCCCGGCCTGTTGGTAGGTGCGCGCCAGTTCGACCATGGCCGGGCCACGCTCGCGCGAATCGCCGTGCACGTGTTCGAACAGGTGCAGCGAGGTGCTGCGTGCCTGTTCGAACAGCTGCACATAGTCGGCCTCGGCTTCGAGCGGCGCGGAACCCGCCAGCGCTGCGAGCAGCCGGTCGACGGCATCCAGCTGCGCCGCGCTCAAGGCGCGCTCCTGGTGCAGCACGTGGCGCATGGCGCCCAGCTGCTCGAGCAAGGCCCGGTCGGGATAGCCCAGCAGCAGGGCCAGCACGCGCAAGCTGAGGCGGGCCTCGGGGGGGTGGTTCAGCAGCGCCATGTCAGTGCTCCGCCTTGATGGGAATGGTGCGTTTCTTTTCGCTGCCGAACAGGCTGGTCTGGGTGGTTCCATCGGAACATGCGTTGCCGAAGGTGAAGCCGCAGCCGCCGCGCAAGTTGAAGGTGTGTTCCGCATACTCGCGGTGGGTGGTGGGAATGACGAAACGTTCTTCATAGTTCGCGATCGCCATCACGCGGTACATGTCTTCGACCTCGGCCTGGCTCATTCCCACCTGCTTGATAGCGGCCAGGTTGACGCGCCCGTCCACATGCTTTTCGCGCTGGAACACGCGCATGGCCAGCATGCGCTCGAGCGCGCGCACCACCGGCATGGTGTCGCCTGCCGTGAGCAGGTTGGCCAGGTACTTGACCGGAATGCGCAACTGGGTGACGTCGGGAATTTCGCCGTTGGCGCCGAGATGGCCGGCGTTGGCCGCGGCCGAAATCGGCGACAGCGGCGGCACGTACCAGACCATGGGCAGGGTGCGGTACTCGGGATGCAGCGGCAGCGCCACTTTCCACACCATCGCCATCTTGTAGACCGGGCTCTTGCGCGCTGCTTCGATCCAGTGATCGGGCACCCCGTCAAGGCGGGCCTGGGCAATCACGAGCGGATCGTTCGGGTCGAGGAAGATATCGAGCTGGGCCTGGTACAGGTCGCGGTCGTGTTCGACGCTGGCCGCCTGCTCGATGCGGTCGGCGTCATAGAGCATCACGCCCAGGTAGCGGATGCGTCCGACGCAGGTTTCGCTGCACACGGTGGGCTGGCCCGATTCGATGCGCGGGTAGCAGAAGGTGCATTTTTCGGCCTTGCTGCTTTTCCAGTTGAAATAGATTTTTTTGTAGGGACAGCCGCTCACGCACATGCGCCAGCCGCGGCATTTGTCCTGGTCGATCAGGACGATGCCGTCTTCCTCGCGCTTGTAGATCGAGCCCGACGGACAGCTCGCCACGCACGAGGGATTGAGGCAATGCTCGCACAGCCTTGGCAGGTACATCATGAAGGTGTTTTCATACTCGCCGCACAGGTCTTTTTGCAGCTGGTCGAAGCCGGCGCGAAAGTTCGCGTCCTTGCTGCGTGCGGAAAATTCGCCGCCCAGCAGCTCTTCCCAGTTCGGACCCCAGACGATCTTGTCCATGGGCAGGCCGGTGATCAGGCTGCGCGCCTTGGCCGTTGGCGTGGCCTTCATTTCGGAGGCCGACTGCAGGTGGTCGTAGTCGAAGGTGAACGGTTCGTAGTAGTCGTCGATTTCCGGCAGGTCGGGATTGGCGAAGATGTGCATCAGCAGTTTCCACTTGCCGCCCTGGCGCGGCACGATGCTGCCGTTGGCCTTGCGCACCCAGCCGCCGTTCCACTTGTCCTGGTTTTCCCATTCCTTGGGATAGCCGATGCCCGGCTTGGTCTCGACGTTATTGAACCAGACGTATTCCATGCCGGGCCGGCTGGTCCAGACGTTCTTGCACGTCACCGAACAGGTATGGCAGCCAATGCACTTGTCCAGGTTCATCACCATCCCGATTTGCGCGCGAATCTTCATGGGTTTTCTCCGGTGGCCTGCACCTCGGGTGCGCGTTCGATGTCGGCTGGCGTATCGAGCCAGTCGACCTTGTCCATCTTGCGCACCACCACGAATTCGTCGCGGTTGGTGCCGATCGTGCCGTAGTAGTTGAAGCCGTAGCTCAGGTGGGCATAGCCGCCGATCATGTGGGTGGGCTTGAGCACGACGCGGGTGACCGAGTTGTGGATTCCGCCGCGCTTGCCGGTGATCTCGGAGCCCGGCGTATTGACGATTTTTTCCTGCGCGTGGTACATGAACACGGTGCCCGGCTTGATGCGCTGGCTGACCACGGCGCGCGCGGTAATGGCGCCGTTGATGTTGAACAGTTCCACCCAGTCGTTGTCGACAATGCCGGCGTGGCCGGCGTCGGTTTCGTTGAGCCAGACGATCGGCCCGCCGCGGCTGAGCGTGAGCATGATCAGGTTGTCGGTGTAGGTCGAGTGGATGCCCCATTTCTGGTGCGGCGTGATGAAGTTGAGCAGGATTTCGTGGTTGCCGTTGGGACGGATCCGGTGCAGGTCGGCGGTGGTCTTGAGGTCGACCGGCGGGCGGTACAGCGCCAGGCTTTCGCCGAACGCCTGCATCCACGGATGGTCCTGGTAGAACTGCTGGCGCCCGGTGAGGGTACGCCAGGGAATGAGCTCATGTACGTTGGTGTAGTTGGCCGTGTACGAGACGGTCTCGCTTTCGATGCCGCTCCAGGTTGGCGAACTGATGATCTTGCGCGGCTGCGCCAGGATGTCGCGAAAGCGGATCTTTTCGTCCTGGCGGTGCAGCGCCAGGTGACCGTGCGCGCGCCCGGTCTGCTTGCCCAGCGAGGCCCAGGCCTTGGCCGCCACATGGCCGTTCGTTTCGGGGGCGAACTGCAGCACCATTTCGCAGGCGTCGATGTCGCTCTCGATGCGCGCCATGCCGCAGGTGGCGCCTTCTGCCCCAACCGTGCCGTTCAGCTGGCCCAGTTCGCGCACCTCGTCTTTCGTGTCCCACAAAATGCCCTTGCCGCCGTTGCCGAGCCGGTCCATCAAGGGGCCGACCGCGGTGAAGCGCTTGTACACATTCGGGTAGTCGCGCTCGAGCACAGCCATCTGGGGGGCGGTCTTGCCGGGGATCAGGTCGCACTCGCCGCGCTTCCAGTCCAGCACGCCGAAGGGCTGGGCCAGCTCGGCGGGACTGTCGTGCATCAGCGGGGTCAGCACCATCTCGCGCTCGATGCCCAGGTGGCCCACGCATACCTGGCTGAATTTTTTGGCCAGGCCCTTGTAGATATCCCAGTCGCTGCGCGATTGCCAGCCCGGGTCGACCGCGGCCGAGAGCGGATGGATGAAGGGGTGCATGTCGCTCGTGTTGAGGTCGTTTTTTTCGTACCAGGTGGCGCTCGGCAGCACGATGTCGGAAAACAGGCAGGTCGTGCTCATGCGGAAATCGAGCGTGACCAGCAGGTCGAGCTTGCCCTCGGGCGCCTGGTCGTGCCATACCACTTCGGCCGGCCTCGCATCGTCCGTGCCCAGGTCCTTGCCCTGCACCCCGTTCTGGGTGCCGAGCAGGTGCTTGAGGAAATACTCGTGCCCCTTGCCGGACGAGCCGATGATGTTCGAGCGCCACACAAACATGTTGCGCGGCCAGTTGTCCGGGTGGTCGGGGTCTTCGCAGGCCAGCTTGAGCGTGCCCTCGCGCAGCGACTTGACGGTGTAGTCCCGGGCATCCATGCCGGCGGCCTCGGCGTCGCGCACCACCTGCAGCGGATTGGTCTGAAGCTGCGGCGCGGACGGCAGCCAGCCCATGCGCTCGGCGCGCACGTTGTAATCGATCATGCTGCCGCCGTAGCGCCGCTTGTCGGCCAGCGGAGAAAGCACCTCGTCCACCCCCAGTTTTTCATAGCGCCATTGGTCGGTGTGGGCATAAAAGAAGCTGGTCGCGTTCATTTGCCGCACCGGACGTATCCAGTCGAGCGCGAACGCGAGCGGCATCCAGCCGGTATGCGGACGCAGTTTCTCCTGGCCCACGTAATGGGCCCAGCCGCCGCCGCTCTTGCCCACGCAGCCGCACAGCATCAGCATGTTGATGACGGCGCGATAGTTCATGTCGCTGTGGTACCAGTGGTTCATGCCGGCGCCGATGATGACCATCGACTTGCCCTGCGTTTTGTCGGCATTGGCGGCGAACTGGCGCGCCACGGCGATGGCATGCGCGCGCGGCACCCCGGTGATGTGTTCCTGCCAGGCGGGGGTGTAGGGCAGGGCGTCGTCGTAGCTGGCGCTCGCTTGTTCGCCGGGCGCGGCATCCAGGCCGCGCTCGATGCCGTAGTTGGCCGCGAGCAGGTCGAACACCGTGCTCACGACGACCTCGGCCTGTGCGCCCGGTTTGCCAATCGACAAGCGCTGGACCGGAACGGCCCGCACCAGCACCTCGCTGTGCATGCTGTGCGGGAAGTGCGCGTGCTGCACCCCGCCGAAATAGGGAAATCCCACCCGCGCCGTCTGGCGCCCGGCGGCGTCGCCTTCGAGCAGCGACAGACGCAAGCTGATGTCGGCGCCGGTGCGCGCATCGTGCGACTCCAGGTTCCACTGGCCCTGGTCGGCGCGGCCGTCCGGGCCCCAGCGAAAGCCGATGGCACCCTTGGGCAGCACCACCTGGCCAGCCTGGTCGAAGGCGACCGTTTTCCACTCCGGATGGTTGTCCTGGCCGAGCTGGTCGGCGAAATCGGAGGCGCGCACGTAGCGCCCGGGCACCATGATGGTGTCCCCGCTGGCGGTAAGGTGCTCCTCGAGGATGACGAGCATCGGCAAATCGGTGTAGCGGCGCGCGTAATCGTCGAAGTAGCTGCTGCGCTCGCGGCCATCGGCGCCAAAATAAAATTCCTTGAGGATGACATGGCCGAGCGCCATGGCCAGCGCGGCATCGGTGCCCGCCCTCGGGTGCAGCCACAGGTCGGACAGCTTGGCCACCTCGGAATAGTCGGGCGTGATGGCGACCACGGTGGCGCCCTTGTAACGCACTTCGGTGAAGAAGTGCGCGTCCGGCGTGCGCGTCTGGGGCACGTTCGAGCCCCAGGCGATCAGGTAGGTCGAGTTGTACCAGTCGGCCGATTCGGGCACGTCGGTCTGCTCGCCCCACACTTGCGGGCTCGACGGCGGCAGGTCGCAGTACCAGTCGTAGAAGCTCAGGCAGGCGGCGCCGATCAGGCTGAGGTAGCGGGTGCCGGCCGCGTAGCTGATCATCGACATGGCGGGAATCGGCGAGAAGCCGACGATGCGGTCCGGCCCGTGCTTCTTGATGGTGTGCACATTCGCGGCGGCGATGAGTTCCTCGACTTCATCCCAGCTCGAACGCACGAAGCCACCCATGCCGCGCACGCGCTGGTAATCGCGGCGCGCGGCGGCGTCTTCCACGATCGAGGCCCAGGCCTGCACCGGCTCGTGCTGCAGACGCGCCGTGCGCCAGCGCTCGAGCAGGCGCGCGCGCACCAGCGGATATTTCACCCGGTTCGCGCTGTACAGGTACCAGCTGTAGCTGGCCCCGCGCGCGCAGCCGCGCGGCTCGTGGTTCGGCATGTCCCAGCGCGTGCGCGGGTAGTCGGTCTGCTGGGTTTCCCAGGTGACGATGCCACCCTTGACGTAGATCTTCCAGGAACAGGCGCCGGTGCAGTTCACGCCGTGGGTCGAGCGCGCCACCTTGTCGTGCGCCCAGCGGTTGCGGTAGCTGTCCTCCCAGGTGCGGTCCTCGCCCGTGGTGCGGCCGTGTTTGCCCGAGAACGATTCGGTGGGAAGGGTGAAGTAGCTCAGTCGATCGAGAAAGTGGCTCATCCGGATGTTTCCTTTTTGCGCAGCGAACGATTCTTTAACAAGGCATCTCGGCATGGCGCCGGGCATAGAACCACCAGGTCAGCGCGATGCAGATGATGTAAAAAACAACAAATATCCAGAATGCCCCTTCCGGTCCGCCGGTGATCGAGATCGAACTGCCGTAGCTCTTGGGAATGAAAAAGCCGCCGTAGGCCCCCAGCGCCGCGGTAAAGCCGAGTGCGGCGGCGCCTTCCGTGTTGCCCTCCCTGGTCGCGCGCTCCACATCGGCCGGGTCGCCGCTGCGCGCCTGGCGCAGTGTCAGGGTCCGGAAAATGGCGGGAATCATGCCGAAGGTCGAGCCGTTGCCGATGCCGGTGCTGAGGAACAAGACGAGGAACATGAGGAAAAAGCCGGTGAAGCTGCCCGCCTGCGCTCCCCAAGGCAGCGCCAGCGCCGCGCTGGCGCCCTTGGGAAGAAAGGCCAGCACGCCGAGCACGCCCAGTGCCATGACGACGAAGTTCCAGAACGTCACGCGGGCGCCGCCGAAGCGGTCTGCGAGCCAGCCGCCGAAGGGGCGCACCAGGGCGCCAAGCAGCGGGCCGACCCAGGCATAGGCGAGTGGATTGACAGTCGGAAATTGGCTCTTGATCAACAAGGGGAAGCCGGCGGCATAGCCGATGAAGGAGCCGAAGGTGCCGAGGTAGAGTATGCACATGAGCCAGGTGTGCTTGCGCCGGAAGATCGCAGCCTGTGCGGCGACCGAGGCTTGCGCCCCGGCCAGGTCGTGCATGCCGAACCAGGCCGCGAGCGACGCCAGCGCGATCCACGGCACCCAGATGAAGGCCGCGTTCTGGGTCCACACCTGCACCGTTTGGCCGTCCTTGGCGATGCTCTGCGGGTCGCCGCCGAAGATGCCGAAGATGCCCGCCGTCACGACCAGCGGACTGAGAAACTGGACCACCGACACGCCCAGGTTGCCCAGCCCCGCATTGACGCCCAGTGCCGATCCTTTGCGTTCCCTGGGAAAGAAGAAACTGATATTGGCCATGCTTGAGCTGAAGTTGCCGCCGCCAAAGCCGCACAGCAGCGCCAGCACGAGCATGGTCGCATAGGGCGTGCCCGGGTCTTGCACGGCAACGCCGATGCCGACCGCGGGGATCAGGAGCAACGCGGTCGAGATCGCCGTCCAGCGCCGGCCACCGACCAGCGGCACCATGAACGAGTAGAAGATGCGCAGCGTGGCGCCGGACAGCGCCGGCGCGGCGGCCAGCCAGAACAATTGATTGGTCGAATAGCCGAAGCCGAGCGCAGGCAGGGTCACCGCGACCACGCTCCACACCTGCCAGACGGCGAAGGCGAGAAACAGCGCCGGCACCGAAATCCACAGGTTGATCGTGGCGATCGCCTCGCCTTCGCGCTCCCAGAATGCCTTGTCTTCAGGCGTCCACAGGGTCAGCGTGCGGCCGGCTCGCAGGCCAAACGGGGCGAAGTTCATAGGCGGGGATCACAATCAAGTCGGCTGGGCGTGCAGGGGCCTTCATCTGTCAATCTTGGGGGAGGAGATTGGCGTCGTTTTGATTTCGCTCAAAGTGGCGCGGACTCGATCGCCTGTGCTGCCCGCTTTTGGCCGAGCGGTTGTGGCACGGAAGGATTCACCTGCGCCGTTCACGGGGCGCTGCCGGCATTGCGCACGCGTGCTAAATCTCAATCGTGGCGCGCGCCGGCGCGCGCATGATTGCTTCCAGATCAATCAGCTGGAGGAATTTTCCGTGAACCCGATATCCGTGTCCGCATCGGTTGCGCAGGTCAGCGTCCTGATGCCGACATACGAGCAGGCGCGTTTCATCCGGCGCGCGCTCGACAGCCTGCTGGCGCAAACCCTGGCCGATTGGGAAGTAATTATTATCGACGATGGCTCGCGCGACCAGACCGCGCAAGCGGTGTTGCCTTTCCTGGAGGATGGACGCATCCGCTATTGCAGGCTGGCGCACAACATGGGCCTGGGACACGCCCTGAACGAGGGGCTGGCCCGCACGAGCGCGCCGCTGGTTGCCTACTTGCCGAGCGACGATGTGTATTACCGCGACCATTTGCGGCAGCTGTGCGAGCGCCTCGGCACGCAGCCCGGTGCGGTACTGGCTTATTCCGGCGTGCGGCATCATTACAACCGGCAAAGCGCCGGGCAGATTGCCGGGTCCTGGCTGCAACTGGTGCAATGCATGCACCGGCGCCGCGCGCCGGACTGGATCGAGCGCAACGAGCTTGAATCGGACGACCTCGAGCGGCTGTACTGGTCGCGCTTGCGTCCGTTCGGCAAGTTCGTCGCCAGCGCCAGCGTCAGCTGCGAATGGGTGGACCATCCGGCGCAGCGGCACAAGCTGATGCAGGAGCCGGCCGGCGGCATCAATCCGTTCCGGCGTCATTACCGGGTCAGCGAACCGCTGTGCTTTCATACCTCGGTCGGCAATGCGATCGATGAGAGAGCGCAGTACCGGCACATGCGCGAGCGGGCCGACACGGCGCCGGCCGCGCACGGCCTGAAGATCCTGCTGGTGGGCGAACTGGCCTATAACGCCGAGCGTGTCCTGGCCCTCGAAGAACAGGGACACACGCTGTACGGCTTGTGGATGTCCGATCCTTACTGGTACAACACGGTCGGGCCGGTCCCGTTCGGCCATGTGCAAGACCTGCCGCGCGAGAACTGGCGCGCGGCGATACAGCAGCTTCGGCCCGATGTCATCTACGCCCAGCTCAACTGGCAGGCAGTGCCGTTCGCGCATGAAGTCCTGATGGCGACCGCGGGCATTCCCTTTGTCTGGCACTTCAAGGAAGGCCCCTTCATTTGCCTGTCCAAGGGAAGCTGGCCGCAGCTGGTCGACCTGTATCGGTATGCGGACGGGCGTATCTTCATCAGCCCGGAGGCGCGCGACTGGTTCGATACCGTGATCCCCGGCCTGTCGCAGTCGCGCCCCAGCCATGTGCTCGATGGCGACCTGCCCAAGCGCGAATGGTTCGACGGGCCGGTGTCGGCATTGCTGTCGGCATCTGACGGCGCGCCGCACACCGTCGTGCCCGGCAGGCCGATCGGCTTGCATCCACATAAAGTCGCTGAACTGGCGGGGCAGGGCATCCACCTGCATTTCTATGGCGACTTCACGCAAGGCCAGTGGCTGCGGTGGATTGAAACATCGCGCAGCCTCGCTCCCGCCCACCTGCACCTGCACGCCAACGTCGACCAGGGTCGCTGGGTGGAAGAGTTTTCGCGCTATGACGCCGGCTGGCTGCATTGCTTCACCAGCGACAATGCGGGCGAGATCCGGCGCGCCAGCTGGGATGACCTGAACTATCCGGCGCGCATGTCGACGCTGGCCGCGGCCGGCTTGCCCATGATCCAGTCCAGCAACGAGGGCGCCATCGTGGCCACCCAGGCATTGACGCGCCAGCTCGGGGTGGGCATTTTCTTCGGGCCGGTCGAGCAGCTCGGGGCGCAACTGCGCGAGCGCGCGCAGATGCAGGCGCTGCGCGCGCAAGTGTGGCGGCAACGCGAACGATTCTGTTTCGATTCGCACGTGCCGGCGCTGGTGGCCTTCTTTCGCACGGTGATCGAGCGCGCCGGCAGGGGCGCGCGCACGGCCGGATAATCCTTGACCCCGGACATGGATTGCGCAGTTGTTCTTGACACGGCGCCGCGTTGCGTGCCTCTATGGGCCCGCCGGCCCTTTGTTTTTTTGATGCAAGTCAAAGCAATTGCTGGTTGCTATCCATACACTCAGCCATCCAATCGCGCCTATCCCTGGTGCGGCGACAGATGGAATCAAAACATGGTGGTATCCGCATTCACGGCGGGACCGGCCTCGTCGGTCGAATGCGATGCCGGCCGGACCCGCGCGCTCGGCCAACTGGGGCCGCGCTACCGGTCTTATCCGGCTTCCGAGCATTTCACCGAGTCGTTCGGTTATCGCGATTACCTGCAGGCACTGGCCGCGCTGCGCCTGCGCGGCAACACCTATCCCTTGTCGCTCTACGTTCATGTCCCGTTCGCCGAAGCGGCGCCGGGCCCGGGCGCAAAGGGCGCCGCCGGGACGCGCAAGATGGCGGCCTACCTGAATTACCTCAAGGCTGAAATTGCGATGCAGGGCCGTTTGTTCGGCGGCATGAACCAGATCGACCGCATGCACCTTGGCGGCGGGGCGCCGACCTGCCTGTCGGATGCGCAACTGGGCGCGCTGATGGCGCAGTTGCGGCGCTGGTTCAGCTTCGCGCCGCAACCGGAGCTTGAGTGCTCGATCGAGGCCGATGTGCGCAGCGTGACCCGACAGCGCCTGCCGTCCTTGCGCGCGCTCGGCTTCAACTGCATCGGCCTGAGCGTGCGCGACGCCGACGCGCGCAGCGAGCCGGAGAAGACGGCGGCACTGGTCGCGGCGGCGCGCGCGGCCGGTTTTCGCTCGGTGCGCATCGAGCTGTTCTACGGGCTGCCGGGCCAGACCGTGATGAACACGGCGCACATGCTGGCCGGGGTGATCGCGGCGGGCCCGGACCAGGTGGCGCTGCGCAGCTATATGCAGTGGCCGCGCCGCTTCGAGTCGCGCGCCGGCGTGCCCGGGCGCGAGGCGCCCGACAGCACAACGCAGCTCGACATGCTTTCCCTGTGCGGCCGGCGCCTGGCAGCGGCCGGCTATGTGCACGTCGGGCTCGACCATTTCGCGCGGCCCACCGATGCACTCGCGCTGGCGCAGCGGCACGGCTGCCTGCACCGCACCTTCCAGGGCTATTCGACCCACGCGCAGCCGGATCTGGTGGCCTTTGGCGTCTCGGCCATCGGCGCCGTCGGCGCCACGTATAGCCAGAACGTGGCCACGCTCGAGGAGTACTACGACCGGATCGACAGGAATGAACTGCCGATCGCGCGCGGCGCGAAACTGAGCATGGACGACGCCGTGCGGCGCAGCATCATCCAGATGTTGATGTGCAATTTCGAGCTGTCGATCGCGGCCATCGAGCAGGCCTACCCGATCACCTTCGCAAGCTATTTTGCCGAGGAACTGGAAAAGCTGGACGCGCTGGCGCGCGAGGGCTGGCTGAGCAACGACGGCGAATGGCTGAGCGTGAATCCGGCGCGCCGCCTGCTGGTGCGGCGCATCTGCATGGTGTTCGACCGCTACCTGAAGCATCCCCCGGGCCGCTGCCTTCCCTGACAACGTGCCTCGTTCCCAATTTCGGGAAACATGCGGCGATGCTTCCGGGAATCGAGATTTTCAGGCTCAGGCACTGGTGTGGAACAGGCGCGGCAGCAGCGTTGCCAACTGATCGCGCTCGGCGCCGCGGGCCTGCTGCAGCGCCTGGCGCGGGCCGTGCAGGAATTTTGCGGTCAACCCTTTCGAGAGGGCCTCCAGCACGCCGCCGATGTCGTCGCCGCGGGCCAGCATCTTGCGCGCACGCGCCAGCTCGCCTGCGCGCATTCCTTCGCTGATCGCATGCAGGTCGCAGATCGCGGGCACCACGATGCGCTTGTCGGCCCACTGCATATACGCGTGCACGCCGCCGTCGATGATCGCCTCGGCCTGCTGCACTGCCCCCTGGCGCTGCTCCCTGCCGCTTTGCACCACCGCACTGAGGTCATCCACGCTGTACAGGAACAGGTCGGGCAGGTCGGCCGCGGCGCTGTCGATATCGCGCGGAACGGCAAGGTCGGCCAGGAAAATCGGCTTGCGGCGGCGCGCCTTGAGCGCCTCCTTGAGCAGGCCGGCATCGATGATCGGCAGCGCCGACCCGGTGCATGAAACCACGATGTCGAACTCGGCCAGATGCTGGGGCAGGTCGGACAGGCGCAGCGCGTTGCCGTGATAGCGCTGCGCCAGAAACTGGGCGCGCGCCAAGGTCCGGTTGGCAACCGTGATGCTGCGCGGATTGTGCGCGGCGAAATGCGCGGCGCACAGCTCGATCATGGCGCCGGCGCCGATGAACAGCACCTTCTGCTCGGCAAGCGACGGGAAGATGCGCTGCGACAGGCGCACCGCGGCAGCGGCCATGGAGATGCTGTGGGCGCCGATGGCGGTGTCGCTGCGCACCTGCTTGGCCACGGAAAATGTGCGCTGGAATAACTGGTGCAAGTAGGTGCCAAGGCCGGCGCCCGCTTCGGCGCGGCGCACCGCGTCTTTCATCTGGCCCAGGATCTGCGGTTCGCCCAGCACCATCGAATCGAGCCCGGAGGCGACCCGGAACGCGTGGCGCGCCGCGTGCTGGCAGCGCTGGGCGTACAGGTGGGGGCGAAGTTGTTCGTACGATAACTTGTGGTAATCCGCCATGAAGCGGCCGGTGGCCTCGACTGCACTGTCGATGTCGGCCGCTGCCGGAGCGGCGGCATACAGTTCGGTCCGGTTGCAGGTCGAGAGGATGGCCGTTTCGGCGCCGGCGCCGAGATGGCGCTCCAGCCAGGCGCGCGCGGCGGCCACGGCCTGGGGCAGTTGCTCGGGCGCGAAGGCGACCTGCTCGCGCAGCGCGAGCGGTGCGGTGGTGTGGTTCAGGCCGACGGCCAACAGGTTCATATCGCTCATTGTCGTGCTCCAGGCGGGGGACTGCAGCTTGTTATGCAACAAGCGTGCCTGTGGCCGACGCCACCACCCGCAGGCGCCCGGGGGCCTGCGGCGCGCTGTCGCTGCCGGCCGCCAGCGCCTTGAGCGTGGCAGGTTCAAGCAGGGTCACCTCGCGCTTGTCCACCCGCAGCCAGTGCTGCTGCTTGAAGCGCGACAGCAGGCGGCTGATGCTTTCGATGGTCAGTCCCAGGTAGTTGCCGATGTCTTCGCGCGACATGCGCAGCTGGAAACTGGTGGCCGAATAGCCAAGCGCCGCGTAGCGCGCCGACAGGTTGACCAGGAAGGCGGCGAAGCGCTGTTCGGCCCGCATATTGCCGAGCAGGAGCATCACATTCTGTTCGCGCATGATTTCCTGGCTCATGGTGCGGTGGAAATGGTGCAGCAGGGTGGGCATGCGCCCGAACAGTTCCTCGAGCCGTGCAAACGGGATTTCGCACACTTCGCTGTCCTCGAGCGCCACCGCGTTGCCGTGGTGGCGCCCGGCGCCGATCGCGTCCATGCCGAGCAACTCCCCGGCCATCTGGAAGCCGCTGATCTGCTGCTCGCCGCCGGCGTTGAGCAGGAAGGTCTTGAAATGGCCGAAGCGGATCGCGTACAGGTTGGCGAACGGCTCGTCCATGTTGTACAGGCGCTGGTCGCGCGCGATGCGGCGGCGCCTTCCGATGATCTCGTCGAGCTGGCCGATGTCGGCCTGTTCGAGGCCCATCGGCAGGCAGACGCGCTGCATGCCGCAGCCGGCGCACCCGGCCTTGAAGCCGGTGAGCTGGGCGCCTGGCGCGGCGTGGTATTGGAGAGGTTGGCTCATCATGGTCGAAGCAGCGCTGGTTGGCGAAGCGGTGCGGTAAAGGTGCTTGCGGCCGCCCTCGGCGGTGCGGGCGGGATGCAGCATATGAAGCAAAGGCCATGCCTGACGCCGGCGGCAGGGCTGCCGGCAGCCCCGGCAGGCGCGTATTTACATGTCGGTGGCACACGAATTGCTGATGCGTTCCCCGCATGACGGCGGCCATGCAGGAACAGGCCGTGTAACAGATGAAGAGGCGCGCTGCTCGCCCATCCTGTATCCGGGAAAAAATTCCCGTTACCGGGAATCGGGTGCTGGCGCCAGCCAATGATTGACCGTGACAAAGGAAACAGCATGGAAATAGTCGAAACCGATGTGGCCATTGTCGGCGCCGGGGGCGCCGGACTGCGCGCCGCCATTGCCGCTGCCGAAGCCGATCCTTCCCTGAAGATCGCGCTGCTGTCGAAGGTCTATCCGATGCGCAGCCATACCGTGGCGGCCGAAGGCGGCGCGGCCGGGGTGGTGCTGCCGCACGACAGCCTGGAGCATCATTTCAACGACACCGTCTCGGGCGGCGACTGGCTGTGCGAGCAGGATGTGGTCGAGTACTTCGTGGCCAACTGCACCCGCGAGATGGTGCAGATGGAACACTGGGGCTGTCCGTGGAGCCGCAAGGACGACGGCCATATCAACGTGCGCGCCTTTGGCGGCATGAAGATCGAGCGGACCTGGTTTGCCGCCGACCAGACCGGCTTCCACATGCTCCATACCCTGTTCCAGACCTCGATCAAGTACCCCTCGATCGAACGTTTCGACGAATATTTCGTGCTTGACCTGATGGTCGACGACGGCCGCTGCCAGGGCTTGCTGGCGCTCCAGATCCGCACTGGCAAGTTCGTGCTGATCAAGGCCAGATCGGTCATCATCGCCACCGGCGGCGCCGGTCGCGTATTCCGCCAGAGCACCAACGGCGGGGTCGTCACCGGCGACGGCATGGCGCTCGCCTACCGCCACGGGGTGGCGCTGCGCGACATGGAATTCGTGCAGTACCACCCGACCTGCATGCCGGGCACCGGCCTGCTGTTTACCGAAGCGTGCCGCGGCGAAGGCGGGATCCTGGTCAACCGCGACGGCTACCGCTTCCTGCAGGATTACGGACTCGGGCCGCCCGATCCCTGGCCGCGCAAGAAGGCCATGGAACTGGGGCCGCGCGACCGTCTCAGCCAGGCCTTCTGGCACGAGGAGCGCAAGGGGCGCACCATCGACACGCCGCAGGGCACCGCGGTGCTGCTCGACCTGCGCGCGCTGGGACGTGCGCATATCCAGGAGCGCCTGCCTTTGATCAGCGACATGGCGCAGCGCTTCATGGGCATCGATCCGGCCGACACCCCGATCCCGGTGCGTCCGGCCGTGCATTACACCATGGGCGGCATCGGCGTCGACGGGCTGTGCGCTTCCTCGCTGCCCGGCCTGTATGCGGTGGGCGAATGCGCCAGCGTCGGAATCCACGGCGCCAACCGGCTGGGGTCCAATTCGCTGGCCGAATTGTGCGTGTTCGGCAAGGTCGCCGGTGAACAGGCGGCGCGCCACGCGCGCACCTGCCCGCCGGCCTTCTCGTCCGCACTGGAGGCGCTCGGCGCCGGCGCCCGGCGGCGCGCGCTGGCGCTGCGCAAGCGCGAAGGCGGCAGCGAGCGCATTGCGGTGCTGCGGCGCGAAATGGCGCTGACAATGGAGCGCGGCTGCGGCATCTACCGCAGCGGCGACGAAATGGCGGCCACCTGCGAGAAACTGGCCGAACTGAGGGCGCGCTACCACTCGGTGCGGGTGGACGACAAGTCGGACGGCTGGAACACCGACTGGCTGCAGGCGATCGAACTCGGTTTCCAGCTGGAGGTGGCGCAGGCGATGGCCCATTCGGCGCTGAACCGGCGCGAGTCGCGCGGCGCGCACCAGCGCATCGACGGCTATGCCGAGCGCGACGACATCAATTTCCTCACGCATTCGCTGGCCATGTACCGGGGCGAGGACGAGCCGGAGATTGTCCACGGCAGCGTCACCATCACCAAGTCCAAGCCCGCGCTGCGCGCCTATGGCGCCGCGGGCGAGCATGCCGAGCAAAGCCTGACCGGAGCCGCACATGACTGAACCGCTCAAATTAATCCAGGTCGAGGTCCTGCGCTATCGCCCCGAGCAGGACGAAAAGCCCTACCCGGCCACCTACACGATCCCGTTCAACGACGACATGTCGGTGCTCGAGGCGCTGCAGTACATCAAGGAAGAACTCGACAGCACGCTGTCCTACCGCTGGTCGTGCCGCATGGCCATTTGCGGCAGTTGCGGCATGATGATCGACGGCGTGCCGGCGCTGGCCTGCCACAGTTTCGTGCGCGACTACTATCCGCGCACGCTGCGCGTCGAGGCGCTCGATCACTTCCCGGTCGAACGCGACCTGGTGGTGGCGGCCGACGATTTCATCGGCAAGCTGGAGAGCATCAAGCCGTACCTGGTGGCGCGCGAAGTGCGCCGCCTGGACCAGGGCGAACACCTGCAAACCCCGGTCGAACGCGAACATTACGCGCAGTTCAGCGCCTGCATCAACTGCATGCTCTGTTATGCGGCCTGTCCGCAATACGGCATGAACCACGAGTTCATCGGGCCGGGCGTGATGGCGCTGCTGCACCGCTATAACGAGGACAGCCGCGACGGCGCGCGCGAGCAGCGCATGGAGCTGGTCAATGCCGAGGAGGGCGTATGGAACTGCACCGCGGTCGGCTATTGCTCCCAGGTGTGCCCGAAAGGCGTGGACCCGGCCAATGCGGTCAACATCAACAAGATCAACAGCGCGCGCGACTTCTTCCTCGGTTCGGCGCGCGCGCCCGACGCGCTGCCGATGCCCGAGGTGCCGGTGGTAAACGGGCCCGGCTACGTGCGGCCGATGGCGGGCTGGTGGCGCAAGAACCCCTCGTTCATCCGCTACATGCTGCGCGAATCGACTGCGCTGCTGGTGGCGATCTACGCGCTGGTGCTGCTGGCCGGGCTGGCCAGCCTGGCAAGCGGCGAAAGCGCATACAACGGCTGGCTGAGCTGGCTCGCCAGCCCGGCTGGCAGCGCCTTGCATGTGGTGGCGCTGGCAGCCATGCTGTATCACAGCTGGAGCTGGTTCGAGATCATGCCCAAGACCATGCCGCCCCTGATCGTGCGCGGCAAGCGCGTGGCGGCCGGCGTCATTACATGGAGCGGGGTGGGCGCGGCAGTGGCGAGCACGCTCGCGCTGTTTCTCATCGTCTGGAGCCTGGCATCATGAAAAAACGTTCAAACGCACCGATCTTCTGGGCCCTGTTCGGGGCCGGCGGCATGCTGGCCGCGCTCACCGGGCCGGCACTGGTGTTCATGACCGCACGCGGCTTGCCGTGGCGCTCCATGCTGCCAGCCGACATGCTCAGTTATCACAACATGCAAGCCTTCGCGCAGCACGGCCTCGGCAAGCTGTTCCTGCTTGCCATCGTAGTGCTGTACATGTGGCACGCGGCGCACCGTATCTACAAGAGCTTGCACGATGTCGGAATCCATCCCGGGCCCCTGCCCAAGGCCGTCTGTTATGGCTCGGCGCTGGCGGCGAGCGTGCTGGCGGCGGGAGCACTGCTTGCGGTCGGATTTTAACGAACAGGTGGAGCTGCCACACTTGTCCACACCAACCCGGGCCGGCAGCAGCGGCCCATCTCCCGTCCGGGAGCCTCACCGGGGAACACCCATGAAAAACGATGTCGATGCTGTTGCGGGGGCCGCGCTGCTGGCCGCCGATGCCCTGCCGCCGGTTCCGCATTATCTGTCGGCCCACTATTGGTGGGCCTACGTCCACCCGCGCGCCGTGCGCCTGTTCGAACGCCAGTGGATGGTCAACCTCATCTTGTGGGGCAACTACGACCGCCTGCGCGATGCGCTGCTTGACAGCTTCGGCGCGCAACTGCCCGGGCGCACGCTGCAGATCGCGTGCGCCTATGGCGACCTCACGCCGCGCCTGGCGCAGCGGATCGCGCCCGACGGCGCGCTCGACGTGATCGATATCCTGCCGATCCAGCTGGCCAACCTGGCTGCGAAACTGCCGCGCCAGGCGCCGGTGCGCATGCATCACATGAATTCGGCGGCGCTCGGCTTTGCCGACGCCAGCTTCGAGCGCGCCGTGATGTTCTTCCTGCTGCATGAACAGCCGCATGAGGTGCGCCTGAACACGCTGGCCGAAGCGCTGCGCGTGGTGCGTCCCGGCGGCACCCTGACCATTGTCGATTTCGCGCGGCCGAGCCGCCTCAATCCGCAGCGCTACGTATGGCTGCCGCTGATCGGCCTGGTCGAGCCGTTCGCGCCCGCGCTGTGGCGCGAGGAACTGAGCGCGTGGCTGCCGCGGGAAGTGCCGATCGCCGCGATGGAGCGGCGCAGCTTCTTCGGCGGTGCCTACCAGATGCTCACGCTCACGCGAGGCTGAGGCGCCTGCGGCCACGCCGCTTTTTCTGTCTTTAGAGGTTCGCATGACTCCTATTTCCGATGTCGTCTGGCACCGCCTCACCGGGCTGATGCCAGGCGAGTTGAAACAGGCCGAGCTGGGCTGGCTGGCTTCGCCGCACCGTCACCTGTCGCTGCTCGAACGCAGGCGCGCCACCCTGATCGTGAACCGGGTACGCCTGTTCGCCTTCCTGTTCGCCGTGCTCACGCCGCTGTGGTGCGTGGTCGATTTCGCGGTGTTCCCGTTCCCCCTGTGGAGCTACCTGGCGCTGATGCGGCTCGGCGCGAGCGCCGCCTTTGCCGCGCTGCTGCTGTACTACCGCCCGAACGGCGACCTGTTCAACGCCTACCGCGCCATGGCGCTGCTGTTCTTGATCCCGACCGTGTTCTATGTCGTCTCGCACTCGATGCTCTACAACTTCCGGCTGAGCGGCATGTCGGCGGCGATCGGCGCCGGCTATGCCTTCCTGCCGTTCGTGCTGCTGGCCGGGCTGTCGATCTTTCCGCTCACCTTGTTCGAGAGCCTGGCCGTGGCCAGCCCGATCCTGCTGGCGCAGGCCATTTCAGGCTACATGCAGTGGCCGACCATGGACTGGCCTTCGTTCGTCGGCGCCTTCTGGCTGCTGGTGCTCATTACCGGGGTGGCGGCGCTGGCCGGCGTGAGCCAGCTGGCCTTCATGATCGCGCTGGTGCGCCAGGCGGTGCGCGACGCGCTGACCGGCGCCTTTTCGCGCACCAGCGGCGAAGAGGTAATCGACCTGCAATTCACGATCGCCAGCCGCAGCGGCGCACCGCTGGCGGTGGCCTTCCTCGACCTGGACCATTTCAAGGACGTCAACGACAGCTTCGGCCACGAGGCCGGGGACCGGGTCCTGATCAACATGGTCGACAACGTCACGCGCCACCTGCGCCACGGCGACATGCTGGCGCGCTGGGGCGGCGAGGAATTCCTGCTGATCATGCCCGACACCTCGCTGGCGCAGGCCGAGGCGGCGCTGGCGCGCCTGCGCGACGTCGGCTTCGGGCTGCGCCCGGACCGTGCGCCCGTCACCGCCAGCATCGGGGTGGCCGAACTGGCGTTCGACAAGAGCGTCAACTGGCACGCGCTGGTGGAGGCGGCGGACGCGCGCATGTACCGCGCCAAGCAGGAAGGGCGCGACCGCATCGTGAGCCGCGACCGCCTGCCTCACCTCATGCCGGCGCCCCGTCTTGCAGGTGGCGGCCGGTGAGCTCGAATTCGTTGCTGAGCGCATCGAAGACAATCGCGGCCTCGTCCAGCCTGCCTTCCTTGGCGCACAGTTCGAGCGCCACGCAATGGGAGTGCATGCGCTGGGCGCCGAGGTTGTCAATGCTCGACAGGAAGCGATGGGCATGCGCTTCGAGCGCGGCGCCATCGCGCCGGGCAAGGGCGCCGGCCAGGTCGGCCAGGTGGCGCGGGCTGTCTGCCAGGAACAGCGCGATCAGGTCGGCCACCAGGGTCGGGTTGCTTGCGTCCTGCAGCTCCCGCAACTGGGCGATGCGGCGCCGGTCGATCACTTCGGCGCCCGCCGCCGCAGCTTCGTGCGCGGTCACCGACATCAGCACCTTGCGGATGTCGTCGATCTCGATCGGCTTGGCCACGTAGGCATCCATGCCGGCGGCCAGGCAGCGTTCGCGGTCGCCCGGCATGGCATTGGCGGTCATCGCGATCACGCGCGGCAGCGCATGCTCACCGTAGCGTGCACGCAGGCGGCGGGTCGCTTCCAGCCCGTCCATTTCCGGCATCTGCACGTCCATCAGCACCACGTCGTAGTTCTGGCGTTCCAGTGCATCGAGCGCCTCGATCCCGTTGGCGACGACGTCGGCGCGGTAGCCCAGGTGCTTGAGCAACTGCTGGACCACCTTCTGGTTCACGGCATTGTCTTCGGCCACCAGGATCTTGAGCGGCAGCTGGTCGGCCAGGCGGCCTGCGAGCGCGGCCGGGCGCTGGCGGGCGGCGAGCGGCTCGATCCGCATCGCATGCAGCAGTACGTCAAACAGCGCGGTCGACTTGATCGGCTTGTTCAGGTAGGCGGCGAACTGCACCTGGGCCAGCTTGACGTCGCGCGGCCGGTGCGCAAGCGAAGTCAGCATGATCAGGGGCAGCGCCTGCGCGCTGCGGTACCTGCGGATCTCCTTGGCCAGTCCCATGCCGTCCATTTCCGGCATGCTCATGTCGAGGATGGCGACATCGAAGGCATGGCCGTGGCGCACGAAGTCGAGCGCCTCGATGGCCGACACCGCAGCCGACGGCACCATGCCCCACAGCAGCGATTGCTTGACGAGGATGCGGCGGTTGGTGCTGTTGTCGTCGACGATCAACAGGCGCTTGCCCGACAGCGCCGACGAGCTTTCCTGGAGAAAGCTCTGGGCCAGGCGCGAGCCGGACGCTTCGGCCACGATGGTGAAGGAAAAGATGGAACCGACCCCGACCTCGCTCTCGACCCACATGCGCCCGCCCATCACTTCGGTCAGGCGCTTGCTGATGGTCAGGCCCAGCCCGGTGCCGCCATACTTGCGGGTGGTCGAGGCATCGACCTGGGTGAACGACTGGAACAGTTCAGGCAGGCGTTGTTCGGGGATGCCGATCCCGCTGTCCTTGACCGCGAATTCGACTTCATAGGCGTGTTCGTCGACCAGGCAGGCCGCCACCGACACCAGCACTTCGCCGTGATGGGTGAACTTGATCGAGTTCGACAGCAGGTTGACCAGCACCTGGCGCAGCCGGGTCACGTCGCCGACCAGCGCGGCGGGCACGCTGTCGTCGATGAAATAGGCGAGGTTGATGTTTTTCTCGCTCGCGTTCGACGAGAGCAGGTCGAGCGACTCCTCGATGCAGCGGCGCAGGTCGAACGGATGGCGTTCGATTTCCAGCTTGCCGATATCGATCTTGGAATAGTCGAGAATGTCGTTGATGATCGTCAGCAGCACTTCGCCGCTGGCGCGGATGGTTTCTGCGTAGTCGCGCTGTTCGGCGTCGACTTGGGTGTTGAGCAGCAGGCTCGTCATGCCGATCACGGCATTGAGCGGGGTGCGGATTTCGTGGCTCATGTTGGCCAGGAACATGCTCTTGGCCAGCATCGCCGCCTCGGCCGTCTCGCGCGCCTGTTCCAGTTCGCGCTCGTAGGCCTTGCGTACCGAAATGTCGCGCAGGATGACGGTATGGATCAGGCCGTTTTCGGCCTGCAGCTTGGAGATCGAGGCCTCGGCCGGGAATTCGCTGCCGTCCTTGCGCATCCCGAAAATGCTGCGCCGCTCGGCCATCTGGCGCGCGCTCGAATGCGAATGCGCAAACTCGGCGATGTGCGCGCTGTGGCCGGCGTGGAAACGGGCCGGCAGCAGCAGGTTCAGTTCGCGTCCCGTCACCTCCTCGGCGTTCCAGCCGAACAGCCGTTCCGCGCCCTGGTTGAACAGGATGATCTTCAGGTTGCCGTCGACGCAGATGATGGCGTCGTCGGCGATGCTGAGAATCCCGTTTAACTGGGTGTAATTGAGGCTGTTGCTGGACATGATGGGGGAGGAGGCGTAACCGTGGGCAAGTTCTCATTTTACCTTCGGCGGTGCCCGCCTGCCATGCGTTTCTTTTGCAAAATTAATGGACATGTCACATTGCCGTAACGTAAACAGGTCCATCGACTCGATTGCAAGTTGTTACATTGCCACAGCAAACCCATGCTTGGGTTGATGCTTGACCGCAATCATTTGAGATATTTTTGACAATAGTTACACTCGGCTGCATTGCGAAAACACCCTGGCAGTGGCATGACATCCGTAAAAAAAGCGCCCGAGGTGCTCCTGGCTCTTCTGCAACAGGCAATCGTGTTGCATAATCAACAAAAGCTGGACGAGGCCGATGCCGTCTACGTCAAGGTGCTGGCGCGCGCTCCACGCCACGCCGACGCCCTGCATTTACGCGCCCTGATCTGCCATGCGCGCGATCAGTTCGCCGAGGCCGCGCGTTTCGCCCAGGCCGCCATCGCGGTTGCGCCGCAGGTGGCCAATTTCCAGAATACCGCCGGCGAAGCATGGCGCCGCTTGGGCCGGCTCGACCTGGCCCTGAAATACCTTCAGCAGGCGATCCGCCTTGAGCCTTCGATGGCCATGGCCTACCTGAATCTCTCGCTTGCGTTGTCCGGCGCCGAGCGGCATGAAGAAGCGCTGGCAGCGGTCAGCCAGGCGCTGCTGCTGCAGCCGGACCATGCCGAAGCGCTGGCCCAGGCGCTGTCGATCTACTGCGCCACGCATGACCAGGCCAAGGCTGCCTCGCTCGCGGGCCGTCTCGGCCGCATCGAGGGCAACCGCGTCGCGGCCCAGGCGCGCGGGCGCTACCATAACTATCTGGCGCGCAGCCACTTGCGCCAGCAACGCTGGGACGAGGCGGCCGCGGAAACCGAACGCGCGATGGCGCTGTACCCCCAGTTCTGGGCCAACTGGGCGCTCATGGCGGAAATGAGCAATGAGGCGCTCGACTTCTCCAATGCCGAACTGTATTGCACGATCGCGGCGAACCTGGCGCCCGATAACGAGGACGCGCGCCTCAACGTCGGCCATGTCCTGCTCGAACAAAAGCGCCTGGAGGAGGCGGAAAGCCACTACGCGGGCTGGCTCGACGGCCACCCCGAGAGCGCCGCCGCACGTTTCGGACTGGCGTCGGTCAATCTGCTGCGAGGCAATTTCGAACTGGGCTGGCGCTACTATGAGGCGCGCTGGGGACTGCGGCGCCACGGCGGCGGCGAGCGCATCGGCGCCGTGCCGGCCTGGGACGGGCGCCCCTGCGCCGACCTGTTGCTGTACGCCGAGCAGGGCCTGGGCGACACCATCCAGATGCTGCGCTTCCTGCCGCAGGTGCTGCGCTGCTGCGGCGGGAAGGTCACCTTGCAGGTGCCGGCGCCGCTGCTGCGCCTGGCGCGCCGGGCCGCGGGAGCGCAGCAGATCGAGGTGGTGAGCGAACTGGCGCCGCAGGCGCGGGCCGGGCGCGCCTGTCCTTTGATGAGCTTGCCGCATCTGCTGCGGGCGCACAGCAGCGCCGAGCTGGCGATGGCGGCGCCGTACATCGTTGCAGACCAGCGGCGCCGGATGTTTTTCGAGCGCGCACTGGCCGCTTTGAAGGGAAAAAAGATCGGCATCGTATGGCAGGGCAGCGCGGGCGGCCTGACCAACCGGCGCCGCCCGTTCCCGCTGGACGCGCTCGCGCCCCTGCTCGCGATCCCCGGTATCGCGCTCGTGTCGTTGCAGTTCGGCGTCACGCACCCGATGATCGGCGCGCTGCCGATCACCGACCTGTCCGGGCATATCGCCGATTTCGACGATCTTGCCGCGGCCATGATGGCGCTCGACGCGGTCGTTTCGGTCGACACCGGCCCGGCCCACCTGGCCGGCGCGCTCGGGGTGCCGACCTTCACGCTGGTGCCCTGGCTGCACGACTGGCGCTGGGGTATCGATGGCGGGCAAAGCTGCTGGTACCCGGGCATGCGCCTGATCCGCCAGGCAGGAGCGCACGACTGGAGCGGCGCCGTGCAAGAGCTGATCGCGTGCCTGGTTCCGGCACACGCAGCGCCGCGCGCGCCATCGGCGGCGCCCGCCTTTCCAGGCCAGCGGGCCATTGCCAGCAACCTGTTCCCGCAGCTCGTGGTCAATGCCGGCGACGGGCAGCTCGCCGCGCCGCTGTTCGATCCGCGCGGCGCGCGTTCCTTGCTGGTGTACGGGGAATACATGCAGGCCGAAGCCGCGCTGGCAACATCGTTCCTGCGCGCCGGCGATACGGTGCTGGAGCTCGGCGCGGGCATCGGTGCGCTGACCATCGGCGCGGCGCGGGCGGTGGGGCCGGCGGGCAGGGTGATTGCGTTCGAGTCCGACCCGCAGTTGCGGCGCTGCTGCGCGCAGTCGCTGCAGCTGGGCGGGATCGGCTGGGCCGAGGTGCGGCCCCAGGCGCTTGACGTTGTCGCGCCCGACAGCCTGGGACTGGGTGCCTGCGCCCTCATCAGGATAGACGCATCGGCGCAGGCGTTCCAGCTGCTCGAGGGGGCGCGCGCCCTGATCGGGAGCTTGCGGCCGGTCATTTGGCTGGCGCGCGCCGACCCGGCTGCGCTGGCGAGCCTGCCCGCATTGCTGCGCCAGCTCGGCTACAGGGCCTACCGGCTCGACGCGCCCATGTTCGGCCCGCACAACCGTCGGCACTGCCCGATCGACGTGTTCGCAGGACCCGCCGCGCCCTCCGTGCTCGCGCTGGCGGCGGGCGCTGCGGCGCCCCCGCCGGGCGCGATCGAACTGTAGCGAACGCACGGCATCACCATTCGATGGAGCGCAAGAAATGCGACATATGTATCCAGAACGCGTAGCGAAGGCGCTGCAAAGGGCCAAGGCCAACATTCACGCCGGCCACCCCGAACTTGCCGTGCCCGATCTCGAGCGAGCGCTCGCAAAGTCGCCGAAGGGCTTCGACGCCTGGTTCCTGTTGGGACAGGCGAAGATCCTGTTGAACGATTACGGCGAAGCCGAAGCGTGCCTGAAGAAAGCGACGCACTACGATCCGCTCGACGCGGGGGCGTGGTTCAATCTTGGCGTCACCTATTCGGCGCGCGCCAAATTTGCCGAGGCCATTCCCTGCTATACCCGGGCGGCCCAGTATGCGAAGACGGCGCCGGTGGACGCGATCCATAACCTGGGTTCCTGCCTGATGTCCCTGGCGCGCTTCGATGAGGCGGCGAGCACGTTCGAAGTGCTGGTGGGATTACATGGCGGCGCCGACGGCCAGGTCCTGCTCGGCATGGCGTACCAGGGCGGCGGGCATGTTGACAAGGCCGCCGCGGCCTTCACCCATGCGCGTGACAAGGGGCTGGACAACTACACCGTCAACATGGGCCTGAGCACCTGCCACTTCAAGCAGGACGAGATCGTCCAAGCCATGTATTTTGCAGGGCGCGCGCTGGCGCTCAAGGCCGAGGACAGCGATGCGCGGGAGATGATCGCGCGCTGCCAGAGGGGATAGGCGGTCCCCCGGACCTGGTCCGGGGGAGCGCGCCCTAACCGCAGCTGCCGATCGCGCCGCAGGCGGTGCAATAGTCGCAGCCGTCGCGCCGGATCACGCTGCGGTTGCCGCACTCGCCGCACGGCTTGCCGGCCACGATGGTGCTGGCAGCCTGCGCCAGCGCCTCGCCGTAGGGCGGCTCTGCCATCACCACGCCCATCGCCGTGAGCGGAAAGCCTTCCTGGCTCAGGATGCCGAGCATCGCATAGCGGTGGATCACCAGCTGGGCAATGTAGGCGACCGTGGACGGAAAGCTGGCCTGGCGCGCGCTGCCGGGCACGCGCGCCAGGAAATCGCCGCGCGGCTCGGCGTAATCGAGCAGCTTGCGCAGTTTCATCCCGATCCAGGCCGGGTCGATCACCCGCATGTCCAGGCTGAGCAGCTTGCACAAGCCGTCCAGCGGCAGCGGATGGCCGCCGGTCAGCCACATGCTGTAGGGTCTCCTGCTGCCATCGGGCATTTGCAGTTCCTTCAGCATGAGCACGAATTCGTCGCCGGTCGAGGGGTTGCTCACGTCGGCCACCCAGGCCAGCGTGCCGTCGGTGCCGGTCTTGGGCTCGTGCGCCGCGAACAGGGCATTGAGCACCGGCGCCGGCTCGTCGGGGCGTGATTCGAGCGCGCCCAGCTGCGCGTAGCGCCAGGCCAGCAGCTTGGCCAGCGCCGCGGTCGCGCCCGGCACCTGGACCGGTTCGCCGTGCGGCGGCATCGGCATCTCGAACGGGTCGCCGTAGGCGTGCGCCAGCAGCGAGAGCTTCTTGCGCAGCCAGCCGCGGTCGTTGGCGCGCATGTCGGTCGAGAGCGTCTTGGCGATCGCATCGAGCCCGCGCGGCGCCTGGCCGCCCAGCACCCACACCTCGAACGGCACGCCGCCCTGGTCGGACACGGCCAACGCGAACGGGCCGTGCGGACTGGCGATCATCGCGCTGACCCAGCCGCTGGCGCCGGCCGGCAAGGCCGGGCGCGAAGGCCAGCGCAGCGAGGCCAGCGGCGGCGACATCGCCATTTCGGTCAGTACCAGGCGCTTGTCCTGCGCCGACAAGGTCACGGTGGGGGCGGGGGCGGCAGGCGGCGTACTTGCGCCCACCGACATCACCGCGCCCAGCACGCTGTTGGGACGATAGGTGGTGATGCCCTTGAGCCCGCGCCGCCACGCTTCCGTGTACAGGTGCTTGAAGTCGTCGAACGGGTACTCTTCCGGCACGTTGACGGTCTTCGAAATGGCCGCGTCGACATAGGGCGCGACCGCGGCCACCATCAGCATGTGGTCGGTGGCCGAAATCTCGAGTGCCGACACGAACGCCTCGGGCAGGCTGCCGCAGTCGTGCCCGAGCGAGCGGTACAGGCGGTAGGCGTGGTCTTCCACCCGGTGTTCTTTCTTGCTGCCGTCGGGCATGCGCTTGACGCGCTTGTAGAACCACGAAAACGCCGGCTCGATGCCGTTCGAGGCATTGTCGGCGAAGGCGAGCGAAATGGTGCCGGTCGGTGCGATCGAGATCAGGTGCGAGTTGCGGATGCCGTGCGCGCGGATCTGCTGCTTGAGCGTGTCGGGCAGGCGCGCCGCGAAGCCGCCCTCGAGGTAGCGTTCGGTGTCGAGCAGAGGGAAGGGGCCGCGCTCGCGCGCCAGCTCGACCGAGGCGCCATAGGCAGCGTCGCGCAGCACGCGCGCCATGCTGGCCGCCAGGTCGCGCCCGTGCTCGCTGTCGTAGCGCACCCCGAGCATGATCAGCGCGTCGCCCAGGCCGGTAAAGCCCAGGCCCAGGCGGCGCTTGGACGAGGCCTCGCGCGACTGCTCTTCAAGCGGCCATTTGCTGGCGCTGAGCACATTGTCGAGCATGCGCACGCCCAGCGCGCACACCTTCGCCATCAGGTCGAAGTCGAAGCGGGCCTGGGCGGTGAAAGGAGCGCTCACGTAGGCAGTCAGGTTCAGGCTGCCCAGGCAGCAGCAGCCGTAGTCGGGCAGGGGCTGTTCGCCGCAGGGATTGGTGGCCGAGATGGTTTCGCAGTAGGCCAGGTTGTTTTCCTGGTTGATGCGGTCCAGGAACAGCACGCCCGGCTCGGCGGCGCCGTAGGTACTGTTCATGATGGCGTCCCATACCGCGCGCGCCGGCACGCTGCGGTAGACCCAGAGCGCGTCGGCGCGCTGGTAGGCGCCTGCGGCCTTGAGATCGGCAACCGGTTCGGCCGCGTGGAACAGTTCGAACTGCGCGTCGGCCTCGAGCGCGCGCATGAAGTCGTCGCTGATGCCGACCGACATATTGAAGTTGTTGAGCTGGCCGCGTTCCTGCTTGACGGTGATGAAATCGAGGATGTCCGGATGGCTGACATCGAGTACGGCCATCTGGGCGCCGCGCCGCGCGCCGGCCGACTCGACCGTTTCACAGGAACGGTCGAACACCTTCATGTACGAGATCGGACCGGAGGCGCTGCTGCCGGTACCCTTGACCAGCGCGCCCCTGGGGCGGATGGCGGAGAAATTGTAGCCGACCCCGCCGCCGCGGCGCATGGTTTCGGCCGCCTGCGCCAGCGCGCTGTAGATGCCAGGCTTGCCGTGCTCGGCTTCGGTCACGGAATCGCCCACCGGCTGCACGAAGCAGTTGATCAGGGTCGTCTGCAGGCCGGTGCCGGCCGCGCTCGCGACCCGGCCGGCCGGGATGAAGCCATGTTGCATGGCCCACAGGAAGGAGGCGGCGCGCTCCTTGCGCTGCTTGGCCGGTTCCACCTCGGCCAGCGCGCGCGCGACCCGCGCCAGCACGTCGGCGGCGCAGGTCTCGTCGCCTTTCGCGTATTTTTCCATCAGCACTTCGGTTGAAATGTCTTGCGGTACTGCCAGCGCAACAGCGCCATTGTCCAGATTGTGCATGAATGGGTTCTCGAAAAAATTAAATGCCGGCCGTGCCGCCGCAGTGGGCACTGGCCTCATTCTCAAACAAAAAAAGGCCCGCGGCGGCTAACCGGGGTTAGCAACTGCGGGCCGGAGTCCTACCCATAAACTGTGATGAAGCATCGGCCGCTCTTGCTCGCTGCCAGCGTCGGCCGGTTTCGCCGCCGAGTCTGCCTGGAGCATTAAAATTGCCGCACGCCAAATATTAACCGAGCACCTGCCCCTGGCCACTTAATCTGGATCAAGTATTTGCGAGGCGAAGGCGCAGCCTGGCCGCGACGACAGCCCTGCGGCGCCCATGGCTTACTGTTTTTCCTTGCTCAGCGCGACCTGACTGATGAAACGGATGCTGGGGAAGGTGCGATTGAGCGTCTTGCTGTGGAAGTTGGACATCTCCGCGCCATCTTCAAAGCGGATGATGTTGCCCTTCTTGAGCGCGAGCGCAGGCGCGGCCAGCCACAGCGTTTTTTTGTCCTGCAATACTTCAATATAGGTGTACTGGCCCGCGTCGATTGCGCTGACAACCTTGCCCTTGTAGGGCAGGGCGGCCTCCGATGCCACCGCCACGCCCGGGTGGGCAGGCGGTGCCGCCAGCGCGGCGGCGGAGGCAAACAGTGCGCTCAATACGAGCGCGGCGGTAGTCGATTTCATGGTGTTTCCTGTCAAGTGGTTGAGGGGGACTGCAAGATCGTGCATGGCGTGCCCGCACGCGTGAGGTGTCAGAATGTCTCCCATTGGGAGCCGGCGGCGATGGCGACCAGCCTGGCGCGCGGCTCGCCGCTCGCCGCGGCCAGCCGCTCCGGTGCGCGCGGCGCTTCCTGCAAGGGCTGGGGCAAGGTGGCGCTGTCTTCCTCGAGGCGGAACACGTTGACCACCTGGGCCAGGTTGCTGGCCTGCTCCTGCAAGGACTCGGCGGCGGCGGCGGCCTGTTCGACCAGCGCCGCGTTCTGCTGGGTTACGGCGTCCATTTGCGTGACCGCCTGGTTGATCTGCTCGATGCCGATGGTCTGTTCGTCGCTGGCCGAGGTGATGTCGTCCATGATGTCGTTTACGCGCCGCACGCTGTCGACGATTTCCTGCATGGTCGCGCCGGCCTGGTCGACCAGCCGGCTGCCGGCCTCGACCCGGCCGGCCGAATCCTCGATCAGGACCTTGATTTCCTTGGCTGCGCCGGCCGAGCGCTGCGCCAGGCTGCGCACTTCGCTGGCGACGACCGCGAAGCCGCGCCCCTGTTCGCCGGCCCTGGCCGCTTCCACGGCGGCATTGAGCGCCAGGATGTTGGTCTGGAATGCGATGCCGTCGATCACGCTGATGATGTCCACGATTTTCCTGGCCGAGGCGTTGATCGAGGCCATGGTGTCGACCACCTGCGCCACCACCGAGCCGCCCTTGACGGCCACCATCGAGGCCGAGCGCGCCAGCGTGTCGGCCTGTTTTGCGTTGGCTGCATTCTGCCTGACGGTCGCCATCAGCTGTTCCATGGAAGAGGCGGTCTGCTCGAGCGAACTGGCCTGCTGCTCGGTGCGCGAGGACAGGTCCTGGTTGCCCGCCGTGATCTCGCTGGACGCTTGCGCGATCGTGTCGGTGCCTGTGCGCACCTGGGACACGATGTGCACCAGGCTGTCATGCATGTCGCTCAGGGCCTGCATCAGCTGGCCAGCCTCGTCGTGCGAACTGACCTTCACTTCGCCGCTCAGGTCGCCCTGGGCGACGCGCCGCGCCAGCGCCACCGCTTCGCGCAGCGGCGCGGTGATGCTGCGCGTGACGGCCCATGCCGTGCCCGCGCCAAGCAGCAAGGCGCCGGCGGTGATGCCCAAGGTCCACAGCAAGGCGCTGCGGTAGGACCGCTGGGCCGTCTCGGCGGCCAGTTCGGCGCGTCGTTCCTGCACCCGCACCATCTGGTCGAGGGCGGCGATCCACTTGCGCTGGGTCGACCAGCCCTGTCCGACCAGCAGCGCGGTCGCTTCGGCATGCTTGTCATTGGCAAGCAGTGCCAGCACCTGCTCGGTCACCGGGTCGGCCGCCTGGCGCGTTTCGCTAATGCGTGCCAGCACCGTTGCCGCGTTGTCGCTGCCGCTGCCGCTGCCGCTGCCGACCCGGTGCTGCAGCGTTTCCATATTGGCGTTGTATTCGTCGCGCTCGTCGGCGATGCGCTCGACTTCCTGCGCGACCTGGTCGGCGTCGCTCATGAGCGCCGCGTTGCGCGTGGCCTGCCCGATCGCCATGACCGACTGGCGCATTTCGCTGATCGCCTTGATCTGGATGTTGTTGTCGTTGACGATGCGATCGAGGCTGTCGTTGATGTGGGCCAGGCGCGATACGCCCAGCATGGCCAGTGCGATCATCAATGCCAGCACCAGGCCGAATCCGAGTCCGAGCCGGACGCCGATCTTGAGATTTGCGATTTTCATTGGGTGCCACTCCTGATGGAGAAGGAATTTTTATGCTTTGTCATGGCGGCATCTCTTGCAAGTAACGGGCCAGCGGGCGCCGCACGGCGCAGCCCGACGCCGGCACGCGACAAACGGCAGGGCCGTTTCCCGAAAGCGGGAAGTTGCTCTTGCTTACGGGAACAAAAACAGTGCGGGCGGGGTCGCCGGCAACGTTTTTACCACCACGGCTTGGCGCCGCGTTGCGGCACGCTGTGGCAGCGCTCGCATGCGAGGTGGGTGATGAAGGCGACCCGGCCGTGGCAGGCGCCGCAGTATTGGCCGCGGAAGATCTTGTCCATGTTGATCGGGTTGGCTCCCGCTTTCGGCACGAACAGGCCGTCGTGACAGTTGCTGCACGCGAGCCACTCGGTATGGGCGCGGTGCGGGAAGCGCACGTACGGCATCTCCTTGGTATTTTTCAAAAGCACGTCGAGATCGAGCACCTGGACGCCTTGCCGTCCGTCCAGGTCGGCGCGCGGCGTGATGACGCCATTGCGCAGCGCGCGTACCCAGTCCACCGCGCCGTGTTTGTCTCGCGGTAATCCCCGCACGGCCTCGGCGCTGCTCTGCAACTGCTGCTGTGCGGGGTTGGTCGCGTCGTGGATCTGGTCGTCCGGCTGTGCGCCCGCTTGGGCCAGCACGACAGTGCTGGCGCCAGCGAGAACAAGGCAAAACATAAGGCGGGCGCAAATGGTGGTCATGGTGGTTGGGGCTGGGAGAAGATGATCGAGCCCGACTGTATCGACGTTTAACGGAAATGCGTTTGACCGAAGTCAAAAATTTGAAAGCAAATTGATGTTAAGCCGCCGCACACTTTGCGCTGCCCGGGGCCGTTTTTCTCAACTTTGGGGAGCCGTTTTTCGGCTTTTTCCCGAGGTCGGGAAATGCGCCACAAGCTTTCCGTGAAGTCAATACAACATCGAGCGATTGCTTGATATTTATCAATGTTTCATTCGGAGCTTCTCGGGGATCATCGACCTATGACTTAACGTGTTGCAACTTTTCTGGCTTGACCGGAAGGAAAAAAGGATTAGCAAGCAAGAAATGGGCAAACAGCGGTACCCGGCTTTATTCTTGCTAGGGTCAAGGCGTATCGCAAACAGACGTATTACGAATTCACAAAACCAAGTGAGGAAACCATGAATCTCAAACAAACCATGAACAAATCGTTAGCACTTGCCGTGCTGGCAATGGCGGGCGCGGCGTCGCTGCCCGCACAGGCGGTCGACGCCGCCGCCGCCGAAGCGACGGCGCGCCAGAACGGCTGCCTCAAGTGCCACGGGGTGGACAAGAAAAAGGACGGGCCGAGCTACCGTGAGGTTGCCGCGAAGTACAAGGGCAAGGCCGGCGCCGAGGAGCGCCTGTATACCCACATCACCAGCGGCGAGAAGGCCAAGTTCCCGGACGGCCATGAAGAGGAACACAAGATCATCAAGACCAAGGACAAGGCCGAGATCAAGAACCTGATCCAGTGGATCCTTTCGCTCTAAACATTTAACAAGAAAAGGGGATGGTCACCACGAACCATCCCCATCCAGCACGCAAATCGCACCGGGAGAAAAACAAATGAAACACTGGCATCGAGCCCTCGCAATATTGGCGGTTGTCGCCGGCCTGGCGGGCAGCACGTCCGCGCTCGCGGCGGACGCACCCGCCACCAAGCTTAGTGTGGACACCACAAAAGACATCGTACTGAAAGGCGATGCCAAGTGTACCCGCTGCCACGACGAAGCGGACGCACCGGCGCTGCTGTCGATCGGCAAGACCCGGCACGGCAGCCGTGCCGACAGCCGCGCACCGACCTGTACCAGTTGCCACGGCGAGAGCGACGCGCACACCGCCAAGGTCGACAACGGCAAGGAACGTCCACCGGTTGACCGCCTGTTCGGCAAAAGCAGCAAGACGCCGGTGGCCGCACGCAACGACGCCTGCCTCACCTGCCACCAGAAGGACGCCAAGCGCAGCCACTGGGAAGGCAGCGTCCACCAGAGCCGCGACGTGGCCTGCACCTCCTGCCACCAGATCCATACCGCGCACGACAAGGTGCGCGACAAGCGCACCCAGCCTGAAGTGTGCTTCGCCTGCCATAAGGAACAGCGCGCGCAGATCAACAAGCCCTCGCACCATCCTATTCCCGAAGGCAAGATGGGATGCTCGGACTGCCACAACGGACACGGCTCGACCGGACCGAAGCTGATGGTGCGCGACAGCGTCAACGCCACCTGCTACACCTGTCACATGGAAAAGCGCGGACCGTTCGTGCATAACCACGCGCCGGTCAGCGAGGACTGCTCGATCTGCCACAACCCGCACGGCACCACCGCCGAGAACCTGCTCAAGGCGCGTCCGCCCTTCCTGTGCCACCAGTGCCACACACCGCACGGCGGCGTGATCGCCTCGCTCAACAGCCAGGTGCCGGCGCCCGCCACCGTGGGCAGGAACAGCGTCACCGTCACCCAGGGACGCGGTTGCGTGAACTGCCATACGCAGATTCACGGCAGCAACAACCCGGCCAACAGCAACCCCAACCCGCAGTTCAATCTGCGCTAAGAACAGGGAGATCAGCTCATGAACACGCTTCATCACAACGCCGCCTTGCGCCATACGGTGCTGGCGCTGGCCCTGCTTGCGGCCTTCGCTCCGGCCCACGCCGACGACGATATCGCGCAATACATCACGCCTCAAAGTTCGGTCAGCGCCGGGATCGCCGGCGTCAGCGGCGACAGCGCCGACCGCGCCCTGTTCGGCCAATACAACGGGATGCGCCGCCACGACGTATACGGACTGCTCGACGTGAACTATGTCACGCGCGACGAGGCCAGTGCGCTCTGGACCATCCTGCAGGGGCGCGACCTGGGGACCAGCAGCCGCGAACTGCGCTTTATGCAGCAACAGCAGGGCAACTGGATGTATTCGGCCGACTACAGCGAGCTCGAACGCGTCTATCCGCGCACCATCAACACCGGCCTGGCCGGGGTCGGCACCAGCACGCCGCTGGTCACCCGCCTTGCCAAGCAGGGCACGGGCAGCGACCTGGACCTCAAGACCAAGCGCAAGGCAGCGCGCCTCGGCATGGAAAAATGGATCACCCCCAACCTGCAGCTCGAAGCGAGCATCAAAAGCGAAGACAAGGACGGGGCCCGGATCTTCGGGCGCGGTTTCAACTGCAGCGCCACGTTCGGCTGCGTCAACGGCGGCGGCACCTCGCCGGTCGGCGCCGGCGCGGTCCTGCTGCTGCCCGAGCCGATCAATTCGACCACGCGCCAGCTCGACGCCCGGCTCAATTTTTCGACCGATCGCCTGTTCCTGAGCGGCGCCTATTACGGCTCGTTCTACAGCAATTCGAACCGCGCGCTGACGCCGACCTTTGCCGGGCTGCTGTACAACCCGAATGGATCGGACCTCAATCCGGCCGTGGTCGGCGGCAACAACCTGGCCTCGCCGGTCAACCTGATGGGCGCGCCGATCGCGCTGGCGCCAGACAACAGCGCGCACCAGCTCTCGCTCGCGGGCAACTACGCGTTCACGCAGTCCACGCGCGCTACCTTCCGCTATGCCTACACGCGCGCCAAGCAAAACGAGAACTTTGCCAGCCTCGGCTTGCCGGTGGCGCCGGCCGGCGTGACCAGTCTTAACGGCAAGATCAATACCACCCAGGTCCAGGCAGGAGTGACGTCGCGCCCGCTTGCCAAGCTCGAGTTGCTGGCCAATGTGCGTTACGACGACAAGGACGACCGCACCCCGCTGGCCCTGTATTCGCCGACCCCGGGCCTGACCCAGACCGACAGTTCGATGAGGAAGCTGGCGGGCAAGCTCGAGGCCAGTTACCGGCTCACCAGCAGCTACCGCGCCACGCTCGGGGTGGACTACGACATGGTCAATCATGGCGTGCCAGCCAGCACTTACCTGCCGGGCGGAATTAACCTGATGCGCGAGGAAACCCGCGAGACCGGCTACCGCGCCGAATTGCGCCGTTCGATGTCCGACACGGTCAATGGCAGCATCAGTTACACGCGCAGCAAGCGCGACGGCTCCGGCTGGCTTAGCGCGACCGCCGGCACGCCGCTGGTGAGCGATGCGCAGGCGGCAGCGCTTGGCAACAACCGTCCGGTCACGCCGGTCATGTACATGGACCGCACGCGCGACAAGGTCAAGCTGTCGGCCGATTGGTCGCCGACCGAGCGCTTCTCGCTGCAAGTGTACGCGGAAGACGCCGACGACCAGTACGATGCACCGAGCAATGGGGTGCGCAAGGGCCTGCAGGAAACCGGCGCCAAGCTGTTTGGCATCGACGCCGCCTTTACCTTGTCCGAGGCGTGGAAACTGAGCGGCTACGCGAGCCGGGGCGACCAGAGCCAGAACATCAACCACAGCCTGTACCTGGCCAAGCTGACCAGCAAGAGCGATGCGGCCGGGCTCGGCGTGACCGGCAAGCTGTTCGGCAACGTGGAGGTGGGCGCCGACCTGTCCTACCTGAACGACAAGAACGGCTACCGGCAAGCTGTCGAGACCACATCCAATACCGCCGCCACGGTCGCCACCAACGTCGCGTTCCTGGCTGCCCAGGGCGGTTTGCCCGATGTGGTCTATCGTGCCACCACGCTCAAGATGTTCGGCAAGTATGCGCTGGACCGGCACGCCTCCTTGCGCTTCGACCTGGTCCATTACCGCGCCAGGCTGAACGAATGGACCTGGGGATATAACGGGGTGCCGTTCTTCTACTCCGACTATTCGACCGTGTCGATGCTGCGCGACCAGAAAGTGACGATGGCAGGCGTGACGTACGTGTATCAGTTTTAAGCACCCGGCCGGGCGGCGGCGCGCGTGGGAGGAGGGCGCGCGCCGCGCCGGTTCAAATGAAGGAAAGGAAACACCGATGAACATCAAAGAAATCCTGGGAGCGCTTGCCGACAGCGTGTTGCGGCAAGCCTGCCGCTCCTGTATCGAGCGCTGCCACGCGATCGCCGGCCAGTTCGATTGCGCCGATTCGGCCAGTGCCGCTTTTTTCGAGCGGCCTGCCAACCAGGTGCGCCGTTAAGGCGCCGGCTTGCCGGCCCCGTCGCCGGCCCGATTGCGGGCCTGCGCCACTATTTAAGTAAAGAAGAAATATCATGAACGACAACACTGCTCCAAAGTCCCGCCTGAAAAGGCTATTGGCCTTTTTCCGCAAGCCGAGCGCAAAGTATTCCCTGCTGTCGCTGCTGGTGGTCGGCTTCGTCAGCGGCATCCTGTTCTGGGGCGGCTTCCATACGGCCATGGATGCGACCAATACCCTCGAGTTCTGTACTGGTTGCCACGAAATGCGCGACACGGTCTTCCAGGAGTACAAGGAAACCGTACACTACACCAACCGCACCGGCGTGCGCGCGGTCTGCTCGGACTGCCACGTGCCGAAGGATTGGGCGCACAAGGTGGTTCGCAAGATCAAGGCGAGCAAGGAAGTGTACGGCAAACTGGTCGGCACCATCGACACCAAGGAGAAGTTCGAGGCCAAGCGCATGGAAATGGCCGAGCACGAATGGGCTTCGATGAAGGCGAGCGACTCGCGCGAGTGCCGCAACTGCCATGCTTTCGACGCCATGAGCGTGCAAAAACAGAAGCCGAAGGCGCGCGAGAACCACGCCAAGGCGCAAAAAGAGGGCAAGACCTGTATCGACTGCCACAAGGGGATTGCGCACTTGTTGCCGAAGGAATACGTCGACCCTGACGAGTAAGACAGGGCGCGCCTGGCGCGCTGCGTGAAAAAAACGGCACTGGCCGCGCTCGAAAGGGCGCGGCCAGTGCCGTTTTTGCTTGTGCCGCTTCCGCGCTCGCGCTGCTGAGAGCGCTGTTGCGGCGCGTAGTAAATGGGGTTCCCGCTTTCGAGGCTGTCGCGAAAGGGGTGGCAGAGTCTGGTTAGCACTCTTAACCCCGTCGTTCCCGCGAAGGCGGGAACTCATGCACTGCATGACTTCCCCCTAATTTCGCCGCGTCACAACGGCTAAATGGGGTTCCCGCTTTCGAGGCTGTCGCGAAAGGGGTGGCAGAGTCTGGTTAGCACTCTTAACCCCGTCGTTCCCGCGAAGGCGCATTGCTGTCCCGAATAAATATCTTGACAAGTTTAAACCGCCATATGGTTGTTGGACTCAAGCAGAAAGCGGGAAATCGAGACTCGAAATTGCAATAATTAACGTCGTCCTCG